>Ga0157370_10007400_pt1 | contig 11958 bp, 11 predicted proteins | sample C35metaG_FD_113463 | JGI IMG/M metagenome (GOLD analysis project Ga0157370, IMG submission 113463) | Corn rhizosphere microbial communities from Kellogg Biological Station, Michigan, USA - C3-5 metaG | ecosystem: Host-associated > Plants > Roots > Rhizosphere > Soil | place: USA: Michigan... | reverse complement strand
TTCAGCACTTCCTTGACCGTTTCCGGATCGAGCGCCGCCGTCACCTCGTCGAACAGCATGATCTCCGGCCGCATCGCGAGCGAGCGCGCGATCGCGACGCGCTGCTGCTGACCGCCCGACAGCTCGCCCGGATACGCGTCGCGCTTCGATGCGAGTCCAACCTTCGCGAGCAGCGCGAGCGCGCGCTCGCGCACCTCGTCGCGCGGCTCGTTCAGCACGTGGATCGGCGCCATCATCACGTTGTCGAGCGCCGTCTTGTGCGGAAACAGGTTGTACTGCTGGAAGACCATCGACACTTCCTTGCGCAGCGCAATCTTCTGGCGATCGGTCACCAGCTCGTGCACGTCGAAGTCGGCGACGCGGATCGAGCCGCTTCTGATCGGCACGAGGCCGTTGATGCAGCGAAGCAGCGTCGACTTGCCCGAGCCCGACGGACCGATGATGCAAACGACACCGCCTTTCGGTACGCTGAACGTGATGCCCTTCAGCACTTCGAGATGGCCGAAGGCCTGGTGGACATCGCGGACCTCGACGATCGGAAGCGGGTGATGGTCCCCCCAAGCTTGCGGCTTCGCCGCTTCGCCGCCCCCGTAGGGGACGGAATGAGCGGCTCGGGACCCCCCTTCGCCGCTCATACCCGCCTCGCCGCGCCGGGCTCCCTCTTCGCTGAGGGGAGAGGGTTGGGGTGAGGGGTGCCGGCCGTCACTGATTCACCGCATACCGCGCTTCGAGACGCACGGTCCAGCGCGCGATCGGATAGCAATAGACGAAGAACCACAGCAGCACGTAGCTGTAGAACGCGAGCAGCAATCCCGGCCGGTTCTCCGCGGAGAGCGCACGCTGCGTCAGCGTCATCATCTCGTTCACGCCGACGATCGACGCGAGCACTGTCGCCATCGTCAGGATCGAATAGAGATTCATCCACGGCGGCAGCATCCGCTTGATGCATTGGGGGAAGATGATCATCCACATCGTCTGCCGCCGGTTGAACGCGAGCGATGCCGCCGCCTCCCACTGCGTCGTCGGAATCGACTGGATCGCGCCGCGCACGATTTCCGAAACGTTCGCCATCACCGGCAATGCGAGGCCCAACGTCGCCTTCGTCCAGTCGGGAATCGGAATCGTCGTGCCGAACAAGGTCACCTGGAACGGCAGCAGGAACATGCAATAGAACAGCAGCACGAGCCACGGCGCATTGCGGAAGAAATGCGTGACGAACTTCGCGGCTTTCGCGACTGCCGGCAATAGCGATATCTGCGCATAGCCCAGAAAGAGTCCGGCCAGCGTGCCGATCGCCATCGCAAGAAAGCTGATCGCGAGGTTGAAGGCGAAGCCGCGCGCAAGCAGCGGCGTCCATTTCCAGATCGTCTCGAGAATCGATGGCTCGCCAGGCTGCGCCTGCGCCTCCGCAACGCTGCACGCGAGCACGAAGACGGCGGCGAGCGCGAAGCCCTGTCCAGCCGAGAGACGCAACGACCGCATGGCCCCACGCGTCGGCACCGGCAACAGCACCGGCAGAACGCTCGTTTCGGCCGGCCTCACTGGACTACGCTCCGCGCTGCGCGCTTCGGGGTTGATTCGCGCGCAGGAAGGCCGGCAGCGCTCATGCGCCGAACCCCGGCACGTGGATCGCGCGTTCCCAGCGATTCATCAGCACGACGAGGATGCCGACGATCAGGAAGTACGCGGCGAGCAGCACGTTCATCATCACCGGCACGTTGAGCTCATCCGACCAGATCTGGCTCGACACGTACAGCATCTCGGGCACGGCGATCGCATAGGCGAGCGTCGTCGTCTTCACGAGGTTCACGAGGTTGTTGTTGAGCGCCGGCAGGCTGATCCGGAACGCGAGCGGAAACACGATCCGCAGATACGTCTGCAGGCGACTGAAGCCGAGCGACTCGGCGGCTTCGATCGTCGTGCGCGGAACCGCTTCGATGCCGGAACGGAAGATCTCGACGTTGAACGCCCCGGCGAAGAACGACAGCGACACGATCGCCCATGCGACGTTCGTGACCAGCGGTCCCGTCACGCCGCGGAGCAGGCTGCCGAGCCCGAAGTAGAAGAAATAGAGCTGGACGAGCGGCGGGGTGTTGCGAAACGCCTGGATGTACCAGTAGACGATTGCCCGCGCGACGCGAAAGCGCGAGCCCTGCACCCACGCGCCGACGATGCCGATGACCACGGACAGCACGATGCAGACGACCGAAAGCTCGACCGTCAGCAGGAAGCCGTGCGCGAAGCGGCCACGATCGAATGCGTCGTAGAAAATCGTGAGGTTGATCCCGGTGGTGTCGTTGAGCCACCGGAACCAATCCCAGAGGGGCTGCATCGCGCCGTGCGCAGCGACGCGGCGCTACTTGGCGTACTTCTCGTGCATCTCCGCGGCGAACTTCGTCGGCTTGATCCCGTACTTCTTCTCGAGTTGCTGGATGAAGCCCGACTTATGCCAGTCGACGATCGTCTTCGACATGAAATCCGCGAACGCCTTCTCGCCCTGCTTCACCGCGAGTCCCCACGGCTGAATCAGGATCGAGTCGAGCGGCATCTCGTAGTCCTTCCATTCGGGCTTCGTCAACTCGCCGACGATCGCCGTGTCGTCGTAGGCGAACGCAACGCAGTTGCCGTTGCGAAGCGCCGAATACGCCTCGGCGGTGCCCGGGAACGCTACGCCCTCGACGCCGTACTTCTCCTGCAACTCCTTGTTGTAGAACGAGCCCTGGATCAGGCACACCTTCTTGCCCTTCAACTGGTCCCAGCTCTTCAGGTTCTCCGACTTCTTCGCCATCACGTTCGTGCCGGATGCGTAATAGTCGGGCTCGACGATATCGACGATCTTGCGTCGCTCGGGCGTGTCGCTCATCGTCGCGATCAGCAGATCGATCTTTCCTTGCTGCAGGAACTGGATGCGATTGGATGCGACGACCGGGACGAGCTCGAGCTTGACGCCCAGCCGCTTGGCAACGTCCGCGGCGAGATCGGGCTCGAAGCCGACGATCTTGCCGGACGGATCGAGATAGCCGAACGGGCGGTAGTCGGCTTTCGTGCCGACGATCAGCGTCCCCTTCTTCTTGATGTCCGACAGCTCGTCGGCCTTCGCGACGCTTGCACCGACGAGGCCGAGCAAGAGCAGCGATGCGACGATCGCAAGCCATCGATTACGCATGTTCTCCTCCTTCGATTGTTGGGGTACGCGAGCGGAAGGCTGCCGCCCCCGGCGCGTTGCCACCATTGTGCCCGAATGCCGCGCCGCCAGCGCGGCACGGTTACGCTCGGCGGGTTCGCTTCGCGACCAGCGCCTTCATCTCGGTCAGCGCCTGGTCGAAGATCGTCATCGCGAGGTCGATGTCGGTGCGCGCCACGGTCAACGGCGGTGCGATCCGCCACACCGATCCGCGCTCGGGACGGCGCCGGATGTTCATGCTGAGCCCGAGCTCGAGACAGCGCGTCGTCGTCAGTGCGCCGAGCTCGTGCCAGGGCTCGCGTGTCTGCCGATCCTTGACGAGCTCGATGCCACGCAGGAGTCCCATGCCGCGGACGTCGCCGATCTCCTCGTGCCGCGCCTGCAACTCGACGAGGCGCGCCGCGAGGTAGTCGCCCATCTGGCGGCTGCGCTCGAGCAGATGCCCCTCCTCGATCGTCTGCAGCATGGCGAGGCCAACGGTGGCGGGCAGCGGATCGGACACGTGCGACGTGTAGAACGCGAAATGGCGCTCGTGACACTTCTGCTCGATCGCGTCGTTCGTGATGACCGCTGCCAGCGGCACGCCTCCGCCGAGCGTCTTCGACACGGTCATCAGATCGGGCGTGACGCCGAGATGCGACGCCGCGAACCAATGGCCGAGACGGCCGAACGCCGTCTGCGCCTCGTCGAAGATCAGCAGCATGTTGCGCTTGCGCGTTTCCTCGGCGAGCGCGTCGAAATAGCCGTCGGGCGGCACGATCACGCCACCGGCGCTGATCACGGGCTCGGCGATCACCGCCGCGCGCGCGCCGGTCGACTGCATGTCGTAGAGCTCGAAGCCGATCTTCATGCACGTGCGATCGCACTTGTCGCGGCAGTGCTTGACCGGGCAGCGATACGCGTTCGGCTCGGGAATCACATAGGTGCCGGGCATGCCGGGCCCGTAGCCCTTGCGGTCGCTCGCGAACGAAACGGCGCCCGCGTTGCCGGTGACGCCATGCCAGGAACCGCCCAGCGCGACCACCTCGAAGCCGCCTGTGGCGAGCTTCGCCATCTTGATCGCCGCCTCGTTGCTCTCGCTGCCGGTGTTGACCAACAGCGACTTGCGAAGCGGCGCCGGGAGAATCTTCGCGAGCGCATCGGCGAGCTGCACGACGCTCTTCGGAATCATCCCCGAGAACAAATGCAGCGCCGTGTCGCAACTGCGCTTGATCGCCGCGACGATGTTCGGATGGTTGTGCCCGACGGTCGCGCACATCTGGCCCGACGTGAAGTCGAGGATCTTCCTGCCGCTCGCGTCGAACACGTACGACCCGCTCGCGCGCTCGACGACTTCGGAGTAGGCGTCGCCGCCGTAGCGAATCAGATGGTCGCGGAAGTCGGTCGTCGGCTGCCGGTGTTCGTCCATTCGTCCGCGTCCGTCTCTAAGTATGGGAGGGTGCGCAGGCTTCGCGGCGTCCGGGCACGTCGACGATATGCGCGGCGTGCCCGGTTGCCGCGAGAAAGCGCTCGAGTTGCGAATGGGGAATCACCATCGTCGCGTCGTTGACGAGCGGATGCGCCTGCACGGCGTCGGCTTCCCATAGCCTGCGGTCGAGGACGAATTCGACCGCGCGCGTCGCATCGTTCGCGAGTGCGAGCAGACTGACCGAGCCCGGCGAGACGCCGAGATACTTGCGCAGTCGCTCGGCCGATGCGAAGCCAAGCCGGCCCGCGCCGAGCATGAGTCCAAGCGAATTCAGGTCGACGGCGACGTCCTGCCCGACAGTGACCAGGATATGCCGGGCACCCTTCTTGTCGCGCAGGAACAGATTCTTGGTCTTCGCGCCGGGAAGATCGGGAACGAGGCGGCGCGACTCCTCGACCGTCATTACCGGCGAATGCTCGAAACGCTTCGCGTCGATACCGTGCTGCGCGAGAAACGCGGACAGATCCATGCCCCGATCGTACCTCTTTCGAAAAAGGTCGATCGCGGAACGCGACGCAAGCGCCGCGATGGCGTGCGCGGCAGGCGAACGCGGCCGCCCGCCGTAGCGTCGACGCTTATTGCGCCTGCTTGCAGCTTCCCGTGCTCACGCAGGTCGACGCGAGCGCGCAAGTCACCTTCTGATCGTCCAGCATGCATCCGCAGGTCGAGTCGAACTGCGAGCACCACCACTGCTGGCTCCTCGCCATCGTCTTGTATGCATCGGAATCGGTCGTCACGCGCGTCCCGCTGGACGCGCATGCGGCGAGCATTGCGCAAAGCGCGACCGCGAGCAGATTGCGAAAGGGAATTCGCTTCATGATTCGTCACCTCTCCTTATCGATGGCTTCGGATGCGCCCGGACTTCTCGGGAGGAATCGCGAGCGTTAGAGGCGAGATGCCGCGTGCAGGTTCGATCGCGGCGCGAGTATTTTGATCGGACGTGCCGGACGATCAACGATCGACCGTCGGCACGTCGATTGTCGGATCGTACAAGAGCCGCGGCATGTCGCTCGCGTAATCATCGGCGTGAAAACATTCACCGAGCCGTTGGTCGAGCGACGGCGGATCGAATTGGCACAGTCCCTTGTTCGGATAGTGAGTGAGCTCGCCGAAATACGGCGTGCCCGCGATGTCGTAGAGATCGACGCGCACGAAATCGACGCCCATCGACAGCGCTTCCGCCGCGGCGATCATCGTCGCGAGCGACGCGGGCGGTGCAACCGGCGTTCCGGGCTTCGCCTTCACGGCGCCGTCGATCCGCTGCCATTGCTCGTCGTAGAGAACCTGCGTGTGCTCAGTGAAACGATCGTGGTCGACCTGGATCAGGCGCACCTTCCCGCCGAAGACGAAGAGCTTGAGATCGGCCGGCGAGCGCCCGTCGTCGCCGCGCAGCAGCGCTTCGGCGAACACGGCGCGGCGGATGTTCCGATACGACCATTCGCGTCCGACGATGCTGAAATCGGAAGCGAGCCAGCGCTGCGCGAGGCGCACGAGATCGTCGCGCGCAACGTGCCGCTTGTCGTGCACGGCGCGCAGCCAGCCGCTGCCGTGATTGGGCTTCAGCATGAATGCGTCGGGCAGGCGATCGAGGTCGAGCGCCGCCGCGCGCGGCGAATGCCAATACAGGTCGGGCAGCGCGAGCGACGGCGCGACGCGTCGCACGTGCTCGCGCACGCGCAGCTTGTCCGAGAACAGCGTCAGGTAGGGACGCCGATCGCAGAGGATCTTGACGAGGATCTTCTCGTTGAAGCCCGACGGTCGATCGAGATTGGGCGAACGTGCGAACGCCTTCCGATAGAGCTTCGACACGTAGGCGCGGTCGCCGACGAGGCGCGCTGCGAGCTGGCGCCGCAACGCGAGCTTCCGGTCGCGGAAGCGCTGAGACGCCGTCGCGAGAAGCGTGCTACGCGGGCGCGTGACCGCCCACCCGCAGGAGCCATCCCGGGTTCAGCTCCTGCAAATCGTTGATGCCGAGCATCGCCATGTCGCGCTCGATCTCGGCTTCGAGAAGCGCGATCGCATGCAGGACGCCGGCTTCGCCGCCGATCGCCGCAGCGAAGCCGAACGGTCGCCCGGCGAAGACGAATTTCGCGCCGAGCGCAAGCGCCTTCAGCACGTCGGTGCCCCGGCGCACGCCGCCGTCGAGCATTACGGGCACGTCAGGACATTCCGCGACGATGCCGGGCAGTACGCGCAGCGCCGAAACTGCACCGTCGAGCTGGCGGCCGCCGTGGTTCGACACGATGATCCCGTCGGCGCCCTCGTCGCGCGCCCGCCTCGCATCGGCCTTGTCGAGGACGCCCTTGATGATCATCGTCCCCGGCCACATCCGGCGAATGATCCGCCAGTGCTCCCAATGCAGGTGTCCACGGTCCGAATAGTCGCGCAGCACCGACGACGACAGGATCGGCGCGCCGCGCGTTGCGAAGTTGTTCTCGAAATGCGGCATCCCGTACTGGGCGAGCGTGCGCAGGAACGTGCCGAACAGCCATCGCGGGTGGGTGACGCCGTCGAACGCCAGTCGCAGCGTGGGCCGCAACGGCGCCGAGAAGCCGGCGCGGACGTTGTTCTCGCAGTTGCCCGCCACCTGCGAATCGACGGTCACGACGAGCGTCTGGAATCCCGCGCGTGCAACGCGCTCGATCAGCGCGACGATGGCGTTCAGCTCACCCGGCAGGTAGGCCTGGAACCACGTCGACGGCGATTGCGCGACGACGTCCTCGAGGCGGATCAGAGACGAGCCGCTCATTACCATCGGAATGTTCGTCTTCGCCGCGGCCGCGGCGAGCACGAGGTCGCCGCGATACGCGTAAAGCGCGCTGATGCCGAGCGGCGCGATGCCGAACGGCGCCGAGTACGCATGGCCGAACAACGTGGCGCGAGGGCTTCGTTTCGAGACGTCGACGAGCATCCGCGGCACGAAGCCGTATTCGACGAATGCTGCCCGGTTGTCGCTGAGCGACCAGTCGGTCTCGACCGCCCCGGCGACGTAGCCGTAGACCGGGCGCGGCAAATGGCGGCACGCAGCGGCCTGGAAATCGTCGAGCGACAGGATGCGCCGCAACCGCCGCGGCAGGCGCGTCGCCGGGGCCGCGTTTGCATCGGCTCGAAGCGGCGCCGCGGTGTCGATCGAAGTGGCCATGGAGCGGGAAGGCGAGTCTAGCAGGACGGGGTTTTTGGCCGAGCGTCGAACACGTGAACGATGGCCTTGACAATGATTGCCTAGGCATCTATATTCCCGTCCATGGCATCCCATACCGACACGGTGACGATCGGCGGCGGGCAACCTGCGAGGCTGCACCACGGGATCCTGCGCCTCATCAATCGCGTTCGCGTCGAGATCATCGACGCGCTCGACCGCGAGTTGTCGGCGTTCGACATCTCGGCGCCGCAGCTCTTCGTGCTGTCGTCGGTCGCCCATGGCGAGGCCGAGTCGGCAGCACGGCTTTGCAAGACGATTTCGTACGACCCGGGGGCGATGACGCGAATGATCGACCGGCTGCAGCAGAAGGGCCTCGTGCGGCGCGTTCCGCATCCGGAGGACCGGCGCGCGATGAACCTCGAGCTGACCGTCGCCGGCAAGGCGCTGTTCCCGCAGCTGGTAGCCGTCAAGGACCGCGTTCAGGCGCAATTCCTCCGCGGCTTCAGCGAAGACGACGCGAAGCTCCTCGAATCGCTGCTGTATCGGATGCTCGGCAACCGATGATTTTTTGCGTCCCGATAATTGCCTAGGCATCAACAGCCCAAGCAAATACCATTCTGATTCCGAGAGTTACGCCATGCCCGTTCGAATCTCCCGTGCCGCCGTCATGCTCGTTTGCGCGGCAATCGCCGGCTGCGCAAGCATGAACGGACTTGCGCCGCAGACAACGTCGCGCGATCCGAACGCGCTCGCTTCGGCGCGAACGCTTTCGGACGCGAAGATCGACGCCGCCGCGTGGCCAAGCACCGACTGGTGGAAGGCGTTCGACGACCCGCAACTCGACCGGTTGATCGAGGAAGCGCTCGCCGGCAGTCCGACGCTTTCAATCGCCGCCGCACGGACGCGGAAGGCGCAGGCGCTCGCGCAGGAAAGCCGAAGCGCGCTTTCGCCGCGGCTCGACGCGAGCGCATCGACGACGCGCGAGCGGTTCCCCGAGCACGGGCTCATTCCGCCGCCGTTCGCCGCCACCACGCAAACGCTTTCCGACCTGCAGCTTTCGCTGTCGTGGGAAATCGATTTCTGGGGCAAGAACCGGTCGGCATACGAGGCCGCGCTCGGCGGGGCGCGTGCCTCCGAAGTCGACGCGTACGCCGCGCGGTTGGCGCTGTCGACGAACATCGCGCAAGTGTACGTGCAGTTGCAGCGCGCCTATCTGCAGCTCGATGTCGCACGACAAACGCTGGCGTCGCGCGAAAGGATCGCCGCGCTCACGCGCGATCGCAATGCCGCCGGCATCGACTCGCGACTCGAAGTGAAGCAGGCCGAGGCCGCGCTGCCTGCCACGCGCGAAGACATCGCTGCGCTCGAGGAACGCATCGCGCTTGCGCGCAACGCGATCGCCGCGCTGATGGGCGCCGGTCCCGATCGCGGTCTCGCGATTTCGCGGCCGACGGCGACGGCGCTGACCCGGATCACGCTGCCGTCGAAGGTGCCCGCGGAGCTGATCGGCCGCAGGCCCGACATCGTTGCGCAGCGCTGGCGCGTCGAGGCGGCGAGCAAGGACATCGCGTCGCAGAAGGGCGCGTTCTATCCGAACGTCAACCTGATCGCGTTCGTCGGTCTGCAAAGCCTCGGTAGCGCGAACCTGCTGTCGGCGGCCAGCCGCACGCTCGGCGTCACGCCGGCGGTGACGCTGCCGATCTTCGATGCCGGGCGCCTTCGCGCCGAGCTCGCCAGCAAGGACGCCGATTACGACGTTGCCGTCGGGCAGTACAACCAGGCGCTCGCGAACGCCATGCGCGAAGTCGTCGATCAGCTCGTGTCGTTCCGCAGTCTCGACGAGCAGCGCGCGCAGCAGCGGATCGCCGCCACGACGACGCGTGAAGCGTACGGCCTCGCGCTGCTCCGCTACCGCGAAGGCCTCGGGAACTACCTGCAGGTGCTGTCCGCCGAACAGCCAATGCTCGCGCAGCAAGGCCTCGACGCCGATCTGCGGGCGCGGGCGCTCGAGCTTTCGATCAATCTGGTGCGCGCGCTCGGCGGCGGCTACCAGCCTGGACAGACGAGTGCCGCGGGGCCGCCCCCAGGCGCGAATTCCGCCCCCTTGGGGAGCAGCGCAGCGGCGAAGCCGCAAGCGCGGGGGGACGACACCACCACGCAAGTTTCGATGACGACAGGAACAACGCGATAGCGATACCAGGTCCACTCCGAACACCAAGACCAGCGGGAACGGCGCGCGCAAGCGCTGGCTCGCGATCGTCATCGGCGCGTTCGCGCTGATCGGCATCGCGTACGGCGTCTACTGGTCGCGGGTGCTGCGCTACGAGCAGTCGACCGACGACGCGTACGTGAGCGGCAACGTCGTGCAGATCACGCCGCAGATCGCCGGTACCGTCGTCAAGATCGCAGCCGAGGATACGCAGTTCGTCAAGGCCGGAACGCCGCTCGTCGAGCTCGATCCGTCCGATGCGAAGATTGCGCTCGAGCAGGCCGACGCGAAGCTCGCGAAGACGGTACGCGACGTCCGTGGCCTGTTCGCGACGACCGCGCAGCTCAAGGCGAACGTCGACGTGCGCAACGCCGACGTCGCACGCGCAACCGAAGACCTCGCGCGCCGACAACGCCTCGCGAGCGCCGGCGCCGTGTCCGGTGAGGAGCTGCAGCACGCGCGAGATGCGCTGACGAGCGCGAAGGCGGCGCTCGCCGCCGCGCAGCAGGAGCTGGCCGCGAACCAGGCGCGCGTCGATCGCACGACGGTCGAGAATCACCCGGACGTTCGTGCCGCCGCCGCGCAGGTGCACGACGCGTATCTCGATGTCGCGCGCACCACGCTGCCCGCGCCGGTCTCCGGTTATGTCGCAAAGCGTTCGGTGCAACTCGGCCAGCGAGTTGCGCCCGGTGCGCCGCTGATGGCGATCGTGCCGCTCGACGAGGTGTGGGTCGACGCGAACTTCAAGGAGCCGCAGCTCGCGACGATGCGCATCGGCCAGCCGGCGATGCTGACCGCCGACCTGTACGGCGGCAAGGTGCGCTATCACGGCACGGTCGTCGGCTTCGGCGCCGGCACCGGATCGGCGTTCGCGCTGCTGCCTGCGCAGAATGCGACCGGTAACTGGATCAAGATCGTCCAGCGCGTGCCGGTGCGCATTGCGCTCGATCAAAAGGAGCTCGACGCGCATCCGCTGCAGGTCGGCCTGTCGATGCAGGTGGACGTCGACACGCACGAGCGCGACGGCGAACGGCTTCCGCAGCTCGCGCAAGCGACGCCGCCGCTGACGACCGACGTGTACGACGCCGTCGACGCGGCGGTGACGAAGCGCGTGCGCGCGATCATCGCCGCGAACGATCGCACAGCGGCGAATGGTCACGACGCTCCTGTCACCACGGCCCACGTTGCGCGTGCGCCGACGCCGGCGAACGCGCCACGGCACCTCGCCGCATCGAAGTCCTGAGCGTCCGGCGAAAGCTCGGATGAAACGACCCCCACTCGCGCTTCGCTCGCTGCGCCCGAAGGGCGCAGTCAGTGGCTTGGAACGGCCCGCCGCCGCTGATATGAGCAGCGACACGACGAAAGCGGGCAAGCGGCCGCCGGCAACGGTGCCTGCGAAAGCGGCAGCAGAACCTGCACCGCTGACCGGTGGGACGCTCGCGCTCGGCACCGTCGCGCTGTCGCTCGCGACGTTCATGAACGTGCTCGACACTTCGATTGCCAACGTGTCGATTCCGGCGATCGCCGGCAATCTCGGTGTCTCGCCCGACCAGGGCACGTGGGTGATCACGTCGTTCGCGGTCGCGAACGCGATCTCGCTGCCGCTCACCGGATGGCTCACGCAACGCTACGGACAGGTCCGGCTTTTCATCGGATCGGTGCTGCTGTTCGTGATCGCCTCGTTCCTGTGCGCCTTGGCGCCGACGCTCGGGCTCCTGATCGCCTTTCGCGTCGTGCAGGGCGCGGTCGCCGGACCGATGATTCCGCTGTCGCAATCGCTGCTGCTGTCGAGCTATCCGAAGGCGAAGGCGGGAACGGCGCTCGCGTTATGGGGCATCACGACGCTCGTCGCGCCGGTCGTCGGGCCGGTGCTCGGCGGCTGGATCACCGACAACATCTCGTGGCCGTGGATCTTCTACATCAACGTGCCGGTCGGCCTCGCCGCGGCGGCCGTC
>Ga0157370_10007399_pt1 | contig 11958 bp, 8 predicted proteins | sample C35metaG_FD_113463 | JGI IMG/M metagenome (GOLD analysis project Ga0157370, IMG submission 113463) | Corn rhizosphere microbial communities from Kellogg Biological Station, Michigan, USA - C3-5 metaG | ecosystem: Host-associated > Plants > Roots > Rhizosphere > Soil | place: USA: Michigan... | reverse complement strand
CGACAGGACAACCTGGAGCGGCACGGCGCCGGCCGAACTCGAATGGGTCGCGACGCTGCTCGCGCGCCTTCCGCAAGCCCGACGCTTGCAATCGTGCCGCATCGACCTCGACAGCAACGCGTTTTATCTCGACCATGCGGACACACACGCCAAGCTGGGGCTGGGTTCCAGCGCGGCGCTCACCGTCGCGCTGCTCGGCGCGCTGCACGCCGATGCGAACCTCGCCCCCCCCACCCTCGAGGAAGCCATCGCGGCGCATCGCGCGTTTCAGCATGGCCGCGGCAGCGGCATCGACATCGCGGCTTCGCTTGCGGGTGGATTGTCGCGCTTTCAACTGGCTGGTGAGGCGGCTCGCACCGACGCCATGAGCTTGCCGGAGGGCATTCATTGGGCGTGCGTCTACAGCGGCCGTCCGGCTTCGACCAGCGCGATGCTCACCGCCGTTGCCGGATGGCGTGAACGCGAGCCGACCGCATTCACGCAGCAGATGCACGAACTCGCTACAATTTCTTCACGCGGCATCGACGCCATGACCGCCAACGATGCTGCTGCCTTCCTGTCCAGCCTCCACGACTATGCCACCGCCCTCGCCCGCTTCGGCGTGGCCGCGGGCGTGGACATCGCCAGCCGCGAGCATCGGGCGATCGCTGCGATCGCCTCTGATTGCGGATGCGTCTACAAAAGCTGCGGCGCCGGCGGCGGTGACGTCGGCATCACGTTCGCCGTGGAAGATACGCGGTTGCGGGAATTCTCGGAGCGCGCGCAGCGCGCCGGATTCCCCGTGATCGGGCTGGAAGCGGACCCCATGGGTCTGGAGGTCGTGTCAAACGTTTGAGACTTTGCAAGGAATCCAAAGATGGATCAGTCGAGATTGCCGGGTTTCTACAAGTTGTCGGTGCCGGAACGCGTGAACCTGGTGCGCGAGCGCGGCCTGCTTTCGCGCGAGGATTTCCAGACCCTGTCGAGCGGCGCACATACGCTCACCGTCGCGCGCGCCGACAAGATGATCGAGAACGTGATCGGCGTGATGGGTCTGCCGCTCGGACTCGGCCTCAACTTCCTGGTCAACGGCAAGGATCACGTGGTACCGCTGGTGGTCGAGGAACCTTCGATCGTCGCAGCGCTTTCCTCGGCCGCCAAGCTGGTGCGCGCGGCGGGGGGTTTCACCACGCGCTCCACCGAACCGATCCTGATCGGCCAGGTCCAGATCGTCGACATCGACAACTCGGCGACCGCACAAGCCGCGCTGCTGCAACGCAAGCAGGAAATCCTGAACCTCGCCAACAGCCTGCATCCGAACATGGTCGCGCGCGGCGGCGGCGCCAAGGACATCGAGGTGCGCATCCATCCGGCGGCCGACGGCCGCCGCGACATGGTGGTGCTGCATCTTCTCGTGAACACCTGCGACGCGATGGGCGCCAACATGGTCAACACCATGTGCGAAGGCGTGGCGCCGCTGGTGGAAGGGATCACCGGCGGCAAGGTGTTCCTGCGGATTCTGTCCAACCTCACCGATCGCGCGCTGGTATGGGCCAAGGCCGTGATCCCGGCCGAATTGCTGGCCGGCAAGGGTTACGACGGCGAGCAGGTGCGCGACGGCATCATCCTCGCCAACGACCTTGCGGTGTGCGATCCATACCGCGCGGCGACCCACAACAAAGGCATCATGAATGGCGTCGATGCCGCCGCACTCGCGACCGGCAACGACTGGCGCGCGCTGGAAGCCGCCGCGCATGCGTACGCCGCGCGCGGCGAGCATTACACGTCGCTGACGCGCTGGTACAAGGACGACCTGGGCAATTTGGTCGGCACCATCGAGATGCCGATGAAGGTCGGCACCGTCGGCGGCAACCTGCAATCGAACGCCACCGTCGCGTTGAATCTGCGCCTCGCCAATGTCGCGACGGCGCGCGAACTGGCCGAAATCATGGGCGCAGTCGGTCTTGCGCAGAATTTCTCGGCGTTGCGCGCGCTCGTCACCGACGGCATCCAGCAAGGCCACATGACCCTGCACGCGCGTTCGGTCGCGGTCAGCGCCGGCGCAACGCCTGAAATCTTCGAAACCGTGGTCGAACGCCTGCTCGACAGCGGCGAAATCAAGGTGTGGAAGGCCAAGGAGATCATCGCCGAGGTCAAGAACCAGGTGCAGCCCGAAGCCGGGACGGTCGCGCATGGTTTCGAGCCGGTCGAGGAAACCGAGTACGCGACGGGCTACGGCAAGGCCATCCTGCTGGGCGAACACGCGGTGGTGTACGGCCGCCACGCGATCGCGGTGCCGGTGCCGATGGCGATCCGCGCGCGCGCCGAGGAATCGAACGACGGCACGCAGCTCATCATTCCGCGCTGGGGCGTCGAGTCGCGCCTGCATCCAGGCAGCAAGCATCCGGGCTCGTTCCTGCAATCGCTCGAATTGATCCTGCAAAAGCTCGAACTCACCGATCGTCCCTTGCGCATCCAGGTGTATCCGAACCTGCCGCGCGCCAACGGCCTCGGCGGCTCCGCGGCGCTCGCGGTCGCGGTGATCCGCGCGCTCGACCACCACTGCGCACTGGGCCTCACCGACCCGCAGGTGTGCGCGCTTGCCTACGAATGCGAGCGCGTGGCGCACGGCACACCGTCCGGCATCGACAACACCGTCGCGACCTACGGCCAACCGCTGCTGTTCCAGCGCGGCGAACCGCCGGTAGTCGAGCCGTTGCATTTTGCCAAGCCGCTGCCGATGGTGATCGGCCTGTCGGGCGTGGAAAGCCTCACCGCGCGCACGGTCGGGCGCGTGCGCGAAGCATGGCAACGCAACCGCAAGCTTTACGAGCGCATCTTCGACGAAATCGATTCGCTGGCGATGCAGGGCATCAAGGCGCTGGAAGCCTGGGATCTGCAGCAGTTCGGCGAATTGATGAACATCTGCCAGGGGCAACTCAATGCCCTGCAGGTGTCGAGTTGGGAACTGGAGGAAATGATCCAGGTTGCGCGCGCGAATGGCGCCGTGGGTGCCAAGCTCACCGGTGGCGGTGGCGGTGGCGCGATGATCGCGTTGTGCCCGGAAAATCCGGCGCGCGTTGTGCGCGCGTTGCAGCAGGCGGGCTATCAGGCGATGGAGACCAGCATTGGCTGACCACGAAGACAACCGCGTCGTCTCGTTCGACTCCGAGCGGCTGATCCTGGTCGATGAAGCCGATCGCGAGATCGGCCACGCCAGCAAGGCCGACGCGCACGCCGGCCGCGGCATCCTGCATCGCGCCTTCTCGCTGTTCGTCTTCAACCCGGCCGGTGAACTTTTGCTGCAACAACGCGCCGCATCGAAACCGCTGTGGCCCGGCTACTGGGCCAACAGTTGCTGCAGCCACCCTCGCGGCGGCGAGGACATGGAAACCGCGACGCAACGACGGCTGCACGAAGAGCTCGGCTTCACCTGCCCGCTCGAATTCGTCTACAAGTTCCAGTACCACGCCGAGTACGGCGACGCCGGTTCGGAAACCGAACTGTGCTGGGTGTACGTCGGCATCTCCGCTGCGCCCGTGCGCGTCAACGACACCGAGATCGCCGCGTGGCGCCACGTGAAACCAGAAGTGCTGGATCACGAAATCGCCGAATCACCCGAACGTTTCACGCCATGGCTGAAAATGGAATGGCAACGCCTGCGCGGCGAATTTGCGGACCGGCTGCCGGCATCGGGCGAACCGCCCCGCCTCCAATGCGAGGCCTGATCGACCCCATCGATGGCGTTTCGCTCACGTCGGCCCTCCTGAAAACCCCGTGAACCGTGCCCGCGGGGGCCTCAACGCCGCGTTGACAAGCGACAGTCCACCATGCGGGGCAAGGCCAGCTCCGCATGCAATGTTCGCGGAGGCGGCACGACGCCCACGCGCCGCAGGAGATCCGAGCATGTCGATTCCCGTTCGCCAGCAACTGAAGGTCGCCAGCTACATCATAGGGCGCCGCCTGCGCGGCGTGACGCGCTACCCGCTCACGCTGATGCTGGAGCCGTTGTTCCAGTGCAACCTCGCCTGCCCCGGCTGCGGCAAGATCGACTACGACTCGCATATCCTCAAGCAACGCCTGTCGGTCGAAGAGTGCCTCGCGGCGGTGGACGAATGCGGCGCGCCGATGGTGTCGATCCCGGGCGGCGAGCCGTTGATCCATCACGACATCAAGGAGATCGTCGAAGGCATCATCGCCCGCGGCAAGTACGTGTACCTGTGCACCAACGCAATCCTGTTGGAAAAGAAACTCGACCTGTTCACGCCCTCTCCGCAACTCACGTTCTCGGTGCATCTCGACGGGATGCGCGAGCGCCATGACGAAAGCGTCGGCCGCGAAGGCATCTTCGACGTCGCGGTGTCGGCGATCCGCGCCGCGAAAAAGCGCGGCTTCCGCGTCAACATCAACACCACGCTGTTCACCACGGCCCAGCCCGACGAAGTCGCCGAGTTCTTCGACTTCGCGACCAACGACCTGAAGGTGGATGGCATCACGGTGTCGCCGGGCTACCATTACGAACACGCGCCGCGCCAGGACGTGTTCATGGGGCGGCGCCAGTCGAAGCAATTGTTCCGCAATATCTTCAGGCGCGCGAGGGCCAAGCACAGCAAATGGCCACTGTCGCACTCCAGCCTGTTCCTCGATTTCGTGTGCGGCAACCAGGGCTACCAGTGCACCGCATGGAGCATGCCCTGCCGCAACGTGTTCGGTTGGCAGAAACCGTGCTATCTCCTGGTCGACGAAGGCTACGCGCCGACTTTCAGCGACCTGATGGAAAAAACCGACTGGGACAACTACGGCGTCGGCCGCAACCCGAAGTGCGCAAACTGCATGGCGCATTGCGGATTCGAAGGTACCGCAGCCGCCGATTCGTTTGCGCATCCGCTCAAGGCGCTGTGGGTGGCCTTGCGCGGACCCAAGCTTGTGGGGCCGTTCGCGGCCGATCCGCCGATCCTTTACGACACGCCGGAACCGAACCAGCGCCATCCGCACAGCGACATTCCCAACGCCCACTTCGGCGGCATTCAACACTGATGCGAACGCGGAGGCAGCGTGCATGGCCATGCTGATCCTCGCTCTCGTCGCGTTGGCCTGTTGGGGCGGCGTGTTGGTGGCGCCTTGGGCTGCATGGTTGTGCCGGGAACGAATGGAATCCGATCCATTGCCGCGCACGCCGGCTGAAAAGAACTTCACCGTGTTGATTCCCGCGCGCAACGAAGCGCACGTGATCGGCGAGACCCTTCGCGCGCTCGGCGTCGCGGCGCCGGGCACGCCGGTAATCGTGATCGACGACCAGTCCGGCGATGCCACCGCAGCCATTGCGCGCGCCAGTGGTTTGCCGAACCTCGCGGTCATCGCCGGCACGCCGCCGCCCGCGGGCTGGACCGGCAAATTGTGGGCGTTGCAACAAGGCCTCGAAAGCGTGACGACGCCGCGCGTATTGTTGCTGGATGCGGACATTCGCCTCGCGCCGGGCATCCTCTCACCGCTGCAACGCAAGGCCGATGAAGGTTGCACGCTGGTTTCCCTGTGCGCGGAACCGTGCTGGGACGGCGTTGCCGCACGCTGGCTGCTGCCGGCGTTCGTATATTTCTTCAAGCTGCTCTACCCGTTCGCGCAGGCCAACCGTGCGGGTTCGCGGGTGGCCGCCGCGGCGGGCGGCGTGATCCTGGTCGATCGAAAGGCGCTGATCGACGCCGGCGGTTTCGGCGCGTGGCGGGGCGCGATCATCGACGATTGCACGCTGGCCGCTCGCATCAAGCGCGGGGGATGCCGCTGCTGGATCGGGTTGACGCATGGCGCGGCGAGCTTGCGCCACGCGGGCTTCGGCGACATCGCGCATATGATCGCGCGCACCGCGTTCGTGCAGTTGCGGGAATCGCTGCTGCTGACCGCAGCCGTTTCGGCCCTGCTGATCGTCGTGTTCTGGATCCCCGTGTTCGCGCTCGCCTTCGGCCCCACGCACGCCGCGCGCGCGATCGGATTGCTCGCCGTCCTCGCGATGCTCGCGTGCTACCTGCCGACGCTGATGTACTACCGGCGCAATCCGCTCGCCGCGCTATTGTTGCCGCTCGCGGCGGGTTTCTTCCTCGGGGCGACCTGGTATTCGGCATGGCGCGCGCTCGCCGGCACCCGCTCGGTATGGAAAGGCCGGCACTACCAGCGCGGACAGGCATGAATGCAGCAGCACGCGACGCCAGCAACGCCGACCTGTGGAGCTTGGACGCGCTTGCCCGACGCCGCCATCGGCGCACATCCGATCGGCAATTGGCTGCTGCAAATGGGCTTCGACCTGTGGATTCGCATGTGCTACGACCGCGAAATCCTGATGCCCACAGATTTCAGGTTGGCGCCGGGTTCGCTGATCGCATCCAACCACCAGCGCGACGTGGATGGTCCTATGCTGGGCATCGTGCTGGCGCAACGGCGCGGTCTGCGTTTCGAAGCCACGCCACCGTTCTACGCGACGCGCGAAGATCTGTTCCGGCCCGGCATCCTGTCGCGCCTGACCGTGCACTGGCCGACGCCCCTGTCTGCCATGCTGGGACACATTTCGCTGGCATGGTTCTTTCCGCTGGGGCGCACCGAACCGATGCGGCGGGTGCGCGAATTCACCCTGGGCGAAACCCTGAGCGCATTGTGCGACGAGGGTTACGGCGACGATGATTGCTGCGGCGTTCTGAATGCGCGCGGGCAACGCGAAACCGCGCTCTTACCCGGCACGTGTTCGGTGCGCGCGGCGTTGGAGCGCCGCGACCTGCCGCTGGAAGCGTGGTGGGGCTTGCGGCGGCTGACGCTTTCCGCTTTCAAAAAGCTCGTCCCGACTTTCCGCGCAGTCGTGGATGCACAGCTCGCGCATTTCGCGGATCGACTGGATAGCGGCTGCTGCGTGTATTTCTCGCCCGAAGGCACCATCTCGATGAATGGACACTTCGGGCGTGTCCGCGAAGGCCTTCATCGGCTTGCCCACCTGACCGCCACCCCGCCGTGGATACAACCGATGGCGCTCGGCTACGACACCCTCGCGCCGGGCCGCTCGCGCGTGGTGATACGGATCGGCAGGCATTTTCGCGCAGATCCTTCGCTCGATCGGCGCGCCTTCGACGCGACGCTGCGGCGCGCGGTGCTGGATCTCGTGCCGATCACGCCGAGCCACCTGCTGGCACGCTTCCTGTCGCACGGTCCGCAACGCTTCGCCGCGCACGATGTTGACGAATGGTTGGCGCACAGCGTTGCCTCACTGCGCGAACGCGGCGCATCCCTGGACCCGCTGTTCGCGCGCGTCCGTCAGCAGGATCTTGCGGCCGGTCGTTTGCGCTGGCTGCGGCAAAAGCGGCTGATCGCGCGCGAAGGCGACGACTTCCGGAACATCGTTCCGCGCGATGCAGAGCCGGGCTGGCGCAGGCCGGCCAGCGTCGTGCGTTATCTCGACAACAGCCTCAGCGATATCGTGCCCGACGTCGATCGGGTGCTGCCATGCTGAAGATCTTCAGGCATGCGCATGCCATCCTGAAACCGCAGGTGATCCTGCCGGTGCTGCTGGCCGCCGCGTTGCTGGTGTTCGCGTTCAACCTTGGCGATCTCGGCAAGGTGGTGGCGCGCCTGAGAGGCCTGCCGCTGCGCGTGCTGGGCATCGCGGTCGGGGCCGCGGCGGTTTACCTGGGCTGCAAAGCCTTGCAACTGCGGCTGATGCTGCGGCGCATCGACGTGTGCATTCCGCCTCGACCCTTCTGGCTCGCGTTCGCGGTCGGCGAACTCACGGTAACGCTGCCGCTCGGGCTGTTTTCGCAGAACTGGGTGCTGTCGACGTCGCGTCGCGTGCACGTCGGCCGCAGTTCGGCCGCGACCGTGATGATGCTGCTGGTCGAAATCGCCACGGTGTTCCTGTTCCTGGCGGTCGTAGCGATACCTGGTTGGGGCGAGGTGCGATGGATCGCGGTGGCGCTGCTGGTGCTGTTCACCTCGGCGGTGGCCACCGCGTTGCTGTTCGAGGACAAGGCCCGCAAGCTCCCGAAGCGATTCCACCGCGAATGGCTGAAGAAGGTGGCAAATGGCGCCATCGAATTGCTGGACGGGCTGCGCAAGCTGTGCACGCCATCCACCATCGCGGTCAGCCTGGTATTGGCGGCGATCTATCTCGGCGCGCTCGGCACCGCGTTCTGGCAAGTAGGACGCGGCATGCACGTGCAGCACCTGAGTTACCTGGATGCCACGACCATCTACATGTTTTCGCTCGCGGTCATACTGATCGGCGCAGGCCTCATCAGCCAGATCGGCACGGTCGACCTGCTCGGCATGGCCATCGCGAGGGCGTGGGGCATTGGTTACACCGACGGCCTGGCGATGATGCTGGGATTCCGCATCGTGTGGACCGGCTCCATCTGGCTGCTGTGCCTGCCCATCGTGGGCGCCACCTGGCGCGAAATGCCGACCGAAGGCAAGAAGGGCAACGCTGGCTCAAGCGATGGCGGCGAGAAATCGTCCGACTGAGGCGCCGGTGTCCAGGCGCGGAATGCCGGATGCGGCGCGCGCGCGTTCGAGGTCGGCCGGAATGTCGAGGTGCTTTTGCTCCACCGACCACACGTATCCGCGCTCGCGATGGAAACGCGCCAGGTATTCCTGCTCGCTTTGCCCCGGCGTCGCGACGAACAACGCCTTTCTTCCGAGCCCCGCCAGTTCCATCAGCGTGGTGTAGCCCGAGCGCGTCATCACCAGCTTCGCACGGTTGAGCATTTCGGACTGGCGCTCACGGCCAAGATAGTCGTACACCGTGGCGCCATCGATTTCGCGCGCTCCGTCGCCATCACCGGGTTTTCCAAGCGTCACCACGATGCGCCCCGAAAGTTTCGGCAGTGATTCCAGTACCAGTTTTTCCAGCAGACCGCGCTGCGGCTCGATGCCGGACACGGAAAAGAACACGTCGATGTCCTGCTCCACGTCCATGCGCCGCACGCTCGACAGCGGGCCGATGTGGACCAGCCGCCCGGCGCCCCAGTCGAAATCCGGATCGTGCCCCAGCCAGCCGGACAGGCCGCCATTTTCCGCGACATCCGGGATCAATATCCTGCTGAATCCGCGCAGCAGGTGGCGCTGGCCCCATTCGGTGACACGCTGCGTAACGCTGCTGAAAAACGGCACCACCTGATGGATCGAATGGAAGATGCAGTAACTCGGCACCGCGCGCGACCACACGCCGAATCGGCTGTCAGACACCACGCAATCAAGGTGCCGTTGCGCGACCAGCGCTTCGGTCATCCGATGCTCGCGGCGATAGCCGGCCAGCACCCACGGCATCGATGCGGTCATGCGCACATAGAACACGGCGGGATAGCGGCTGAACGGCGCCGGCGTATCGCGGAACGGGAAATACTCGCAGGCATCGCCCAGTTCCGATTGCAACAGGCGCATGCCCGGTCCCGGCTGGATCATCACGATCACGTGGTCGCCGCGCTCGAGCAACGCGCGGATCAATCCCAGGCTGCGCGTCGCGTGTCCGAGTCCCCAGTGGTAAACGCCATACAGGATTCGCTGCCCCATCCAGACTTCCTTTGCCTCGCCGGCGCAACCGCGATGGGGCATGCTGGCATGCAAAACGTGTATGCGGCGCGAACGGACCAATCATGCGAAAATCGTCGGATCGCGGCCCCGTAGCTCAGTTGGATAGAGCGTCCCCCTCCTAAGGGGAAGGTCGCCCGTTCGAATCGGGCCGGGGTCGCCATGTCGTTTATTGCGCCACCTTGTGCTTCGCCATGTAGCGCAGGTAATCCAGCACCGCGTCCAGGTCGGCGTCGGACAGTGTTTCGGCGGGAAACGGAGGCATCTGCGCTTGCGGCCAACGCCGCAGCGATTGCGGATTGCGGATGAAAGCGCGCAACAGATCGGCACGCAGGTACTCGGTCGGGTTGTGCGGAATATTGAGGTCCGGCCCGAGTCTGGAATCGCCCTCGCCATTCAATCTGTGACAGGCGAAGCAGGTGCGTTTGAACACCGCATACCCCCGCCGCACAGGGCTGTCGGGTGGCAAGCTCGAACCCGGAACGATCGCGGGAAAGCGCGCATCGACGCCGCCCAAAGCGCGGATGGACGAGAGTTCGAATGGCCATTGCTCGGTGCCGATGTGCGCGGCCTGCGGATCGGTCCACACCAGATAGAACGGTCCCGCACCGTTCGGCTTCCCGGCCAGCGCGGGCCATGGCTGGGCCGAATCCTCGACTGCAATCCACGGCCTCGACCCCTGCTTGTTGAGGATCACGTTGGCAGGAATCTCCGCGACGAACCCATCGCTTGCGACGAACTGCAAATGCTGCCCAGGTTGCAATCCCGGCAGCAACGACACCAATGGCACCGCGCGATAGTGCATGGTGCGATGAAAGGCCACGTCGTCGGGAATCGTCACGGCCACGGCGCGCTTCAGCAATTCCGCCGAATGGAACACCACGGCGCCGTGCCCGAGGTCGACGCGCAGTTCGGCGGCGTATGCCTGCGGCGACAGTGACAACCACAATCCCAGCAGGCAGTACATCCGGAACCGTTTCATGCGCCCTCCGCGCCGCGTGGCAAGGCAAGAGTTTAAAGCAACGATCGGGCACCGCCGCGCAGGTCCAACTTTGAAATCATGACCAGGCTGCACGGCTGCTACAATTCCAGATTGACTCGACGAACCCCGCTCTACGCGGCCCCAGGAGCCTCCATGTCCCACGCGATTCTTTCCGCGCTCGGCCTCGCCGATACCAATCCAGGCACCTTTCTCGGCAATGGCGAATGGTCGGAAACCACCGACGCGGGCGTGCTGGAGCCTCTGAACCCGGCGACCAACGAGCCGCTGGCGAAGGTGTATGCGGCCAGCGACGCCGATTACGAAACCATCGTGCGCAATGCGCAGAAGGCGTTCGCGGAATGGCGCAACATTCCCGCGCCGAAGCGTGGTGAGGCTATCCGGTTGTGCGCGCACGCGCTGCGCGAACACAAGGATGCGCTGGGTTCGCTGGTCGCGCTGGAGATGGGCAAGATCAAGCCCGAGGGCGACGGCGAAGTGCAGGAGATGATCGATATCGCCGACTTCGCGGTCGGCCAGTCGCGCATGCTGTACGGCCTGTCGATGCACTCCGAACGCCCCGGCCACCGGATGTACGAACAATGGCACCCGCTGGGGCTGGTCGGCATCATCAGCGCGTTCAACTTCCCGGTCGCGGTATGGAGCTGGAACGCGTTCGTCGCCGCGGTGTGCGGCAACGTGTGCATCTGGAAGCCGTCGCCCAAGGCGCCGTTGTCCGCGATCGCGTCGGTCCGCATCTGCAACGAAGCACTCAAGGCCGGCGGCTTTCCGGAAATCTTCTACCTCTTCAACGACGCCGGCAGCGAACTCGCGCAGAAATTCGTGGACGACAAGCGCATCCCTCTGATCAGCTTCACGGGTTCCACCAAGGTCGGCCGCATGGTGGGCGAACGCGTGGCCGCGCGCATGGGCCGCTCGCTGCTGGAACTCGGCGGCAACAACGCGATCATCCTTGACCGCTCAGCCGACCTGGGTCTCGCGATCCCGGCCATCGTGTTCGGCGCGGTCGGCACCGCGGGCCAGCGCTGCACTTCGACGCGCCGCCTGTTCGTGCATGAATCGATCATCGACGACGTGCTGGGCAAGTTGCGCCACGCATACCAGCAGGTCGAGAAGAAGATCGGCGATCCGACCAATGGGGAAACCCTGATGGGGCCGCTCAACAGCAAGGCCGCGGTCGATCAATTCGCCAACGCGGTGAAAACGGCCAAGGCCAGCGGCGCGCGCGTCGTCAGCGGTGGCTCGGTGCTGAACGGCAAGGGCAACTTCGTGGAACCCACCATCATCGCCGGTGTGCAGAATTCCGACGAAATCGTGCAAACCGAAACCTTCGCGCCGATCCTGTACGTGATGCCTTTCAAGACGCTGGACGATGCGATCCGGATGCAGAACGACGTGCCGCAGGGCTTGTCGTCGGCGAT
>Ga0157370_10007397_pt1 | contig 11959 bp, 8 predicted proteins | sample C35metaG_FD_113463 | JGI IMG/M metagenome (GOLD analysis project Ga0157370, IMG submission 113463) | Corn rhizosphere microbial communities from Kellogg Biological Station, Michigan, USA - C3-5 metaG | ecosystem: Host-associated > Plants > Roots > Rhizosphere > Soil | place: USA: Michigan... | reverse complement strand
GACCGGGCCGATGCTCTCGACGAACTGGACGACCGAACTCTGGCCGTCCGGCAGAGGCCGGCGAACCAGGTACTCCGGAGCGAACGAGTACAGGCATCCGGTCACCAGAGCGAACACCGCGAGCCCAATTGATAAGTTGCGCAAGGCTTTCAAGGTCTTGTCTACAATCTCCTCGACTTCGATCTCGGATGCCTCCTGCGGGGTCATGCGGTCGCCCCAGGGACCGGATCGCAGTAGACGGCGAAGCTCGCTCGGTCTCGGCGCGTCTGTACACCGAAGGTTGCGAGTGTGTCGATGCGACGAATTACCAGGTAAACGTCCGCGCCTTCACCCTTGGGGACGGACGCGGCAACGGAGCCAGGCTCCATCGCGCCCTCAAAAGTCGGGACCAAAGTCCTTGTCGTGTAGTTCTCCAGGAACCCGGTGATCTGGGTGCCGGGTCCGCGGCCGACGACCGGACCGGACATGGAGTTCAGGCGAGCCTCGAGGTCGACACGCGCCATGATTCCGTTCACCTTGACGTCGACATAGCCGTAGCACCGAGGGTGCCAGCGAAACGGCTGCGGCGGAATGTACAGGCGAGCGACCTGTTTGGTGTCCTGTGGCCACGCGTTGTCGTTGATGACGGCGATGCCCGCTTCGCCGGTAGACCAGGGTCCGGTCGGTCCGGGAGTGACAGCGCGCCACACCGCCTTGCCGATCGCATCGTCCCACTCGATTGTCTGGCCGGTCTCGGGGCCTCCGGTGGGCCACTGAACGTCGCCAGCCTGAGACAGCGCGTTACCGGCGGGACCTTGCTGGCCGATGCCGACAGATCCGCGCTCACCGCGGGGCAGGACGAAGTCGAAGATCTTGTTCGTCTCGGTGGACGCCGGATTGAGCGAGACCTGCGCGGAGCCGCCGGACGGCGATGTGATGACCTGTCCAACGCCGACGGCGATCGGAGGGCCAGCCGGTCCCTGCATCCCCACCGCGTTGGTGACGAGCAGCCAGGTCGTGCCGCTCCAGAAGAACGCCGTCTTGGTCGGCTCGTTCAGCGCGCAGTAGCCCTTGTCGAGGGCTCCGAGTTGCGGCAGTTGCGCCAGCGCTTCGGTGTCGGTCGGGTAGTTCAGGATGACCTGGGGAGCCATGCCGGGACCGGGCTCTCCGTCGAGGCCCTTCTCTCCGCGACGGCCACGGGGGAGGAACATGTGGCCGACGCCGTTTGTCACCTCGATCATCGCGCGCTTGGAGCCTTCGCGATCGTCGAGTCCATCAGCCCACCAGAGATGGAGTTGCGCGACGGCGTGCTCCATCGTGATGTCTTCGTTGTCTGCCATATTCAGTTGTCCTTCCGGGTTCCCGGTGAGTCTAGTTGCTTCCTGCGAGGGTCCAGTAGTCGAAGGCTGCCTTCACGCCTTGGACTCGGCGCATGACGGCTGCCATCGGCTCTTCCGCGTCGTCTTCCTTGCCGATCGTAATCTGTATCTTCGCACGTGAGGAACGGTTGTCGGTAACCACGATCCGAGTCACATAATCGGTGTAGATCATGTCCTCGTCTTCCCAGCCTACTGGGTCTCCGACGTCGAAATGCTTGAACGGAATGAACGGCAGTCCGTCGTTCATCGTGACGTGGAAGGACCGAGACGGGGAGATCTGGAACATCAGTCGACGGAGTTGCTGGACCGCGTCGAAGGTGAAGGCCGTCGTGCCCGTACCCTCGAACGCTTCCGGCAGGGTGAACACCCCCCACTTGCGTCGGTACTCCTCATTCGTCGCGCTCTGGAACGCCATGACGATGTCGTCGAGTTCACCGGCAATGAGGTTGCCGAGGAAGCCGATGCCGATCGCGGACAGCAGCCCTTGGATCGCTGAGTTGATCAGGAGGGTGATGCCCTTGTTCACCCAATCAGGGCTGTGACCTCCTACGATGCCGGTGTGAGCCTGCAGCGCGTTGATGACGATCTCGGACTCTTCGATGTCGTCGTGGTCGTCATCGCGGAACACGACCCAGGGGTCTGCCGGGTCAGTGCCGAAGAAGTTCGCCATCGTGTACTTGCTCGACGATCCGGTGAGCAGACCGATGACCGGCGAGAAGATCGGGCCGACGGTGTCGATGATGGTGCTGAACAGGCCGTCGAGGATCGTTCCCTGCGAGCCCTGCTTGCGCCGCTTGTCGATGATGTCGAAGACGATGCAACTCTCCTTGAGCTCCACCAGGTTCGACGGCTGCGGGTCGCGGCCCTTGACCCAGGCCGTCGCCGTCAGCTCGAGGTGCTCGTCGAGGAGAACCTGCTTGAACAGTTCAGCCAGGCTGGTCATCCGCGCCTGGAGCGAGGAGATCCGCGAGCTGTCGAAGATCGGGTTGTGCGGGAGCATGACGCACGGCTGCTGCTTGAACTTCCAGAAGTGCTTGACCGGATCGTTCATGAAGCCGACCGGGAACCGCCAGAGGTCCGCCTGTAGCCGGAAGATCGTCGTGTGGATGTAGCTGGCGACCATCGTCTTGGCCGGCGCGATCCGCACGTCCCTCGTCGGAATCTGCAGACCCAGCGGCATGTTCGACGACGGCCACGCGAACATGGCTTCGAGCCAGACGAAGTCGGAGACCAACTCGAGAACGATGGTGCGCCGCTTGCCGGACTTCTTCTTGCGGACACGGTCGACTCGGCCGGTCCACCACTTGCCGTTGACGTTGGCGTGGATGAAGATGTTCTGCTGGTCCGCGGTGTTCATCAGCGGAGCCCAGATCGACGTAGCGGGCAGTTCGATCCGGCCGGGTCCGACCTCGCCGCTCACGAACTCGAACTGAGCCTCGATGTGGTCACCCATGTACCCCTCGAGCTCGAGGAGGCCGGTGCGAACCTCGATCGTGATCTCGGTCCGAGCGGAGTCGATCAGCCGCGTCCGAGAAGCGGACTTTGGTGCTGTGTATGTAGGCATGGAGTCCCTTCCGTTACTGCCACGAGTTGTAGAAGGCCTGGAAATGGACCTCGGCCACAGGCATGGACGAGCCACCCTTGACGGCGAAGGTCCAGTCCTCCATGTCCGGGTAGAGGATGCTGACCGCTAGGCGGGGACGCTGCCCCTTCATCTGAGCCCAGAGGTTGACGTCCTTGCGTGCCGGGTCCTTGGAGACAATGGTCTCCGCGCGGGGATCGGTGTCGATCCAGACCTCTTCGCTCGACTTCAGCGCAGGGAACTCGACGTAGGTCCGCTTGTCGTTGACGTTGTACGGCAGCAGTCGCGCGTTCTCGTCGCGGAATCCGCTGGGCATCCGCCAGGTGCCGGGACCTTTAAGCATGATCTGGGGATAGTTCCGGTCGGCGTCACCGAGGTTGCGGAACTTGACGGTGCCGACCTTCCAGCCGTCGGACAGTCCGGCCTGCGGGACGAACGGGAACACCTCGGGCCGACCCTTGAAGTAGGGGTTCGGGCAGACCCAGGTGAACGGCGTGCCGACGGCGCCGCGCCGGATGGCCGGGTCGCGGTCGTAGCTGGCGTTCGGGGAGTCCCCTAACAGGTAGTCGACGTAGCGGATGCCGGAGTAAGAGTTGATGAAGTACAGCTGGCCGTACTTCTCCACGTTGGCCGCTCGGTCCCAGAGATGGCTGGCCGCTCGCATCTTGCGGGGAGTCTGCCCCAGGATGTTCACGGCGCCACGGATCGTCCGCACGTCGATGTTGTTGCCGACGAGGTCCGCGCCGTTCTGGTGGGCCTCCTGGAGCCATACGAGCTCGGTCGGTGCCCGGTCGAGACCGACGAGGCCACGAGCGAACTCGATCCCCTGCTCCATCTTGTACCGACCCGACAGGTGTATCCGCTCCCCGAACGGGGTGACCGCGTGAATCCACGTACGATCACCCCGCGAGAGCCCTGGCTGTATGGGCTGCTGCATTACCTCGTCCTCCGGTATCCACCGCGCCGGTTCGCGCGGTTCTGTGCGTCTTCCATCACTCCCATGATCTGCTTCGGGCTGGCCGTGGTGCTGATCTGCGGTCCACCGGCCAAGCCGCCGCCGACGGCAGCGAGCAGAGACTCAATCATTCCGCCTGCGTTCTCGGCCGCATAATCCCCGAGGTTCTTCGTGATCTGCGTCCCAGCGGCAGCCTGGGTGGATGCCAGGTGCGCCGCGAAGGCCTCCGGACCGGCAGCCTGCGCCGCGGTGGCGCCGGAGATGGCCGACATCAGCTTCATCACCGGCTCCTCCTTCGAGGTGAGCCACTGCGCCTGTCCACCGAAGCCCAGCGAGTTGGCGATCGAGGTGGCGATCTTGCCCTCGGTCGTCTTGCTGAACGCGAGCGCCGGCTTGGTGATCGTGATGTTGTCGACCGGCTTCGTGTTGTTCTCCGGTAGGTACTCCCCGGTCTCCGCGTCGATAGCGGCACCCTGGAGATCCTGGCCGTAGATCTCACCCTCGATCACGTTCCGGCCGTCGGTGTTCGCCGTCGTCGGCAGCTTGCTGCCATCCAGCTGCGCGATGTTGACGTCCACCGGACCCTGCTGGCTGACACCGAACAGGCGACCCAGGAACGGGATCAGCTGCTCGAACGCGGCGGTCTGCGCCGGTGAGAGCACGCGCTCGGGTTCGAGCGTGTATTTCGGCATGACGCCGATACCGTTGGCGATTCCACCCTGGTCGTAGCCGTGTCCCTGGCCCCACATGGCGCCGAGATCCTCGCCGTACGTCGCACGGTAGTACCGGATAGCTGCCGACATCGACGCGTCCGGGTTGGTGCGGTCGTTCGGCAGGCTCGGGTTCCGGTTGGCCGCGAAGGTGCCCGGAACGACCTGGAGCAGGCCGACCGCTTCGTTGCCACCCGAGTTGACGTCGATGACCTGCTGGATCGCGTTCGGGTTACCGCTCGACTCCGACATGATCTGAGCCAGCATGAGGTTCTGGTTGCGGATGCCGTCGTCGAAGCCCTCTCGCCGGAGAGCCTCGATGACCTTGCCGCGCCACTGCTCGACACCTGCACCGAGATCCCACGGAGTGTCGCCAGCGTCCGCCGACGAGCCGCCGCCGCCGATGAAGCCCTGGATCTTCGACAGCACCGCGTTGCGGACCGAGTCGACCATCGCACCGGGGATCTGACCGAACCCGCTGCCGCCGAAGTCCGGCAGGGACTTCTTCAGCAGATCGAACGGACCGTTGACGAGACCGTTGGCCACGCCTGCGAGCCGATTGCGGCCGGACTGAACCGCCCCGCCGATCGCGTTCTTGACACGGTCGAGGAAGCCTGGCTCGGCCGGCGACGACGTGCCGTCGGACCCGAGCACCTTGTCGGTACCGACATGCAGGTGATGGCGGTGATCGAGCATGGTGCCTTCGCCGTACGCGCTCATGCCGTCACCGACGTTCTGACCGTTGAGCACGTTGTTGTTGAACGGCATGTGGATCAGTTGCAGCAGGTCGGGCGCGAAGTTCTCGTACCACCACTGCGAGGCCTGCTTCATCTCCGGGGTGCCTTCGATGCCACCGTTGGAGAAGTCCGCTGCCATACCCTTCGAGTGCAGACCGTTGTCGGTGTAGCGCAGGCCCGACGTCATGTCCAGCATCGGGTACTTCTCCGCCATGATCGACTGCATCGCGTCGACAATGCCGCCGTTCGAGAAGTAGCCCATCCGCTTCTGGACGCCGGTCACGCCTTCCGTCTTGGCCAGCCGATTCATGTCGTTGATGTAGTCCGGGCCCATCGCGCGGGTCCACTCCGGACGCATGACCGCCTCGCCGCCGGACACGCCGATGGTGAACGGGTCACGACCTGGGGTGTAGCCGGGGATGATGCCACCAGTGTGGAAGCCGAAGAACTTCTGCTCTTCGGCCGGCTTCGTTTCGATCTCGCCAACGCCGTCCCACTCGGGGAGCGCCGGGAGAATCTTGCGCAGGCCGTCCCAGGCACCCTTGAGGGTTCCATTGATGACGTTGCGGATGATCCAGTTGATCGGCTCCGCTGCGGCCTCCTTGAGCCCCTGCCAGATGTTCGAGAACTGACCGACGGCATCGCGGCCGAACTGGACGACCTTGTCGATACCGGGACCGAAGGACGGGAAGACTGTGCCGATCAGGTTGCTGAAGACCCCCGTGGTCATCGTCTCCCACAGGCTGAACTCGCCATCACTGTCGGACCGGAATCCGAAGATGCTCCCGAAGGTCTCCCCGAGTCCACCCATGAAGGACGGCATGTCGCCTTCGACGATCCCGCCGAAGACATTGCCGATCTTGTCCCCGAAACTGCCGAAGAATCCCTTCTGCTCGTTGAGACTCTCGTCGGTGTTCGCGTTCTGGTTCTGCCAGGTTCGATCGAACTCCGCTTCGGCCTCTTTCGCCGCGTCGGTGCCGGGGGTGTAGTACGACATCCACTCCGCTTTGGTCATCGGCTTGCGCATTCCACCCTTGCCGTACGGGTTGGGCACGTTGATGGTGTCGTTCGGACCCGGCAGTAGAACCTGTCCACCCGGACCGCGACCGGTCGGGGTCTTCTCCAGGTCGGCCAGTCCGGGCTTCTTGGGCTTGTCGTCGCTACTGAACAGTCCGCTGAGCCATCCGCCTACCCCCTTGATGCCGTTGATGCCGATCTGGATAGGGACACCCATGCCGGCGCCACCAGTGACGCCTGCCGCGCCGATGACCTTGGCCCACATTTCGCCAGGCACGTTGCCGACCCGCTTTGCGGCGTCCCCGAAGTTGCCCTTGGAGGCGTCGTTTGCGGTGCCGAACACCGTTCCGGTCCAAGACGGGTCTTCGCCGTCCGGCCCACCCTTGCCCATGAGCTCGGCCACCTGGTTCACCAGGATCGTCGTGTTGGCAATGATGCTGATGATGTCCGTGATCATCTGACGGATACGTTCCCAGAAGTTCTCCATCTCCTTCTGTCCCTCGGCAGTCTTCATCCAATCCGCGAAGTCGTTGAGGGAGCGAGTCATCTGCTCCAGCATGGTTTCGCCGGCCTGGTCCGAGGTGTTGAAGAGTGCCTGGATTGCACGGCCGAGAGCCTTGGCGAACTCCCACACTTTGTCGAAGGTCTTGATCGACTCGTCGATGTAGGAGCGGATGTCGTTCTGTCCCTCTTCGGACTTGGACCAGGCCGCAAACTCGTCCATCGAGGTCTTGAACTTCTCCGCGATCCCAGGGAGGAACTCGGAGCCGACCCCAGCGATGTTTCCAAGACCATCCATCAGCGAGGTGATGCCGTCGAGCAGTGGCCCCATCGCGATCCGTGCGTTCTCGAAGATCTTGACAAAGTTGCCCTGAGCGTTTTCGGTCTCCAGTCGGTCGAAGAATCGGCCGATGCCGCCGTTGATCTCGGTAGCGATGCCGACGAAGCCCTCCTTCAGGATGGGCAAGTAGACCTCGGCCAGCTCGACCACCTGACCGCCGAGGTCGTTTCCAAACAGAGCGTCCTGGGTCGCCATACGCAGGTCTTTCCAGGCGTCCCCGAGTCCTTGGATCGCCAGGACGAATGCCTGCGCGTTCGGAGACAGATTGGCCATTGCCTCTGCGAAGGCATCAGCCTCCTTGGTCCCCTCGTTCATCTTGAGATTGAGGTTGTCCTGGGCGTCCGCGACGTTGTCCGTTGCGTCTGCGATTCCCTCAATCGAATCTGCAACCTGCTCCTTGGCGTCGAGGACCCCCTGGTCACCTTCGATTCCGGCCAGGTTGGCGGCGCGAACGTCGGTCTTGAGATCCTGATTCTTCTTCACCAGCTGATCGAGCGACTCGACGGCCTGGTCGTAGTTGTTCTTCGCCTCGCGGATGTCGAGCGGATCTCCACCCTCCATGTACGCCTCGGAGATACCTTGTCGCGCTCGCTCGACGGCGATCCGTGCCGCTTCTTCGTTGATCGGCGCCATGTCGAGTTCATCGTTCATGTCGCGGAGTCGGCGCACGGCAAGTCGGCGCTCGTTGTTCAACTTTTGCTGCGAGCGCGCAGCGTCGTCCTGCGCCTTGCGGAGTTGCTTCTCGGCCTGGGTCAGTCGCTTCTGGTCGTTGATTAGGTTCGCGGTGCTGGTAGCGGCGTTGTTCTTCTTCTTCATCGCCTGGAACGCGGTCATGATGCCGGTCATGCCGATCCCGAGCGCGCCGACGGCGGCTGCCGCGGCCCCTGCCATCGCAGGGAGGAGCGCGAGCACGCCGGCCGCTTGCCACAACTGCCCGATCAGCGGAACCAACGACACGGCAGCGAGGGCCACGAGAGCGATCAGCACCGAGTAGACGCTGGCTCCCATTATTCGGAAGCCGCGACCGGCGTTGCGCGCGGCCGATCCCGTCCCGTACAGCTGCACTTGTGTCATGACCAGTTGGGCCTGCAGTCCGAGCAGGTCCGGGGAGTCGATGTCAATCCGGAGGGATCGGCGCCGCGTGATCGCCGCGAGCTGAGCTCGGAACATCGCGGTGTCCAGCCGCACCTCTACGCGGACCGTGAACCGGCGCATGTCGAGGCGCGTCTGGATGTAGTTGATCTCCTCCTGTAGACCGGAGCGGTCGAAGCGCATCTTGACGCGAACCTTGAGGTCGCGTCCGAGGTCGATCTTCGTCTGCGCGTCACGGTGGAAGCCGGTCACGTCGGCGCGGAGGTTGACGTTCAGCTTCAGCGGCGGGAGCATCTTCAGACGCTCGCGAGCCCTGGTGTTGAAGCCCTTGGTGTCGGCCTCCAGCTTCACCGGATGGCTGAGTTCACCCTGCTTCTTGAGGTCCGAACGGGCCTGGTTATGGAAGTTTCCCGCGTTGGGTACGAGCCGGACCGCTCCCTCTGCGACCATATAGGTACGGGCCACGGTTCATCTCCTCTATTCAGTTATAAGACGAAAGGCACCCACGGTTCTTTCGTGGATGCCTTTGGCCCTTGTAGCTTAGCGAATGCCGAACAGTTCCTTCAACTCCATGATCTCCTCGCGCTCCGATTCGAGTTCGAGAATATCCATCGCGACCAGTGGCCGCTTGTGCTGAATGACCTGTGGTGGCGACTTCATTCCCGCTGCTCCGAGTGCGACGGAGATGTGACTCTGCAGCCGCTCGTCGATCAGATGCATCATGGCAAGCTCTGGAGTGTAGCCCTCGGGGGAGCGCATGGTGTTGTCCTTGCGGATGATCTCGGGTTCTTCCTCCTCGAGACCTTCGCGCTCTTCCAACTGCTTGTCCAGGCGAGCCTTCATCTCTTTGGCAAAATCCATGTCCAGCGCCAGGGCCGACTTGAACTTTCCCCACGGAGGGAGTTCCTGGACGAACTCGTAGAACTCGGTCCAGGCCCTCTCTCCGCTGGCATAGTCGACGAGATCAATCTGTAGTTCCCGACGGAAGTCGTACGCCAACTTCGTCCCGAACTGATTGATCAGGTCGGCTATTCCTCTTTTCCCCCAGGCACCTCGGAGCTGTCGTCTTCGGTGTCCCAGTGGTCCTGCATGTCCTGGATCAGGAGTTCGGCAGTCTCACCGGGCTTGCCGCGGAGGTTCTTCATCAGCCGGTAGAAGTCGCGCGTGCCGAGCAGAATCATCAGAGACTCTCGGGTGCTGCCAGCAGCGTCATAGTTCAGCTGCTTCTCGCCGTCGGGGAACTTGACGACGATCGGCTTTTCCGGATCGTCTTCGAGGTTGTTGATGACGTACGGAGTACGTCCCTTCTTCTCTGCTGCCTTGTTGCCCTTGGCTACCAGCTTGTTCCAGTCTGCCATTGCGACCTCCCCGGTCTATTCAGTTGTTGGTGGTTACTTGACGACGCTGTCGCCAACTACGGTGGACTCTACCTTATCGGCAGGCTTACCACCGCGAGCAGGCTTAGAGGCCACCTCTGCAGGCTTGTCGGTCACCGTCTCGGGAGCCGGGACATTCTCGGGCTCGGAGGTTTCGGCTTCAGCTTCCGCTTCGGCAGCCTTCTCCTTCGGGTCGACGAGCACACCGTTGTCGAGGTACGGAGCATTGGGGTCGGGCTCGACGTTCTTCTGGTCGTCCGAGATCCGGTAACCGGCGCCGAAGTGCAGGTCGTTGAACTGCTGCGGGCTGTCGACGATGACCGTGGTCTCGCCGTCCTTGCTCACCATACGAACGGGTCCGCTGTAGCTGGCCATGAGTAACTCCTAAGTTCGCCCCGGTTGGTATACCCCTCGCGCCGCGACCGGGGAGTAGCACGGCGCGAGGGGTTGTCTTGAGAGTACGGGTAATGGTACGGGAAGTTCCAGCTAGGCGAACCTGGGAACGTCCCCTTCCACTGCCCGAATGCGATCGACCGTCATGGTGTTGGTCGCCGCGAAGGCTCCCGTCCACTGCGGAGAGATCTGGATTGTCAGGTTGGTGCCTGGCGCGTCGATCTTCTTAGTGGCGTAGAGCCAGTGGAATCGGCCGCGGGTCGCGGAGGAGATGTCGACCCTCCGCTGGGTGGTCGAGCCACCCTGGTCGCGCAGCATCAGTCCGACACCCTGGATGGTGTTCGTCGCCGGAACGAACACACGGATACCGATGGTGACCATCTTTCCGCTGACCAGCCCCTTGATCCCGAGCGATGCCGGGGACGCTGAGAACTGCGCGTACGACGCTCCGGTCGCGACGGCGGTCAGCTTCAGGCCGAAGGAGCCGGTCTCGAAGTTGACCGTGTCCTTCTCCGCCAGACAGTTGACCAGCGTCCATCCGTCCGGAACCTCCGGTGCGGTCCACGTCGCGAACTCGGTGTTCGGGATCAGCGACCGCGCGGTGTCGGTGAAGTACGAAGACCGCTGGGTCGGGGATGGAATCGCCACACCCTGGGGGTGTAGAGCCGAGTCCACCACGGCAGCCCAAAGAGCGGAGCCGTTCGGGGCCGGCGCGTCGGCCGACGTGGTCGGGTGAATGTTGTCGACCTTGACGTAGGCCCGAGGATCTCCGGTATCGGTGAAGGCCTGGTGTACGTCGATGAATCCGTAGCCCCGGCGAGCGGCGAGCCCTTGCAACTCCGTCGCCTTGATGTTCTGCCACTTCTCTCGTCCGGCCGTGTACGACGGGTTCTGCGACATCAGGACCAAACCGGCGTCCGGGAAGATCTGAGTCAGCTCTTCGGTCAGGCAGAGGATGTTCGGCCGGAACGCGGCACGGAGGTTAGCCGTGGTCACGTCGAGCATGTTGTGCGAATGACTGATGAAGATCAGGTCCGGAGTGTCGACGAGAGTCTCGAAGGCCTGGGTGAACCGATCCCCGATGAAGTGGAAGGTCGCGAAGCCGGACACCGACACGTTCCAGTAGGTCAGGACCGGAGGAGTCTCACCCTGGCCGGTCTGCACGGTGACCGCTGGGTCGTAGGTGCGGCTGGTGTCGTTCCAGAGCCGGTAGACCACGGTGTACTTCGGGAACCGCGCCGCGAGGGCCTGGGCCTCGAGGTAGATGTGCTCGATAGCTTCGTTGCCGGTCGAGTCGCCACAGTACAAGATCGTGCAGTTGTCGATGCCGCGATTGAGTTTTGCCACCAGCCTTGCCGCGTTGGCCGCGGTGGAAAGGTTGGAGTTCCTGGAACTGTCGATGCCGTCGAACGTGTTCTCGAAGAACGGCTTGTCCAGCTTGGTCACGCCGGTGACGATCTCCGGCCGTGCGTATTGTGTTGCCATATTCGTATCTCCCTCATAGATGCGGAACGGGGAGCCGACGCATCGACTCCCCGTTCATTGCTCCCTACCCGACCACCGAGTCGTTCCCGATCACGGCGCTCCCGACGAGCAGGGGACCTAAGGGGTCGTCACCAGGGCCGGGAAACCCATCTTGACCAGCTGCTTGGCCCAGCCCGGTCCGGCGAAGACGTTGCGGACCGAGTAGCCCAGTTCGTCGTCGACCTTCGCGGTCACGGTCATGCCGTAGCTGAGTTCGGCGCCGGCACCGTGCTGCTGATCCGCCTTGGCGGTGACCGATGCGCGAGGCATGATCTTCGCCATGTAGATCTCGTTGCCAGCCTTGCCGTCCTTGGACAGGAAGATCATCCGGCGGTAGGTCGTCGAGGGCTCGACCGCCTGGTTGAAGCCGACTT
>Ga0157370_10007394_pt1 | contig 11963 bp, 18 predicted proteins | sample C35metaG_FD_113463 | JGI IMG/M metagenome (GOLD analysis project Ga0157370, IMG submission 113463) | Corn rhizosphere microbial communities from Kellogg Biological Station, Michigan, USA - C3-5 metaG | ecosystem: Host-associated > Plants > Roots > Rhizosphere > Soil | place: USA: Michigan... | reverse complement strand
TGACAACACAACAAGACTTAAAAGGAAAGGTGGTTTTAATTGCTGGAGGAGGTAAAAACCTTGGAGGATTATTAAGTAAAGATTTTGCAGCAAAAGGTGCAAAATTAGCAATTCATTACAACAGTGAAAGTTCCCGTGCAGAAAGCGAAAAAACTTTGGCGGAAGTGAAGGCTTTAGGAGCAGAAGCTTTTTTATTCCAGGGAGACCTTACCAAAGTAGAGAACATTACCAAATTCTTTGACGAGACCATTGCAAAATTCGGAGGAATTGATATTGCAATAAACACTGTGGGAATGGTACTCAAGAAACCGTTTACAGAAACTACAGAGGCGGAGTATGATGTAATGTTTGGCGTTAATTCTAAATCGGCTTACTTCTTTCTTCAGGAAGCAGGTAAAAAAATTAATGATCACGGAAAGATCTGTACAATTGTAACGTCATTATTGGCAGCTTACACAGGCTTGTATTCTACTTACGCAGGTGCAAAAGCGCCGGTTGAGCATTTTACAAGAGCCGCTTCCAAAGAATTTGGTTCCAGAGGAATCTCCGTGACTGCAGTTGCGCCGGGACCTATGGATACGCCATTTTTCTACGGACAAGAGAACGATGATGCCGTTGCATATCACAAATCTGCTGCTGCTTTAGGAGGACTTACAGATATCAGAGATATTGCACCTTTGGTAGAATTCCTTGTGACAGAAGGCTGGTGGATCACCGGGCAGACTATTTTTGCTAACGGAGGTTATACCACACGATAATCAATTTAAAAATGATGGATAATTGGCTTTAATATTAAAGCCGATTATCCATTTTTTTCTTTTTTAAAATTCATACAAATGATAATAAGAATAATCAATTCTATACTGATTCTCATTGCAGTATTTATGGGAACTAAGCAAGGTTATGCTATGTTTTCCGGAAGGCAGGAGATGCTGGATTTGTTTGGGAAATGGGGATTTAACAAAACTTTTTTAGCGATAAATGGTGCAGTTGCAATGATTGCAGCTGTGATGATTCTTTTCCCGAAGACTTTTGTCTGGGGGAATTTTCTGATGGCGGCAGGGATTTTACTGATCATCTGTTTCCATCTTCTGGATAGAGATTTAAAAGGTGTTGCGGTTGAGCTGCCTTTTCTAATGATTAATCTGGTAATCATTTATTTACAGTACCCTTTTAAAGCTGGGACATCTTTATGAGAAGTTTATTTTCCATTCTCATAACTTGTTTTTTCATTACGGTTTGTGCTCAGAAAACAGACGATAAAAAAATTACTAATCAAAAAAAACAAATGATGAATTTAGATAATATAACAAATGATAATGTAAAAAAAGCAATAGAAGCATTAGAATCAGGAGATAAAATCTGGTATTCTTATTTCACAGAAAATATCGTAATGACAGATGATGGCAACAAAGTGGATTTCAAAAACTTCTTTGCAAAAGCTTTGGGAACAGAAAAATTCCTGACCATTGATAAAGTGGAAAATGATGGTAAAGACATTTATGGAAACTTCAAAGCCGGAAATTGGGGAACATTTAGAGTTTTCTTCAAGTTTCATCAAAATGCAGATGGAAAATTTGACAGATTAGATATTGGACAAGCTAATTAATTGTAATATGATCAGAAATATACTATTAGCGGGATTTCTATTTCTTTCTTTCTATCAATTCAAAGCTCAGTCTCAGATTTATGTAGATGCTTTTTCCGGAAGTAAGGGCCAAAATGCCGAATTTTTCTTTTTAAGCACAATAGACGAAAAACAGAAATGGACTGTATTCTCCAGGACAGAAATGTTTCTTCACGATTATAAGACGGAACATCCTGCATTTATCAATTTCAATACAGTATCATACAACTTTGCGAAAAACTTAGGTGTTACAGCAGGGACTTATGCTTCATCATCTTATCCGTTCAGTGCAAGACTTGGATTGCAGTATTTTATAGAAAATGAAGAATTTTTAGTTTATGCCAATCTTACAGGCGCTGTTACCAAAGATCCGGATGGACAATTATTAATCATCGGAAATTACCTTCCGAAGTTGTCTGAAAAATGGAGGTTGTTTACAAGTGCAGAAATGCGCACGGCGATTAATTATAAAGATGGATATGAGTTCAGTTTGCAAACGCTGAAACTTGGCGCAAAATATAACTCGAGAGTAACAATTGGGGTGGCGGGGACATTAGAAGAACACAGGCATCACGATACGGAATTTAATATTGGACCTTTTATCAATCTTAATCTTACAAAACCAAATGAAAAATAATTACAACAAAATTGCCGGAAAAGATACTGGCAGATTAATAGCTATCAGCGATGCTGTTTTTGGTGTTGCAATGACGCTATTGGTTCTTGAAATAAAAGTGCCGGAAATAGAAGGTGATGACAAAGAACTGATTGCTGCTTTTGTAAAACTGATGCCTAAATTTTTGGTGTACTTTCTGAGTTTTATGACGGCAGGTATTTTCTGGATGGGACAGTCTGCGCAGTTTGAACACATCAGAAAAAGTGACAGGAATCTTAGCTGGATTACTTTGCTCTTCCTTTTGTTTGTTTCCGTTCTTCCTTTTACGACAGCATTTTTGGGAGACTATATCAGCCATCCTTTTGCCATAGGGATATATTGGCTTAATATTTTTCTCTTAGGTCTTATCCTTTACATTAGTTGGAACTATGCAGAGAAAAATGGTTTTATAGATGAGGATGCTAAACAAAATATCTCAGGTGCTATTAGAAGAAGAATCATTGTCTCGCAATCTCTATACTTAATTGGAGCACTGTCAGGATTTGTAAATCCTTATCTGGGAATTGGTGTCATCATAGCCATTCAGCTGAATTATGCTTTTGCTTTTTTTAATAGAAAAGGCAAATAATTAAAGAGTGATGATTTGATGTAATGTAATCATTGCTTTACCCATATCAACGAGGATTCTTTTTCGTAAGAAATTAAAAAGATTCACAGAAATTATAATCGATTCTCCGAAAATACAAAACACACAAATGGGAATTAATTTTAAAGACATTCATATTGGTTCATTGATTCAGCAGAGTGTATTGGAAAACAACGTAAAAATCTCGCGGATCCGTAATTTTTTAAAATGTTCAGAAGAAGATATAACTAATATGTACCAGTCCAAAAGCCTTGATGCAGAACTGCTCTTGCGCTGGAGTAAGCTGCTGGAGTATGATTTTTTTAGGATTTATACACAGTATTTAATTTTATATGCGCCATCAGCTACAGTAGTTGGGAAGGTAGAAACAAAAAAATCAAAACTGCCACAATTTAGAAAGAATATCTACACCAAAGAACTGATAGATTTTATCCTTGAGCAAATTGAATATGGAGAATTGACTAAAAATGATGTAATAGAAAGATACAGAATTCCAAAAACTACTTTATACAAATGGATAGACAAATACAAAAAATAGAATCTTTGGTTACAAAATATCTCCACAAATCTCAAAAAGATCTAGAAAAAACATTGGGAAAAGCTTCTAAAAATTCCGACACCGAAATATGGTTTTACTACAAACATCGTTGGGGAATTTTCAAGGACGAAATTATCTTTATTTTTGAAGAAAAGGAAGTTATTGATATAGTTATCACCGAGTATTGTTTTGGTATTGAATATAGAAACCTTTTCTACTATGAGGGGGAAACTCCAGAATACAAAATCTCAAATTTGATATAAAAAAGCTATGGCCAACCCAGATTACAGAAGAATATACACGGATATGCTTACCAAAAAATATCCTGAAAAGAAAAAGGAATGCGATCCTATTTTAAAAAAAAATAAATTATCTACTTTTGATATAATTAGACTTAATACTTTGATTTTTAATGTTAAAGAAAATCCAGAAACGAAGAGTTTTAATCAAAAGCATCGTTCTTACAATGAATTCGATATTCTTAAAATATTGGATTATCAGAAGAAAAATCAACTCAATAATAGTCAGTTGGCACACCACTTCGGTGTGAGCAGAAATAGCGTAACTAAATGGAAGAAACTCTATATAAAACCGTATTAGTTATTAAATGCCTTGAGTAATATTGAAGCATTGACCACTACTTTTTTTAATTGGAAGGAACTATCCATCAGTATTATACAGGGACTGGTTATCACTGCCGGTACATTGTTTATGTATCAATATACGGTTCAAAAAGATTACTATGAGGCACTCACCCGAACAATGGTATTCACAGTTTTGATCACGTCCAATATCTTTCTGACGCTGATTAACCGTTCATTCTATTACTCTATTTTCACCACGCTCAAATACAAAAACAATCTGGTCTTACTCATTATATCGATCACTATTTTTATTGTAGCATTGATGCTATACGTAAAACCGATAACAAAATTTTTCGGTTTTGAAACTTTAAAGCTTTCACAGTTATTGATTTCGGTTGCGGTCGGATTTATTTCAGTGATTTGGTTTGAATTGGTCAAACTGATCAAACGCTCCAATAAGCATTAAATGTCATAAATTAATTAGATTAAATTGTTTTTAATAAGAGCTTCTTTTTAATTCAGCATATGTATGATCTAGTTTACGTTGACCCCGAAAAAATGTCCTACCATTGCAGTAATGCCCATAGCAACAGTTCCCCAGAAACATATCCTTAAAACGGAAACTCCTATTTTAGAACCGCCGGTCTTTGCGGAAATGGCTCCCAACACCATGAGAAAAACAATAGAAAATCCATACTGGAAATACACCATTTCTTTGATAGGTGCTAACATTGAAACGGCAAAAGGCAATAATGCACCCAAAGCAAACGAACCAAATGAAGCAAAAGCAGCCTGAAAAGGTTTGGCTTGGGTAATCTCATTGATTCCTAATTCGTCATGCGCATGAGCAGCCAAAGCATCGTGCTCGGAAAGTTCCGTTGCTACCCGTAAGGCAGTTTCTTTGCTGACGCCTCGTCTTTCATAGATCTTTGCCAATTCCTTCAGTTCAACTTCCGGCATTTCTTCGAGTTCTCTCTTTTCACGAAGCAGATCAGCCTTTTCAGTATCCTCCTGTGAACTGACCGAAACATATTCTCCGGCAGCCATAGACATAGCCCCGGCGATCATTCCTGCCAGTGCTGCCAGTACGATGGAATGACGATCCGGCTGTGCTGCAGCAACACCTATCACGATACTTGTAGTAGACAACAAGCCGTCATTGGCACCTAAAACTGAGGCTCGTAGCCAACCCATTCTGTTGACGTAATGTTTTTCTAATAAGTGATGCATATCAAAAGTTTAAGACCAATCCTGCTCCGAGACTTTTAGGTTCTAGTACGGGATAGATCATTGTTATGGTTTTGGATTCTTTTTTATTGAACAGTTTGTTTACGGTAGGAAAAAGCCAATAGGCCAACTCGGTACTTAAAATACCAAATCCAGCTCCTGCGACCACATCTCCCACCCAGTGCTTATCATTCAGCGTTCTGTAAACTCCCGTGAAAATGGCAATAGGGTAGCCCGAAATGGCCAGCCAGATGTTCTCATCCTGATATTCCCTGAACAGAAAATGCGCCGAAGAAAAAGCGGTCGTGGTATGTCCTGAAGGAAAAGAAAGATGATTGGTGCCATCTGGACGTTTCTCTTTTACCAGATGCTTTAAAGGCAAAACAATCGCAGCAGAAATCAGTTGTGAGGTTCCGTATATAATGGTCCGTTCCTTTAGATTATGCTTTCCTTTTATGCCTGCAAGATTATAACCGTAGACCATTGCTGCAGGCAAATATTGAGTATAGTTGTCCAGTGTGATGTGCTTGGGTTGATGTTCTCCGATCTCATACTTTGTGGAACTGTTCAGATTTTTGAGCGCATCAGAACTTAAACTGACCACTCCGAAGCCAATAAACACAGTCGGAATAATGAGTTTTTTGTAGCTTGGTTGATAAACTTTATCACCATAACTCTCTATTTCTTGTTTTTTCAGTTCGGCAGAATCAGATTTAACCTGTCCAAAACAAATATTGGAACAGGTTAAAACAATGATTGTTAATATTTTCATGGTTGATTACTTAAACCTTAAATTTAAGGAAATAATATCTGATTTCATCCCTATTGATTTGGTATAATGTCCATACCTAATCTCCAGCATATTGAGTCTTTCTATCCCGAACAATCCGTTCTTAGGGGTAATACGGATTCCTGCCCCGTAAAAGTTGCTGCTGAATTTTGAAAGGTCATAATTGCTGGTATAGAAATCGTCAAATGCCGTGTGCTGCTGATAGGGGGAAAAATATTTGGCACCTGTCTGAGAATAGTATCTGTAAAAAGGACTCACCGAAACAAAAGGTGATATCTTCACAGGTGTTTCCAGACTGATCGTATTTGATCTTAACCCCCAATCGTCTGTATAATAACGGTAATAGGCTCTCAGGATCACCTTATCTCCGAAGAAATAATTGGCCCTAAGTCCCAAAGGAAGTTTGAATCTCTTATCCGGCAAAGCTTCCTGATGCACAGACCCATCCGTAAAATAAACCCTGTGGAAAGGTAAACTCAAATAACCTGTCTGCTGAACGGCATCTGTCATCAATTCCAATTGAAAATTCTTATTGATGATCTGAGAATAAGATAAGGAAAGCGCATAGGTATTTCTTCCGCTGGTTCCATAACCTTCGTGTTCTCCTCCGCCTGTACTTCCAGTCCGAAGTTCGATAGGAGCAATAAGCTTTACCTGATCCAGAAAAGCCTGAAACTTGGCAGTAAATTCTCCCATTCTGTCGGGCGTTTTCTGTGAAAATCCAATATTGGCTCCAATAGACTGGTAGTCAAACTCTCCCGAATAGGAAACGCCGGCCATTATCGCGCTCCCTTTGGCTTCGTTTTCACGGCTCCATCCTAACGATGGGTAAATTCTTGTATCTGCATGTGAAGCCGAAGAATTGGCTTTAAGGTCGATCATATCAGAAGATGCAGAAGTATAATGGTCTATTCCTACATCAAACGTGAATTTATTCTTCCTGAGTTTTTTGTCATACTTTACCAGAACAACATCTATGGAATTGGAAATATCGTTGAGTTTTTCTGATCCTACACCGCCTGTTACCGCAGAATTATTTCCGTCTTGTTTATAATAGCTCGATACGAGATTGATCTCATCCAAACTTAGTTTCTTGGATGATTCTGTATTGGTATTTTCCTGCGCTTTAGCATTGAAGAATCCAAAAAGGGCGATAATGCTTATAATTACTTTTTTCATTTTAATTCATTTTAGGTTTTAGTAATTATTATGTTAATTACATCCGCATCCACCACCAACTTTACCGGCGTTAGCTCCTGAAGAGCCTTCGCGATAAGACTGGAAACTGAGTTCTGTCTTTTCAATTGTCCGGTTGCCAAGAACCATCTCAGCGTCGTTGAGCTTGCTTTTTTCGTATTCTTTTACTGTTGTGCAGGAATGAACTGATGAAAGGGCAAAGAATATAAAAATGCCCATCATTATTTTAATTATAATATTTTTCATTAGGATTTTTTTACTTGTTTAATGTCAAAGATTCTCAAAGACATTATTTGAAATTGATGTTTTTTGATGAATGAATGTTGTTATGATCATCGATAATAATACACTCTAAGTGGTTGATCTGATCCACAAGACCAATTGCAGCCTCTATTCCCATAATCGTTACTGGCGTTGCCATTGCATCCGCAATCTCGGCGTTAGGACAGATAATTGTCACGCTTTTGATTCCCGAAACTGGCATTCCCGTTTTGGGATTGATGGTATGAGAATATTTTTTACCGTCTATCATTACGAATTTCTCGTAATTGCCAGAAGTTGCTACGGAAGTATTGGTGATGTTCATATAAGAAAACGGAAGCGCAGCATTGTCGGGATCTGCAATACCGATCGTCCACGGTTTTCCGTCTGCCTGTAATCCCCAAGTCGTAAGGTCTCCGGAAGCGTTAACAACTCCGGAAGCAACATCTCTTTGCTGAAGAATTCTTTTCGCCATTTCGGCAGCGTAACCTTTACCAATACCGCCGAAACCGATCCGCATTCCTGTTTCTTTTAAAAAAACCGTTTGGCTTTCCGCATCTAAAAAAATATTTTTATAATTGACCAGTTTCAGATGCTCTTTTACCATTTCGGGATCAGGAAGCTGCTTCATTTCTCGGTCAAAATTCCAGAAAGTCTTATCGATTCCGCCATAAGATATATCAAAATATCCGTCTGTAATACTGCTGATTCTTAAGCTTCTTTCAATCAGCTGAAAAACTTCTGCATCTACTTTTACAGTTTGGATGCCTGCATTTTTATTAATGAGATTGGTCTGGCTGTCATCGCTGTAAGTGGTGAGCAATTTCTCAATTCGCTGGATTTCTGAAACGGCAGCTTCAATATGTTTAAAAGCATTCACTTCACTGTCATCCACAACAGTGATCTCGAAGATATTTCCCATCAGTTTTTGGGATTTTCGAAACTCTTTCAGCATTTTTTTATTTTTTTTGATAGAAATTCCTGATCTCATTACTGAATGCAAGCGCATTCTCTGATGGTAGTCCTTCCCAGGTTTTTAGTACTTTACCTTCAGAATTTAATAGAATTGTATAAGGAAAAATACCTTTTGGGTTATATTGATCTGCTAAAGAAGCATTTTCTTTTTTGATCTCTGCAGAAGGCTGATTTTTCTTGCTTCTTGGGAAGTCTGCATTGACATATTCCAAGATATGATCGGTTGTCAGCTGTTTGAATGTCTCGGTTTCGATAATATTTTTGTGCAGCTTGATACACGGAATACACCAGTCTGAGCCGGAAAAGTTAAGAAGAATCAATTCATTTTGTTCAGAAGCTGTTTTCTTTGCTTTTTCAAAACGTGTCTGTGCATTTGCTAGTACAGAGAATAGAGCCAAAAAGATGGCTGTAAATATTGTTTTCATGATGTGTATGCTATTATATTTTGAAATCAACGAATTCTGAATGCATTAAAAACATTCAACTATTAGATATTATGAAAAAATAAATTAGGCGAGTCTTGGCGGCTGCCAGATAGAGTGCAAATAACCTTTAAAGTAGAAATCATCATCTGATGATGCTATTTTTTCACGTGTAATATGTCCAAAAAAAATATTTCTTTCTTCAAGTTTAAAGACCTGATTTATTGTAAAAATAAGATTAAGCGGCGTAGAATGTATTACAAACGGCAGTTTCCTATCTGTTTTGTAATCTGCATCTTTAACCGGATGGTCATAATGTATTTTGAAAAATGCAAGCAGAGACATTTCCTGATTCAATTTGTGATGCTCTTGATAGTGCTCTATAAGTATGGGTAGCTTCAAAAACTGATTGAGTTCAGTTGTCGAAACCAAATACATAAAAAGCATCAATATGGAAATCCATTTTTTCACATATCAAAATTATACAATGTTTCATTAAGAATGATTTTAAATTAATTAAGGAACTGTGATATGGAAAGATGGAAGGATATTGTATTGGAACTAAATTCTGATCAAGCTGAATTTAATTACACCATTTAAATGAACACAAATCATATTTATGCTGTTTGGAAATAGACAAGTCATCGCATCCATCGTTCTTGGAAAGACCACAAACTTTGATTTCAGAAAAAAGGCCATTGGTTAAAGGACAAAATTCTGCCTCATCTGAAAAAGTGACAAAGGAGTTATTGAAACTCATCTAAACAATTTTAAAGATTTTTAAAATAGGTTACCAAGCAGTTTTTCGAGCAGGTTGAGACTTTGGAAAAACAGCTGAAAAAGAAAAATGAGGAATTTACCGAAGTCCAGAAAACATACAAAGAACAGAGCGAAGCTCACAACAAAACATATTCAGATCAGCTAAAGGCCAGGAATGAGGAATTTCAGAAGTTTCAATCGGCTTCTACTAAACAACTTGAGGATCTACAGAAAAACTTTCAGGAGCAGCAGAAACAGCGCCAGGCAGAAATGGAGAACTATAAAAAGGAGATCGCAGTTAATTGGTAAAATATCAAAGATCTTATTTATTCTCGCATATCGTCAGACCCTGTGAGATAAAATCTCCGTAGGATATCTTTAATCCTGTCCATTTCGGATCATCCAGCCAGATTTCCTCAACCTTGCTGATGGACGGATCATTATGTGATGCTCCTTTCGCTGATCCATTAAGTGCATAGATTTTACCGTCGGTTGTTCGTCCATAGATCTCTTTGTATCCCGAACAGTACACTTCGATCTCATTGACAGAAAAAGGCCACTCCACAATATAATCCTGTTTATTGAACTTGAGGGTATTTCTTTGAGAAGGTGCGTTGCAGGATAAAATTAAAAGTAAGACTGAAAATAGAGTGAAGTTTTTCATGGTTAAAAAGTTATAAAGGCAAAATTAAAAAAACTGATAGGTCATTTTTTACGGATTTCCGTAAAGCGATTCAAATCATATTTATTTCTTTTTATTGCGCTCCGATTTCATTTGCAAAGCTTTTGCTCCCATCTTATCAGCCTCATTTTCTAACTTCTGGTCATAGTTGATATCTACGTCAACTTTTGCAGGTAATGTAGGTTTTATTCTCCCTTCCTTTTGTTGTACAATATGCCAAGCTTCATGAGACAGGTCTTTCTCTTGATCAGGATCAATGTGAATATTCGAGCCTTCTGAGGCATGAGGTTCTAACTGGGCAGGAACAGCATTATTGTAATGAACTTTTACGTCATCCATAGAATAACCTGAGAGACTTTCTATCCCCGATTTTAAATTATCGGGCAAACCTGTGGTGTTTTTTTTCATTTGAATCGGATGTAAACATATTTTCATCACTATAAATATAGAAAGAACATTTTATTTAAGTCAAATTAAATAAAACCAATTATAATTTTTGCTCAATATTAACTAAATGATATTAGCATTGACAGTACTTCCTGGCAATACAAGTTCTGTTTCTAAAAAACGCCTTTTGGTAATCAAATCTTTGTGATCATAAGGAAATCCGATAACTTTTGTGAAACCTGAACACATCAGTTTTAAAATGCCTCCATCTTTCATTTCAGGATAGTTCAGTGAGCTTTGAAATAAGGCTTTTTTTATAGTGTTTTAAATGTTTGGAAATCTGACTACAACAATTACCAATTGGGCTACTTTTTACAGAACGGCAATCCGGAATTTTGTACCTGAGATTAAAATCAGTTTTTAGAAACAATTAAAAAAAGAATTATGCAAAAAAGAAAATTAGGAAATAGCGGATTAGAAGTTTCTGCATTAGGTTTTGGCTGTATGGGTTTAAACTTTTTAGACGGAAAAGGTCTAGAAAAAAAGGATACTATCACTCTATTACACAATGCCGTTGAAAGAGGTGTCACGTTTTTTGATACTGCGGAAGCTTACGGACCTTACACCAATGAAGAACTGGTTGGCGAGGGATTACAGCCTTATAGAAAAGATGTTGTAATTGCCACAAAATTTGGTTGTAAAGATGCCAGACCGGCAGTAGGTTTAGACAGCAGACCCGAAACGATCAGAGCAGTAACCGAAGCATCTCTAAAAAGATTAAAAACAGATTATATTGATCTGCTTTATCAGCACAGAGTTGACCCGAATGTCCCGATAGAAGATGTTGCAGGAACAGTAAAAGACCTGATAAAAGAGGGCAAAGTAAAATATTTCGGTTTATCAGAAGCAAGTGCTAAAACTATTCGAAAGGCACATTCAATCCAACCTGTGTCTGCATTACAAAGCGAGTACTCTTTGTTTTGGCGTGAGCCCGAAAATGAAATTATACCCACTTTAGAAGAGTTAGGAATTGGTTTCGTTCCCTTCAGTCCTTTGGGCAAAGGTTTCCTAACAGGCATCATAAACAAGAAATTAGAGGATATCGACCGTAGAAATATTATTCCTCGTTTCAGTGAAGAAAATATAAAGGCCAATATGGTTTTAGTGGACGCACTTTCTGAAATTGCTAACCAAAAAAATGTTACAACCGGACAATTAGCATTGGCTTGGCTCTTAGCTCAAAAGCCGTGGA
>Ga0157370_10007392_pt1 | contig 11967 bp, 8 predicted proteins | sample C35metaG_FD_113463 | JGI IMG/M metagenome (GOLD analysis project Ga0157370, IMG submission 113463) | Corn rhizosphere microbial communities from Kellogg Biological Station, Michigan, USA - C3-5 metaG | ecosystem: Host-associated > Plants > Roots > Rhizosphere > Soil | place: USA: Michigan... | reverse complement strand
TCGTTGTGGGTCATGGCGGTGTAGAACACCCACGACACCAACAGAATGATCAGGAAGTACACCAGCGAAAACGCCGCCGCCGGGCCCAGGTCGAATTGGCCAATCGCCATTTGCGTCAGGGTTTGGCTGAGGAACGTGGTGGCGTTACCCGGCCCGCCGCCGGTGAGCACGAAGGGCTCGGTGTAAATCATGAAGCTGTCCATAAAGCGCAGCATCACGGCAATCAGCAGCACGCTTTTGAGCTTGGGCAGTTGAATGTGACGGAACACCGCCCAGCCCGACGCCCGATCAATGCGCGCGGCCTGGTAATACACATCGGGAATGGCGCGCAAACCGGAGTAACACAGCAGCGCCACCAGCGACGTCCAATGCCACACATCCATGATCAACACCGTGGCCCAGGCGTCGCCCGTATTGGCCGCGTAGTTGTACGAGATGCCCAGCTTGTTGAGCGTGTAGCCCATCAGGCCGATGTCGGCGCGGCCGAAGATCTGCCAAATAGTGCCGACGACGTTCCATGGAATCAGCAGCGGAATGGCCAGCACGATCAACACCAGCGAAGCCATCTTGCCCTTGGTGGGCATGCACAACGCGATGCCGATACCGAGGGGAATTTCGATCAGCAGCACACAGGCCGAGAAGATGAACTGGCGCAGCAACGAGTCATGCAAACGGTCGTCGGCCAATACCTGGCGGTACCAATCGGCGCCGACAAAGTACCGGCTGGATTGGTCGAAAATATCCTGCAGCGAGTAGTTGACCACCGTCATCATCGGCACGATGGCGCTGAACGCCACCAGCAGAAACACCGGCATTACCAGCCACCAGGCTTTGTTGTTTTGCACCTTCATAGCGTCACCTCCGCAGGCGCATCTACCGCTGCTTCAACCAGATAGTCGTCGGCATACACCATCAGCCACTGCGCTGGAAAACTCAGGTACACCTTCTGCTGCGGCACCGGCTGGTCTTCCTGCAAGCGCACTTTCAGTTTTTGCCCGTCGAGCGTCAGGGTCAGAATTTTGTAGGTGCCCAAATCTTCAACATGGGCGACCTCGCCACACAGCGCGTCGTCATAAGGGCCATCCCAGATGTGCACGAACTCGGGGCGAATACCGACTTTCAGCGTCGCATCCGGCAGGGCGGCGAGGCGTTGATTCAGCGCGGCGCTCAGCGGCAGCACGGTGTTGGCGAAGCGCACACCACCGTCGCAGCGGGTGACGTCGATCAGGTTCATGCCCGGGCTGCCAATGAAGTAGCCGACGAAGGTATGGCTCGGGCGCTCGAACAACTCACGCGGCGTGCCGAACTGCACGATCTGGCCGCCGTACATCACGGCAATCTTGTCGGCGAAGGTCGAGGCTTCGAGCTGGTCGTGGGTGACGTACACCATGGTGATGTTGAACTGCTCATGAATCTGCTTGAGCTTGCGCCGCAGCTTCCATTTCAGGTGCGGGTCGATCACCGTCAGCGGCTCGTCGAACAGAATCGCCGACACATCGTCACGCACCAGCCCTCGGCCCATGGAAACTTTTTGCTTCTCGTCGGCGGTGAGGTTCTTGGCCTTTTTGTGCAGCAACGGGTGCAGGTCGAGCACCTCGGCAATCTCGTTGACCTTGCTCAGCACTTTGGCTTCGTTCAGCCCCTGATTGCGCAGCGGGAAGGCCAGGTTGTCGAACACCGTCATGGTGTCGTACACCACCGGAAACTGGAAAACCTGGGCGATGTTGCGCTCTTCCGGCGGCAGCAGATTCACCACCTTGCCGTCGAACTGCACCTCGCCTTCGGACGGGCTCAACAGCCCGGAAATAATGTTCAGCAAGGTCGACTTGCCACACCCGGACGGCCCGAGCAATGCATAGGCGCCGCCCTGTTCCCAGATATGGTTCATCTCGCGAATGGCGTAATCGTCCGGCCCGCTCGGGGTTTTGCTGTAGCTGTGAGCCAAATGGTGCAAACGGATCTCGGCCATCAGGCAACCCTCCCGACACGGCGACTGGGAGCCTGAATCAGGCGGCCATCGGCGGCGAATACGAACAGCTTGTGGGTGGGGATATAGATGAGGATCGAGGTATCGACGTCGTACTCATGCACGCCTGGCAAATGCAGCACCAACACAAACTGCTCGTTGCGCACATGCAGAAAGGTTTCCGAGCCGCTGATTTCCGCCAGCTCGACGGTTACCGCCAATTCCAGGTCATCGTCGTTGGACGGCACCAGGCCGATATGGCTGGGTCGCACGCCGAAGCGGTACTCACCTTCGCCAATGCTTTGCAGATCCGGATTTAGCGGAAAGTGCACCGCCTCGGCGAAACTCACCTCGGTGCCGCTGATGCGTCCGGGCATCAGGTTGATGGGCGGCTCGGAGAACAACTCGGCGGCCAGAACCTGTTGCGGGCGGTGATAAACGTCGGCGGTTTTACCGCTTTGCACCACGCGACCTTCGTGCAGGATGGTGGTGGTGCCGCCCAACGCCAGCGCTTCGTTCGGCTCGGTGGTGGCATAAATCGCGATGGTGTGGCGGGCCTGGAACAGCTCACGCATTTCCTGGCGCAGCTCTTCGCGCAGCTTGTAGTCGAGGTTCACCAGCGGCTCGTCGAACAGAATCAGCGAGGCATCTTTCACCAGCGCGCGGGCCATGGCGGTGCGCTGCTGCTGGCCGCCAGACAATTCCAACGGGTGGCGTTTAAGCAACGCATCAATGCGCAGCATCTTCGCCGTGGCGTGAACCTTCTCGGCAATTTCCGCGTCTTTGAGGCCGGCCTGACGCAGCGGCGAGGCGATGTTCTCGAACACCGTCAACGTCGGGTAATTGATGAACTGCTGATAGACCATCGAGACGTTGCGCTTGCGCACCGGCACGTTAGTCATGTCGGCGCCGTTCATCAAAATGCGGCCGCTGTTGGGTTTGTCGAGGCCCGCCATCAAGCGCATCAAGCTGGTTTTGCCAGACAAGGTCCGACCCAGCAGCACGTTGAACGAACCCGGTTCGAAACTTAAACAAGCGTCGTCGATATGCAACTCGCCATCGACCACACGGGTGACGTGTTCGAGCACTAAAGACATAGGCGTCCTTTTATTGTTGTTCTACGTTGAGTCGACCGAGGGCGCGTCGGCCGGGCGGCGTTGAACGCTTGCTTCAGCTGCTCACGTACTGGAGTACGCTGCGTCCTTCAGCTGCCGTTCGCCTTGCCCGCTCTGGCACCCTCGATTTCAATTCGTCAAACTAGAGCCAGTTTTGTGCCAACCCGCCACTAACACTTACAACTTACTGTTTTATAACGAATTAGCGACCAAGCCAGAATTGTTGAAGGGTCAGTTTGAACAGCTGTGAACACTCATCTGTGAACAACTGAACAGTGGCCACTGTTGACTTTGAACAGTCATCAACGACACTGAACCGACCCGGCAAAGACCGGTCGATTGCTGGCTGAAAATAAAAACAACACCACGCGAGACCCCGTCATGGCCGAAGCCGCCCTGCCCCACGACACGATCATTCAAGACTCCTGGACGCGCTGCCGCAGTTTCGGCCTCACGCACCAGAGCGCGCCGACGTTCAGCCAACCGAGCGCGGGCGAGGTGTCGGCGCTGCTGGAAAGTCAGCACGCGCTGGTGCAAACCACCCATAAAGAAGTGCTGCCGTACTACGGCAACATTCTCGCCAACTCCAACTGCCTGATCATGCTGGCCGACAACCAGGGCCAGGTGCTGCAGAGCTGGGGCGAACAGCGTTTTAGCGAGCCCAACCATGCCGCCGGGTTTGTCGCCGGCGCCAGTGGGCTGGAGCGGTACACCGGCACCAACGCCAGCGGCACCGCACTGAGCTGCGCGCAGCCGGTGCACATTCAGCACGACGAACATTTTCTTAAAGCCAACCGGTTCATGACCGGCTCGGCCTCGCCGATTTTCAACGAGCAGCGGCAGATGATCGCCGTGCTTGATGTTTCCAGCGACAGCTACCTGCCGCCCTCGCACACCTTGGGCATGGTGAAAATGATGAGCCAGTCGGTGGAGAACCGGCTGATCCTCAACCTGTTCCAGCAGCGCTATTTCCAGCTGACCTTCAACACCAGCCTGAACAACCTCGACAGCCCGTGGGCCGGCCTGGTGGTGTTCGACGAAAGCGGCCAAGTGGTGTCTGCCAACCGGCGTGCCGACAGCTTGCTGGGCATCAGCCTGGCGGCCGTTAACATCGAGCGCCTGTTCGACATTCCGCTGCAACAGCTGTTGAACCAGCCGCAAGACTTGCCCTTTAACCTGCGCGCCGGCGGCCGTTTTCGCTTCCATGCCCAGCTCAAACGCCCGCAGCAACCGGTGCCGATCCAGGCGCGAGATTTCCGCACCGCCCCGCTCAGCCCGCCGCCCAGCCCGGCACCGGCAGCGCAAAGCCCGTTTACCCTGGCCGCCATCAACCTTGGCGACCCGCGCGTCGACAAAGCCGTGCGCCAGGCAGAGCGCTTGCTGGAAAAGGACATTCCGATATTGGTCTACGGCGAAACCGGCGTTGGCAAAGAGGTGTTCGTCAAAGCCCTGCACCAGGCCAGCTCGCGGGCGCAGCAAAGCCTGATCGCCGTGAACTGCGCAGCCATTCCGGCGGAGCTGGTGGAGTCGGAATTGTTCGGCTACGAAAAAGGCGCCTTCACCGGCGCCAACCAGAAAGGCAGCATCGGTCTGATCCGCAAGGCGCACAAAGGCACGCTGTTTCTCGACGAAGTTGGCGACATGCCACTGCGCGTGCAAGCGCGGTTGCTGCGCGTGCTCCAGGAACGCTGCGTGCAGCCCTTGGGCAGCAGCGAGTTGTACCCGGTCGACATTCGCCTGATATCCGCCACTAACCGCGCCTTGCGCCAGGACGTCGACAGCGGCCTGTTCCGCCAAGACCTCTACTACCGCATCAGCGGCCTCAACCTCGAACTGCCGCCCCTGCGCGAACGCACCGACAAACAGGCGATGATCCAACGCCTGTGGGAACACCATCGCGAGCCCTACCAATGGGCCGGGTTAAGCACTGAAGTGATGGAAATGCTGCTGCGCCACCCGTGGCCCGGCAACTTGCGCCAACTGAGCAGCGTGCTGCAGATCGCCCTGGCGATGGCGGACGACCAGCCGATTCGCGCTGAGCATTTACCCGACGACTTCTTCGCCGATTTGCCAGGCAGCGAGGCGCCGCCAGTGGTGGAATACCGCGCCACCAGCGATGCCGATCTGAAAAGCCAATACGAACAATGCGGCGGCAACATCTCCCACCTCGCCCGCAGCCTGGGGCTTAGCCGCAATACCTTGTACAAGCGCTTGCGGGAGCAAGGCGTGAAGGTGTGATGAGCCGGCGGTAGCGGCGTTTGCAGGAATCGCGGCTGAAGCCGCTCCTACAGGAAATAACGGTCTCTGTGGGCGGCTTTAGCCGCAGCTTTACGAAAAGGCGTCAAGGCGGCGTTTCAAGAAACAACGGTCTCTGTAGGAGCGGCTTTAGCCGCGATGCTTTTGAGGGTCGAGGCTGAAGCCGCCCCTTCACGCCGCCGAAACGGTGCGCTCAACCACAGGCGGCGCCATGCCTAGGGCGGGAACGCGGCGAAAAGTCAGGGTGCCGTCCTCCACGGGCGAGTAGCGCAGGTTGAACAGGTCGAGAATGTAGTTCTGTTTCAACTGCCACGGCGCAGCAGGCCCTTGTTTGGGCAACACGTCCGCCGCACGCAGGACATAGCCGGCGGAAATATCCAGCAGCGGCCGCTTCTCCAGCGAGCCACCCACCTGCTGCGCCACGCACATTTTGTAGGCGTTCTCGTCCATGTAGTTCAGCACGCGGCACACGTAGCGCGAGGCCAGGTCGGCCCGCAGCGTCCAGGAGGCGTTGGTGTAGCCCACGCACAGGGCGAAGTTGGGCACGTTGCTGAGCATCATGCCTTTGTAGGCGAGCGTGTCGCCGATATCCACCGACTTGCCGTCTACGATCAGGGCCATGCCGCCGCAAGCCTGCAGCTTCAGGCCCGTGGCGGTAACGATGATGTCCGCGGCCAGCTCCTGGCCCGACTTCAGGCGAATGCCGGTCTCGGTAAAGCGTTCGATGTGGTCGGTGACCATCTGCGCCTTGCCGCTGCGCAGGGCTTTGAACAGGTCACCGTTGGGCGCCATGCACAGGCGTTGGTCCCACGGTTGGTAGGTGGGGTTGAAATGGGTATCCACGGCATAGTCGGCGGGCAATTCGCGCTTCACGCCCAGTCGCAGCATTTTGCGCGCGAGGTTGGGCGCGCGGCGGCAAAACTGGAAGAAGCCCAAGGTCAACAACACGTTCTTCCAGCGCGCCAGGCGATGGGCGCGCTGTTCGGGCAAATGCTTGCGCAGGAAATCGGCGATGGCGTCTTTGGCCGGCAGCGACGCTACATAACTCGGCGAACGCTGTAACAACGTGACTTGGCGGGCCTGCGCCGCCATGGCTGGCACCAGCGTGACGGCGGTGGCGCCACTGCCGACGATGACGACGTTCTTGTCGGTGTAATCGAGGTTTTCCGGCCATTTCTGCGGGTGAATGACCTGCCCTTTGAACTGCTCGCGACCGGGGAATTCCGGCGTGTAGCCGCCGGCATAGTCGTAATAACCGCTGCACACGTAGAGGAATTTGCAACGGTAAACGCTCGAGCCGCCGCTTTGCGGGTTGTGCACCTGCACCGTCCACAGCGCTTCGTGGGACGACCAGGTGGCCGAGGCCACGCGCTGGTTAAAGCGGATGTGCTGGTCGATGCCGAATTCGCTGGCGGTGTCTTTGATGTACCGCAGAATCGAGGCGCCGTCGGCGATGGCTTTGGCGTCTTGCCAGGGGCGGAAGGGGTAACCGAGGGTGAACATGTCGGAGTCTGAACGCAGCCCCGGGTAGCGGAACAGGTCCCAGGTGCCGCCGATGTCGCTACGCCCTTCAAGAATGGCGTAGCGCTTGGCTGGGCAGGTGGTCTGCAATCGGTACGCCGCACCGATACCCGAGAGCCCTGCACCGATGATCAACACATCAAATTGTTCGCACGCCATAGGTCACTCCGTTTGCTCACGCGCTTCGAGAGAAACGGCGGGCATTTTTTATTGTTTTAGCCAAGGCCAACAGCGCAGGTGGGCCAGGGACGACGATCACTTTTTTACTTCCACTCGCTTGAGCATAGCCATCGAAAGCACAGCGTTAAGCAGCAAAGTACGAAAAAAGGCATAAATGCCACCAAACTGCTGTTAAAAACCGGCAGCACGTTGGGGCTGAAGACGGGCAAAACCCGTAGGCATAGCGTCCGGCCCTGAGGGCGCGAGTTTTCGGGACGCGCATTCAACGCGAAAACTCTCCCGTCGGCCACTGTCCGAATGGCTGATTTGCCACTGACATGAACGATCACATTCTCTGCATTTTCGACTTGTGCAGGCCCTGGCCGCCCGCGTCTAATTCGCTGCCCTGGGCTTTATCCACCCGCTATCACGGACGACCCACCATGCGTTTTTCCATGCGCCTGTGCGCCCTGCTCGCCTTTGCTGGCGCACCGCTGCTTCCCTCTGCTGCGCTGGCCGCTGACTGCCACGCCTTTGAAACCGAAACCGTCACCCTCACCGGCACGCTGTACCCGGACACCTTTCCCGGCGCGCCAAACTACGAGGACGTTACTCAAGGTGATGAAGCGGAGGTCGGCTTTTACCTCGCGGTCCCCGAGCCACTGTGCATGGTCGCCAACGACGAGTTTGAAACCAGTTCCGACCAGCGCCTGGATTATTTGCAGCTGATCCTCGACCAGAAAGGCTACGACCAGTTGCGGCCGTACCTGATGAGTGAAGGCAAGCTCACCCTCAAGGGCACCATCACCGGGGCACTGACCGGCCACCACCACACGCCGCTGTTGTTGCAGGAAGTGGAGTTTGTCAGCGGCACGCCGGCCGAGCCGGTGGACTGCGAAGTGCTCGCTGAAAATGCTTCGCTGGACCAACAGTTGCCCGCACCGCTGCCCGGAAAAATCACCGGTGAAGGCCGCCTGTACTTCCACACTGCACCGAATGACAGCTGCACCGACCGCAAGGCGTATATCGTGCCCGGCGACAGCGTTGCCGTAAGCAACATCCACAGCTTTGGTTGGGCCGAGGTCAGCTACACCACCAAGAACGGTGCGGTGTACAGCGGCTGGGTCAAGCAAGGTCAGGTGCTGATTAACGGCGAGTAATGCCTCGGGCGTGGGCACATTCACGCCAGGGATATCGCTTCGCTTTATGTTGTCTGCCATTCACCGCTCACTCGCACAGGCCTTCTATGCGCCCCGTTCAATACATCATCCGCCATCCCTCCGCCGGCTTGCTCTTCGTGCAGTTGCTCGGCGTGCTGCTGTACCCGTGGATGGAAGACACGCCGCTGGGCCGTGCGCTATTCGGCGCATTTGGGTTGGTGGTGCTGGGCCTGGCGCTGCACGTGGTCAAACGAAGTTCCTCGCACACATGGGTGGCGGTGGTGCTGGCCGTGGTGCTGGTTGGCTTATCCGTCCTTAACAAGGTGACGCCGGCGGTGAGCCTGGAATCGCTGATCGCCCTGCTCGAAGCGCTGTTCTACTTCTACGCGGCAGGCAGCCTGATCGCCTATATGAACGCCGACTACCGCGCCACCACCGATGAGCTGTACGCCGTCGGCGCCACGTTCACCCTGCTCGCCTGGGCCTTCGCGCACCTCTACACCTTTTGCCAATTGCTGCTGCCGGGCAGCTTTGGCGCGCTGATCAATCCCGACGCGGCGCGCAGTTGGATGGAGTTGTTGTTCCTCAGCTTCACCACGCTGTCGGGCGTCGGCCTGGGCGACATCATCCCGCTCACACCCATGGCCAGGTCGCTGGTGATGGTCGAAGAATTCGCCGGAGTCATGTACTTGGCGTTGGTGGTGTCGCGCCTGATTGCCTTGACCGCAATCAAGCGTTAGCCGCGCCGGCAGACTGAACGCGATCGGCGCTCGGCCGGTCTACACCGCGTACTTCTCTGATCTGGAACGCTGATGTCTGCCGTTGAATCTGCCCTCGCCCTGCCCTCCCATGCGCGCCAGAAAAGCTCGACGCGCTGGGCCTTTTTTATCGCCGGTTTCGCCATGGCCGCGTGGGCGCCGTTGGTGCCCTTCGCCAAGGCGCGCGCGGGTTTGTCCGAAGGCTCTCTTGGTTTGCTGTTGCTGTGCCTGGGCGCCGGCTCGCTAATCACCATGCCACTGGCCGGCGCGCTGGCGGCACGCATTGGCTGCCGACGGGTGATCGTCGGCGCGGCGGCGCTGGTGTGCCTGATGCTGCCGCTACTGACGGTGTTTTCGTCCTGGCCATTGCTGGCCGTCAGCCTCGCCCTGTTTGGCGCCGGGCTCGGCTGCATGGATTGCACCATCAACTTGCAGGCCGTGCTGGTGGAAAAGAACAGCGAAACGCCATTGATGTCGGGCTTCCATGGTCTGTTCAGCGTCGGCTGCATTGTCGGCGCGGCCGGGGTGAGCCTGCTCTTGGCGCTGAACCTCAGCCCGCTGCTGGCAGCACTGGCAGTGGTTGCGGCAGTCATTGCCGTGCTGCTGCACGCTGCCCGTGACTTGCTGCCCTTCGGCAGTACCAGCAACGGCCCGGCCTTCGCCATTCCCCATGGCGTGGTGCTGCTGATTGGCGCGGTGTGCTTCATCCTGTTTTTGGCAGAAGGCGCGATGCTCGACTGGAGCGCGGTGTTCCTGACCGAAAGCAAACATTTGGCCTCGGCCCATTCGGGCATCGGCTATGTGGCGTTCGCCTGCGCCATGACTGTAGGGCGCCTGACAGGTGACAAGGTGGTGCACCGGGTTGGCCGTCAGCGCGTGGTGCTGCTCGGCTCGCTGATGGCGGCGGCCGGCTTGGTGGTGGCGACGTTGAGTCCATCGTGGCCGCTATCGCTGGTGGGCTTTTTGCTGGTGGGTGCCGGCTGCTCGAATGTGGTGCCGGTGATGTTCAGCCTGATCGGCAAACAAAAGGTGATGGCCGAAAACGTGGCTATTCCAGCGGTCTCCACCCTGGGGTATGGCGGCATTTTGTTGGGCCCAGCCTTCATCGGCTTTATCGCCCACGGCAGCAGCCTGACCACCGCCTTGCTGGTATTGGCGGGCTTGTTGGTGGGCGCGGCGGCGCTGAGTTTGGCGCTGAAATTGAACGACTAGAAAGACAGGCACAAAAAAGCCCGCTTCGCAGCGGGCTTTTTGTTTAGCGGACCAGAAGGCGAACCTTCTTAGTCTTCGCGATAGCGACGCAGCTTCAACTGCTTACCGGCTACGCGAGTGTCCTTCAGCTTGGTCAGCAAACGCTCCAGACCTTCTTCCGGCAGTTCAACCAGGCTGAAGCTGTCGCGCACTTGAATGCGGCCGATGGCTTCGCGGGCCAGGCCGCCTTCGTTGAGGATGGCACCCAGCAGGTTTTTCGCGGCAATACCGTCGCGTGCGCCCAGGGCGGTACGGCAACGGGCACGGCCTTCGGCCAACGGCATTGGCGCGCGACGTTCACGCGGCTCGCTACGCTCGCCAGCAGGACGCTCGGAACGCTCACGCGGTGCGCTGTTCGGCACCAGTGGTTGTTCACGCTCTACATCGGCAAGGGTCAGCGCCTGGCCGTTGGTGGCTTTGCGCAGCAGCGCAGCGGCCAGGGCACGCGGGCTGCAACCAATGTCGGCGGTCAGACGGTCGAGCAGATCACCATGGCTGGCTTCAGCATCAGCCACCAGCGGCGCGAGGGCGTTGGTGAGCTTCTTGATGCGGGCGTCCAGCACTTGTTGGCCGTTCGGCAGGCGAACTTCGGCAACCTTCTGGCCGGTTACACGCTCGATCACTTGCAGCATGCGACGCTCACGCGGCGTTACCAGCAACAGGGCGCGACCGGTACGGCCAGCACGGCCGGTACGACCGATACGGTGAACGTAGGATTCCGGGTCGTACGGCATGTCCACGTTCATGACGTGGGTGATGCGCGGCACGTCAAGACCACGGGCGGCAACGTCGGTCGCAACCACGATGTCCAGGCGGCCATCTTTGAGCGAGTCGATCACGCGCTCACGTTGGTTCTGAGCAATGTCACCGTTCAGGGCAGCAGCCTTGTAGCCCTTGGCTTCCAGCGCGGCGGCCAGATCCAGGGTGGCTTGCTTGGTACGGACGAAGGCGATCAGCGCGTCGAAATCTTCCACTTCCAGCAGACGCAATACGGCGGCGTGCTTCTGGTCAGCGTGAACCAGCAAGTGAGCCTGCTCGATGGCAGTCACGGTCTGGGTTTTGGTTTCGATCTTGATGTGCTTCGGGTCACGCAGGTGCTTTTCAGCAATGGCGCGAATCGAGTGCGGCAGGGTGGCCGAGAACAGCACGGTCTGACGGGTAGCGGGCATGGCCTTGAAGATAACTTCCAGGTCGTCCATGAAGCCCAGCTTGAGCATTTCGTCCGCTTCGTCGAGTACCAGGTGCTGAATAGTGGACAGCACTTTCTCGTCACGACGCAGGTGGTCAACCAGACGACCCGGAGGAGCCACAACAATCTGAGCGCCATTACGGATGGCTTTCAGTTGTGGGCCCATCGGTGCGCCGCCGTAAACGGCAACCACGTTCACGCCTGGCATTTGCTTGGCGTAGGTTTCAAAGGCGGTAGCCACCTGCAGAGCCAGCTCGCGAGTTGGCGCCAGAATCAGCGCCTGTGGCTCACGTTTGGCCGGGTCGATGCGGGTGAGAATTGGCAGTGCGAACGCGGCGGTTTTGCCCGTACCGGTTTGCGCCTGGCCGATCATGTCGTGGCCGGCGAGAATCACTGGAATGGCTTGCAGTTGAATAGCCGAAGGCTCTTCGTAACCGGTAGCGATTACTGCAGCGAGAATATTGGGGTTAAGTCCGAGCGCGGCGAAGCCGCCGGATACCTGGGTCATGGGTCTGCCTCAAAGTGCATCCGCAAAGACCCATGTTCCAAAGCTGCGCATGCCGTGTAAGACCCGAAGGTAACCCTGGCAGCC
>Ga0157370_10007391_pt1 | contig 11967 bp, 13 predicted proteins | sample C35metaG_FD_113463 | JGI IMG/M metagenome (GOLD analysis project Ga0157370, IMG submission 113463) | Corn rhizosphere microbial communities from Kellogg Biological Station, Michigan, USA - C3-5 metaG | ecosystem: Host-associated > Plants > Roots > Rhizosphere > Soil | place: USA: Michigan... | reverse complement strand
CGTCGCGGAATTCCTCCGACTTCTGCTCGAACGCGCGGCGCAGGTGCACCATCGCGTCGACGAGCCGATAGATGCCGAAATACGTGGCGACCTTGATCGCGGTCGGATACACGTCGTTCGTGCTCTGGCTCATGTTGACGTGCTCGTTCGGATGCAGGTACGTGTACTCGCCCTTCGCGTGCCCCATGAGCTCGAGCGCGCGATTCGCGATCACTTCGTTCGCGTTCATGTTGGTCGACGTACCGGCGCCGCCCTGGATCACGTCGACGACGAACTGGCCGGTCAGCTTCCCGGCACGAATCTCTCCACAGGCCTTCACGATGGCGTCGGCGCGCGTCTTGTCGAGCAGGCCGAGCTCGTGGTTCGCCATCGCCGCCGCTTCCTTGATCGCGGCGAGCGCCCGGATCAGGTCGTCGTAGATCGAGATGGGCGTACCGCTGATCGGAAAATTTTCGACCGCACGAAGCGTGTGGATGCCGTAGTAGGCGTCGGCGGGGATGTCCCGTTCGCCCAGCAGATCGTGTTCGTTGCGTGTCGCGCTCATGGAATGTCGCTGGCTCGTGACCGGCTCGGGCAGGCGGAGGACCGCGGAAGTTCCAATGTACGCGGAATCGCGTACCAGGACGTCGCCGCCGTGCATCTCCGTGCATCGCCGTGCGCCACCGTGCGCGCAAAATGCGAGCTCGACGAACCGAAGACGAGGAGGACGATGATGATCGCCGACACGCTCGTTCGCGCCGCGCTGTACCTGACCGGCATCGGTCTTGCGGCCAACGCAGCCGCCGGGCAGTTCACGCTGTCGAGCGCGGACTTCGCCGCCGGCGGGACGCTGGCCGACGAGCAGGCGTTCGACGGCATGGGATGCACGGGCAGAAACCTGTCGCCCGCGCTGACTTGGCACGGCGCGCCGGCCGGGACGAAAAGCTTCGCGCTGCTCCTGCACGACCCCGATGCGCCGACCGGCGGCGCCGGCTGGTGGCACTGGATCGCGTTCGACATCCCGGCGACCGTCACCGCGTTGTCGAAGGGCGCGGGCAAGCCCGACGGCTCCGCGATGCCGCGAGGAGCAGGCACGGTCCCGAACGACTACGGCCAGCCGGGCTATGGCGGCCCGTGCCCGCCCGAGGGCGACAAGCCGCACCGCTACATCTTCACGCTCTATGCGCTCAAGGTGGACAAGCTCGGCGTACCGAAGGACGCGAACGCGTCGACGGCGGGCTTCATGATCAACGCGAACTCGCTCGGCAAGGCCTCGATCACGGGCATGTACGGCAGGCGAAAGAAGTAGCGCATCTACTTCCCCTTCGCCTCCCAGAGAGCGACGACGGCGCCGGAGGGATCGCGGATCACGCTCATCGAGCCGTATTCGCCGACGGACATGACGTCCTGCAGTACGGTCGCACCGAGCGACTTCGCCTGCGCCGTCTTGGCGCGCACGTCGTCGACGCCCACGTACGCGAGCCAGTGCGGTGGAACGTTCGAGTCGGACATCATGCCGCCGCCCACGCCCTCGCCGACGCCGATCAGCGTGTAGCTGCCCCCACCGGGCATCGGCATGTCGGTCAACTCCCAGCCGAACATCGACTCGTAGAACGTGCGCGCCTTGGGCAGATCGGGCGTGTGCAACTCGACGTGGACGAACGGGTTCGCCATCGCGTTCTCCTCGCGGTCGCGAGCAGGGAGGCGGACCCGCCGCGCGACCGCTCCGCGGGCACGAGCCGCAGGCGCGTGATCTCGGACGGCGCGCCGAGTCGCTTCGGCGGCCCCCAATAACCGGTGCCTCGGCTAGTGTAGACCCACGACCGGCCGAGCCGCGCGAGTCCCGCGGTGAACGGCTGCTGGAAGCGCACGAAGAAATTCCACGGCAGGAACTGGCCGCCATGCGTGTGGCCGGACAGTTGGAGATCGAAGCCCGCGCGCGAGGCGGCAGGCGCCGAGCGCGGTTGATGCGCGAGCAGAAGCTTCACCGCATCGGCGGGCGCACCGGCGATCGCCTTCTGCGGATCGCTGCGATGCGCCGGCACGAAGTGATGCGCGCTGACGTCGGTGACGCCCGCGACGACGACGCGCTCGCCTTCGTGCTCGACGACGACGTGCTCGTTCAGCAGCACGCGAATGCCGAGCCGCCGCAACTCGGCGATCCACGGCTGCACGCCCGAGTAGTATTCGTGATTGCCGGTCACGAAGAAGACGCCGTGCCGGGCGGCGATGCGCGCGAGCGGCGCGGTGTGTTGCGCGAGCTCGGGCACGCTGCCGTCGACGAGATCGCCGGTGATCGCGACCATGTCGGCGCCGAGCGCATTGACGGCGTCGACGACCGCGTCGACGTGGCGCTGGTCGATCGTCGGCCCCACGTGCACGTCGGTGATCTGCGCGATCGTGAAGCCTGCGAGCGCGGGCGGCAGCGACGCGATCGGAATCTCGACGTCGCGTACCGCCGCGACGCGGCGCGCATTCGCGTAGCCGATCGCCGTGAGCAGCGTGGTAAGCACCGGCACCGCGAGCGCGCTCGCCGCGACGATTCGCGCCATCGGCCAGCCGAGAGGAACGAATGCCGCGAGGATGGCGAGTATCAACAACGCCGCGTCACGCACGGCGGTCAGCACGACGAGCGTCGAGAATGCGCCGAGCGCGACGAGCCCGCTCCACATGATCATCCGCTTGGCGCCCACGGCGCGCGCGCGGCGCCAGCGAAAGGCGAAGGGAATCAGCAGCGCCGACGCCGCGAGGATCAGCGTGCCGGCGACGTGCGCGACGGCGCCGAACGGCAGGTCGGGCAGGAGGCGCGCGCCGACGTACACGTGCAGCAGCAGGAGGACCGCGCGCATGCGGGACATTGAACGACTAAACTGGGGATGGGCCGGCGCCTGCGCAAGCGGGCGGGCGGTCGAGGAGACCGTGATGAAGAAGCAATTCCCGTCGTCGCATGCGCGCCGGCGCGCCATGCGCATGATCGCGCTATCGGGCGTCGCGCTCGCCGGCGAACATGCCATCGCGCAACGCACGCGCCCCGCCTGCGTGCTGACGCCCGCGCAAACCGAGGGCCCGTACTTCGTGGACGAGCGTCTCGATCGCGCCGATTTGCGCGCAGACCCCCGCGCGGGCGTTCTGCCGGGCGTGCCGCTGTCGCTCGCGCTGCGCGTGTTTGCGCTGGAGGGTGCAAAGTGCGCGCCGCTTCCCGGCGCGATCGTCGACGTGTGGCACTGCGACGCCCGCGGCGTGTACTCGGACACCGCCGACGCGCCCGGCACGAAATTCCTGCGCGGTTTTCAGCGCACCGACCAGTCCGGTGCGGTGCGCTTCGCGACGATCTATCCCGGCGCGTACCCGGGGCGCGCGGTCCACATCCACTTCAAGGTTCGCACACCCGAAGCCGATTTCACCTCGCAGCTCTATTTCGACGACGCGCTGACCGACCGCGTCCACGCGCAATCGCCGTACGGCGGCACGCGCGGGCGACGCACGCGTAACGCCGCAGACTTCCTCTATCGAAAAGGCGGCGACGCGCTGACGCTCGACGTCACCCCGAGCGGCGACGGGTATGCGACGGCGTACGACATCGGCGTGCGTCGCTGAATCGCGTTCGGAGGAAAGACGTTCCTCTCCTCCGAACGGCGTTCACATTGGCGCAAGCTCGCGCAGGCGTTGCGACGCCGGAACGTCGCGGCATCCGCTCGCGTTCTGTCCCGACCACAGCGGCGAGAAGTCGCCGCTCCCGGCACGCTCGGCCGCCGCGCGCAGCGGCGCGAGCGCGGCGGTCGCGAGCGGGAACGCCGGCACCTTGTCGCTGATCGGGCCCACTTCGCGCACGATGCGGTTCACGATGCCACGCGCGGGCCGGCCGGTGAAGACGTTCGTCACTGCGGTGTGCCTTGCCGCATCGCTCGCGAGCGCCGCGCGATGAAGCGTGCTCGTCGTCGCTTCGGGACAGCAAAGAAACGCGGTGCCGACCTGCGCGAGCGCGGCACCGAGCGCCAGCACCGCGCGCACCCCGGCCGCGTCCGCGATGCCACCCGCGGCGATCACCAGCACACGCACCGCATGCACGATCTGCGGCACGAGCGCCAGCGTGCCGATTTGCGTGGTGAGATCGTCGGACAGGAAGATGCCGCGGTGCCCGCCCGCCTCGACGCCTTGCGCGATGATGGCGTCGACGCCGCGCGCCTCGAGCCAGCGTGCCTCGTCGACCGTCGTCGCCGAGGCCACGATGCACGAGCCGCTCGCGCGCACCCGCTCGAGCAGCGACGCGGCCGGAAGGCCGAAGTGGAAGCTGACGACCGCGGGCTTCGTCGCCTCGATGACCGATGCGGCCTCGGCATCGAACGGCGCGCGTCCCGGCCCCGGCTTGATCGACGCCGCGTCGATGTCGAACTCGCGGTAATACGGCGTCAGCGTCTCGCGCCACGCAGCCTCGCGCGCCGCATCGGGCGCGGGCGGCACGTGGCAGAAGAAGTTGACGTTGAAGGGCTTCGTCGTCGCCGCCGCGATCGTCGCGATCTCCGCGCGAACGCCGTCGGGCGTGAGCATCGCGCAAGGCAGCGAGCCCAGGCCGCCGGCGCGCGCGACGGCGATCGCGAGTGCGCTTCCCTGCACGCCCGCCATCGGCGCCTGCACGATCGGCACTTCGAGTCGCAGTCGCTGTCGCAAATCCATCGTCGTCTCCTTGCTTTCGTGCATCTCACCGGCCGATGAAGCCGCAGACGCTCGTCTACACGATCGGCCATTCGACGCGCACCGCGGACGCCTTCGTCGCGTTGTTGAAGGCGCACGGCGTCGGCTGCCTCGCCGACATCCGCACGGTGCCGCGCTCGCGCCACAACCCGCAGTTTAACGAGGACGCGCTCGCGGCGACGCTGCACGAGCACGGCATTCGCTACGAGCGGATGGCGGGGCTCGGGGGCTTTCGGCGAACGAGCGCCGAGTCGACGAACACCGGCTGGCGAAATCTGTCGTTTCGCGGGTATGCCGACTACATGCAAACGCCGGCGTTCGCCGAGAATCTCGATGCGCTGATCGCATTGGCGCGCGGATGTGAGGTCGCGATCATGTGCGCCGAGGCGGTGCCGTGGCGCTGCCACCGCTCGCTCGTCGCGGACGCGCTGCTCGTGCACGGCGTTGCCGTCGAGGAGATCGCGAGCGACACGAAGACGACGCCGCACCGGTTGACGCCGTTCGCGCGCGTCGACGGCACCACGATCCGCTATCCGGGGCTCGCCCCCGGTTGATCCTCATCAAGGCCGCAGGCAGGCGCACTGCCTAACCTCGCGGTCTCGGGTCGCGGCAATGGCGGCGACGCGCGCATGTCCGGACCCCCTCCACTCCCGTCCCCTTCCCTCGTCATCCGTGGCCGCGCGCTGCTGCCGATCGTGCAGGGCGGCATGGGCGTCGGCATCTCCGCGCATCGACTCGCCGGCGCCGTCGCCCGCGAAGGCGCGGTCGGCACGATTTCGTCGGTCGACCTTCGTCACCATCATCCGGACCTGATGGAACGCACGCGACACTGCCGCGATCGCGCGACGATCGACGCGGCGAACCTCGTCGCGCTCGACCGGGAGATCAACGCGGCGCGCGCGCTGGCGCAGGGTCGGGGCATGATCGGCGTGAACGTGATGCGCGCGGTATCGAGGTATGCCGATTACGTGCGGCAGGCGTGCGCAAGCGGCGCGCAGGCAATCGTCGTCGGCGCCGGATTGCCGCTCGATCTGCCGGAGCTGACACGCGATCATCCGGACATCGCGCTCGTCCCCATCCTTTCCGACGCGCGCGGCGTGCAGGTGGTCCTGCGCAAATGGGAACGGCGCAAGCGCCTGCCCGACGCGATCGTGCTCGAGCATCCGCGCTACGCCGGCGGTCACCTCGGCGCATCGAACCTCGACGAGTTGCGCGATCCGCGCTTCGACTTCGAGCAGTCGATTCCCGCCACGCTCGACGTGTTCCGGCGAATGGGACTGGCCGAGGACGCGATCGCGCTGATCCCGGCCGGCGGCATCCATTCGCCGCAGCGCGTGCGCGAGCTCCTCGCGCTCGGTGCGCGCGCGGTGCAACTCGGCACCGCGTTCGCCGTCACCGAGGAGGGCGACGCCGCGCTCGAGTTCAAGCGGGTGCTCGCGAACGCGAAACCGACCGACCTCGTCGAGTTCATCAGCGTCGCCGGCCTGCCCGCCCGCGCGGTGCGCACGCCCTGGCTCGACAATTACCTGCGACACCTGCCCGCGCTGCAGGCCGTCGCGCACGCGAAGAAGCGCTGCACGATGTACTTCGACTGCCTGGCGCAATGCGGGCTGCGCGACGGCACCGCGCACATCGGCCAATTCTGCATCGACACCCAACTGGCGGCGGCGCTGCGCGGCGACGTGCGGAAGGGCCTGTTCTTCCGCGGCGCCGCACCGCTGCCGTTCGGGTCGCAGATTCGTCCGGTGCGCGACCTCATCGCCCATCTTCTCGGAGGGCTCGTACCGGCACCCGGCTGAGCGAGCGGTCGCCCGGTGTGACGTGATACGCTTGCGCGCGCAAAGCGTAGGCCATGTCTCGTCCGAAGATCAGCACCCAGACGTTCCTGTCGCGCCTGCCTCTGTTCGAGGAGCTCGCACCGGCCGAGCTCGACCGCGTGGCGGCCGGCACCACCGAGCTGCACGTTCCGCGCGGCGAGATCGTGGTCAATCGCGGCGATCCGTGCGTCGGCTTCCACGTGGTCATCTACGGCCAGGTCAAGCTCGCGTTCCTGTCTCCGCAGGGCGGCGAGAAGGTCGTCGAGATCATCCCCGCCGGCCACTCGTTCGGCGAAGCGCTGATGTTCATGGGGAAGCCGTACATCGTGATGGCGCAGACGCTCGCCGATTCGATGCTGCTGCACGTCTCCAGGAAGGCGGTATTCGACGAGATCGAGCGCAGCGCCGATTTCGCCCGGCGCATGCTCGCCGGCCTCTCACGCCGGCTGCATAGCCTGATCTCCGACGTCGAGTCGTACTCGATGCAATCGGGCACCGAGCGCGTGATCGGCTACCTGCTGCGCCAGGACGAGGAACTCGCAGCCGCCAATTCGGCGTACGTGATGCGGCTGACGACGTCGAAGGCCGTCGTCGCGTCGCGTCTCAACGTGACGCCGGAGCACTTCTCGCGCATTCTGCACGACCTGACCGAGCAGAAGCTGATCGAAGTCGAGGGCCGCGAGATCCGGATCGTCGATCCGGCGCGGCTGCGCGCGTTTCACGGCTAGGCATGGGTGTCGGAGGCAGGAGAAAGCGCCGATCTGCGCTCTTTCCTGCCTCCGACACCCCATCGCCTTCTACTTCTTGCGGATCGAAATCTCGAGCAGCGCATCGACGCCGGGCTGCTCCTCGTGCGTGTAGCCGTTGTTGTCGAGAATGCGAAAAAGCGGCACCGGCCGGCAGTTGATTTTCACGCGCAGGCAATCGTCCGGACCGAGCCGGTCGAGGTTCTCCAGCACGCGCTCGAGCGGCTCGGGCGCCTGCATGCCGCGTACGTCGAGTTCGATCGTCGCCATCGTTTCGCCTCGTCAATGAACGGATGACGCGCGCAGCGCGGGGTCCGTGCTCGGCGTCATCCGCAACGCGTGCGCGACGTTGAGCGCCGCAGCGAAGAGCAGCACGGCACCCGCCTGATGCAATGCCGCGAGCGGCACCGGGACGCGCAGCACCAGCGTCGCGATGCCGAGCGCGATCTGCAGGCCGAGCATCGCGCTCATGAGCACCGCCCCGGTCTTCGCGGCGCGCGCGACCGCCCTGCTGCGCAGCACGGCGACGCAGAACGCGGGCACCGCGAACGCGAGCAGCCACGCGATCGCGCGATGGTCGAACTGCACGGTCGCCATGTTGTAGAGCGGATTCAGGTACCACGGCTCGAGCATCATGATTTCCGGCGGCACGACGTAGCCGTTCATCGACGGGAACGTGTTGTAGGCGAAGCCTGCGCGAATGCCGGCGACGAGGCCGCCGGTCAGCGCCATCACGAACACGAGCACGCTCAGACACGCGCCGACGTGCCGCAGGCGTGCGCTCGCGCCCGGCGGGTCGGCGTCGACCGCGCGAAAGCCGCCGCCCGCGCGCCGCCGCACGATCGATAGCGCGATCCAGAACATCGCCGCGAAGATCGCGAGCGCGAGCCCGAGGTGCGCGGTCAACCGGAAGTGCGACACGCGCGGATCGTCGACGAGGCCGCTTTGCACCATGTACCAGCCCATCGCGCCCTGCAGGGCGCCGAGCACGAAGATCGCGGCGAGACGTCGCGCCAGCGGGCGCGAGATGCGCCGCCGCAGCGCGAGAAACGCGAGGGGCACGACGAACACCACGCCGATCGCGCGTCCGAGAAGCCGGTGGAAGTACTCCCACCAGAAGATGCCCTTGAACGCGTGCGCGTCCATGGCGTGATTGACGAGCCGGAACTCGGGCGTCTGCTGATATTTGGCGAACGCTTCCTGCCACGCGGCGTCGGTAAGCGGCGGAAGCGTGCCGACGATCGGCTGCCATTCGACGATCGACAAGCCCGAATGCGTGAGGCGCGTCACGCCGCCGACGACGACCATCGCGAACACCAGCGCGCAGCACGCAAAGAGCCAGGCGGCGACGCTTCGCGCGGGGTCGGAGCGACCTCGCCGCCGTCGCGTTCGCGATTCACCGCCGAACGAATCGGCAATGTCGCTCCGACCCCAGCCGTTTGCGCGCCTTGGCGCGCGTGGGAGCGCGAGCGCATCCGCATGCATCGTTCACCTCTTCGTTTGTTGCACGCCTGCCATTCAACACGGCGGCCCCCGGACATTGCTTGATCCGCGTCAATGGCGCCTCGGATGGCGGCGTCTAGATTTCCGCGGTGACGCGGACGCCTCGTGCGCGCCGCATGGCAAGGCAACTCCAAGGAGCGATGCGATGAACGAACGACTGGCGACCAACGCGATCGACACACTGGAAGACGACGAGCTCGACGAGCCGATTCCTGCAATGCAGCAACTGCTCGACAACCCGTTCCTGCTGCTCTTCATCGGCGTCGCGATGCCGACCGTTTTCTACATCATCTGGGGCGTGATGGAGATCGTCGGCATCCCGATCACCAAGTGACGCGAGGCCACCATGAGCGCCATTGAACCCCCCGCCGAGCGAATCTGGTGGAAGCAACCGCTCGACCGCGTCGAAGGCACGTGGATCGTCATCGCCTTCGTGTGGTGCATCATCATGTTCGTGATGATGCCGTACTGGCACGTCTACGGTAAGCAGAACCTCTCGAACGAGGCGTACAGGACGACGGCCGAGACCTTCCAGAAGAAGACGCAGGAATTCGTCGACAAGACGACGATCCGCACCGAGACCGATCTCAAGATTCCGGTCGTTCACCCGGCGCCCGGCGGCGACGCGTACCTGATCGCGCGGCTGTGGCAATGGTGGCCGATGCTCGAGCTCGAGGAAGGGAAGACGTACCGCATTCACCTCGCGTCGATGGACTTCATGCACGGCTTCTCGCTGCAGCCGGAGAACATCAACATCCAGGTGCATCCCGGCTACGAGCACATCGTGACCGTCACTCCGACGAAGGCGGGCACCTACTCGATCATCTGCAACGAGTATTGCGGCATCGGCCATCACACGATGGCGAGCAAGCTCTACGTCGTGAAGAAATGAGGGAGCGTCGATCGTGATCAATCGCAATTTCCGCACCGACCCGGCGACCGGCCTCGTCTTCCACGAGAGCGCCGAGAAGCTGATTCGCGCCAACGCCGTCGCGGCGGTCGTGTCGCTGCTCGTCGGCGGCATCCTGGCCTTCTTCGTCATCATGACGCGGTGGCCGGCGGTGCACCTGCTCCCCGCCGACTGGTTCTACCTCGTGCTGACCGCGCACGGCGTCGACATGCTGGTGCTGTGGATCATCTTCTTCGAGATCGCCGTGCTGTATTTCGCGGGGTGCGTGCTGCTGAAATGCCGCCTCGCGGCGCCGAGGTGGGCATGGACCGGGTTCTGGCTGATGGTGGTCGGCGGAATCATGAACAACGTCGCCGTGTTCCGGGGCGACTCGAGCGTCATGTTCACGTCCTACGTGCCGATGGGCGCGCACCCGGCGTTCTACCTCGGGCTGATCCTCTTCGCCGTCGGGGCGCTGATCGGCTGCTTCGTGTTCCTCGGCACGCTGGTCGTCGCGAAGGCGGAGAAGACGTACAACGGGTCGCTGCCGCTCGTCACGTTCGGCGCGGTCACCGCGTGCATCATCGCGGTCTTCACGATCGCGTCGGGCGCGATCATCCTGATCCCGACGTTCTTCTGGTCGATCGGCCTGGTGCCGTACATCGACTCGCTGATGTACAAGACCGTCTGGTGGGCTTTCGGCCACAGCTCGCAGCAAATCAACGTCTCGGCACACGTCGCGATCTGGTACGCGATCGCGGCGATCGTGTTCGGCGCGAAGCCGATGTCCGAGAAGGTGTCGCGGACCGCGTTCCTGTTGTACATCTTCTTCCTGCAGCTCGCCTCGGCGCACCACCTGCTGTCCGACCCCGGGCTCACGTCCAACTGGAAGATCTTCAACACGAGCTACGCGATGTACCTGGCGGTGCTCGCGTCGATGGTGCACGGGCTGACGGTGCCGGGCGCGATCGAGGTGGCGCAACGGCGGAAGGGCTTCGATCGCGGCCTCTTCGAATGGCTGCGCAAGGCGCCGTGGGGCAACCCCGTGTTCTCGGGCATGTTCATCTCGTTGATCGGCTTCGGGTTCCTGGGCGGGATCTCCGGCGTGATGATGGGCACCGAGCAGCTGAACCTCATCATCCACAACACGATCTACGTGCCCGGGCACTTCCATGCCACGGTCGTCGTCGGGACCACGCTCGCGTTCATGGCGATGACGTACTTCCTGATCCCGACGCTGTTCCGGCGCGAGATCATGTTCCCGACGCTCGCGAAGTGGCAGCCGTACCTGTTCGGCCTCGGCATGAGCGCATTCGCGCTGTTCATGATGGGCGCCGGCACGCTCGGCGTGCCGCGCCGGCATTGGGACATGACGTTCGCGGGCAATCCGCTGGGCTACGAATTCGCCGGCACGGCGTACCTGATGATGGGGCTCACCGCGCTGTCGGGCCTCGCGGCCATCGTCGGCGGCGCGGCGTACCTGCTGATCACCGTGGGCAGCGTGTTCTTCGGCAAGAAGATCGTGACGCCGGACTTCCGGCCGGTGTCGATGCGTGAAGGCGCGGCGCCGCGGCCGGTGCGCCAGCCGGTCGCGGTGGCGATCACCGGACACGGGAACATTGGCATCGCGGGCTTCGTCGCACCGGGCACGTTCACGCTCGCGCTCGTGTTCCTCGTGGCGTTCGTGCTCTACTACTTCGTCAACTGGAAGTACCTGTCGACGGTGTGGCCCCTGTCGTGATCGGAAACGCGCGGGTTCCGGAACGCACACGCCGGAGCCCGTTCGAATGTCAGTCAACGAATCGGAAGCAACGACGATGAACGCGACCGTGCCTGCCGGCGAGCAAGCCCCGATCCGAAAGCCCGGTGCCGTCAGTCTCTTCTTCGACCTCTTCAAGCTTCGCATCGGCCTCGTCATCGGCTTCACCGCCCTTGCGGGCGTCGCCGTCGCGCCGGGCGCGGCGCCCGCAGGGTGGCGCGTCGGCTTGCTGATCTTCGCCGTCGTCGCGTCTTCGGCGGCGGCCGGCGCGTTCAATCAATACGTCGAGCGCGACATCGACGTGCGGATGGCGCGCACGAATCGACGTCCGTTCGTCACCGGCCGCCTCGTCCACTCGCCGCGCTGGCTCGCGATCATCGCGCTGATGTGCGGCGGCTCCGTCGTGCTCGCGGCATTCGTCGCGAACGCGGCGGCCGCGCTCTACACGTTCCTCGGCGCGTTCGTCTACGGCGTCGTCTATACCGTATGGCTCAAGCGCCGCACGCCGCTCAACATCGTGATCGGTGGGCTCGCCGGCAGCTTCGCCGTGCTCGCCGGCGCCGCCGCGGTCGTGCCGCAAGG
>Ga0157370_10007389_pt1 | contig 11970 bp, 10 predicted proteins | sample C35metaG_FD_113463 | JGI IMG/M metagenome (GOLD analysis project Ga0157370, IMG submission 113463) | Corn rhizosphere microbial communities from Kellogg Biological Station, Michigan, USA - C3-5 metaG | ecosystem: Host-associated > Plants > Roots > Rhizosphere > Soil | place: USA: Michigan... | reverse complement strand
GCGGGTGGCGCCTCGGTCTGGCCGCGGGCCGGCGGCAGATACAGCTTGATCGTGGTGCCGTGGCCGAGCTCGCTGTAGATCTTGATGTGACCGCCCGACTGCTTGACGAAGCCGTAGACCATGCTGAGCCCAAGCCCGGTTCCCTTGCCGACCTCCTTGGTGGTGAAGAACGGCTCGAACACCTTGTCCTGTACCTCCCTCGACATGCCGGTGCCGGTGTCGCTGACGGCGAGCATCACATAGGCGCCGGGCCGCGCGTCCGGATTGGACTGGCAATAGGCTTCGTCGAGCACGACGTTGCGGGTCTCCAGCAATAATTTGCCGCCGTTCGGCATCGCATCGCGGGCGTTGATCGCCATGTTGAGCAGCGAGTTCGCAAGCTGCGAGGCGTCGATATGCGAGGTCGCCACTTCCTGGTCGAGGATCGCGTCGATTTCGATCTGCTCGCCGAGCGTCGGGCGCAGCAGTTTTGCGATATCGAGCACGGTGCCGTTGACGTCGATATTGCGCGGCTGCAGCGGCTGCCGGCGGGCAAAGGCCAGCAGGTGCTGGATCAGTTCGCTGCAGCGTTCCGCCGCCTGGTCGATCATCTCAGCGGTTTTCTGCAGCGTCGGCATATCCTTGAGACCGGCGACCAGCGTTTCCGTGGTTCCGGTGATGACGGTCAGCATGTTGTTGAAGTCGTGCGCGACACCGCCGGTCAGCTTGCCGATGGCGTCGAGTTTTTGCGACTGCTGCAGCTTGCGCTCGGTTTCGCGCCATTGCGTAATGTCGTGATAGACCAGCGCCGCGCCGCTGATCGCGCCCGAGACGCCGCGCAGCGGCCGGCCGCTCACCACCAGATCCAGCGGGTCGCGGCCGTCGGCGGGACGGATGACGATTTCCTGCCCGTCGAACGGCTCGCCGCGCAGCACCTGCGCCGAGGGCATTTCATCCGATGTCAGGCGGGTCACCCCGTCGGCGTGATAGGCGACGCTCAGGTGCCGCAATTCCCGGACGTTCATGCCCGGCCGGTAGCGCAACACTTTCCCGGCCGCCTCATTGGCGAGGATGATATCGCCGGTGGCGTCGAGCACGATCACTGCTTCCGCCACGCTGTTGAAGGTGTTTTGCAGCACCGCCGTCGAATGGCGCAATTGCTCATGGGCGGCGACCAGATGCTCGGTGCGCTCGGCGACCGCCGCCTCCAGCGTTTCATTGGCGGCCTGCGTCGCGTGAAGTGATTGCTGCAATTCGCGGCTCGAGCGGCCGGACGCCCGGATCAGCACGGTGGCGAGAATGAGAATGAGAACCGTACCGGCAAGATCGATGGCCAGCAGGATGCGCCGGGTGGCGCGGGAATCGGCGTAGCGCTCCGCGAGGCGGGTCCTTACCTGGGCCAGCGCGTTCTCGAGGTTCACGCCGATCTTTTCCATCGTCGTGCGGCCTTCGGCCCGGTTCATCAGTGCCAATCCGCCTGCGGTATCGCCCGCGGCTTGAAGCCGGATCATCTCGCTGGAGATCTCGACCCGGCGAACGGCGAGCGCCTTGGTTTCCTCGAGCAGCTGCTTCTCCGCCGGATTGTCCTTGATCTCCCCGATCAGATCGTCGAAGGCCGCCGCAACCCCCTGGCTCGCGCTGCGATGTTCCCCGATGAAATACGGATCCTTGCTGAGCGCAAACCCACGGGCCGCACTTTCGGAGCGCCTGAGCAGCAACTCGAGATCCGGGATCTTCTTCAACACCCCGAGCGCGCGGCTGACGGCCGCAGCGTCGTTCTGTGACTTGAGGTCGAGGCCGATCGAGGCAGCGCTGATCGCCAGTAGAATCGCAAGGCCGACTCCAAGAATGAAACGCTGCGAAGGCATTGAAGGCGGTTATTTCACTAGTTCGAGAAACGCGCGGAGGTTTTCGGCTTGTTGAGGCATTCGTTTATCGTGGTCAACAGCGCGTTCGGCGTGAACGGCTTGCGCAGGCAGCATGCCGCGCCGAGTTCGATGGTCATCCGCAGGAAATCCGGGGCTCGCTCGGTGTTGGCGAAGGCGTAGCCCGACATCGCGACGATCGGCACATCGGGCCTGCGCTCGTGAAACATCCGGATCGATTCGAATCCGCGCATATGCGGCATGAAAACGTCGATCAGCATGACGTCGAAGCTGGATGATTCGAGGGCGCGCATTCCCGCTTCACCACCGTCGGCAACGGTGACCTCGAAACCCTGGCGCGTCAGACAGAGCTCGATGGCGACACACACCATCGGGTCGTCATCCACCACGAGAACGCGCGGCACGATGATTCCTTCTGCTTCGGGCTGCGGTTCGGCGACTCGCATGGCCCACGACGGATTAAGTCGGAAGCACGACAGATCGTCTGTATGGTATAGTGCATATAGAATTTGCGCACGGCGATTCCTTTGCGCTGTGTCAAAACAAGAACATAGACGCTTCCTCCCGGATCCAGTTTCATCATGTCGGTCAATCGCCAATCGGGTCGCGCCCGAATGCCGCCGCTCGGGCTCGGCTTCCTCGCCGTCGCATCGGTGGGGAGGGGCCTCAACTTCCCGATCATGAAACATCTCTTGACGGAGTGGCCGCCGCTGTCTTCGCGCGGCCTGTGCGGCATCGTCGGCGCCGCAGCACTCGCGTCGATTGCGTGTGCAAAGCAGCAACAACTAAGCGTGCCGCGGCGGATGTGGCTGCGCCTGTTGCTGGTCTCGACGCTGCAAATCGGCGGCTGGATCGCGTTCATGGGACTTGCGTTCCTTTGGCTCAGCGCCAGCGAGGCGGCCGTGCTCGGGATATCGATTCCGGTCTGGGTGGCGTTCGTGGCGTGGCCGGTTCTCGGCGAGCGGCTGTCGCCGCTGCGCGCGATCTCGCTGCTGGTCGCGCTCGCCGGCATCGTCGTGCTGATCGGCGGCAATGGCCTCGAGGCCAGCGTTGAAAAGCTGCCGGGCATTTTATGCGCGCTGGCGGGTGCGGTATGCGTCGCGTTCGGCACCGTACTGACAAAACATTTCCCGCTGGCGATGCCGCCGTTGTCGCTGGCGGCCTGGCAGCTCGGCCTCGGCTGCCTGCCGATCGCGATCATCGGCCTCGCCGTCGAGCATCCGCAGCTTGCTGATCTCACGACCATCGGCTGGGCGTCGATGCTTTATATGACGGCGATCCAGTTCTGTCTCTGTTATGTCTGCTGGTTCGCAGCCCTCGAGCGGTTGCCGGCGGCGACGGCGTCGATCGGCACGCTGCTGGTGCCTGTTGTCGGCGTGCTGGCGGCGGCGGCGATGCTGCACGAGCCGCTGGGTTTGCGCGAGATCGGCGCGCTCGTGGTTACGCTGGGCGGCGTCGCGATGGCGCTGCGTTCCTGATCGCCCGCGAGAAATTTCCGGCCGATCATCCGCAATTCAAAAGGTTTTGAGGGGACTTAACTGGTCATGAGGATTGGCCGCGCTGCGGCTTTACTAGAAACTGAAGCCTGAAGAGTTTCACAGGCTGCCGAGGTAATTCGGGATGGAAAGCAGAATTGCCGACGAACTCATCGCCATGGCGGAACTTGACCGTACGGTCAGTGACGAACTGGCGACTTCGGGCGCGCTATACGAGGGCTATGATCCACGTATGGCGGCTATTCACGAGAAGAACGCTTTGCGGCTCCAGGCAATTATTGGCCAGATCGGATGGCCGACGGAGGTCCTGGTCGGCGAGCAAGCCGCAAAGGCCGCCTGGCTGATCGCCCAACACGCCATTTCTCAGCCGGAATTCCAGCGCTCTTGCCTTGAGCTTCTTGCCGAGGCCGCGCTCGAGCACATCGTCCCACTCTGGCAGCCAGCCATGCTGGAGGACAGAATTCGCATCTTCGAAGACAGGCCGCAGATCTACGGCACGCAGCTCAAGCCCGATGCGCATGGCAACCTGCAGCCCCACGCGATTGAGGATCCGGAAGGAGTGGATGAACGACGTCGCGCTGTGGGTCTCGAGCCTCTCGCCGAAATTCTTGCTCGTGCGAAACCACAGCCATTGCCAGCCGACCCTGAACGGTTTGAACACGACTACCAGAAGTGGCTCGTTGAAGTCGGCTGGCGCAGACGTTCGTAGTCAAGTAAACGGACAGCATAAGCCTGCAGCAGCTGCGGTCCTGAAACGACACCAACGGCAAAATGAAAAAGGCGGCGCTGGAAATGCGCCGCCTTTCAAACTCACGAAGCGATGCCGTTACGGGCAAGAACTACGGGCAAGGGTGCCGGTAGCCGTCATTGCCGAGATAGGTGCCCGAGTTCGGGTCGTAGGAACGATAGCGCTGCATGCAGTAGCCGACGGAATCGTCACCGGCGGGTGCCGGGGCCACCGCCACCGCACCATCGTCATAATAGCCGCCGTCATCGTAATATCCGGGTGCGTAGGCCGGGTCGCCATAATAACCGCCCGAGGCAATCGCGCCCCCGATCACGGCGCCTGCGACCGCGCCGGGAATGAAGCTGCCACCACCGCCATGACGGTAGTATCCACCTCCGCCGCCGCCGTGGTAGTTGCCGCCGCCGCTGTAGCGCGGACCACCTCCGCCGCCATTAAAGCGCGGACCGCCGCCGCCGGCTTGGGGAACGCCACCGCCTCTGAAGCCGCCAGCACCACCGGCGAGGGGTTTCCCGCCACCGCCACCGCCGCCGCCAGCGAGGGGTTTCCCGGGGGGAGACTGCGCGAAGCTCGCGCTCGGCAACACCACGGGCAACACCAACGCCAAAATGGCGGCAGTACTCAAAACCTTAAGATTGATCATTCTTGGCTCCATCTGCGGGACATAGCCTAACCCTCTCAAGGGGCGGGCGTTCCCGAGCCCGCGCACCGATCGTGCGCAAGGCTCAACCTGTCAGATAGGAACTGTATGCGCGATGAACAGATTGCGCCGGTTCCGCGACAATACGCCGTGACGTGCGGTGTCTCCAAAAGCGCGTGTCTCGACACGGCAAGTGCCGGTCGGGACGGTGCAAATGCTTCGCCAAACAGGGCAGGGATACCGCCGTCCGTCTGGACAATTCGGCCCGCCGATGGCATCAGAGCGGCTCGTCCTCTCGAACCGGCCGAGTCCTCATGAAGCTGTTTCTGCTGAAATTTTTCACATGGTGGAGCGGCCAGACCTTTGGCACGCAATTGTGGACGTGGCGGTTCGGCGAACTGGTCGGCCACGACGCGCAGGGCAACAGCTATTATCGCACCAAGGGCGGCAAGATCGACCCGACGCTCGGCTTCCAGCGGCGCTGGGTGGTCTATAACGGCTATGCCGAAGCGAGCAAGATACCGCCGGAGTGGCACGGCTGGATCCATCACACCGTCGACGTCGCGCCGACCGAAGAGAGCTACACGGCGCGCGAATGGGAAAAGCCGCATGTCCCGAACATGACCGGCACGCCGCAGGCCTACCGTCCGTCCGGCTCGACGCTGGCCAGCGGTCGCCGCCCCAAGGCCACCGGCGACTACCAGGCCTGGACGCCGGGCAGCTAAGCCCCTTTGTCTCGCTGTCGTTGCACGGTCGACGGCCTATCCAGCCGTCGCTACGGTCTGATTACTCAGATCGGCGCCGTTTTGCCGCGAATGGCCTTCGACCGCCTGAACACTTGTTCGGCATCGGCGTAGCGACCTTGATCCTTGTAGAGAGCGGCAAGGTTGTCCAGCACGTCCGCGAGATCTGGATGGTTCGGACCGAGCGTCTTCTCGAAGGTCGCGACCGACCGTTTGTAAAACTGCTCGGCTAGTGCGTTACGGCCCTGGCGCCCATAAAGCGCGGCCAGATTGTTCAGCGCCTGGGCGATGTCGGGATGGTCGGGTCCGTATGCCTTCTCGGTCACCACGATCGATCGCTTGAGCAGGCGCTCGGCATCGGCGTAACGATGAAGGTTGATGTAGGCGTCGGCCAGGTTGCTCATCAAGATAGTGGCTTCGGGATCGTCGGGCCCCTTCGCCTTATCGAGGATGGCGAGCCCCCGCTCGAACAACGGCCGGGACTGGTCGTAGCGACCCATATTGCTGTAGAGGGCGGCGAGGTTGCTCAACGGCATCACGATCGACGGATCGTTGGGGCCGGAGATTTTCTCGCGAATGGCGAGCGAGCGCTTGAGAATCGGCTCCGCCAGCGCATAGCGCTCTTCCGCACGGTAGAGGTCGCCCAGATTGTTCAGCACCATGGCGACTTCGGCATCATCCGGACCGAGCGTCTTCTCTCGGATGGCCAGTGAGTGCTTGTACAGTTGCTCGGCAACGGCGTATTGCCCCAGATTGTAGTGGATCGTGCCGAGGTCATTCAGCGGCATCGCGACGTTCGCATCATCGGGACCGAATTCCTTCTCGCGAAGGGCCAGAGATTTCTGGGCCAATGGCAGCGCTTCCGAGTATTTCCCGACTCGATAAAGCTCTTTCATCTGCCGAGTGAGAGTGCTCGCTTCGTCCTCTCCCGCGTAGGATGGCGCGCCGAGCGCCAGGCTCAGGGCGAGGGCGGTGGCCGCAACACGGATTGATGCTTTCAGGGCCTTCATCGGGCATTCCTTCGTCATTTCGGGAGTACGCACCGTTTGTGCTTTCGAAGGCTGGACAGGTTCAATGCAGGCAGGTGCGGGGCGGATCGAACCAGTCGCGCCGCCACGAGACCTCTGCGGAGAGCCTCTGACAGTACTGCGTTCGTCGGCGTGGTCTCGACGATTTCTCGCGGTTGTTTCGCATATTTGGCGGTACAAGCCGCGGGGTCGAAGAGGCATCTCGGAGCAAAATTCAAACTAGCACGCGAAGCTTTTGTCTCGCGACGTCCCTAGAGCGTGAACTCATAAACTTGGAGCGGCGGACGTCCGCTTAGGTACCGATAACGGGCTTGTCGGACATCGCCTGAAGCCCGAAAATTGCCAAAGGGGAAATTGTCAGAGGCGGCAACCTCGCCCCGTTTAGGCCCAGCCTGCGTCGTCTGCCGGTCACAACCGTCGTTTCGATCTTGACGTCTAATGACTATTGATATAGTAACAATTATGACAATCAAAAGTGCAATCGTTTCAGCAGACCAGCCCTCTTGCGTCATAGCGGGCCCTGTAACTCCACCTTATCGTCGTGTCCCAGCCTACTTGATCCGTCGGCTGCATATGATTTGTACCGCCGTTGTTGCGGAAGCATTCGAAGATGAGGATATGCCGATGGCGCAATGGGCGGTTCTGACCATCATCGAAAGCCATCCTGAGATCGATCAGAGCCGCCTTGCGGAAGTCGTGGCCATCGACAAAACAAATACCGGTCGTCTGGTAGATCAGCTCGAAGCAAAGGGCCTTGTTGAACGGCGACCAAATGATTCAGATCGGCGGGTGTGGATGCTTCGCTGCACCCCGCTTGGGCGCAAGATTCGAAAACGATTACGTCCTCGAGCCCTCGCTACGCAGGAAAGGTTGCTGTCGTGTCTAGAACCGGAGCAGCGAGAGCTCTTAATCGATTTGATGTCGCATGTCGTCATGGCGAACGAAAAATACGTTCGCCCCGGAGCCGGTCGCCGAAAGCCGAAATCGCGCTGAACGCAGGTCGTGAAGGAGAGAGTGCTATGAGATGCCGTCGTTTCGTCGCTGTCGCCGGGCTCCTCCTAAGCAGCATCTTTTTTTGCTGGAGTTCCGCTGTCCGTGCCGCTGAATGGCCGCAGCGGACTGTACGTTTGATTGCACCAGTGCCGGCGGGGAGCGCATCGGATTTCAGCGCCCGGCTGTTTGCAGATCGACTTTCCCAACGCTGGGGACAGGCCGTCGTCGTTGAAAACCGGCCGGGAGCCGACGGCCTGATCGGAGTTTCTGCCTTTCTCGCCGCCGAGGATGATCACGTTCTGCTTTATGCTATCTCGGCGGTATTCACCATCCTCCCGATCACGCACGTGAAGCTGCCTTATGATCCGATTCGTGATCTGGTGCCGATCTCGCCGACTTCGGACGTTGTCCTTGCAATAGCCGTTCCCGAAAAAAAATCGATCCGCTCGCTCGACGGTTTGATTCAAGCAGCCCGCGCTCAACCGGGCAAGCTGAACTGGGCCAGTTCGCCTGGTCTTCCGCCCTTCGTCGTCGGTGGCTTCTTGAAGAATGCGCAATTGGACCTCGCTTTTGTTTCCTATCGCGATCTTGCCCCTGCTCTCCAGGACCTCGGCGAGGGCCGCATCGATTTGCTCGTTCACGCGCTGAGTGTGATTATGCCGCAGGTACATTCAGGCAGAGCGCGGCTCGTTGCCGTTGCGAGCGACGTTCGGGTGCCTGTCGCCCCCGAAGTGCCAACCGTAGCCGAAGCTGGCTACCCCGAGCTCCGGATGGACGGCGTGGTAGGATTTTTCGGCAAACGTGGAATGGCCGATACGTTGCGTGACCGGATTGCATCCGATGTTCGCGCCATCGCAAGCGATCCCGGCATTCGCGAAAAACTATCCGCTGTTGGACAAGCGGCTCGTCCAGGCACGGCGGCCGAGTTCACCGCGTTGCTGGATCAATATCGTCAACGTCTTGCCGATCTCGCGAAAACGATCGATTTCAAAGCCACCCAATAATCGAGTGCGACCATGTCCTCATTGCCTCAAGCGACATCCGACCATCGTCTGAACCTGCTGGGCCTGATCAATGGTTTTCAGATCACACAGGCTCTCCATGTCGCCTCGATCCTGCGGGTCGCCGACCATCTCCATGACGTGGCGCGCTCGGCCGGCGAACTCGGGGCGCTGACAAAAAGCGATCCTGATTCGCTCTACCGAGTGTTGCGCGCGCTCGCTGCTGTGGGTGTTTTCCGCGAAGACGAAGGCCGAAATTTTGCACTAACGCCGATGGGTGATTGTTTGCGTACGGATTCCGCAACGCCAATCGGGGCGTGGGCGGAATTAGTCGGAACTCCACATTTCTGGCAGGCTTGGGGTCACCTGTTGCACAGCGTCCAGACCGGCGAGAATGCATTTCAAAATCTGAATGGCAAAGACGTCTGGCAATTCCGCGCCGAGCACCCCGAATACGGCGCAACGTTCGATCAGGCGATGACACAACTTTCGGCTGGCAACGCGGAAGCGGTAATCCGCGCTTATGATTTCTCCCCGTTTGGTCATATCGTTGACGTGGGCGGCGGGCAGGGTTTCATGTTGGCCGCGATCCTGCGCGCTCACCATCACATGCGCGGCACGCTGTTCGATCGGCCGGATGTCGTAGCGGGAGCGAAGGCCGTATTGGTGGAAGGGGGCGTAATCGACCGCTGCAATGTCGTGGGCGGAAGTTTCTTCGAAATGGTGCCTGAAGGCGCCGATGCTTATCTGATGCGGGCTGTTATTCACGATTGGGAAGACGACGAAGCCATCGCGATCTTGAAAGTGTGCCGGCGCACGATGGCGGAAAGTGCAAAATTACTTCTCATCGAACGGCTAGTCGGGCCGCCAAATGAAATGCCAGCAACCAAGTTCGTCGATCTGAATATGCTTGTCTCGCCGGGCGGTCGAGAGCGAACGTGCGATGAATTTTCAGGGGTCCTTGCCAGGTCCGGCTTTGAATTGACGCGCGTTTTCCCCGCGAGCACACATAATGTGATCGAGGCACGACCGCGCTAAGGCATTTGCTTAGACGTGATTCAACCGTCCAAGCCGGAGCATCGAATCATGCGGTATGAACTCACGGACTTCGAATGGGCAACCGTTTCTGCCGAATAAGCCGCGGGGAATTGCCCGTGTTGACGACCGACGCGTCTTGAACGGCATCTTTTGGGTCCTGGGCTCAGGCGCACCCTGGCGCGACCTGCCGCTCTCCTATGGTCCCCGCACCACTTGCTATAATCGCTTTGTCCGTTGGCGGCAGGCCGGCGTCTGGGACCGGATGATGGATGCCCTGGCAGCTGGTCACGACGCGGCGGTCGCGTGCAAATCGGACGGAAGGGCGACAATAGCTCGAAAGAGACAAGAAAAAGTCCGCCGATGAGCATGGCGCTGGACAAAATCAGCAGTAGAAATTTTCGCCTGCGCTAACGTAGCATCCCGCCGAACCTGTGAATAGCGGGATCAACGGGGACATCCTTCTCAGCCGTCTTGAGCTTCAGGCGTCGCCGAGCTTCAATGGGACATCTTACGGAGATGGGAGACCATCGCGTCGGTGTCGGGCTCCAGTTCGCGACTGCCCCGGCGAGCAGCGGCTACCGATCAGGATACGGCCGGGAGATAGGCCCCCGGTGCGGAGGTTCTGAAATCGCCCGTCAATGTGTGGCCGCCGTGAGACAGGAAAGGCCGTCTGGGAAACCAGGCGGCCTTTTTCTTTGCGCGCGCGCTGCGTCACGCCAGCCTTGCAGCGGCGCGATTGATCTTCTCGCCGCGACGGACCTGCGCTTCGGCAATCCGGTCCTTCATGAAGGCGAGCACTTCCGGCGGTGCGGTGTCGGGCGAACCGGAATTGAACGGCGGCGCCGGGTTGTATTCGAGCCGGAGCTGGATCGCTTCCGCAGTCCGCCGGTCGTGCAGCAGCGATACCAGCGTCAACGCAAAATCGATCCCGGCGGTGACGCCGCCGCCGGTGACGCGGTTGCGGTCGACGCAGACGCGCGTTTTGGTCGGGACGGCCCCGAAGGCGGGGAGGAAATCCATCGCGGTCCAGTGCGTCGCCGCGCGATAACCCTTCAGGAGACCGGCAGCGCCGAGCACAAGCGATCCCGTGCAGACAGACGTGATGTATTTGGCGCCGTCGGCCTGCTTTCGCAGGAAGGCCAGCATCTCCTCGTCATTGACCATGTCGTCGGTGCCGACCCCGCCGGGCACGCAGATCACGTCGAGTTGCGGGCAGTCCGCGAAGGTGATGGTCGGCGTCAGCATCAATACGGAGTCGGTGGCGACCGGCTCGATCCGCTTCCAGATCAGATGCACGTTGGCGCCGGGCAGGCTGGAGAACACCTGCAACGGTCCGGTGAAGTCGAGCTGGGTTACCCTCGGAAACAGCACGAGACCAATCTGAAGCGGCGCGGACATCGAAATCCTCCTTGTCGGCTTGACGTCGGCATCCTGTCATGGTCGTCTGTTGTCCGAAATGCCATATTTCCCTCATTTAAGGACATAGGCCATGATCGGCATTCTCGTCTTTCCTGATTTCCAGTTGCTCGACGCGGCCGGGCCGATTTCGGTGTTCGAAATCGCGGCGCGCTATGCCACCGGCAAGCCGTCCATCAGGGTGGTGGCGGCAACGCCGGGACCGGTGCGCAGCACGGCCGGCGTCGAGATGCTGGCGCGGGGCATGAAGTCTGCCGGTGCGCTCACCACCTTGGTCATCGCGGGTGGCGAGGGCGTCGAGGCGGCGGCGCGATGTCCGCGGACGCTTGCCTTCGTGCGCGGCGTGGCCAAACGCGGCGTTCGCATCGCCAGCGTCTGCTCCGGCGCCATTGTGCTTGCCGAAGCCGGGCTGCTCGACGGCCGCCGCGCCACCACGCATTGGCAACGGACGCGGCATTTTCTCAAACTCTATCCGAAGGTGAAGCTGGAGGCCGACCAGATTTTCACCCGCGACGGCAATATCTGGACGTCGGCCGGCATCACCGCCGGCATCGATCTGGCGCTGGCGATGGTGACGGAGGATTTCGGCGACGAGATCGCGCAGAAGACCGCCAAGCAACTCGTGCTCTATCACCGGCGCAGCGGCGGCCAGTCGCAATTCTCCTCGCTGCTGGAATTGAAGGCGCCGAACGGCCGGTTCGGGCCGCTATTGGCGTGGGCGCGCGAACATCTCGATGCGCCGCTCACGGTCGAGGATCTGGCCGAGCAGGCCAACATGAGCTCGCGGCATTTCACCCGCGCCTTCATCGCGGAGACCGGCTCGACGCCGTCGAAGGCAATCGAGCGGCTGCGCATCGAAGTGGCGCGGGCGCGGGTTCAATCGTCGTCGGAGGCGATCGAGCGTGTCGCCGAGGTCACGGGTTTCCGCGCTCCCGAGCGGATGCGCCGCGCCTTCATCCGCGCCTTCGGCCAGCCGCCGCAATCGCTGCGCCGGGCGGCGAGGGT
>Ga0157370_10007388_pt1 | contig 11972 bp, 15 predicted proteins | sample C35metaG_FD_113463 | JGI IMG/M metagenome (GOLD analysis project Ga0157370, IMG submission 113463) | Corn rhizosphere microbial communities from Kellogg Biological Station, Michigan, USA - C3-5 metaG | ecosystem: Host-associated > Plants > Roots > Rhizosphere > Soil | place: USA: Michigan... | reverse complement strand
TTCTAAAAGATGTCACCTCTTCCGATAGTCTCAAAGGCTATGCCGTGGCAGGGGTGAGTGGTGCCGTTGGCGGTCAAAGCATAGGGCTTCAACTCGCGGTCAACACCGCAATGAAAACCGTGGTGGGTGGTGGTAGCTTTAAAGACAATCTTCTGCAAGGTGTTTTGCAGCTAGCAGCAAATACGCTTGCGGCGGGCATATATAAGCAGGTCGGCGACAGCTTGGTTGGTACAGAGATAGCCACCAAAACGGCTGTGCATGCCATCGTGGGTGGGCTTATTGCCGAAGCAGCGGGAGGTGATTTCAAAACTGCCGCGCTGGCTGCGGGTGCGAACCAGATTGTGCTGGACTTGGTTGGCGACAAAATCTTCCCCGGCGATGCTCATGAACGCACTGTGGCAATGACGTCACAGTTGATCGGCGTATTGGTGGCCAGCGCCGCAGGCGGAAGCGAGAAGGACCAAGAAGTCGCCGGCTGGGTAACCCAGCAAGCCACCGTGCACAACTACTTGAACCACGACGAAGTCGATAAGTTGGCTAAAGAGCTTGTGCAGTGCCGCGCTGCCTCAGACCCAACAGCCTGCAGAAGCGACTTAAATCTGAAGTATCAAGCCCTCAACGACGTCAAAACAGGCGCCAAGCTCTACGACTGCAAAGCCGGCGGAGAGCAAGCCTGTAATGCGCAACTCAACGCCGCATATGAGGGGTCAAGCGCACTAGATAAATATCTAGAGCTGGTCGAGTTCAACCCCGAAGAAAGGGAATTGCTACAAAAATTCCAGGACTTGAACTACGACGATGAACGTGTGGCCTACGACCCATGGAGGCAGACGTTTTTGCAGGAGTCTGGTGTTGCTGGCGGTGTATTGGTGGGTGGGGCTGCGGCGCTTGCTGCTGCGGAAAGAGCGGCAGCGGCGAAAATTTTCGCGGGCGCTAAAGAGGCAAGTGAGGGATTTGCAAAGCCTACTATTGAGCTGTTTGGGGGGAAAAATGCTCAAACTCCCGGAGCGATAAATATTGATATAGCCGCAGATATTCAAACAGGTATTCGGGCCGACGCAAGAAGCTTGCCTCTCAAAAACAATTCAGTTGGCGAAATTATCGCCAGCAATCCATTCATACCGAAAAGCCAAGGGGGAACCTTTTCTATGATGGATTATTTGCCTGAGGCAACTAGAGTGGTTCAGCCAGGTGGAAAAATTTTTATAAACTCCAATGCAGCAAATCCCTATGGGACATTACCAAGTGTCGCTGATCTAGAGTCCCTAGGGTTACGAGTCGTGCAGAACGGGGCTTTAGATGCACGTTTCGCAGGGCAAACTTTCCTTCGTACCGATGGTAGTGTTATTACTAATCTAGATAGCATGAAAACCATTATTCTGGAGAAGGTGAGATGATAGTTTCAGTGAGCTTCAATTCTCTCGTAACGTTTGATTGTGTATATGGCGATTTATTAACCAGCAATGCCTCAGTGCGAGTTTTTGTTGAGAAGGGCTTGATTGTTAAAAAGTCAAAATTAATAAGGAGTGGAGGGGAGGTTGAAATTGTTGAGTGTGAAGGTGTTGATCATGATGATTGTGAAATAAGTAATATTTTTCCAGTTCATTATATTTACGACCCGGCGAAGAATGTTGAGTATTTTGATTGGGAAGTAAAGGATGGGCTTTTAAATGCTCGCGATAAAGACGGTGTATGGGTCAGATATAATAGTAGAGGTGAAAGCTTGTATGCGATGCATGAATATGTAGGCGGTTGTTGGTTCGTATTTTCTGGCGTTAGTTTTTCGAGGAGAGTAATAAATATAAACAATCAAGATAAGGAGGCGAGTTCAGCTAAAGAGTTTGTACGGGAATTTAACAGCAGATCTATGATCAAAGGCACGGAGAATAAATACTTTCTCGAGGGGGGCGTGAGTATTTCGCCGGGGCCCGGTTGGATGTCTTTAGAGGTTTATGCGGAAGCGTTCCATGTGGAAATTCCTGATAGTGATTAATGTAATAGCCAAAATTTCGATAGCTTTATTTGATGCTTTTAGTATGTGTGGACGCTTTGTAAAGTACTTGGCAGCTTCTTAAATGGATTTTCATCTAGAAGCATAGAATTTGTTAGTGAGTTTCCAATTTTTTATTGGGTTGCCATTAACGGTTGGCTGGTAAAATTTGTGATGGGACTAAAGGTGATTAGAGTGCAATCCCCTTCAACAAAATTGCCACCTCGAGTGGCAATCCGGATGAGATTCCATGAGCATTGAAGAACTAGTACACCCGCTGATAACCGAACGTTATAAGTCATGGGAGGCTGAGTGGGGCAGTAGGGAGGGATTAGATTATTTTTCATATATAAGTGAGAAATGCCACCCGGAAGATGCTTTGATAATTTGTGGCTTACTTTTTCCTGTCTTTGTAGAAGAGGAGGGAGGAGTTTTTCTTGACGGGCGATTTGAGCAGGAAAACTTTAGGCGCTGGAGCAAGCAGCTTAATGGAGTGATTTCTGATATTGAACGCTTGATCAATCACGTGCATGTATATGATATTTTTGCCGGTTGTAGTGAAGATGTGCCGGAGGAGGTCTTTGATAAGTTATCAAAGATAATAGGTTTTTGCTGGGATATAGCATTGAAAAGCAAGTTCCCAGATAAAAAGTTCAAAGTTGAGGTTTCTAATTCGGATCAGGATTACGGGCCTGTTGTTACATTTTTCTCCTTGTTGTAGTTTTGGGGGTTTGGAATAGGACTGCTAAAAGCGACTCTGATCGTCAGCTTATTATGAGTCTTATCAATGAAATTCAGCTCCATGACCGCGCTGAACCCATATAATCCGCTGCCCTGGCTGGGCCTGCTGTTGCTGGCCTGGCTCGTCCTCAGCGTGTTGCTTGCGGCAAAAAGGGGACGGATTTATTTGTCTGCTCTCCTTGAGGTTATGGTGGGCGGTTGCAATGATTAAGTTTTTTTCGCTTATATTGGTGTTGGCGGTATCTCTATTAATAGGTTGCGGTGAAAGTCGAGTAAAGTATGGTGAGGCTACTAAAAATGGTGTTGTGTTCTACCCGTTGTGCGTAAAGGCTAAATCACGCATCACCGATTTGCAGCGTATAAGTTTCGAGCTTCCGCGGTTTTTTAAACAGGCTCCTTGTCAGAACTGGCCTGATTACACTCACTCTCTTCGTTCTGAGTCTGTAAGTGTCGAGATCCCTGGTGTAATTTCCAATGGCTCACTAAAGTCAGTCGGGGGTGTTGCTGCTTTAAAGGTCAGTGCGGGGTATGAGTTTAAAGGTTATTATCTATCTCCCGATGTTTTTTTTGCTGATTATAAAGAATATCTAACTAGGCGGTCGGCGCCATATCGTTTAGTAACGGCCAGTTGGGTTAATTGGTCTGCAGGAAAGTGTGCCCGTTTTTATTCGGATAATGATACTAGGCTATATGTGCTCAGGGTTGTCGATTATTTTTGCTGGGAGGCAAGTAGCGGATCAATTTTCCCAGTTCAAATCCATGCTACGCAAAATTTCACTCCTGATCAGGCATTGATAAATTTGGATGATGAGTTTGTAGAGCCTGTACTGCGTTCTATAGAGCTTTATCCGATTTCATCAGAAAAGCTGGTAAAACAAGTTAACGATAAAGTTATATTTTGCGCGACCCTGAAAAAAAGTTATGACGAAAAAACAGCCGCAGACTTAGTCGACGACTTGGATCAGCGGCGTACCATTCGGTATCTGAGTGACTGTGGCTATGAGATCTCTTCTGCTGCTGTAGGAGTGGAAAGCTGGAAAGATATTTTCAAGGTAAACGGAGAACTTATTGGTAAGCCTTTAGGTAATGATCCTATGGTCAGAAAGATATCAAAGGCTCAATTTTCCGAGCTTGAGACGAAGCTAAGAATGTTGCGCCCAAAGTTAGGAGAAAGACCCGAGGCTACGGTGCGAGGACTATCCAGTGATCGTAAAGGATCAGTCGTTAAGCTCCGACTTATTGGTCCCTACGATGGTGAATGGTATAGCTTTCCACCTTCCTACTCACTGGAATCCGGAGTTGGTATTCGCAATGACCCAGAAATGGGGCGTGTGATAGATGTGTTTTTGTGGGAAGGTGGTATTCCCTTAGGATTGCAGATTGTGAGCGGCTAGTAGCCGCTCTCTCAACTGCTATATATTTAAATGGCGGTATTTTATTAAGCTGTCCCAGTTCTCTAATAGTTGAATTCTGTGGTCGATTAGTGACATCGCTCTTTCTCTATGCCTAAGGGCGGAAGACACAGTGTTGAGTTGCCCCAAGAGGCTTTGCGCAATATTTACATGTTGGGCGTACCTTCTGATGGAGATATTAAAAGACTTATTATTTCTTAGTTTCTTAAAGGATAGAAAAAGTGGTGTCTTAAAGTCGTTCAATAAATATACACCTCTTTTCTTGTGGCACGTATTGCTGCTTTGTCAAAGAGCGAGGTAGGGAAGTATGGATAGAAATTGGCAGCCTGGATTTGGCACCATATATACATGGATTGCAATGGACAAATATGGCCGTTTGGCCGTGATGGTAAATAATTGTTTCGGCGACCTGCCTCTAGCTTTGCTGGCCGCTGATTGTGTAGACGTGCTGCTTGATAATATGTCTGAGTTTTTATGGGAAGAGTCTTATTTAGTATCGGTATATCCTGAAAATAAGAACGGTAACGCTCACGTGGATTTGTTTTCAGCATGGCGCTACCGAGGGTGCAGCATTGATGATGTCTTAACGGAGTTGAAAAAAAGTCTAGTTGCTTCGGGGGTTTTTTCTGAGCTTAATTTGGCCGTTAACAAAGGTTTCTATGTTTACCATGGCGTCGAAGGCGACAATCCGGGCGTAGACTATCCAGTTGGCTACTCTGGAGAATCCGAAATGGGCGATTATTTCAGGTTTCTAGTGCCCACAAAGTTTGCCGTTGTAGACGACATTCCAAGCTTTTTACGCAAGGCAATTGTTGTTTCGGATACAGTTGACTTTGCCTCGGATCGACTTCTTAAAAGTAGCCGGATTAATGAGCTGTTTTCTGTGATGCATGAGTAGTTGATTAGTGTCGCTGAAGATTGTTAGGCGATTTTTTTACGAGAGACTAAGTTTTTAATTGGTGGTCATGGAAGTAGTTAATCCAGCGTTAGTGTCGGGGGGGAAGAATGTGGATTTGTTAGTTGGCTTTAATTTTGGTTTTTTTATAAATTCGTTCCCTTTTCTTGCTTTTCCCGATAATGCGGCTATCCCACCTTATAAGCTCATTAAATAGGCCTTTTATGTACGCTGATCGTATTGTTGAATTTGGGAAGAGATTCCAGGGGCGGCTAGAATCTACTCTGCTTCAGGGAGCACTAGACTATGTTGAATACAATGAGGAAAGTCTGGCTTTTCAAGTTTTGTGTGATCATATTTGTGAATGTGATGTGTCTATTACGGATGAGGAATATCACGAGGCTGTTAAATTAGCTCTGGATATGGGGTTTGATTTAGAGGAAGGTCCATTTAAGCACCTGAAGGGTTTGAAGCTGTAGTTTTTAAAACATGCATAGCAAAAAATGGGTATTTGTCTGCTCTAATTTACTATGATCGGTATTTTAGAGTTGACTTAGTAAATGGGTCTAATTTTTAACTTATAGTGATCAAATAAATTCATCCGCAATGTTTTATTAAGTCTGTTTAATAACCTGTTAAAAGGAATTTTATGAACCGTCTATTTTCACTCACCTTATCAGCCGCCCTAGCGCTCACCCTATCAGCCTGTTCCAGCTTCAATTACAACGGTTATCACGGCGAAGTCGACCCTGCGGCGATGCAGCCTTACGATCTTTCCGCGAACGCGCCGAATGCGCCGTTGGTTTTCTTCAATACATTCCGTGTGCGTGAGTTGGGCGTTCCGTTTCATCGTTTGTTGTTGGCTACCCAAGTGGATGGGCAGCCGTTGCCGGGGGCGGGTAAGGCGCCGTTGTTTGATTTTCATGGGTATCAGGCGTTGAAGTTGACGCCTGGGAAGCATTCGTTGCAGTGGTGTTGGGTGTCTAAAAGTTCGTGGGGTACGGGTGGTGGCAGCTGTGGGCTTGGGGCATCGGATATCGAGTTTGAGGCGGGGAAGCGTTATTTGGTGACGTGGGATTCGTCGTCGAACGATAAGTACTTTTACATTTATCCGCGGATTGAAAATCTGGATACCCACGAGGTTATCTACCGGGCAAAAACTGCTGAGTAATTGGCAACCGATGCCTCGGCTTTTTGCGTACCGTCTGTACCTCTATTGCGCCTGTTGTGGCGCACGGCCTTAGTGTCACTTTGTGAGCCTATTGCTTATCCATGATCACCCCTAATGCTTCCACGCCTACTCACCCGCCCATCTGGCACTACACCGACGAACTCCCCCCTGGCGGCGGTAACTCGCTGGCTGCTGTGGCGTTTGTTTTCGTGTTGGTAGTCACCTTGCCCGTGTATGGGTTAGCGCTGTTGCTGATTACGGCGGTGGAGGCGTTAAAGGGGGTGCCGCTGACGTTTGTGCAGAGCCTTACTGATCCGTGGTTTTACGCGCCGGTGTTGGGTACGGCGTTGTTGGCGGCGGGGATGTTGCGCTGGGCGGCGTCGGCGCCGCGGGTGTTGGCGTTTACGTTTGATGGGTCGCAGCAGTTGTTTACGTTTACGCAAACCCGGCCGCTGCGCAAACCGGTTGAGGTGCAGGTGCCGTTTGGCGACATTCTCAGTGTCAGGCCTTATTTAATGGCCAGTTACGACACCTCAGGGCACTTTCAGGTGGCGTTTACCGGGCCTGGGGGCAAGGTGGTGGAGCATCGCCTGGGTATGCATTTTCCATTGGCGGAGATGGAGTTTCATGCGCAGTGGTTAAGGGGCTTTATTGGTGAGCGCGCCCATGAGGTGTTGAATCTGGATTTGTAAGGCGCTTGTGTTGTTTATCTATCACGCTCACCCACTGACGTAGCCTATGACTAACGACCTGTACGCGCGGTATATCCGCTTTCATACGCCCGACCCGCATATTGCCCCGCGTGAGCAGGTGCCGATGTCGGCTGAGCATTTGGCCTGGGCCAAGCAGTATGGGGTGGTGCATCAGTTCAGTTGGCTGTCGGTGTTGCTGCCGCCGTTGTGCTTTGGGCCGATGCTGCCGGGCTTGGTGTTTTTGCTGGGGTTGTTGCTCTATCAGGCGGTGTTCGATGGTGGTTTGGATGTCGACCGCATTATTGGCGTCTCCTTTGCTTGGTTGGCAGTGGCGACGGTGGTGTTTACCGCGGCCTGGGCGCTGCGCAATTACTGGCGTGATAAGCGCGACCCGACCACGCGTTATTGGCAGCGCATGCCGGAGGCGGGCGTGGTTGAGGTGGAGCGCCATACGCTGATCGAGGGTTTTAGTGTGTGGGCCAACAACTATGACCCGGACTGCAACACGCTAACGCTGTGGGCCGATGGCGAGCTTAAGAGTGTGCAAGACAGTGGAGTGGCGCAGTGGGTGTTGGCCAAGACCACGGCGGGGAATTGTTTGGTGGTGAAGAAGGGGTTTGCGGGGGACTTTAGCTATTCGCGGGAAGGGCAGATGCCGGAGGCGCACAGCCATCTGCAGCCGGGTGAAGAGCTGACCGTTGCCTTTGCGCCGGGTACCCATATTTCCCTTGGCCAGCACTTTAGCGGCGCGCCGATTCCCATGGTCACTACCCCGTATTGGCTGACCGCTGATGAGCTGAAGCACTTGGCTGAGGTGGCTCACCATTGGCTGTTTTTTCCGCCGGATCGCTATGGCGTGGTGAATAAGCACGATGCCGGGTGGGTGCAGCGGTTGGTGGATAAAGCGCTGGCGAGTGTGGGGCCGCAGAGTGAGCGGGGGTGACGTTTAGCAGCGTTATTCCTGTGTAGGCGGGATTCTAGAGTGGGACGGGGGAATGCGGTTTGCTGGGCGAATCTGGGTCCCCGCCTGCGCGGGGACGACGGGGGTGGATGGGTTAACACCGTCATTCCCGCGTAGGCGGGAATCCAGTTTGGGCGGGGGAACGCGGTTTGCTTTGCGAGCCTGGGTCCCCGCCTGCGCGGGGACGACGGGGGTTGGTTGGGTTAACACCGTCATTCCCGCGTAGGCGGGAATCCAGAGTGGGGCAGGGGTTCGCGGTTTGCTGGGCGAGCCTGGGTCCCCGCCTGCGCGGGGACGACGGGAGTTGGTTGGGTTAACGCCGTCATTCCCGCGTAGGCGGGAATCCAGAGTGGGGCATGGGTTCGCGGTTTGCTGGGCGAGTCTGGGTCCCCGCCTGCGCGGGGACGACGGGGTTGGTTGGGTTAACACCGTCATTCCCGCGTAGGCGGGAATCCAGAGTGGGGCAGGGGAATGCGGTTTGCTGGGCGAGTCTGGGTCCCCGCCTGCGCGGGGACGACGGGGGGTGGATGGGTTAACACCGTCATTCCCGCGTAGGCGGGAATCCAGAGTGGGGCATGAGTTCGCGGTTTGTTGGGCGAGTCTGGGTCCCCGCCTGCGCGGGGACGACGGGGTTAGCGTTTGATCACCGTCAGCGCAATCAAGCGCGACACCACCAGCGCCAGGTGCATCACGCCGACAAATTCATCACCAGCGAGCGTGCCATCGGGGTGAGCGGGATGATGTCGCCCAGGCCAACGCCAGACAGGGTGGTAAAGCTGAGAAATAGCCGTTCCATCCAACTGCGCAGCGCGTCGGGGTTGATCGGTGCGCCAAAAAAAGGGACGGGCTTATTTTATCTGCGCTAATTCGCTGGTGTTATTCAGCCGTTTAATAAATCCGCTGCCAATTAACCCTAAGATCGCGTCCCCCACTTGAACTACCTTCTTTATAAAGTAGTCGTGTAAATCTTTGCAAAGCACGCGTTAAATGCTTTCTCTCTTCGCTGTACAGGGTTGTTAGGCTTGCTTGAACCGCAGCAAAATATAGTTCTCAAAAATCCTTTTGATACGGGAACGCTTGCTTGATCGTAGGCGGATGCATATTCCCTGATTAGCTTTACACGTACCTTGCCAGAAGGGTGAGAGCCAGTATCAATACCCAGTACGCTAACGAGGAGATCTAAGTTGGCAGCGACTAGAGCCCAAAACTCAGGAAGTTGGGTAATTAAGACTTTTGTTGCTATCAAATCGGCCCATGCTTCATGTTTTTTTCGCGTGATGCCTTCCGGGTTGGGGCAGTTAACGCCTTGTTTTTCGCACTCCAGAAATACGACGCCGTGGGCGGTTTCGTGAGCAATAGCAAACTTGACTAAGTAATCGGCTTGTTCGCAGGCGCCTTTTGTTAATAGCACCAGTCCTGGGCTACCACCGCCATCTATTTCCATACTGTCCGGATCTACGAAAAATTCAGTGTCCGCCATGCTGGGGTAGTGGAGTTTAAATGCAGGTAGAAATCTAGAATCAAAAAGCTCCCTTGCCGCTTCTTCTTTCATTGCGCAGTTCCTTATGCATGAGAAAAGCCGAATATTCCGTTTAATCTCGAGGGCAAGAATAGGTTAGCAGCAGTTTCAAATTGCATAGAAAATTAGCCGAACGGCATTGCTTGCGCCTGCGTAGGGCAACGGTTATTGCCACGCGTGCACGCATTTGTTGAGTACGCCCTAGCGTTTGATCACCGTCAGCGCAATCAGCCGCGACACCACCAGCGCCAGGTACATCACGCCGACAAATTCTTCGATCATTACCAGCGAGCGCGCCATCGGCGTGAGCGGGATGATGTCGCCCAGGCCAACGCCAGACAGGGTGGTAAAGCTGAGAAATAGCAGTTCCATCCAACTGCGCAGCGCGTCGGGGTTGATCAGCGCGCCAAAGCTGCCGGGCAGTAGCAGTTGGCAGAAGGTGTAGAGGTGGGCGAAGGCCCAGGCCAGTAGGGTGAACGTCGCGCCGGCGGCGTAGAGCTCGTCGGTGGTGGCGCGGTGGTCGGCGTTCATATAGCGGATCAGGCTGATGGCGGCGTAGAAGTAGAACAGCGCTTCCAGCAGGGAAATTATCAGTTCCAGGCTGGTGGCGGGCACCAGTTGGTCGAGCACTGACAAGCAAAACACCGCCAGCGCCAGCAGCACCGCCACCCAGGTTTGCGCTGAGCTGCGTTTAACCACGTGCAGGGCCAGGCCCAGTACCACTAAACCAAAGGCGCCAAACAGGGCGCGGCCCAGCGGGGTGTCTTCCATCCAGGGGTACAGCAGCACGCCAAGCAGTTGCACAAACAGCAGGCCGGCGGAGGGGTGGCGAACGACGTAGTTGTTGGCAAGCAGCATGGGCGGCCTATTGTGGGGAGCGTTGGGATGCAGACAGCGCGGCGCGGCGAAGCGCTCGACAATTGTCAGCGGTTTTTTATGGCGCCTGGGTGTGCAGTTGCAGGGTGCCGACCTCGGCTGCGGGCTCGCCGCTCACCTGTATGTTGGCCGGCTGCGCTGTGCAGCGTTGCGCGCTGCAGTGGTAGTTCAGAACCTGCAGACCATGCTCCGGCTGCTGGCTGACTACCGGCAGCAGCACCTGCCCGGGCTGGCTGCCGACTTGCAGGCTGTCGCAGCCGGTCCAATAGCCGACGATGCGGTAAGCGTTTGGCCCCGGTTTGGCGTGGTTAAACGGCACCAGTACCACGCTGCTCCAACGTTGGTGCACGCCGCTTTTGCCGATGCCGCTGTGGCTGAATTCCAGGCACATGCCCCAGGTTTTACCGCCTGTGCTTACGCGGTAGGCGCCGAGCGGCGACAGGTCGAGTTCTGGCAGGTTGCTGCCCAGCTCCCGCAACCGCAGCGGTGTGCCATCGACCTGCTCCATTCGCCCCTGCTCAAGCCAAATACGCAGCGGCTCGATATCCACCAGGCAGCCGTTGGGCCCGCAGCCGTTGTCGTGGCCAAGCTCGTGCAACTCGGCCGGCTGCGCGGTGCCGCGCAGGGCGTCGCGCAGTTCGGTGGCGTTGGTGGCGGTGCTATCGGCGTGCGCTTGGGCGGCGCCGAGGAGAAAGAGCAGCAGAAGAAAGTGGCGCATTGCAGACGTCCGTGTGGGAAACGCGAGTGCGGTATTTTGCGCAATTACCTCACCGCTTTGCCACCACGGCTCAATGGCCGTTGAGCACGTCGAAGGGGTATTCGAGCACCACATACACCCGGTCGATATCGCGCCCGGCTTGGGCGTCGTTGCCGCGATGGGTAACGTACGACAGGGTCAGCGCCAGGTCTTTCGCCGCGCCCGATTGCACCTTGTACTTGGCCTCGATATCGCGCTCCCAGTGGCGGCCGCCGCTGCCTTGGTTGGGCACGTAGCTGCCCAGTTCCGCGTCGTACGGGTTGTAGGCGCCGCCTTTGGCAGCATGGCTGCCATCGATTTGGCTGCCGCGTACGTAGCGGGTCATAAACGTCAGGCCGGGGGTGAGCAGTTGGCTGAGGTCGAGGTCGTAGCGGGCTTGCCAGGACTGTTCGTTGGCGCCGTTGAAGTCGGCGTATTTGATTGAGTTGGCCAGGTAGATGGAGTCGCCACCGACAAAGTCGAACGGCGTGTCGCCGTGAATTTTCTGGTAGCCGAGGCTAAAGGCCTGTTGGGCGATTTTCAGCTTGGCCAGCAGGCTGCTGGCGGTGGTGTTGATGCTGCCGGCCGACGCGGCCCCGGTGTTTAGCGTGCGGTACAGGTTGGCGTCCCAATTCAGGCTGCTGTCGCTGCTCAACGTGTGGTTGAGGTGTAGGTTGGCGTAGTACTGGCGCCAGGTGTCGCTGAGCTCGGCGGCATACAGGGCGCCGCCGATGGGCGCGCTGGCGGCGCTTTGCACGCCGAGCAGGCTGATGCTGTGGTGGCGGGTGGTGGCGCCGTAGCCGTCGAAGTCGCTAGCCGAGGAGCTTTCGTCCTGGTTTTTAAACGCGCTGAAGTGGCCAGCGGTCCAGCTCAGCGCGCTGCCCGCCTGGCCTTGCAGCAGGGCGCCAGTGGCGTATTCCGGTTGCAGGCGCTTGTCGGCGGTGTCGAACACCGGCGTTTCCACCTCCATTTCGCCGAG
>Ga0157370_10007387_pt1 | contig 11972 bp, 12 predicted proteins | sample C35metaG_FD_113463 | JGI IMG/M metagenome (GOLD analysis project Ga0157370, IMG submission 113463) | Corn rhizosphere microbial communities from Kellogg Biological Station, Michigan, USA - C3-5 metaG | ecosystem: Host-associated > Plants > Roots > Rhizosphere > Soil | place: USA: Michigan... | reverse complement strand
CAGCAGCGCGGCCCGATGTCGGATTTTCTGGCCGGCGAGATTGGGCTCAAGCCGGCGCAATTGGAGTTGATGATGAAAAATACCATTGATGTGGCAGGCATTCTGGAGGCGAATTGTCGATCGGGCCAACTGCGTTTCGACCTGAACCCGATGAAATTTTTGAAAGGTGAACCCACGGAGGAATCGGTGGATTGCAGCGGTGCGGGGGCCTGAAATGAATCTTGCCGATATCCATTGCTCTTTCTCGCAGACTGGCGTCGTAGGCTGGATCGGCGCAGGCGTTGTGTCACATGTTATGGAATTTGCGGTAATTGTCGTGCTCGGTGCCGCGCCCGTGCTCGTAATGGCACAAGATACATCGAATCCGGCACTGATCCAGGGCGAAAAAATTGTCGGGGAAAAGATCGTCGAACTGCCGGTACCCGGGCGCAAGGCCGAGATCTGCGTGGTGCCCAAACTCTTCGATGGTGCGAGCTACAGCACCCGTGACGCCAAGGTAATGGAACAGCTTTGCGCTATCGATGTCCGGAAAAATGCCGCCGTCTGCCCCAAGCTGAACAGCACCAATCCCGGTCTGGATATTTTTGCCATCCCCGATGGCACGACGGCCCAGAAGTTCGAGGATACCCATTGCACGTTCCCCAAGGGCGAGAAAATCGCGAAGTACAAGCTCAGCACGAGCTGCAGCTACACACCATCCCTCCTGGGCTATTACCACGTCTCGCGCATCCTTGGCAATGTGGCAAACGTGCCGCCCTCGGTATTGCGCACTTATGACCTGGCAGACCACATCGCGCTCGGGCGCAAGGCGCTGGCCCAAGCGCCGGCATCGAGCCTGATTCACGCAACATGGGCGTCACTGATGGCGCAGCTCACCGCCGGGGCGAAGGCGAGCCGCCGTGCGCTACTATTGACGGACGACTTCTCGCAGTCGTACGGAGCATTGGAGGAGAACCCCAGGCACGAAGAGTTTTACAAGGAGTTTTTCAACGGTGGTGCCAACAACGTTGCACGCGCACAGAATTTCCGTGACCGGAACCCGACCATGGCCATGCTCGCGCGCAGCGCGGATGTATCCACGATGGTCGGCCGCGACTTCACTGCCGACAATGTGCAGAAAATGGTGCAGCTCAAGGACGCTTCGGAATTGATCGTTCTCGACACGCTGCTGAACCAGCAGGATCGCTTCGGCAACATCCATGAGGTGCCGGTTTATTATTATCTCGACGCGCAGGACGGCAAGGTCAAGAGCGAGCGAAAATTGACGGTCGACGAGGTGGCGCAGCGCAAGGCTGTAAAGATCAAGCAAATGATGCTCAAGGACAACGATTGCGGTGTGGCCAAGACCAATGTTGCAAAATCGGCCGGTCTTGCCGACCGCATCGCCCATATGGATCCGGAGACCTATTACCGGCTGCTGAGTTTCGACCAGATGACCAGCCGGCCGGAAGTGCAAGCGTTTTTCCGGCACGAGACCTTGTTCACCGCCGCCGACTTTGCCAGCCTGCGGGCCAACCTGAAACAATTGGCCAGCCAGCTGCACCAGCGTTGCACTGCCGGACGGCTGAAGCTCGATCTCGATCTTGACGCCCATTTCTCGGACAAACCGCTGCCCTCGAGGAGCTGCGAGCGCAGCGGCTAGACATTTCAGAGATTCCATTTCAGAGATTCCTTAAAGATTCCTTAAAGCAATGCAGGCCAAGCCATAGATCAGAATGGCTAACAGAATCACCGCGGCAAAACCCAGGTGAATAGCCAGCAAGGTAGCGAGGACCGCCCCTACCACCGAGGCGAAACCATTGATCGCCCATGCCCAGGGAATGGCATCCTGGGCCGTGCATGCCAGCCGCATCATGCCAGCCGGGAAAGGGACGCCCATGCATACCGCCAGCGGAGCGATCAGCGCCACTGAAATCACTATTTTTGCCGCATCGGGCAAATGGATGAGCGCCTGGAACAGCCCCGGCAGGATGGCGAGATAGAGTAGCGCCAAGGCACCCAGCACCATTACCGCCAGGGTAACATTTCTGCTATTTGCCGCTCCCCTCCTTCCCCTGCCGGCAAGCCAGCTTCCCGCAGCAGCGAATATCAGAAATGTGCACAATACGACCGCCACAGCATACAGGGGGTGAGCCAGAAACAGCACAAACTTCTGGATGAAGGCGATTTCCATGAACATGAAAGCGAGGCCGATGGAAAGAAAATACAGGGCTACCCGCGCCGCGGGCACCGCACGCCGGGAGCGCGACACCGCAAGAGGCATCAGGATCAGAAGCAGGCTTGCGGCAAATGCCTGTACCAGCGTCGCCACCAGCAGCGGATAACTCCAGTCGAGAAGAGCAATACCCCCCTGCTCTCGCAAGGCGAACAACTCTGCAGCCGCCCCCCATTTGAAGAAACGGAAAAAATAGGGCCGATCGTCGGTCGCGGGCTCGATGTAGAACTTGTATCGATCGAAGAAGTCCTGACGATGCGGACCCAGCAGTGCCACAGCCCCCTCATGGAAGTAGGGCTGTGCCAGCAGATTGTAACGATTTGCTTCATCAGGGCGCATTCCCGGGTAATAAGCCACGTCGAAAGAACGCATACGGCTGAATTCCTTGATCGCTGCGATGTCCCGCGTCGTGAAAGTGCTGTTCTTCACCAGGAGCGTGACTGTCTTCCAGCCCCGGATCATCACCAGCCGCGCACCGGGGTTGGAGACGCCGTCCCGCTCCAGGGCGGCTACCGCTGTAGCAAACAGCTTCAGCGCATCGCGCGGCGGCAGGGTTAGCCAGCGCGTGATGGCCAGCATGCCGTCCGGCCTGAGGCGGCTCAGGTAGGTCTGGAGCGCTTCCACCGTATAGAGATAGCTTTCGCTCAGGCCGTATAATCCGGCTGAGGCGACGCCAAATGAATCCAGCAACGCTACCTGGATCAGGTCATAGTGGTCATGGCTGTTGTTGACAAAGCCGCGCGCCTCGCCTTCATGCACATGCACCCCGGGGCGGGTGTAAAGGTCTCCGGCAAAATCGTGAAAACGTTGCCGGACCAGATCGATGACGTTGCGATCAAGCTCCACCGCATCAATCGAGGCGACGCCATGATAAAGCGCCTGCAATACATCGCTGCCGGTGCCCGCGCCCAGTATCAGCACATGCGGCCGTTCCAGCACATGATAGGGCAGCGCCGAGGTAAGCTGGTCGAGGTAGGCCAGCGGCGCGAGCTTGCCGTCAAATCGCGTGATCACCGCCGGGCCGTTCCCGTCCACGAACACCCCCAATTGGGGTGGGGGTTCGTCCGTGGCATTGAGGCTCATTCCGGGCGCATGGCGGAAGGGGATGCGGTTATTTTCCACCACCGTGATCTGGCCCAACGGACTGGACCGTTCTTCGACCACCTGCGCCCCGGCAATATTGAGGGTTTGACTCAAATCCTTGTAGGGAGAAGGCTGCACTTGCAGCCAGTCGCCGGGCACCACTACCGCCACCAGCAGAGCCAGCCCAACAAATGCTTTAGTCAGCCATTTGGGCCCTGTCTTCAGCTCGATGGTGGCGATGGCGGCGGCGAGCAAGGCTGTTGCCGTCAGGATGATCAGCACTTTCTGGGGCGGCACGAGAAACAGCATGCCGATAACGCCCAGGCTGCCCGCCCCCGCACCCAGGATGTCGAAAGCATAGATACGGTGTGCTTCCCGGCCGAAGTACCACATGACGAGGCCGATGCCCAGCCCTCCGCAAAAGAAAGGCAGCGTCGTCAGCAGGTACACGGTGAGCAGTCTGGCCAACTGGGTTTTATCCCACATCAGTTCGAGCGGATTGAAGGGAACCTGTTGCGCCAGCAGAAACGTTGCGGGCATCAGAAAAGCCATTCCTGCTGCAGCGATGAGATAGACCGCGCCGACGTGCGGGGCAATCTTTTCCTTCAGCAATGCAAGCGCCGTGCCGCTGGCCCCGTAGCCCAGCATCGCCGCGCTGATGATCATGTAGGCGAAGTGATGCCACAGCACAATACTGAACAGGCGAGTCAGCAGCACCTCATACGCCAGTATGCAGGCCGAGAGTAGCCCGATGGCAATAAACGGCGGCCTCGGCAGCGGCATGACCACAGGGCGTGGCTAATGTCCGCCGGTGAGCGGCACGAAACCTACCGGCACAATTTGACGGCTGGTGACCGAACCATCCGCATGTTTCTCCACCAGCATCAGATACTGGGTCATGAACTGCGCACCGAGCGGAATCACCATGCGGCCTCCCGATTTCAGCTGCCTGATCAGGGGAGGCGGTACGTGGCTTGCGGCAGCCGTCACCACAATGGCATCGAACGGGGCTGCTTCCGGCCAACCATAGTAGCCGTCGCTCACCTTTACCTTGACATTCGTGTAGCCAAGCGATTCCAGCCGCTCGGCCGCCTGCTTTTCCAGTGGCTCAATAATTTCGATGCTGTATACGGATTTGACTATTTCCGCCAGTACAGCTGCCTGATAGCCTGACCCAGTGCCGATTTCAAGGACGCTATCGCCAGCTTTTACCTTTAGCAGATCGGTCATCAGTGCCACGATGGAAGGCTGCGAGATTGTCTGCCCGTGGCCGATGGGGAGGGGCCGGTTGAGATAGGCAAACGCGGCAAGCCAGGCAGGCACGAAACGATGACGCTCGACTTTTCCGATTGCGGCCGCAACGCTGGGGCTGAGAGCGAAACCCTCGTTGGCGGCAACATCGGCCACTATCTCCTCCACCATTTTATGGCGTTTCGCATCGAATTCCCCGCCGTGCGAAGGGAAGCTGCAGCAATAGAGAAATATACCCAAGGTGAAGTAGCGCTTCATGACTTCATTAAAGCAAATTCTGGGTAAGATGCGGGTGAAAATGTCAAAAAAGACGTCGCGGCAATATTTTCAAATGATTGGAAGCTTTATTGTAGAAGCCGAGGCTCCCATGTAGAATCCGGATTTGTTCAACGAGGTCCCGGAGGAAAGCCGAATGAATATATCTAAACGTCGTTCCCTGTTATTGAGCAGCAGCATTGCAATAGTGGTATTTTCGGGTTCCCTTGCAGCGCAAGGCTTCGGCCAGTTGAAAGACATCATGGGCGGAAGTGGCGGAAGCAGTTCAGGCGGCGCAGCTTCGTCGCTGGGGTCACTCGGGTCGCTGGGGTCGTTTGGATCGTTGTCATCCATAACGTCGGGAAGCACAGGCAACGTTGCGGGAATTATCGAATACTGTGTTCAGAACAATTTGCTGGGGGGCAGCAATGCCTCGAGCGCCTCTTCGGTTAAGGATCAACTGATGGGAAAGCTCTCCGGCACCGGTGCTGAACCGGCCCAGAGTAATCCCGACTATATCAACGGTGCGAAGGGCATATTAAGTGGCAGCAGCGGTCAGAGCCTGGATTTAAGCATGGCCGGCCTGAAGGCTGCTGCAACCAAACAGATATGCCAAAAGATACTTGACCAGGGTAAGTCTTTGCTTTGATTGCCGGGTGAGTGGCACCCGGCATCTTTCAGCAGGGTTCCGCGGTACCCTCTGCCGTGTCGGGCTGCATGTCCCCGTTTCTCCTGGCTGATGCTTTGGTCCAGGCCGTTTGGGTAATAACCGGGTCCGGCTGTTGCCACAGACGCCCATGATCGCGCTGACGGCCCCTGCCCTTCAATTTTCCGTCTTCCGTTGCGCCAGGGCCGTGACGCCGTGAAAGTTCGCATCCGGCATTCCTGTTGGTAATCGTTGTGACGGCCGCTGGGCTTTGGGAGAGCAAAGTTGCGCGAAGCCATATCGGGGATTGAAGGGGGTGAGCCGGTTATCCGGCTGATGTTCTTTTTCGCAATCCTCCTTATCGTGGGTATTGGAGAAGCGCTGGTGCCGCGGCGCCAGCGCAGCCTTGCGCGACGCATGCGCTGGCCTGGCAATCTCGGCATCGTGGCATTGAATACGCTGATGCTCCGTATGCTGTTCCCGGTAACAGCCATCGGGGTGGCGCTGCTGGGCGAATCGCGCGGCTGGGGCCTGCTGAACGTTCTCACCATTCCGGAATGGATTGCGGTCCCGGTTGCCGTCATAGTCCTTGATCTGGCTATTTATCTTCAGCACATATTATTCCACGCCGTACCCGCGCTCTGGCGCGTGCATCGGATGCATCATGCCGACCTCGACTTCGATGTGACTACCGGCGTAAGATTCCATCCGATCGAGATCACGCTTTCCATGGGCATCAAGCTGGCAGTCGTGGCGGCACTCGGTGCTCCGCCGTTTGCAGTACTGATGTTCGAAGTGCTGCTCAACGCTACGTCGCTCTTCAACCACGGGAACATGCGCATCCCCCGGCACTTCGACAGGATTCTGCGCTGGGTCGTGGTGACGCCCGACATGCACCGGGTCCACCATTCCTGGCATCCCGGCGAGACGAACTCCAATTTCGGGTTCAATCTTCCCTGGTGGGACAGGCTGCTGGGCACCTACAAGGATCAACCCCGGGATGGCCACGAGGGGATGACCATCGGCATCAATCAATTCCGTGAACCGGCCTGGGAGCGGCTTGATCGAATGCTGATCCAGCCTTTTGCCGGACCCACCACCAGTTACCCAATCCCTGCACGCGACATACCCGAGCGCGTGCCTTCGGGGGAACTTCTTGAAAAGGGCGGTGAGGAGCGGAAAGGCTGATCCGGCATAGCTCCCTCCCGCTCCCTTCCCCGCTCTGTCGCGTCAAAGGCAGAAATCTGACGTCGGCCAAAAGCCGCAGCTCTCATGGAAAGGAGGGGCCGAGGCCGGCTGTTTCCGCAGCGGGCACCAGCACGCGGATCTCGGATTCCCAGTCTTTGAGTTTCTTTACGGCATGTTTCCGTTGTGCGGCGGTCGTCATGTTATGGAGATTTGCCACAAAGGCGCAGTTATAAACCCACACCTGCTCCGCGTACTTCCTGTAGCCGTCATCCGGCGAGCGATAAATACGCTCCACATAGGCCCTGAGTGCCGCCTGCGCCTTATCCTGGCCGGGATTATCCGCATTCAGCCGCCGCAGGACCTGCACAAGATCCAGCTGGCGCCGATGACGCTCCGCATTCCAGATATTGACTTCGTAGGGCGAGCGTGTCACCCACCGCGTGATAAACTCCTGTTGCGTGTCGTCGAGCTTTCCGTAGAAGAATTCCGCCCGTTCAGCCGTGCGCTTGATCGATTTCCTGAGACGCCGGGACGCGTCGCCCTGAAGATGTTCGTCACGAAACTCCTCGTTGATCTTGTCATATCGCCGCTGGATATTCTGTATCTGCTGCGGCGTCAGCGTTAATGCCAGTTCGGCCGCCATTGGCAGCGCACGTTCGAATGCGCTGTCCATGTAACCGCGTAAGTCTGTCCACAAGCCGCAGGTGCGCTCGGGTGTAATATCTTCCAGCACGAGATTCTGCGAATTCACCAGTAAATTGGCGTACCCGGGCAAGTGCGCACGCCGGTGCCAGGCAAACCATTGCGCGAGCGCCTCACGGGCTCGCGGCTGCTGCGCCTCGTTGAAATCCACAAACCGGTCGACCCACCAGTAAGTCAAATGATTTGCCTGGTTGTAGCCGAAACGGACGACGCTGCATCCCGCAAACGTGGAGAGTGCCACGATCAGCACGACGATAATCGGCCGCTTGAAAGAAAATCGGGTCATGGAATAGTGGTCAAAGTGACCCTGAAGATAGACTAATGAGTGTGCATATCGTGTACCTTGCCCGATGGTGTCTGCCGCGGGGTGGCTATACCCGCTTATACAGGACGAAGCAGCTTCAGCAAAGCTTCCGCTCCGGGCCCTGAAGAGGCCGGGTTCTGTCCAGTCACCAGATTGCCGTCCACCTGGACGTAGGGGATCCAGTTATCGGTCTTGCTGAAGATACCGCCCCGCTCCTTCAGCCGGTCTTCCAATAGGAATGGCACGACCTTGGTCAAGCCCATCGCTTCTTCTTCCGTATTCGTAAAACCGGTCACGTGCTTTCCTTTAACCAGATATTCGCCATCCCTGCCCCGCACATTGACGAACGCGACCGGCGCATGACATACCGCAGCGACGGGTTTATCTGCGGCCACGAAAGCTTCGATCAATGCAATGGAAATTGGATTATCCGGCATGTCCCACATCGGACCATGTCCGCCGGGATAGAAGACCGCATCGAAATTGTCCGCAGATACCTCCGCCAGCTTTTTCGTGACGGCGAGCTCAGCCTGCGCAGCGGTATCCATGCGAAAGCGCTTCGTTAATGGCGTCTGGTATTCAGGCAGATCACTTTTTGGATCGAGTGGCGGCTGACCACCTTTTGGTGAGGCCAGCGTGAGCGCTGCACCGGCTTCCTTCAGTACATAGTACGGAGCGGCGAACTCTTCCAGCCAGAAACCGGTTTTTTCTCCGGTATCGCCGAGTTGGTCATGAGACGTGAGAACAATGAGAATCTTCATAGCAAACCTCCTTCCGTCTGAAACGCATTGTGTGATATGCCAGAGTAACGCCATTTCATGGCCTGGCTCATTTGCTTATTGCTCCATCCAGCCTCTATCCGGCAGTAACGAGATGTAAGTGTACGGACCAATCAGGTATTTAATCAATCAGTCGTACGCTGCTGGATGGAAATATCCTGATTCTCAGCACCCTTTAATTTTACCTTCATGTCTGGATCCCTGCAGGGTCTTCCCGGGAATCAATCGCATAATAAGCTACTTAACATATGTTTCATCTTAATGTTTTTATTAAAAATGTATGTACAAATATATGATATATATAATAATATGATTATATCATAATAGAGATTTCAGGCCATATCGGCAATTTAATTAAAATGCATATATGATGCGGGTTTGTGTGTAAATACCTGAATTCAAGTATTAGCAGGGCTGGAAAGTTCAATTTGCGGTACCCGGGCTAAATGCGGATTTGCCCGTTCGCCGGTATGGCGAGAAAAATCTCTCATGCTGGTGGCTATTTGGGAATTCCCGGGTTCTAAAATATATAAGTGAGTTGTATGCCTTTCCGGCTCCTTATCCGTTTAACGCTTATTTACCCCTTATTCCGACACCTTTTTAAATTTGGTCATGGAGAACCTGATATGTACCTGCCTCTGTTGCTGTCCCCCGCAAATCGACTGATCATTTCTGTTGCGCTTTTTATGGCGCTCGCATCGTCCACGGTGTTTGCGCAGGCGCTGCCGTCGGCGCAGGCGCCGCAAGCCGCTGAGACCACCATGAAAAGCATGATTTCAGCTATTCAGTCCAACTCCTTGGCGAACTTTGTGGCGCCTGGGGATGAAGCATTTCAGGCCGGAATGACCAAGGAAATGCTTAGCAGTATTAATCAGTCCCTCGCCTCGCGTCTGGGACAGGGCTATAGCTCTGCGTTCCTGACCAGGCTGAAGCAGCAGGGCTTCGAAGTCTATGTCTGGAAGATGGAGTTCAAGGACGGCAATGATGATGTCCTTGTTTTCATGGCCGTGAAGGACGGAAAGGTCGGCGGATTCTGGTTGCGGTAGTGCGTCCGCAAAAATCTAGGCTCGACAGTCAGATTTTCCAGTCAGGACCGGAGACGTATATGAAAAAGATCAAATTTGCGTGCCTTGTTCTTATCCTGCTTGGAGTCATTCCGAGCGCTTCAGTATGGGCGCGTGGAGGGGGTGGGGGTGGCGGGCATGGAGGTGGGGGTGGCGGGCATGGAGGTGGGGGATTTGGCGGTGGCGGGCACATGGGAGGTGGAGGATTCGGCGGTGGCGGCCATATTGGGGGTGGAGGATTCGGCGGCGGCTGGCGCGGCGGAGGTGGGGGTGGAGGGCATCCCGGAGGAATGCATTTTGGAGGTGGAGAGCACTTCGGCGGAGGAGTGGGTTATTATCGGGGTGGAGGAGTCGGGCTCTATCGCGGCGGTGGATTTGGTCATTTTCGTGGCCGAAGAGGTTTCTATCTTGGGTATGGTTATGGTCTTGGATATGGCTTCGGAGGATACGGGCTGGGCTTGGGGTTAGGGTATGGTCTGGGCTACGGCGGCTTTGGTTACGGCGGCTATGGCTATGGGTACGGGCCGTCTTATTCGCCCATGGCTGCCATGCCTGCGCCACCCCCGGTGTATATTCAGCGTGAGGACATGCCGCCGCAGGATGATATGCAGCCCCCCGGTCCGCTACCCGCCAACTATTGGTATTACTGCCGAGCGCCGGAGGGGTATTATCCCTCTGTCAAGAGTTGCCCCGATGGCTGGGAGCAAGTGGCTCCCCAGCCTGCTCAATAATCCTGGATCGGCAGTTTGGTGCTCGCTTATCAGGTTATCGCCACGATCAATGAAAATGGCTATCCTCACTCTTGGGTGGGACTGTCAGGACAGATCCCGCGCTTCCCCCACCACTGCCGGACTCAGGATAAATAACAGGCGTTACCGCATGGTTTTTTCACACTCCGGCCAGCAATTCATGCTGACAATCGATATCCGGCAACCCGGAGGGCCTGAGGTGCTGGTGCCTGCTTCACACCCGATTCCCCAGCCCGCGAAGGAATGCATTCTGATCAGAGTCGAGGCGGCCGGCGTCAATCGCCCGGACGTTATGCAGCGGCGCGGGCTGTATCCGCCGCCTCCGGACGCCTCCGAAATTCCCGGGCTCGAAATCGCAGGGGAAGTCGCTCTTCTGGGGGAGGGAGCGGCACGCTTCAAGGTGGGCGAGAAGGTATGCGCCCTTGTCGCGGGCGGCGGCTATGCCGAATATTGCGTCGTGCACGAAAGTAACGCGCTGCCGGTGCCGCAGGAGCTCAGCATGGTGGAAGCGGCGGCATTGCCGGAAACTTTTTTTACGGTCTGGACTAACCTGTTCCAGCGAGGCAAGCTTGCAGCCGGCGAAACCGTGCTGATCCATGGCGGTTCCTCGGGCATCGGCACCACTGCCACGATGCTTTCCAAGGCATTCGGCGCTACGGTGCTGGTGACAGTGGGTTCGGAGGAGAAACGGCAGGCATGCCTGGATCTGGGCGCCGATCTGGCCATCAATTACCGCACGCAGGATTTTGTCGAGGAAACCCGGAAATTCACCGGTGGCAAGGGGGCCGATGTCGTCGTCGATATCGTGGCCGGCGACTATGTCGCCAGGAATTACCGGGCGGCTGCACAGAATGGCCGCATCGTCCAGATCGGCGTCCAGAATGGCCCGGCCAAAGAGCTGAACCTGATGCCTATGCTGGCCAAGCGGCTTACGCATACCGGCTCTACCTTGCGATCCCGCAGCGTCGCGGAGAAAGCGCAGATTGCACAGGAACTGGAGCAGCATGTGTGGCCGCTGCTGCAGCAGGGAAAATTGAAGCCTCTGATATTCAGGACATTCAGGCTGGAAGAAGCCGCCGAAGCGCATGCATTGATGGAAGCCGGCACGCATATCGGGAAAATCGTTTTGACAACGGCTGCGATGCGGGCCGGATAGCTACCACAGGTCTCCGAGCACCCGATTGATTACAAAGAGAACCACGGCGAGCGCAAGCAGGCCTAGCAATACACCCCCCTCTTCAAGCACGGTGGCTACAAAGCCGGTCATCCGGTCAAGGCGGCGGAAAAAATACAAGGCGACAAAAATACCCACCACCATCGCCGCGTACAGGATTTCCACGTATCCGACCTTAAAATACCATTCGTCGCTGTCCATGCTGATGGGTCCCATTTTATTGTGCTCTCGTATGTGGCATGACGGTTGCGGCGCCCTTCCCTGCGAGCCGGTATTCAAGTCCAGCTCCTCCTGAAAACGGCCTTTTTTAACCTAAATCCAGCAGTTGGACGGGGCGATCTACCCGTAGCGGCTCACCCGGAACGTAAGAGTCAAATAACAAAAAATATATTATTTATCATAAGTATACCTGATAATGAGCGGTCAATTGCCGGATTTTGGTTTAATCCGGGTTAGGGCTCCCGTTCCGGCATTTTTTCCCCATTTTTCCCATTTTGCATAGCACTCCAGCCCGCAGAAATGCAGTACGTAATCGACGGCCTCTTCGCTGGTGGCTTCGGAT
>Ga0157370_10007386_pt1 | contig 11973 bp, 11 predicted proteins | sample C35metaG_FD_113463 | JGI IMG/M metagenome (GOLD analysis project Ga0157370, IMG submission 113463) | Corn rhizosphere microbial communities from Kellogg Biological Station, Michigan, USA - C3-5 metaG | ecosystem: Host-associated > Plants > Roots > Rhizosphere > Soil | place: USA: Michigan... | reverse complement strand
CCGCAGCGAGACGCTCAACAAAAAGGGCCCCTGCGTTATGCCGGGTCTGTTCGTATTCAGCGCCTGGATTACCCAGGCCGACGATCAGTTGTACGGCAGTCACGACAGGAGCCCTTCCTTAGACGAGGCGAGAATTACTCGGCTGCGCCTTCTGCTTCATCTTCTTTCGGTACGCGCGACGCGTGGATGTTGGCAACTGGCAAGTCTTTGCCGTGTGCCAGAGCAACCAGCTCAACGCCAGCTGGCAGAGTCAGGTCCGACAGGTGAACGATCTGACCGATTTCTACTTTAGCCATGTCGACGTTGATGAATTCCGGCAGGTCTTTAGCCTCGCAGGACACTTCAACTTCAGCAGCGGTGTGGGAAACTTCGCCACCTTGCTGCTTCACGCCAACTGCAGTTTCCTGGTTGATGAAGTGCAATGGAACGAGGACGGTCAGTTTTTGGCCAGCAACAACGCGGACGAAGTCAGCGTGCATCACGTGACCTTTGGCCGGGTGACGTTGCAGAGCTTTGATCACTACAGTTTCAGCAGCGCCGCCAACGGTCAGGGTGATGACGTGGCTGTAGGCAGCTTCGTTTTCCAGCAGCTTGGCGATTTCTTTAGCCAGCAAGGTGATGGAAACAGGGGCTTTGTCGCCACCGTAAACTACGGCAGGAACTTGCGCGGCGAGACGACGCAGGCGGCGGCTCGCACCTTTCCCCAGGTCGGAACGCACTTCAGCATTCAGGGCAAAATCAGTCATGGTGAATCTCCAAAATAAACATCCCCGCCTACATTGCTTGCGACCGGCAATAGAGGGCGGTGAGGCAAAAAGCCCCGCACGAGGCGGGGCACTTTCGTTCTGCGTCATGTGGCCAGGGGTTTAGCCCTTAGCGGAACATCGCGCTGATCGATTCTTCATTGCTGATGCGGCGTACCGCCTCAGCCACTACCGGCGCGATATCCAATTGACGGATACGTTTGCAGGCTTGAGCAGCTGCCGACAACGGGATGGTGTTGGTCACCACCAGTTCGTCGAGCATGGAATTTTCGATGTTCTCGATGGCTCGACCGGAGAGAACAGCGTGCGTTGCATAGGCAAATACCTTGGCAGCACCATGTTCTTTCAGAGCCTTGGCCGCGTGGCAGAGTGTGCCAGCGGTGTCGACCATGTCATCCACGAGGATGCAGGTACGGCCTTCAACATCACCAATGATGTGCATCACTTCGGAGTGGTTGGCCTTCTCACGACGTTTGTCGATGATGGCCAGATCCACGCCCAAGGATTTGGCGACAGCGCGAGCACGCACTACACCGCCAATGTCCGGAGACACGATCATCAGGTTTTCGAAACGTTGGTCTTCGATGTCGTCCACCAGTACTGGCGAACCGTAGATGTTATCTACCGGAATATCGAAGAAACCCTGAATTTGGTCGGCGTGCAAATCAACAGTCAGAACGCGGTCGATACCGACGACGGTCAGCATGTCAGCCACCACTTTGGCGCTGATTGCCACGCGAGCAGAACGCGGACGGCGATCCTGGCGGGCGTAACCGAAGTAGGGGATCACGGCTGTGATTCGAGTAGCCGAGGAGCGGCGGAAGGCGTCGGCCATTACCACCAGTTCCATCAGGTTGTCGTTGGTTGGCGCGCATGTCGGCTGGATCAGGAAGACGTCTTTACCGCGAACGTTTTCGTTGATTTCAATGCTGATTTCGCCATCGGAAAATTTTCCAACGGAGGCATCGCCGAGTGGGATATGCAGCTGACGTACGATACGTCGCGCCAGATCGGGGTTAGCATTCCCCGTAAAGACCATCATCTTGGACACGCGCAGTACCTGCCGGCTGAGGGTATACCTGGATGAGTATAGAAAATGGCAGGGGCGGCTGGATTCGAACCAACGCATGGCAGGATCAAAACCTGCTGCCTTACCGCTTGGCGACGCCCCTGTAGTGTGCAACTGGATGCTTAGCATCCGCTTCTCAGGACAGTGCTTGTAACCGCTGGTGCAACATCGAAACGTTACAACCTTTAGCAACAAACCCTGGCAGGGAGGCTGGAAGTTGGGCCGCGACTTTATCAGCTTCGGCTTTGTTAGGGAAGCTCCCAAAAACACAACAACCAGTGCCGGTTAATCTAACTGAAACAAATTTGTTTAGCAAGATCAAAGCGTTACGAACATCTGGGTAACGCCTCTCGACCACCGACTGACAGTCATTACGACCGCCCCGCTCGAGAACGGCCGACAATGTAATCGCCGGAGTATCGCGTGTCAACTCCGGGTCTGAGAAAATTTCTGCTGTGCTGACAGATACTTGCGGTATCGCCACCAGAAACCATGGTTCGTCCAATTCCACTGGGGTCAGCACCTCGCCAACGCCTTCTGCAAATGCCGCATGACCCTTCACAAATACGGGCACATCGGCGCCCAGATTCACGCCCAATTCGGCGAGTTGGTCGAGGCTCCAGCCGAGCTGCCACATATGATTGAGGCCCAGCAATGTGGTGGCAGCATCGGAACTGCCGCCGCCAATGCCGCCGCCCATGGGTAGACGTTTTTCCAGCCAGATATCGGCACCCAGCGAGCACGCGCTTTTGCTTTGCAGTTGGCGTGCGGCTTTGACGATCAGGTTGCTGTCGTGGGGGACGCCTTCGATGTCGGTGTGCAGGCGAATCTCGCCGTCTTCGCGCAGCGCGAAGGTCAGCTCATCGCTGTAATCGAGAAACTGAAACAGGGTTTGCAGTTGGTGATAACCATCGGCGCGGCGGCCGACGATGTGCAGCATAAGGTTGAGTTTTGCCGGGGCCGGCAAGGTCAAGCGAGCAGCCGACACTACTGGCCCAGCTGGCGCGGCTGCCAGTCCTTGATCACCAACGTAACGTCGAGGTCGCGACCGTGCAGCTTCATGCGCTCGGGCAGCCAATAACCGTTTTGCTCGGCATAACTGAGGTACTCAACCTGCCAGCCGTCCTGACTCAGACGTTGCAAGTGGCTCTCGCTGTCGAGCGTCAGGCTGCTTTTGCTGTCGGGCGCGGGCAGGCCGCGAACCCACCAGGTCAGGTGAGAAATCGGCAGCTTCCAACCGAGTTGCTCTTCCAGCAGCGCCTCGGGCGTTTCTGCTTGGTAGCGTCCTTGATTGGCTACTTCCAGCGTGACGTCGCCGGCGTGGCCTGTCAGTCGTGCAGCGCCGCGACCCAGTGGGCCGGAGAGGCGAATGTCGAAATAATCTTGGCGCTGCAGCCAGAACAGCGTGCCGCTACCTGAATCTTTTGGCGCGCGTATGCCGACCTTGCCGCTTATCTGCCAGCCGTTTAGGGCAACCGTGCGCGTTTTATGCGCTTGCCATTTGGCCGGGTCGCCCTGGCCGTCCAGCGATTCATGGGAGGTGAGGCCGGCGCAGCCGCTGAGTGCAGCAAGCAGGCCGATAACTATGAGGTGGCGCAAACGCATTTAAAGCTTCTCGGAACCGGTCAGGCGCAACAGGGTTTCGCGCAGGATGGAGTTGTCAGGCTGTTCTTTTTGAGCCGCTGCCCACACTTTTTTGGCTTCGGACTGCTTGCCGTTGGCCCACAGCACTTCGCCCAAATGTGCCGCTACTTCGGCGTCGGGGAAACGCTCCAACGCCTGACGTAGCAAGCGCTCGGCTTCATCGAGATTGCCGGTGCGGTAGTTGGCCCAACCCAGGCTGTCGAGAATTGCCGGATCGTCGGGGCTCAGTTTGTGAGCTTTTTGAATCAGGTCACGGCCTTCGGCATAGCGCGTAGTGCGGTCGACCAGCGTGTAGCCCAGCGCGTTAAGCGCCATGGAGTTGTCCGGCTCGCGGCTGAGGATGGTACGAAGGTCCGCTTCGAGCTGCTTCAGGTCGTTGCGCTTTTCGGCCAGCATCGAGCGGGTGTAGAGCAGGTTCAGATCATCCGGGTACTGCTTCAGCGCGCGCTGAATCACCGCCCAGGCTTCGTCGTAATGCTGACGGCTGGACTGCGCTTCGGCTTCGATCAGGTACAGCTGAATGGCATAGTCCGGCTGGGCTTCGCGAGCCTCGGCGAGCACTTTCGAGGCCTCGCTGCTGCGGCCGGTGTCGAACAGAATGTTGGCCTGGCGCAGCTGCGCTGGCAGGTAGTCATTACCCGGGCCGACCTGGCTGAACGCCTGCACCGCATTGTTCGGGTCTTTCAGTTCTTCGTAGGCGCGGCCGAGGTTGAAGTGAGCGGCATCAACGTGGCTCTCGCGTTCAACCAAGTCCTGCAGATAACCGATCGCTTCCTGCCAAGCCCCGGCTTCCAGGCACACCAACGCCAGCGAGAAACGCAGGTCATCGTCATCGGGAAACTGTTGAACCAGGGACGCGAACTCGACCTTTGCGTCATCGAGGCGGTTTTGTTCGACCAGAAGGCGCGCATAAGCCAAGCGCAGGCGCTTGTCGTCCGGGTGTTGCTTGATGCCTTTTTCCAACAGCGGAATGGCTTCGTCGCTGCGCTTCATGCTTTGCAGCAGGCGAGCGCGTAGCAGCAGCGGGGCGACGTCATGGGTCGCGGCTTTCTGATCTTCCAGCAACTGCAGGGCGGTGTCGGGGTGTCCGTCTTGCTGCAGTAACAGCGCTTTGCCGAACAGCAGCTGACCGTTGTCCGGGTATTTCACCAGCAAACGGTCGAAGCTTTGTTGTAAGCCGGCGCGGGTGTCGGGATCGGTTTCGGCAGCGGAGAGGGCAAGGAAATCGAAGTGGGTGTCGCCTTGGCCTTGCAGCACTTTTTCCATGTGCACCATGGATTCGTCGTAGCGGCCGGCGCGGGCCAACTGAATGGCGGCGGCACGTTGCGCTTCAAGGTTCTCTGGCGCGTTCTTGGCCCAGATCAGCGACATTTCCAGCGCGGGTTCTTCGGCGCCCAGGTACTCAGCGATGCGAAACCCACGCTCGGCGACTGCGGCGTCTTGGGTTTCGTTGGCCTGCTGAATGTAATTTTCCAGGGCAATGTCGAAGCGGTTACGTTGCCCGGCAAGCTCGGCGGTGAGCAAGGAAAGCAGCGTTTCTTCGCTAAACGAACCGTACACCTGAGGCTTGGCAACGGCGACCGGCGCGGTGTCTTCCACCGGCGGTACGCCATCTTGCTTGGATGGGCTCAGGCTGGCGCAGCCCCCGAGAAACAAGACGGCGGCGAACAATGGCAACGATTTATTCATATATAGGAAAGGGCGACTTACCTGCGGTGCGGGCATCATGACACAAGCCGTGGGGCAAAACCCATGGGGCAAGCGCCTATCTATGGTTGGCTGTGCGAGACAGGCTACCGGCTATTAGGACAATAGTGAGCGGTGGTTGTTCTCACTCTAGTGAAGTAGGACAATTGGCGGCTTCCCGTTTCTGTCAGCGACCCTGCATGACCTTTCTTGCCCTCGGTATCAACCACAAGACCGCCTCGGTGGACGTCCGCGAACGTGTGGCGTTCACCCCGGAGCAGTTGGTTGAGGCATTGCAGCAATTATGTGCGCGCACCGCGAGCCGCGAGGCGGCCATTCTGTCGACCTGCAACCGCAGCGAGTTGTACATCGAGCAAGACAGCCTGACCGCCGATAGCGTGCTGGCCTGGCTGGCCGAGTATCACAACCTGAGCCTCGACGAACTGCGCGCCTGCGCCTATGTGCACCAGGATGACTCTGCCGTGCGGCACATGATGCGCGTGGCCTCGGGCCTTGATTCCATGGTGCTCGGCGAGCCACAGATCCTCGGTCAGATGAAATCTGCCTACGCCGTTGCCCGTGAAGCCGGCACGGTCGGCCCGCTGCTTGGACGCCTGTTCCAAGCCACGTTCAGCACCGCCAAACAAGTGCGCACCGACACGGCCATTGGCGAGAACCCGGTGTCCGTGGCCTTCGCTGCCGTCAGCCTGGCCAAGCAAATTTTCAGCAACCTCAATAACAGTCAGGCCCTGCTGATTGGTGCCGGCGAAACCATCACCCTGGTGGCCCGGCATTTATATGAGCAGGGCGTAAAACGCATTGTGGTGGCCAACCGAACCCTTGAGCGCGCCAGTCAACTGGCCGAGCAGTTTGGCGCCCACGCGGTGTTGCTGTCGGAAATTCCTCAAGAGCTGATCAGCAGCGATATTGTGATCAGCTCCACAGCCAGCCAACTGCCAATTCTCGGCAAAGGCGCGGTGGAAAGTGCGCTGAAGCAGCGCAAGCACAAACCGATTTTTATGGTTGATATCGCCGTACCGCGCGACATCGAACCCGAAGTCGGCGAGCTGGACGATGTGTACCTGTACACCGTCGACGATCTCCACGATGTGATCGCCGAAAACCTTAAAAGCCGCCAAGGCGCTGCTCAGGCCGCGGAAGAATTGGTTGCCGTCGGCACCAGCGACTTCATGTCGCGCCTGCGTGAGTTGGCCGCAGTCGATGTGCTCAAGGCCTACCGCCAGCAAGCCGAACGGCTGCGCGATGACGAGCTGGCCAAGGCGCAGCGGCTGCTCGCCAACGGCACCTCGGCCGAAGAAGCGCTGGCTCAACTGGCCCGTGGCCTGACCAATAAATTGCTGCACGCCCCGAGCGTGCAATTGAAAAAACTCTCGGCTGACGGGCGCATCGATGCGTTGACCGTGGCCCAGGAACTCTTTGCGCTCGACGAGAGCACCACGGATAAAACCTCGCAATGAAAGCGTCACTGCTGAATAAACTGGACATGATCCACGACCGCTACGAGGAACTGACGGCGCTGCTGGGCGACGCCGAGGTGATCAGCGATCAGAGCAAGTTCCGCGCGTATTCCAAGGAGTACGCCGAGGTCGAGCCGGTGGTGCAGCTGTTGCAGGAATTCCGCAAAGTCACTGCCGACATGCAGGGCGCCCAGGCGCTGCTCAAAGACAGCGACCCGGACATGCGCGAAATGGCCGAGCAAGAAGTAGCCGACAGCAAAGAGTTGCTGGCCGATCTGGAAGCCCGCCTGCAACGCATGCTCTTGCCCAAAGACCCTAACGACGGCCGCAACGTATTTCTCGAAGTGCGCGCTGGCACTGGCGGCGACGAGGCTGCGATTTTTTCTGGCGATCTGTTTCGCATGTACTCGCGCTACGCCGAAAAGCGTGGCTGGCGCGTGGAAATCCTGTCGGAAAACGTCGGTGAGCACGGCGGCTATAAAGAAGTCATCGCCCGTGTGGAAGGCGACAACGTGTACGCCAAACTCAAGTTTGAGTCCGGCGCGCATCGCGTGCAGCGGGTGCCGGAAACCGAGTCGCAGGGGCGCATTCATACATCGGCCTGCACCGTCGCGGTATTGCCGGAGCCCGATGAGCAGCAAGCCATCGAAATCAACCCGGCGGACCTGCGCGTCGACACCTACCGCTCCTCAGGCGCGGGCGGTCAGCACGTAAACAAAACCGACTCGGCGATCCGCATTACTCACCTTCCGTCCGGCATCGTTGTCGAGTGCCAGGAAGAGCGGTCGCAGCACAAGAACCGCGCTAAGGCGATGGCCTGGTTGTCGGCCAAGCTCAATGATCAACAGGAAGCCGCGGCGCATAAGGAAATCTCGGACACGCGCCGCTTGCTCGTTGGCTCGGGGGATCGCTCCGAGCGCATCCGCACGTACAACTTTCCCCAGGGCCGCGTCACAGATCACCGTATCAACCTCACGCTCTATAACCTGGACGACGTGCTGGCCGGTGGCGTTGACGCCGTTATCGAACCGCTGCTCAGCGAATACCAGGCCGACCAACTGGCCGCGCTGGGAGACTGACCGTTGAGTGGCCAAGGCGGCGCCTCAAGCATTCAGCACCTGCTGGCCAGCGTGACGTTGCCGGGCTCAGACACCGCGCAATTGGACGTCGAGCTTTTGCTTGCCGCAGCACTGGGCAAGCCGCGCAGCTATCTGCGCACGTGGCCAGAGCGCGAACTCGATGCTGAACAGTTGCAACGCTTTCGCGCCGCCATTGCCCGCCGCCAACGAGGCGAACCCGTCGCCTACATTCTCGGCCAGCAAGGCTTCTGGAGCCTGGACCTGGAAGTGGCGCCGCACACCCTGATTCCTCGCCCCGACACCGAACTACTGGTCGAAACCGCGCTTGAGCTGTTGCCGCATCACCCCATTGCTGCGCTCGATCTAGGCACCGGCACGGGCGCCATCGCATTGGCTCTGGCCAGCGAACGCCCGGGCTGGACGGTAATCGGCGTGGATCGCGTGCCCGAGGCAGTGGCACTGGCTGAGCGCAATCGGCTGCGCCTCAAGCTGAGTAACGCGAGCTTTCGCCCCAGCCATTGGTTCGGCGCCGTCGCTGCTCAGCGCTTCGCCCTGATCGTCAGCAACCCTCCTTATATACGCGCCGATGACCACCACCTGGGGGAGGGCGATGTGCGCTTCGAACCCGCCAGTGCACTGGTGTCGGGCCAGGATGGGCTGGACGATATTCGCTTAATCATTCAGCACGCCCCCGCGCATTTGGTTGCCGGCGGCTGGCTGTTGTTGGAACACGGTTTTGACCAGGCTGCCGCCGTCCGTGAGCTGCTGGCAGCACAAGGCTTTGATGCCATTGAAAGCCGTCGCGACTTGGGCGGCCATGAACGAATCAGCCTGGGGCGTTACGACAATGCATGACTCGCTTACGGATGACGAACTGCTGCGCTACAGCCGGCAGATTCTGCTCAGCCAAATCGACATCGACGGCCAGCTACGGCTGAAAAACAGCCGCGCGCTGATCGTAGGGCTAGGTGGCCTCGGTTCGCCGGTGGCGCTTTACCTGGCGGCAGCGGGCGTCGGGGAGCTGCATTTGGCAGACTTCGATACCGTCGACGTCACCAACCTGCAACGCCAGATTGCCCACGACACCGCCAGCGTCGGTCAGAGCAAGGTCGATTCGATGCAGGCCCGATTGCGGGCGATCAATCCGCAGGTAAGCCTGCACGCACACCGCCGAGCGCTGGATGCCGACAGCATGAGCGCGGCCGTTGCAGCGGTGGATCTGGTGCTGGACTGCTCCGACAATTTCGGCACGCGCGAAGCAGTGAACGCCGCGTGCGTGGCGGCGGGTAAGCCGTTGGTCAGCGGCGCGGCGATTCGTCTGGAGGGCCAGTTGTCGGTGTTCGATCCGCGTCAGACCAGCAGTCCTTGCTACCACTGCCTGTACGGGCATGGCAGCGAGGCGGAGCTGACTTGCAGTGAAGCCGGCGTCGTCGGCCCGCTCGTTGGTCTGGTGGGCTCGCTGCAAGCGCTCGAAGCCCTGAAGCTACTCGCCGGCTTTGGTGAGCCGCTGGTGGGTCGACTGTTGCTAATCGACGCACTGGGCTCGCGCTTTCGCGAGTTGCGGGTCAAACGTGACCCCGCCTGCGCGGTGTGCGGGTCTCGCCCATGAGCAGGTCGGCGCCGGTCGGCGTGTTCGATTCGGGCGTTGGCGGGCTCTCCGTGCTGGGCGAGATTCAGCGCCTGTTGCCCAACGAAACCTTGTTGTATGTCGCTGACAGCGGCCACGTTCCCTACGGCGAGAAAACGCCTGAGTTCATCCGTCAGCGCAGCGCCGTCATCACCGACTTTTTAATGGAGCAGGGCGCCAAGGCGCTCGTCGTGGCGTGCAATACCGCCACGGCTGCAGGCATAAACGAGCTGCGCGAGCAATATCCGCAGTTGCCCATCATCGGCATGGAGCCCGCAGTGAAGCCGGCTGCGGCTGCAACACGAAGCGGCGTAGTCGGGGTGCTGGCCACCACCGGCACCTTGCAGAGCGCCAAGTTCGCCGCCTTGCTCGACCGTTTCGCCAGCGACGTACGGGTTATCACGCGGCCCTGCCCTGGGTTAGTTGAATTGATTGAAGCGGGCGAACTGCACAGCGAAGTCACTCGTGAGCTGCTGCGCAGTTACGTCGAGCCGCTGCTGGCGCAAGGGTGTGACACGTTGATTCTGGGCTGTACCCATTACCCGTTTATCAAACCCTTGTTGCTGGAATTGGTGCCGCCCTCGGTGACCCTCATCGACACCGGCATGGCGGTCGCTCGGCAGCTAAAACGGCTGCTCAGTGAACAGAATTTGCTCGCCGATCAGCCCGGTTCCGCCACCCGTTTATGGTCGAGTGGAAATTTATCGAACCTAATTCAGGTACTGCCGCTCCTAGTTGGCAGAGAGGCCAGCGTTGCGCCGCTAGGGCGGTAGAGTCACCGGCACTTGGAACCGTTTCCTACGAACATGGGTGAGTTTTCAATGCCGTTTAATGCGGGTTGAGTCTTTCGTTTATAGCCAAAATTTCTATAATTCAGCCGTTACGCAGATATCTGTGATCAACCTGATACAAAGGACGTTGCGATGAAGTTGATTTCCTTGGTTGCGTCTGCAGCCCTTTCCCTTGGTTTGTCCCTCTCCGCGCACGCCGCCGATGTCACCGTGGCTGTTGGCCAAACAGGTGATTCGACGATGGTGTACCGCTTGGGTACTCAGTTCGATTTCGGCACCAGCTGGTGGCAGAGCGACGTCGGTCGTCTGACCGGTTACTGGGATGCGGGCTACACGTACTGGGATGGTGATAAAACCTCCAGCAACCATAGCGTGTCGTTCGCTCCGGTGTTCGTTTACGAATTTGCCGGAGAAAATGTTCGCCCTTACGTTGAAGCCGGTATTGGCGTGGCCCTGTTCGCCAACACCGAACTGGAAACCAACGATCTGGGTTCCTCCTTCCAATTCGAAGACCGCCTGGGCCTGGGCCTGCGCTTCGCCGGTCAGGAAGTGGGCCTGCGCGCCATTCACTACTCCAACGCCGGCATCAGCCAGCCGAACGATGGTGTAGAGGCGTACACCGTGCACTACCGCGTCGCCTTCTAAGGCCACGTTGCAGGCATGAAAAAGCCCGGCTCTTGGCCGGGCTTTTTCGTTTCTGCGATGTCGTGTTGAGGTGCGCTTACTTGCCGTAAACCGGCAGTTTGGCGCAAATGGCTTTGACCTTCTCACGCACGGCGTCGATCACCGCTTCGTTGTTCAGGTCCGCCAGGATGTCGCAGATCCAGCCGGCCAGCTCGCGGCATTCTGCTTCCTTGAAGCCACGGGTGGTGACGGCCGGAGTCCCGAAGCGCAGACCGGAAGTCACGAACGGCGAGCGTGGATCGTTAGGCACAGAGTTCTTGTTCACGGTGATAAAGGCTTTGCCCAGAGCGGCATCGGCGTCTTTACCGGAAATGTCCTGCTTGATCAGCGATAGCAAGAACAGGTGGTTTTCAGTGCCGCCGGACACCACGTCAAAACCGCGCTCGATAAACACGCCGGCCATGGCCTTGGCGTTTTTCACCACTTGCTGCTGGTAGGTTTTGAACTCAGGTTGCAGCGCTTCTTTGAAGCAGATCGCTTTAGCAGCGATCACGTGCTCCAGCGGGCCGCCTTGGCCGCCCGGGAATACAGCGGAGTTCAGCTTCTTTTCGATTTCGGCATTGGCCTTGGCGAGGATCAGGCCGCCACGTGGGCCGCGCAGGGTTTTGTGCGTCGTGGTGGTGACCACGTCAGCGAACGGCACCGGGTTAGGGTAAACGCCAGCGGCAACCAGGCCGGCGACGTGGGCCATGTCCACGAACAGGTAGGCGCCCACTTTGTCTGCGATGGCGCGGAAGCGAGCGAAGTCGAGAATTTGCGAGTAAGCCGAGAAACCAGCCACGATCATTTTTGGCTTGTGCTCAACGGCCAGGCGCTCGACTTCGTCGTAGTCGATCAGGCCGTTGCCATCGATGCCGTACTGCACGGCGTTGTAGAGCTTGCCCGACGAGCTAACCGACGCACCGTGGGTCAGGTGGCCGCCGTGGGCCAGGCTCATGCCCAGAATGGTGTCGCCTGCGTTGAGCAGGGCCAGGTACACGGCGCTGTTGGCCTGCGAACCCGCGTGCGGTTGCACGTTGGCGTAGTCGGAGCCGAACAGCTGCCTGGCGCGCTCGATGGCCAGCGCCTCGACCTTGTCCACATGCTCGCAGCCACCGTAGTAGCGCTTGCCCGGATAGCCTTCGGCGTACTTGTTGGTCAGGCCGCTGCCT
>Ga0157370_10007385_pt1 | contig 11973 bp, 7 predicted proteins | sample C35metaG_FD_113463 | JGI IMG/M metagenome (GOLD analysis project Ga0157370, IMG submission 113463) | Corn rhizosphere microbial communities from Kellogg Biological Station, Michigan, USA - C3-5 metaG | ecosystem: Host-associated > Plants > Roots > Rhizosphere > Soil | place: USA: Michigan... | reverse complement strand
GCGTCGATCGTCATCGTGCCGCTGAGCAGCGAGAGGACCCCGCGCCCGGCGAAGACGGTGAGGGCTCCGAAGGCGAGCGGGACGGCGGCCGCGACCAGCGAGCGGAAGACCAGGAGCAGGACCAGGACGAGCAGCGGGGCGGCGAGGAGCTCGGCCCGCTGCGTCGCGCTGAGCGATTCCTCCTGTAAGGCGCGCGAGAGGGTTGCGAACCCGGACTGCGTCGCGGACACCGGCGCGGACACCCGCTCCTCGAGCGTCCGTTCCAGTTCCGGGACGGTGTCCCGCGCTGCTTCCTCTAATGGTACGTGGTAGTCGACCAATACCAGGGCCTTGCGCGGCCCCGGCCGCAGGCCCTGGACCGAGCCGCGGTCCCAGGGCGAGATCACGGTCGCGTCGCGCCGGTGCCGCAGCGTCCGGACGAGGGCGGTGCCTTGTCGGTCCAGCTCGGCGGCCGGCCCCTGGAGCAGGACCACGAACGGCGAGGAGTCGCCGAAATACCTGTCGGCAAGCTGTTCTCCCTCGGCGGCCGAGGTCCCGGGGACCTTCAGCGAGAGGGGTTGCAGGCGCCCCTCGACACCGAGCCCGAGGATCCCGAGCAGGATGCAACCGACCAGCACGCAGACGAGCCCGATGAGCGGCTGGCGCCGCTTCACCATCCCCGGAGTCCCGACTCCCATTGGACAGAGAGTCTACGCGGAGACCCCCACTCTCGTGGTACGTCGATGTCTCTTAACTTACCTCCGCGCTAGGTGAACTTGGAGGGGTTGACCCGGCAGTACTTGAATTCGAACGCCAGGACCTCGTTGTTGGCCTTGTTGACCGTGGAGGTGAGACGGATCGAGAGGCGCTGGGCGCTCGATTTCTGCCCGGCCTTCAGCTTCTTCGATACCTGTTCGAAGAGTTCGACCTCGGTCTTGATGTAGCCCAGCCACTTCGTCAGCTTGGCGCTGTCAGCGGGCGGTTTCGGCACGGCTTGCAGCTGATTGAGAGCCTTCTTCAGCGCGGTCGCGGCCTTCGAGAACTGGGTCGCGGCGAGCTTCAGCTTGCCGGCTTTGACGTTGGCTTTGACGCCCTTGAGGATGCGGGAGTCGGCTTCGGCATTGCGCTGGCAGATCGGTTCCACCTGCGCCTTGTAGGTGTCCCGAGTTTCTTCGGCGAAGGCGAGTGAGGTTCCCGTCAACAGGAACAGGGCTGCGAACACTCCGACCCACTTCGACCTGACCAAACGCTTGCTCATCTGCTCTTCCTCCCGATCTGGAAAACGACGTTCTTTCCTTTAACCAGCTCGGGGTCCCCTTGTCTCGGTGCAAGCGAGACAGGGCGTGGATCGTCACCGGCCCGACCTGCTGCGGGCAAGCATGGCCCCCCATTTCTGGTCAAGTTGGAGCTGGAGTCTGACGACTTCGACAGTGGAGAGATGCGTCGCGGTGTCCTGAGCTGCAAGTCAGCCGCCGACCTGGCAGGTCCGAGTCAGCGTCGATCGCAGCGTGTGCCCTCCGCGAAAGGCGAAAGAGGCCTTCGCGAATGGGAATACCGCGCCCCGGAAGCCCTTGGGCGCCGGGCAGGAGGCGGACAGGTACGAGTGGCGGCGACCGGCGGCGGAGTAGGTCCTGCCGAGCTTCAGCGACAACCCGGTGACGTAGCCGACGTCGGAGGTCACCCGGGGGAGCGAGGTCCTGAAGGTGGTGCCGAAGGTCCCCTTCCCTTGGCTGACGACGAAGGGCAGCGTGTAGGAAGTGGGAGCCGGCTCGGTGCCGTAGACATGGGCCAGCAGCGCCGGCTTCCCGTTCAACTCGCCGTTGAAGGCGTAGACCTTGCCGGCGGACGGGAAGGGGGCCTGCCCCTGGAGCAGGACCTTCGCCGAGAAGGTTCCTTCGCCGACCAGAGACCGGCGGCAGGCCGCCAGCGCGTCGCTCGTGGTCGCGGGCTAGATCTGTTCGAGCCGGCAGACCGGTAGCCCAGCGGTGTCGAGCTGGCCGTAGCGGTTGATCGCGATCGTCATCTGGCGCAGCTGCGGCAGCGTCTTGGAGTCGGTCGGGGCGATCTTCGCCGCCACTGAAACCGTGATCGGCGCCGAGGAAGAGCGCGGCAGCCGGTGGGGAGTCAACTCGCCTTGGAAGCTGACGCGCACGTGATGGCGCTGCACCACCTCGGCCGCGGCGATCCCGACCGAGCAGAGCACGACGAGCAGGGCGATGCCGGCGAGCGTCGATCGCCTCATCCTTGCCCTCTGGTTGCGCGACGGAAGGACACGGTCGTCCTCAGAACCCGGCTGACGCCGGAAGGGCTCGGTTTGAAGCGGAGCGCGACTCGAGTCGCGAGGCGGCCTCGTTTGCTGCCGGCCAGCGCCCGCCGGCCGGCACGGTTGAGGTGCAGGCGCAGCTCGAGAGCGCCGCTGTCATCCGCGACCTGCGCTCGAACCGGTTCCAGCCCCCTGCCGGTTGCGGTCACAGTGCCGGGGCCAGGGATCAGGGCCCGCAGGAGCACGGTCGCGCCGGCGGTTTCGGACTTGACGAGGCGGAACGCGCTTTCGCCTTCGCTGGGCTGCGGACCGAGGGGCGGCGTCGCGGTCGGCCCGGTCGAGGCGGCAGAGAGCGCCGAGGGGGCCGGGACGAATTCGGCGTCGACCGCTGCGGCTGCGGTCGTGCTCACCTGGCAGGTGCCGACACCCGAGCAGGCCCCCGACCAGCCACCGAAGGCCGAGCCCGGGGCAGGCGTGGCGGTCAGGGTGACGAGGCGCTGCGCGTTGAATTCCGCTTCACAGGAGCCCGGACAGTTGATCCCGGCCGGCTGGCTGGTGACCCGGCCGTCACCGGAGCCGGAGCGGGTTACGGACAGGACCACGCCCAGGCCCGCGGGGCCGAAGGAAAGGAGGACCGAGTTCCCGTCGGTCTGGGCCGCCGGGTTGCTGGAGCCGTTGCCCGAGGTCACGTAGACCTCCCCTTTGCGCGTCGTCGACGATTCGTTCACCGCGATCCCCGTCGGTTCGCCGTCGATCAGGAAGTGCTGGAGCGCACCCCGGTAGAGGTTCTGGGCGTTGAACTCGTCGACCGCCGCCAGCGGATGTTCGAAGCCCGGCTGCAGGTTGTCGGAGACGAAGACGTGGCCGTTGCTCTGGTCGAGCGCGAGGCTCGAGTCGACCAGGGAGACGAACCCGCCCTGAGCGGTGCCGGCGCCGTCGATCTCGGCGACCGGCGCGTCGAGGTCGACGGCGGGGTCGAAGACCTTGACCGTGTCGGTGGAGGCGTCGGCCACGTAGACCCGACCGTCGGTCGGGCCGTAGGCGGAGACCGCGACCCCGTAGCCGTCGCCGAGACTGCCGTTGCCGATCCGGACCGACGGCACCGCGCCCACCAAGACGGGAGCTTTGTAGACGGCGATCGAGGTGCGTTCGTCGACGTAGAGATCGCCGTTGCTCGGGTCGACCGCGACGCCGGTCGCCGGGCCGGAGGCGATTTCCCCGGCGCCCGAGTAGGTCAGCGGTTCGGGGTCTATCGGGGGGTAGAGGGCGGGCTGGTATTTGAAGACCTGACCGTGCCAGTAGTTGACGTAGAGGTCGGCCGCCGAGTCGACAGCCAGACCGCAGGGACCGTTGGGAACCGGGCTGCCCACGATTCCGTTGTAGCCGCCTTTTTTGTTGTCGCGAAGCCCGACGGTGCCGTGGTAGTAGTCAGCGACGTAGATGTCACTGATCGAGTTGACGGCGAGACCGCAGGGATCGTTCAAAGGCGTCGAGGAGGATGCGTCACGCGGGATCAGGGTGCCCCTGAAGGGGTGATTCGCGATTTCGGCAGCGGCGACCGGCGCGGCAGCAAGCGCCAGGGCGCAGACCGCCAGCACACCGGTCAGCACCCGCCGGGCCGCACTCGGCAGCGTTCGGCTTCGGTCGGTCATCGCCCTCCTCCGTTCGCCTTCTTGTGGCCGTTCTTGGCTTTCTTTTTGCCCTTCTTCTTCGAGCACTTGACCTTGAGCGGGACGTGCAGCGACTCGACCGCGTTGTCCTGACCCGTGAACTTGGCGGTCGCAACCTGTGGGTTGGTGCAGGTGTTGGTGGCGTTGGCGAGGATTCCCCTCTTACCGCCCAGCAGGGAGACGGTGAACTTGGTGATCGGCGCGTCGGGGACGACGTCGAAGCGGGTGCGCAGCCCGCCTCGGTAGGAGTCGATCTTGCCGAGGACGTCGATTTCCACGCCCCGGCCGGAGATCGCCGCGACGAGATCCGGCAGGGCACGTTCGTTGCCGTTGGAGCGCAGGTAGACGGGGCCGGTCAACGGCTCGTCCATCAGCGGCGTGATCGCGGTCGCCTTGCCGTAGATCGATGCCGCGGGGCAGGCATGGGTGTCGAACTGGCGCCGGGTGCAGACGGTGTTGAGGTGTTCCTGGGCGAGGAAGAGCTTTGGCGGCAGGGTCACCGTCGCGGCGCCGATGTTGGCGTCCCCGATTCGGGCCTTGACCACCGCTCGCAGGGCCGGGTAGGCGCCGCGGCGATGGCCGCCCCTGAGCGAGAGCGCGAACTGGGGGGCGAAGCCCAGGGCCGAGCAGTTCGAGGCCTGGAAAGGCACGCTGGAGCTCGCGCTCTGGTCGTCGGCGGGGTCGGAGAAGCGGGCGCCGGCGCCGGTCAGGGTCGAGACGATCGAGAACGGATTGCAGGAGGTCGGATTGAGCGTGAAGCGAGACCGGTCTATGTAGATGCGGATGTCCCGCAGCCGCAGCGGGAGGCCCTCGAGGATGTGCGGGATCGGATCCGAGCCGGCCGCGTCGATCGACACCTGCGCGGTGCGGCGGTCGATCTTGATCGCGTTGCGGATCACCACGGTGCCCAGGTCGAAGGGCCCGACCTTCGCCGAATCGATCGCCACGATCGAGAGCGGCGAGCCGTGGTACGGACCCGCCAGATAGAGGGTTCCCGGCGCATATGCGAGCGTCGAGCCGACCCCGTATCCGGTGTAGGTGTGGCCGATCAAGCTGGCATCCGGGCAGGCCGGGCGGGCGGCCGACTCGGCGCCGGTCTGATGCCGGGCGGCTTCGATCTGGGCCTCCGAGCAGAAGGGGACGCCGGCGATCTTGCCGAGCAGGCCCGGTGGCAGGGTCGCCGAGTAGGAAGTGATCTCCTGTTCGCTGTCGGAGCGGGTCAGATGCAGGTAGAAGGGCGAGTAAGAGGAGGCGTTCGAGTTTCGATTGCCGCCGGTCGCGCCCGGCGCGAAGGGCGCCAGGCCGGCCGGGGGGCACGGGCCGCCGCCGGGACCGGCTGAGAGGGTGAAGGGCGAGTTCTGGGTGAGGACACTGTTCGGGTCGAGCCAGGGGCTGGTCTGGATCGTGGTCGCGTAGTCCCCGCAGGAGTAAGGGGTCGCCAGGGGGCTGCGCTGTGCGTCGCGGAAGTGGACGTCGAAGTGGGAATACGGCAGCTGCGGCAGGTCGTCGAAGATCGCCACCACGCGTCCGGTATCCGGGTCGGGAACGACCTTTCCGGCGAGCTTCACCATCACGCCCCTGGCGGGGGACTTCGCCACCAGGTAGAGGGCCACCAGGGTGCCGAACGGGTTTTCGTGCGGGGTCGCGAAGAACATCGACCCTTCCATCCGGCCGTCGAGGATCGGGCTTTCGACGGTGAGCTCGCCGATTTTCGCCTCGTTGGGGCATCCGGCTCCCGGCGGTGAGTTCACCGTCTCGGCGGCGAACTGGGCTTCCGAGCAGGTGCTGAGGCCGGCGGCGACCGAGGGGTTGACGGTCATCCCTTCGGCCAGGCTGAGGACCGCCTTCTTCGCCTGAGAACCCGCCTGCGCCAGCGGGTTGACCAAGGCGGCGCTGTTGCCTTCGAGCGAGAAGGTGAAGCCGGTCGTGGAGGTGGTGCGGTCGGTCGAAAGGGTTGCCACCGGCACCGGATTGAAGGTGATGGTGTCGCATTCGGTCAGGGGGGCGGCGGCGGTCGAGGTCGCCTGCACCGGCGCCGGGTCCTGCCACGAGGTCGCGGTGACGTGAAAGGAGAGCGGTACTTCGCATTCACCCGGCAGGGTCAGGTAGGCGCGGGCGATCTGGTCGGGTCGGCATTTGGCCCAGCCGAAGGCGGGCTCGAGCGCGTTGAGGCAGTTGCCGCGCTGGGCGTTGTGGGAGATCGCCGCCGGGACGCCCCAGAGCACCAGCCGGAAGCCGGTCAGGTCGAGCCGCTGGGTGAAGTTCCGCAGGTCCAGCGTGATGCCGTATTCCTGGTTCGCTTCCCGCACGTGCGGGGTGATGGTGATCGGCACGCCGTAGGGGGCGAACCCGAACATGTAGGGGGCCCCGACCGGCGGGTTGAGGTTGAAGACCCCGAAGGTCCGGACTTCGCCGCCCCCGCGCGAGGTCTTCAGGGTGACGATGCCGATCTGACTCCCCGAGGGACAGCTCTCGCCCGAGAGGCTGGATTCGAACGGGGAGGAGCGCGGCGTCCCGAACTGCAGCGCGGAGCATTTCGGGATCGCGGTCGGGTTTTCGACCAACCCCGCGAGCAAGTCGAGGTGGAGGTCCCGCAGGTCCCCGTCGGAGTAAATGCCGTCGCGGTTGAAGTTCGCTTCGGTTATCACCGAGTAGGGATGCGAGCCCGCGCGCGTGGCCGGCGCTTCGCCGCCTTCGGCGGTGGCTTCGACCTTGAAACCTTCGTCTCCCGGCAGGAAACCGAAGTCCGCCCGGGCGGCGCTGACGAGGAACAGCGAGGCCACGGCGGTCGCGGCCAGGGCGAGGGCGACCCGGTGCAGCCGGGCGGTCATCGGCGGCCTCCAGAACGGTGGCGGTGGCGGCGCTTCTTCTTCACGCACTTGCCGTGCCTGCGGACCTGCCCCTTCTTGCACTTCTTCACCGGCTTCGATACGGGCAAGGGCGGGTTCGGGTTGCTCGGCCGCAAGGTCCCGGGGGTCGGATCTTCGGGTTCCGGCGGCAGTGGCTGACAGGCGTCGCCGATGCAGACGGAGCCGGGGTCGGGAGGGGGAAACCCGCCGCCGACCCGGGCGTCGTAGACGTCGGCCGCGCCGGGGTCCGCGGCGACCAGGGAGCCGCTGGTGAGGAAGTAGGCGTCGTCGCCGTCGGCGGAGGCGTCGATGAAGGAGGCACCCCCTTCGGAGCGCCCGCTCGAGATCAAGGCGATGCAGCCGGGGGCGGCGGTGCAGGTGCCGGTTCCCTGGGCCTCCCACTCGTAGACGTCGACGGCCTGGTTGGTGTCTTCGATCGTCAGCGCGTCGAGGGTGTCGAAGAAGATCCGTCTCGAGTCGGCCGTCAGCACCCGGGGCTTATAGGCGTGGGTGGCCTCCGGATCGGCTCCGTTGCGAGTGGCGCCGGGCAGCGAGGCGGAGCCGGTAGGCGCTTTCCCGGTCGGGTTGCAGGAGGCGCAGATCAAGCTCCCGCTGCCGGCGCCGGTGGGCGCGTCGTAGAGATAGACCTCGGCGAAGCCGGCGTTGTCGAAGGCGGTGAGCTTCGCCGAGGACAGGAATGCCAGGTGGAGGCCGTCGGCGCTGACCCGCGCGGTGCCGGTCGTGGGGGGATAGTTGCCGGCGCTCGCCGTAGCGGCAACCGGCGTGGAGGTGCCCGACCACCACATCATCAGCCCCCCGGCGCCGAGGTAGTAGACGACGGCGCCGTCGGCGGCGGCGCCGAGAACGCCCTGCACGCCCCCGCCGGGGGTGAGGTCGGTGGCGCTGTCCGCGTTGGCGTCGTAGCGCCAGAGGTGGCCGGCGGCGGTGAAGAAGGCGAAGTCGCCGCCGAGCGAGGCGGTCTGGAATTCTCCGCCGCCACCCGCGTCAGCGTCGACCTGGAGCGTTTCGTCTCCTTCGCGCAGATAGAGGTCGCTGCCGTCGGTCCAGTAGACGCGGGATCCGTCGTCGGAGATCGCCCCGGACTGGGCGGCGAGGGAGGCGCCGGGGGTGCCGGTTTTCTGGCCGGGAAGCAGGTTGATCAGCCGCAGCACCCCGCCGGAGCGCAGGTAGAGGTTCTGGGCTTCCGGGTCGCAGCCGCCGAGAGCCGGGACTTCGGTCGCGTCGGCGGTCAGGGCCGCGCAGGTGGAGAAGGCCAGGTCGACGAGGTCCGGGTTCGCGCCGGCGAACCTCAGGTCGGGCTCTTCGTAGGGGATCGGCGTGAGGGCGCCGCTTCCCTGATCTCGCAGCGTGTAGCTGCGGGGGCACGGTTCCGCTTCTTCGCAGCGGTGCCCTTCCAGCACGATCGCGCTGCCGAGGTCACCGGAGAAGAGCTGGTAGGGAACGCCGTCCGGGTCGATCCCGTAGGCGCCGGATTCGGTTGGAAGCGTGATGTTCTCCGTACTCCAGCCAGTGCTGCCGCGAAGCGAGAGGTACTGGCTCGCGCCCGGGGCACCTTGACCGTCGCCGAAGGAGGAAGCCGAGGTGTAGGTGATCGCTGAGCCCCCGGCGGCGGCCTGGAGGACACCGCCGTCGAAAATGGCGCCGGCGCCTTGGATCGAGCCGCCGTTCTTGTCCACCGGGGAGACCATCTCCCAACCCCGGCCGTCGGGCAGGGTGAAGCCTTCGGCCCCGGCCGCCGGGGCCCAGAGGACCAGGGCGGCGGCAAGGGCCGCGAGCGTCGGAGGGAGCTTTCGCATCGCCCGGCTTCCCGCGCCTACGGTCGGTGCTTCCGCTTATGGCCCTTGCCGCCCTTCTTGCAGGCCTTGACGATCACCGCCGGGCGCGAATCGGCGGTCTTGCCGTTCTGTCCGTCGAACTGGATGGTCGCGCGGTTGGCTGCCTTGCAGAGGTTGCGGTTGTTGACCAGGAGGCCCTTCTTGCCGCCCTGCATTTCCAGCACGAACTTCGATACCGGCGCGTCGGGGACCAGTTCGAAGGTGTTGCGGATCCTCCGTTTGACGGAATCGATCCGGCCGGCGAGGACGACCTCGATCTGACCTTCGAGTTTGGCCACGAGATCGGGCAGCTGATGGTTCGAGGACCGCAGGTAGACGGGGCCGCTGATCGGTTTGTCGAGGAGCGGCGTCACCGCCCGCGCCTTGCCGTAGACCGACCCGGCCGGGCAACTGTCGGCAGCGAACTGAACCCGCGTGCAGATCGTCTTGATGTGGGCGTTCTCGAGGAACTCCGAGGGGGGCAGGATGACCGCGGCCCGGGCGATGTTCGCTTCGCCGGGTTTGGTGGTCAGGACCGCTTTCAGCGCGGGATGGTCGCTCCGCTTGGCGCCACCCAGGAGGCTCAGCTTCAGCTTGGGGGCGAACTTGAGGCTGCCGCAGTCGCCGACCTGGAAGGAGGTCGAGAGCGGAGCGCTCTGCCCGCTCGGCGCGAACGCCGACCCGGTGATCGCGAAGGGGTTGCACGAGGTCGGGTTCTTGGTGAAATCCGGCCGGTCGAGGCGGACGACGACCGAGCGCAGGTCGAGCGGGATGCCCTGCAGGATCGTCGGCAGCGGGTCGGAGACCGCGTGGACCTGGGTCGTTTCCGGATCGACGAAGAGGGCCGTGCGGACGACGACCGTGCCGAGGTCGAAGGGCCCGGCGACCGCCGGGGTGACGACCGCGAGGCTGAGCGGCGCCCCTTTGTAAGGACCGGCGAGATAGGCCTTCCCCGAGGTGTAGTACGGGGTCGGCCCGGCGCCGGCGCCGATGTTGACGCTGCCGACCTGCGAGGCCGCTGGACAGGACGAGCTCTGCTGCTCGGCGCGGCCGTCCCTGGCTGCCGCGGCGGTGAGGGCCGCGTCGGAGCAGTAGGGCACTCCGGCCAGCTTCGCGATCAGGCCCCGGGGCAAGGTCGTATCGATCCCGCTTAGCTGCTGGGTGCCGTCCGCCCGGGTGAGCTTGAGGGTGAACGGCGAGTAGGCGCCGGCCGTCACGTCCGCCGTGCCGGCGTCGAAGCCGGGAACGATCGGGGCGGTGGCTTCGCTTCCCGCGCAGGCCCCACCCCCGGCCCCGTGTTCGATCGCGAAGGTGTCCGCCGGGTGCATGGTGGCGCCTTCGGGCGAGGTCCAGGGAACCATGTCGGACTTGACTTCATATTTTCCGCAGGCCAGGGGCGTCCGCAACGGCGCGCCCGCCCCCTTGAAGAATTCGAGGTGGAGGTCTTCGAACGGCAGCTGCGGGGCATCGGAGATAGTCGCGGTCAGCTGCCCCGTAGCCGGATCCGGCTCGATCTCGCCAGCCAGCTTGATCCCCACGCCCGTCTCCGGGTCTTCGACCGAGATGTACATCGCCAGCAGGCTCCCGAACGGGTTCTGGTGCGGGGCGGCGAGGTAGACGTTGCCTTCGAGCGGGTGGTCGATCACCGCGGGGCTGTCGATCCGCACGGTGCCGAGTTTCGAGGCGTCCGGGCAGCGCGCCGGGTCGAGGTTGAAGTGGGCGTCGCTCTGACCGACCGGCGTGGTCAGCCCGATCTGGTCGGGGGCACAGACGTCGAGGCCGTTGGCCGAGGACGGGTTGACGACCAGCGAGGGCGGCAGCACGACCTTGCTGTCGCGCAGGTGCGCCGCCGCTTTGCCTTTCGGATCCTGGTTCTGCGGGACGTGCAGGTGGAAGTCGAGCCCGGAAGGACTGTCGCCGAGATTGGTCGTCGGCTTGGCGTCGATCGAGGGAGCGAACTCGACTTCATCGCAGTTGGTCATCCCGGGAAAGACCGAGAGGGGCGGGACAACCGGGGTTCCGGGGTTCTGCCAGGCGGTCAGTTCGAGCCGACTCGAGAGCGGGCCGGTGCAGGAGGTGGGGTTGGAGATGAAGGGACGCGAGGCTCCTTCATATGGGATGTTCGATTCCCCGATCAGCGAGCAACCCGAGCAGCGTTCCGCGTCGTGCGCAGGATCGCCCGGGACGCCCCAGATCCGCACCGTCGATTCGTAGACCGGCGCGGTCTCGTTGAGGTTGTGCAGGGTCGCCGTGACCCCGTAGTCCCCATCGCTTCTGACGTGGAAGTTGATGTGGGAGATCGAGGCGACGACCAGGAACCCGAACTGGGCAGGCGTCCCTTTTGGCGGCACCAGGTTGTAGACCGGGACCCAGCTTTCGCCTTCGGTGATGAAGTTGAGGCGGATCCGCGCGGTTCCGATCTGGGAGTCCGCGGGACAGCGGGACGGGAGCACATTCATCACCGCCTGGGGGCAGCGGGGGAAGCCGGCAGCGTTGCCGACGACGCCGGGCGGCAGGTCGACCGAGACGTCCTTGATGTTCCCGCTCGGGCCGACGGTTCCCTCGGGGGTGGTGATACTGCTGAGGCTGAACTTGGTGACCTGTTCGAACGGTCGTTCACCGGCCCCCGTCGAAGGCGTCGAACCGGCGTTGAGGCCGCCGGCTTCGAAGCCGGTGATTTCCATTTCGGCCTGCGCCCCGGCGGAGGAGAGCCCGAGGCAGGCGAGCACAATCGTCAGCGCCAGGGCAAAGCCGGATGCCCGGCGGCGGCGCTTGCTGTCGTCCTTGAATCCCATCGACTTGTTCTCCCCCTGGTTGCCTTTCAACGGTCCTGAAGCGAGTCGGTCAGCGATCACGATCACTTCCCCCCCTTCTTCTTCCTCGGGCCTTCGAACTTGAGGGACGTCTCGCCTCGTGAGGTGTCGCCGGAGCTCGACTGGAAGAGCATCTCCGCCTTGGTCCGGAACACGCCCTTCCTGCGGCGCGTGGTGTTCGCCTGCGGCTTGAGGACAACGGTCACGGTCACCGGGCCGTCCTTGGTGATCTGCTGCTTCACCGGCTTCAAGCCCTTACCGGAGATCGAGAGCTGCCCGGCGCCGGGGGCGATCAGCCGCAGCTTCAGCTTCGCTCCGCGGACCGCTGCGGACTTCGGGCCGCCGATCCTGCCCGCCGCCTTGAACTGGGCCGAGGCCGGGGACTCGATCGCCGGGGCGGTGGTGCCGGCGCCGCGGCAGCTTTCGCCCTGGCAGACGAGCGGCGGCGCTTTGTAGGTGTCGGCGTTGACGCGGGCGTCGTAGATCGCCGCGACCGGGCCGTCGCCGTCGGGGGTCAGCTGGTCGTAGGTGACGAAGAAGGCGTCGTCGCCGGAGGCGCTGGCG
>Ga0157370_10007384_pt1 | contig 11975 bp, 10 predicted proteins | sample C35metaG_FD_113463 | JGI IMG/M metagenome (GOLD analysis project Ga0157370, IMG submission 113463) | Corn rhizosphere microbial communities from Kellogg Biological Station, Michigan, USA - C3-5 metaG | ecosystem: Host-associated > Plants > Roots > Rhizosphere > Soil | place: USA: Michigan... | reverse complement strand
GTGCGGGGCCGCCACGCAGTCAACGATAAGATCCAGCGCGTTCTGGCTGGCCTGCATAGCCTGAGCATCGCGTGATACCACCACATGACGGGCACCGAGACGGCGGGCATCCGCGGCTTTGTCAGCCACGTGGTGAAAAGCGTCACCTCAGCTCCCAGCGCACTCGCCAGCTTCACCGCCATGTGGCCTAACCCACCCAGGCCAATCACGCCAACCTTATCGCCCGTTTTCACGTTAAAATGGCGCAGCGGTGACCAGACAGTGACGCCTGCGCACAGCAACGGCGCAACACCGGCCAACGGCAGGTGCTGTGGCACCGAAACCACGAAGTCCTGATCGACCACCACGTGCTCAGCATAGCCGCCTCGGGTAGATTCACCGGTGTATTTATCCGTACCGTTATAGGTCGCAGTGAAACCGGCTTCACAATATTGTTCTTCCTGCTGCTGACAGAAATGACAGGTGCGGCAGGAATCCACCATCACGCCCACGCCAACAATATCACCCGGCGTAAATCGGGTGGCAGCGCTACCGGTTTCGCTCACCCGTCCAACGATTTCGTGTCCTGGCACCAGGGGATAATGGCTTACCGCCCATTCGTTGCGTGCCATATGCAAATCTGAGTGGCAAACGCCACAGTAAAGGATTTCTATCCGGACATCCTGCGGCTGAAGCGGACGCAGCGCGATCTGGCCGGCGGTAAGGGGCTGGGTCGCATCGTGCGCGATCAGTGCATTAATTTTCATGGTGCCTCTCATAGTGACTGGCTTTTGATAACGGAGGGCGGCAAACTCTACTTAAATAGTGCCATTATTGATAGTAGTTACCATTTGGTGACCATAAAAGAGGGAGAAGACGATGCCTGCCTGGGTAGAGGGTAAACTGGTTTTTTATGTGGATTCACCGCCGCGCCGACTCATGGATCTTTTTTCTGCCAAGTGGAATCCGATGGTGCTGCATGCGCTGTATCACTGGCCGGGAGGCCGCGCACGCACGGGCGAGTTGCAGCGAAGTTTGCAGGGGATATCAAAAAAGATGTTGTTTCAGACGCTGAAGGAGCTGGAGCAGCGCGGATTGATCACCCGCCATGTTTACGACGTGATCCCACCCAAAGTCGACTATGCGTTAACGGCGCTGGGCCAGACCTTCGCGGAACCGGTAGAGCAGCTGTATCAATGGGGGCTGGATAATCAACGGGCGCTTGATGAGATGGACGAACATGTTGATCAGGCTACATCCGACTCCGGGGAGGGTAAGGCGGGGTAACGGGCTGGCGGAGCATCTTTCACGCCCCGCCGGGAACACTGAACCTGTATGGCACGTTTCACGGCACCATACATCAGCTAACATCAGGCGTTCTGACGCCACCATTCGGCCAGCAGAACGCCGGTAGCGACGGAGACGTTCAGACTTTCCACGTTGCCGGTGCCGCCAATCGACAGGCTCATATCGCCCTGCTGGAACGTGCTGTCAGACAAGCCTTCACGCTCCTGACCCAGCACCAGTACCATTTTGGCCGGTAGCACCGCGTCAGACAGGGATGTGCCCTGATGGCTCGAGGTCGTCACGATGGTGTAACCCGCTTTGCGGAAGGCTTCGAGGCCTTCATTAAAGGTTGCGCCGCTGATAGCCTGAACGTGTTCAGCGCCGCCTTCCGCCGTGCGAACCGCTGCACCGGATTCCAGCAGCGAGGCATCGTTAACCAGCAGACCTTTCACACCAAAGTGCGCGCAGCTGCGCATGATCGCGCCAAGGTTATGGGGATTGCTGACATCTTCAAGCGCCAGTACACAGTCTTTGCTTTCGGCCTTGTTAAGCCATTCTGCTACGTCCATGCCCATGCGTTTCTTGATCAGGAAGCAGACGCCGCCGTGGTGTTCAGTACCGGAAGCTTTGGTGATCTCTGCGTCATCGACCACGTGATAGGCTTTGCGGTTAGCCGCCAGCCAGCGCAGCGCATCGCGGAAACGTGGCGTCACGCTTTGCACAAACCAGGCGCGAACGATGCATTCAGGACGGCTCTGGAACAGCGCCTGACAGGCGTTTTCACCGTAAACGCGGGTTTCTTCCAGACGCTGGCGACGAATCTGCTCAACGTCAACCACGCCTTTACCGCTAATCCCTGGGTTTTCCGGTTTGTTGTCTTCCACGACCGGCGCGCGGGAGACGGTGCGCCATGGGGAATCACTGCTGCCGTAAGCATCACGATTGTCGCTGCCGCGATCGTTGCGGCGCGGTGCGCTGTCACTGCGGCGTGGCGCGCTATCGCTGCGACGGCCTGTACCGCGACCGCCTTCTTCACTACGCTCAGTGCGCGGGCCGGATGAACGACGATTGTCTTCACGGCGAGCAGCAGGACGGCCACCTTTGCCTGTACGAGGATTCGGCGCGCGCGCGCTTTGCTCATCTTCGCCACGCACATACATGACTTTGACCTTACCACTTTTGCCTTTAAATTCGTCGTTCATTTCTTCCTCCTGCATTGAGAGCGCGAAGATTACCTGATGTGACTGCGCTTAGCTATCAACTATTGTACCTATAGAGCAATCCACATTGAGACGATCTTACCACCCTTTCATAATGGACAATATTGAGCAAAGTGCTCTAGTTCATTATCAGAGGTTTATATGAATACGGTATGCACGTCTTGTCAGGCAACCAATCGCGTTCCCGAAGAACGGCTTGCCGATGGTGCCAAATGTGGTCGTTGCGGCGAAAGCCTGTTTTCTGGCGAGGTCATCAACGCCACCGCCGCCACGCTGGACAGCTATCTGCAGGACGATCTGCCGGTTGTGGTGGACTTTTGGGCGCCATGGTGCGGCCCCTGCGTTAATTTTGCCCCGGTGTTTAAAGACGTCGCACAGGAGCGCAGCGGCAAGGTGCGCTTCATTAAAGTGAATACGGAGGCCGAGCCGGCGCTGAGCAGTCGCTTCCGCATTCGCAGCATTCCCACCATTATGGTCTTTAAGAAAGGTGAGATGGTGGACATGCTAAACGGTGCCATGCCGAAAGCGCCCTTCAACGAGTGGCTCGACGAATCCCTGTAAGCGCAAAAGGCCAGCCCGTGCTGGCCTTTTCCCTTTGTCCGACGCTTCGATTACACTACGCTTTTTCTTGTCCTGAATAATCATGTCTGAAAATGCCGTTTTGCGTTTACGTGCCCAACGTCTGGCCCGCGCCACACGTCCCTTTCTGGCACGTGGAAACCGTGTGCTTCGTTGCCAGGGATGTCTGTTGCCGGAAAAACACTGTCTGTGCGCCAGCATTCGTGTGCAGTCTGCCCGCAGTCGCTTTTGTCTGGTGATGTTTGATACCGAACCGATGAAGCCAAGTAATACGGGCCGGTTGATCGCCGACGTCTTGCCAGATACCCAGGCCTTTGGCTGGTCACGCACCGAGCCCGATCCTTTACTGCTGCAGGCCGTGGCCAGTGAGGCTTATCAGCCACTGGTGGTTTTCCCTGCATCTTACGCCGATGAAGGTCGCAAGATTGTGCATTCGCCGCCGCTGTCAGGTAAACCGCCGCTGTTTATCATGCTGGATGGTACCTGGAATGAAGCCCGCAAGATGTTTCGTAAAAGCCCCTGGCTTGACCGCTTTCCGGTGATCTCGCTTAATGTCACGGCACCGTCCCGCTACAGGCTGCGCGAAGCGCATGGCGAAGGTCAGCATTGCACCGCAGAGATTGCCGCGGCGCTGCTGCACCAGGCCGGCGACCGTGAGGCTGGCGAGGCATTAACCCTGCACTTTGAGCAGTTCCGTCAGGCCTATCTTGCCGGTAAGCCGCATCATCCCGGCCAGGAGAGGTAACACTCGCTCTGACAGGCCGATTGTCATTATTCAGGCTGGGATCTGCCCGACGGTAAAAAAGCCCAAAAGCGTTTACACTCCCCTAAATGCCGACGAATGGAGAAGGTGATGAGTCAACGTGGACTGGAAGCGCTGTTAAGACCAAAATCAATTGCGGTAATCGGCGCCTCGGTCAAGCCGGGACGTGCAGGCTATTTTATGATGCGTAATCTGCTGGCGGGCGGCTTTAGCGGCCCGGTGTTGCCGGTGACGCCAAAATATAAAGCCGTTAGCGGCGTGCTGGCCTGGCCTGATATTCACAGTTTGCCCTTCGCCCCCGACCTGGCGGTGATCTGTACCCATCACAAAAGAAATCTGGGGCTGTTACAACAGCTCGGCGAGAAAGGCTGTAAAGCCTGCATCATCCTCTCCGCCCCCGCCAGTCAGCTCGCCGAGTTAAAAGCCTGCGCCAGCCGCTGGCAGATCCGATTGTTAGGCCCAAACAGTCTGGGATTGCTGGCCCCGTGGCAGGGGCTTAACGCCAGCTTTTCTCCTGTTCCCATCGCCAAAGGCCGTATTGCGTTCATATCGCAGTCATCAGCCGTCTCCAACACCATTCTTGACTGGGCGCAGCAACGTAACCTGGGGTTTTCATGGTTTATCGCCTTAGGCGACAGCCTGGATACCGACGTGGACGATCTGCTGGATTTTCTGGCCCGTGACGGCAAAACCAGCGCGATTCTGCTTTATCTTGAACACCTTAGCGATGCCCGCCGGTTTGTGTCGGCCTCCCGTAGCGCATCCCGTAACAAACCTATTTTGATTATCAAAAGCGGCCGCAGTCGCCAGGCACAGGCGCTGCTTGGTACGCACAGCGGTCTCGATGCCGCCTGGGATGCGGCGATCCAGCGTGCGGGCTTGTTACGGGTGCAGGATACGCACGAGCTGTTCACCGCAGTTGAGTCCCTGAGCCATATGCGTCCACCACGCGGGCACCGGCTGATGATTATCAGCAATGGCGCGGCTCCCGCCGCGCTGGCGTTAGATGAACTCTATGCCCGCAACGGTAAGCTCGCCACGCTGGGCGAGCAAACGATAGAGCAGCTTAGTGCCGTTCTGCCGGAGGGCGTCGGACACGGCAATCCGGTCGATTTAAAGGACGATGCAACGCCGGAACGCTATCTGGCCTGCCTGGCCGTCCTGCTCGACAGCCATGATTTAGATGCCCTGATGATTATTCATGCCCCCAGCGCTGTTGCCCCGGCGACCGAAACCGCAGAGAAAATCATTCAGCTTATTCATCAGCATCCGCGCGGAAAACAGCTCACGCTGTTGACCAACTGGTGCGGCGAATTCTCCTCTCAGGCGGCGCGCCGTGCTTTTACTCAGGCCGGCATTCCCACCTGGCGAACGCCGGAGGGCACCGTTACCGCCTTTATGCATCAGGTTGAATACCGGCGTAACCAGAAATTGTTGCGGGAAACCCCCGCCCTGCCGGTAAACCTGACCCAGGACAGCGCTCAGGCCCACCAGCTGCTGTCTCAGGCGCTGGATAAGGGCATCCTGTCGCTGGATACGCACGAAGTGCAGCCCGTTCTTAAAGCTTACGGCCTCGCGACGTTACCCACCTGGATAGCAAAAGACAGTGAGGACGCCGTCACGATTGCTGAACAAACCGGCTATCCGGTCGCGCTGAAGCTCCGTTCGCCCGATGTGGCGCATAAGTCTGAAGTGCAGGGCGTCATGCTCTACCTACGTAACGCCGCCGAAGTTAAACGCGCGGCGGACGCGATTATTGACCGGGTCAGGCAGACGCTGCCGCACGCGCGTATTGAAGGACTGGTGGTGCAGAGCATGGCGAACCGGGCTGGTGCCCAGGAGCTGCGGATTGTGGTGGAGCAGGATGCGCTGTTTGGCCCTATCATCATGCTGGGTGAAGGCGGCGTAGAGTGGCAGGCAGAGAAACAGGCGGCGGTTGCTTTGCCGCCGCTGAATATGACCCTGGCGCGCTATCTGGTGATCCAGGCAATAAAAAGCGGCAAGGTCCGCAGCCGAAGTGCCTTGATTCCGCTTGATGTAGCTGGCCTGAGCCAACTGCTGGTGCAGGTCTCTAACCTGGTGGTAGATTGCCCGGAAATACAACGGCTGGATATTCATCCACTGCTGGCGGCAGGTAGCGATTTCACCTTACTGGACGTTACGCTGACGCTTGCGCCTTTTGACGGTGACAGTGAAACGCGTCTGGCCATCCGACCCTATCCTCAGCACCTGGAAGAACAGGTCGAGTTGAAGGACGGTCAGCACTGCTTATTCCGCCCTATCCTGCCGGAAGATGAACCGCTGCTGCGTGACTTTATCAGCCAGGTGACGAAAGAAGATCTCTACTACCGCTACTTTAGCGAAATTAATGAATTCACCCATGACGATTTGGCCAATATGACGCAGATTGACTACGACCGGGAGATGGCGATTATCGCCGTTCGGCAGCATCAGGGGCAGCCGGAGATCATTGGTGTAACCCGCGCGATTTCGGATGCAGACAACGTTGATGCCGAGTTTTCGGTACTGGTGCGCTCCGATCTTAAAGGGCTGGGGATGGGAAGACGTTTACTGGAAAAAATGATCCGTTACACCCGCGCGCATGGCCTGCAACAACTGAACGGCATTACCATGCCCGGCAACCGCGGCATGGTGACGCTGGCGAAAAAACTCAACTTTGACGTGGATGTCCAAATGGACGATGGCATCGTCAGTCTTAAGCTTTTGTTACAGGATAATGTCAGTTTGCCGTGTAGAGAAAAGTAAAAATCGCCCAGTTCGTCGTGGTTGATGTTATTATTTAGCGTTATGACCCTGATTTGGTGGCAAAAGGCCATACAATGAACCGAGAAGAAGTGCACTGTGATGTTGTCTAAATTTAAACGCAATAAACACCAACAACACCTCGCACAGCTGCCTAAACTGTCACAATCTGTTGCGGATGTGTCGACGCTTTATTCGCCCGCCGAATTTCGTGAGACGCTTTTGGAAAAGATTGCGTCAGCGCAATCGCGCATTTGTATCGTCGCACTCTATCTGGAAAATGACGATGCGGGCCGCGCCGTCATGAATGCACTGTATGCTGCGAAACTCGCTCGCCCACAGCTCGACATCAGTATTTTAGTCGACTGGCACCGTGCCCAACGTGGCCGCATTGGTGCTGCACGAGGCGTGACCAATGCCGACTGGTATTGTGAGATGGCCCAACAGCATCCCGACCACGTCATTCCTGTCTACGGCATTCCGGTTAATACTCGCGAGGCACTCGGGGTACTGCATCTGAAAGGCTTCATCATTGATGATACGCTGCTCTACAGCGGGGCCAGCCTGAATGATGTTTACCTGCATCAGCACGATAAATATCGCTACGATCGCTACCAGCTCATTCGTAATCCCGCGCTGGCCGACACCATGTTTGAATGGATCAACCACCATTTAAAAGACGCCGAGGCCGTCAATCGCCTGGACTATGCTGAGCGTCCTTCCAGTCCGGAAATTAAAAATGAAACGCGTCAGTTTCGTCAGGACCTGCGCGGGTTCAACTATCAGTTTGAAGGCAACGCCGGCAACGATGAACTCACCGTGACGCCACTGGTCGGCCTGGGCAAGCGTAGCCTGCTGAACAAGACCATTTTCCATTTGATGCCCTGCGCTGAAAAGAAGCTCACCATCTGCACGCCTTATTTCAACCTGCCTGCGCTGCTGGTGCGCAATATCATTGGCCTGCTACGTCAGGGGCGTGACGTTGAGATCATCGTGGGTGATAAAACAGCGAATGACTTCTATATCGCACCCGATCAGCCATTTAAGATCATCGGTGCACTGCCCTACCTCTACGAAATTAACCTGCGTCGCTTTTTAAGCCGGCTGCAGTACTACGTTAGCAACGGGCAGCTGACCGTACGTTTATGGAAAGACGGTGAAAACAGCTATCACCTGAAAGGAATGTGGGTTGACGATGAGTGGCAGCTTATTACAGGCAACAATCTTAATCCCCGCGCCTGGCGGCTGGATCTCGAGAATGCGGTACTGATCCACGACCCGCATCAGCAGTTGGCCGAACAACGACAGCATGAGCTGATGCTGATCCGTCAACATACCACGGTCGTTGGACACTTTCGCGAGCTGGAGAGCATCGCTGACTACCCGGCGAAAGTGCGTAAGCTGATTCGCCGTCTACGCCGTATTCGTATTGATCGCCTCATCAGCCGCATACTGTAAACCCTCAGAATGCCGCAGCCTGCCTGCGGCACTCCTTTCCTCTGCTACAGCTTAATTCCTTTCCCATGCCGGTGGAGCAGCAGCGAAACCAGAAACGCCAGCGCGCCCATCGCAGACACGTACCAGAAGAAGGTGGTCTCCATCCCTTTGTGCTTCATCAGCAACGCCACGTACTCTGCAGACCCACCGAAGATCGCATTCGCCACCGCATAAGACAGCCCGACGCCCAGGGCTCGCACCTGCGGCGGAAACATCTCAGCTTTCAGAATCCCACTGATCGAGGTGTAAAAGCTGGTAATAAGCAGTGCCAGCATAATCAGAACAAATGCCATGCCCGGACTCTGTACGTTTTGCAGCAGGGTGAGGATGGGCACGGTACAGATTGCTGCACCGGCACCGAAAATCATCATGGACGTGCGTCGGCCTATCTTATCCGACAAACCGCCAATAACGGGCTGAAGCAGCATATAGACGAAGAGCACACCGGTCATCAATGCACTGGCGGTTTTCGCATCCATGCCTGAGGTATTTACCAGATACTTTTGCATGTAGGTTGTAAAGGTGTAAAAGCTCAACGAACCGCCCGCCGTAAAGCCCAGCACCATCAGGAAGGGTTTGGTGTGATTACGTAACAGGCCAATGACGCTACCGGCATCCCGATGCTCACGGCTCTGTTTATCGGACGTTTCGTCCAGAGAGCGGCGCAGCCATAACGCCACCACGGCCAGCGCAGCGCCTAAAAAGAACGGGATGCGCCAGCCCCATGTGCGTAGCTCCTGGTCGGTTAAGATGAACTGCAGCACCACCACCGTCAGCACAGCGGCTAACTGCCCACCAATTAAGGTGACGTATTGAAAGGAGGCATAAAAGCCTTTGCGCCCTTCCAGGGCCACTTCACTCATATAGGTTGCACTTGTGCCGTACTCCCCGCCCACCGACAGCCCCTGGAACATACGAGCCAGTAACAGCAGGGCTGGCGCGGCTATCCCAATGCTGTTATAGCCCGGCAGACAGGCGATGACCAGCGATCCGAAACACATCATACAGACAGAAATCAGCATGGATTTTTTACGCCCGTGGCGGTCACCAATATAGCCAAATAACCATCCGCCAATCGGCCTCATTAAAAAGCCTGCGGCAAACACGCCTGCCGTCTGGAGCAACTGGGTTGTCGTATCCCCTTGCGGAAAGAAGATATGGGCAAAGTAGAGTGAGAAAAACGAGTACACATAAAAGTCGAACCATTCGACGAGATTACCTGAGGATGCACCTACGATGGCCCAGATACGTTTTTTTCTGTCGAGCAACTGCGATTGTGGATTTTTGATCACATCTGACATGCTATGCCTCGGCTCCATGCTGATAAGCAGCGTTAAAGCGTTGAGTAAAGCATGGACGGGAATAAAACGGAAAGAGGTGTTGGTTCTGGATGACAAAATGTGACTTATGTTGTTAATTTGCTGTAACAACTGAAAGTGTCAGACCACCGCGCCAGCCCGCTACGGATATCAAAAACGACCGACCTTTCTCTACAACATGTGTACGAGCAGTGCAGACAGGCCGGTGTTTTAGTGCATCAGAACGTCGTGACTACCGTGACGCCCGGTGATTCAAACTTATCCATATTGATTAACGCTTCTATGGATTGCTTGAGGCTGATGGTGCGGCCAATGAGCTTTTCAGGACAGAGTTTACCGGTGGCAATCATGTTCATCATGTCGCCGTAACGATGAGCCTGCATGCCGTGACTGCCAATAATCTCCAGTTCGTTAGCAATAACGCTGGCCATTGGAATGGGCGGTGCACTGTGTTCGCCCGCCATCAGGCCTATCTGGATGTGCCTGCCTCTTTTTCTTAAGGAATGAATGGAGTTCACGCAGGTCACAGTATGACCCAGCGCATCCAGTGACACATGTGCTCCGCCTTGGGTGATTTCTCTGATGGCTTCCGCCACATTGTGCACGCGAGCGCCATTTACTACGGCAACTGCACCCAAATCACGGGCCAGCTGCAGCTTTTCATCCGAAATATCCACCGCCACCACGTTTGCTCCGAGCGCATTCGCGATCATGATGGCGGAAAGTCCCACACCGCCACAGCCGTGCACGGCAAGCCACTGACCTGCCGACGTTCTTCCCTGATCGACCACTGCCCTGAACGAGGTAATAAAACGGCACCCGAGACTGGCTGCGGTAGTGAAGTTCAGCGTGTCCGGCAGTGCGATAAGGTTTAAGTCGGCCTGCTGTATCGCTACGTATTCGGCGAACGATCCCCAGTGCGTGAAGCCAGGCTGGAACTGATGGTCACAGACCTGCTGATTACCGGTATGACATTCGTGACAAAAGCCGCACCCCGATACGAAGGGTACCGTGACATTATCGCCCGGCCGCCATTTAGTCACCGCGTTGCCAACGGCTTCAATTGTGCCTGCGAATTCGTGTCCCGGCACATGAGGCAGAGGAATATCGGGATCGTGCCCGACCCAGCCGTGCCAGTCACTTCGGCAAACACCGGTGGCTTTGACCCGAATCACCACGCCATGCGGCTCGGGAGTAGGGTCCGGGACCGTTTGCAGCATCGGCGGCGACAGAAATGACTCGTATATCACTGCTTTCATCAGTAAACCCTCATCGTAGGCGTTCATAAAATTATACCTTTCGATTCGGAAATTACTTTTCATCTGTTGCAGGCGGATAATTATTTATGAAATTATCCTTCATCAAACATGCAATGGTTGAGTGGATATTTCAGTGAGTCTTCTTGATAAGAAAGATCTGGCGCTGCTGCGTTATCTGCAGCAGGACGGCAGGGTATCGAGTCTTAAACTTTCACAGGATTTGGATGTTAGCCCGGCTTCTGCATGGCGACGTCTGAAACGGCTTGAGGATGAGGCGTTTATTGAGGGTTATCAGGCGGTGGTTAACCGCAGAAAAGTGGGCTTTGGCGTGATGGCATTTGTCCGTCTGGTCTGTAGCCAGCACAGTGAAGCGGCAACGCGGGATTTTGAAGACAGGATTAATGCCAATCCCTATGTGCTTTCCTGCCACAACATTACCGGTGAAGCTGATTTCCTTTTACAGGTCGTGGCGCGCGACTTAGACCATTACAGTCTTTTTATCGAAAAGGAACTGCGTAAATTACCGGGGATACTGAGTATTAATTCTTCGATTTCGCTCAGAGAAGTGAAGAAAACGCATCCGCTACCGGTTTAACGGTGTCGCGATTTTGCAGGATGCAATGCAAAGTTGCTTTTCACTCGTTCTACCCTTCATAGCTGGGTAGTCGGCAAATTCCTTGTTGCCTGATTAATGCTATCGGTTAAAAAAACAGCTATTGCATTGTGCTGGATCTCAAACAGAGAAGGAATGCGGTGGATTGCGGTCAGGCACTCGCGGCTTTTGTTGACCTGCGGCTTTTGTATCGATGGCGTTTGTTGTATCACGATGATCAGGCGGTTCGTCGTCTTTGGGCAGGGGGTGCAGGTATATGACGCCGGGCGCGGCATGCCATCCGGCTTTCTCACGCGCCATTTTCCCGATCCGGCGGTTTTAATGACGCGGAAGGCACTCGCGCGGTCCCGGCCGTGCAGGACAGCCGGCCTGACGCCCCGCTTTTCACCGGTTACGCAAGTAAAAAAGCCCTGAACTTTCGTTCAGGGCTTTTTTACTTGTTTGATGCCTGGCAGTTTATGAATCACGCTGTGATTCACCCTTCGGGCCGCTGCCTCGCAGCGTTCAAAAGCGTTCGCTTTTGTCCTACTCTACTGAGTAGTGAACTGCCCGAAGTTACGTGCAGGTCGTTCAATTTGATGCCTGGCAGTTCCCTACTCTCGCATGGGGAGACCCCACACTACCATCGGCGCTACGGCGTTTCACTTCTGAGTTCGGCATGGGGTCAGGTGGGACCACCGCGCTACAGCCGCCAGG
>Ga0157370_10007376_pt1 | contig 11988 bp, 9 predicted proteins | sample C35metaG_FD_113463 | JGI IMG/M metagenome (GOLD analysis project Ga0157370, IMG submission 113463) | Corn rhizosphere microbial communities from Kellogg Biological Station, Michigan, USA - C3-5 metaG | ecosystem: Host-associated > Plants > Roots > Rhizosphere > Soil | place: USA: Michigan... | reverse complement strand
TGTCTTTTTTTGGCAACGGGCGAAGTAAACTCCAAAAATAATCCAGCTTCTTTATTTTACCCAAATCCAGCTTCCGAACAAATTTCTCTTAAAGTTTTTTCCAAAGACAATAACAAACCTGTGCAAATTGCAGTCACAGATTTCTCCGGAAAGTCAGAAGGTGTTGTTTATAACGGGATTTTAAATAAAGGAGATAATACCATTAATTCTATTTCAATTAAAAAACTAAGCAAAGGCGTGAAATTATTTGTGGTTAAAACCGATGATGATTCTTACACGCAAAAAGTAATTGTAAAATAAATTTTTAAGATTAAAATCATTTCTCGAACTATTAATCAAATTTACCAATGAAAAAAAATCTGATTTTACCAGCCGCACTTTTAGGTGCAGTAATGATCTTCGGAATAGGAAAAGGTTTTTCCTTATTCTCTGACACATCAAATGATAATGCGAAAGCTTCTTTTTCCAATGAGAAAATAGCAGAAGCTGGCCATAAAATATCCGCAGAAAAAACAAATCTCTTTGAAGCTACTCCGGCTTCCGTCAACTGGCCTTTGATTGCAGATGTTACTACAAAATCTTTGGAAGGAAACTTGGAATCCAGTCTCAGTTATCCAACGACAATATTAAAAACGGAAGTTAATTCCAAAGTAGACTTTACAGGAGACGGAACGGCTGACAGCAATATAGATTTTTATCAGTTTAGTGGAACTAGTAATACTTGGACAGGAACAGGTAGTACTACTGTAATTGATGAAACAAAATATGTTCAAATTGATGTGAATGCTACCAATGGCGGAACTTTCACAATCAGTAAAATAGAAGCTCTTGTAGGTGCTGGCGGAACAAGTAATATGTATTATCAGGCCTATTACAGTTTGAATGCGGACTTTAGCGGTAAAGTTTTGGTTCAGGGAGCAACTCAGTTGACACCAAGTGGTAAAACGACTACTTTGAACGCAACTCTTGCCACACCGGTTGTAATTTCGGGCGCGCAAAAATTCTATGTTAGATTTTATCCTTACTTAAAAGATGCAACAACAGGTAAACAATTTGCGCTTAGAAATGTAAAAATATCAGGAACAATGGAGGGCGCAGTTGCCAATCCTGCAACGGTTTCTACGACTGCTGTTTCTTCAGTTTCCACAACAACTGCTGTTTCCGGAGGAACTATTTCCAGCAATGGAGGTGGCACTGTAAATGCAAGCGGAGTAGTTTGGAGTACAAATCAGGATCCGACAATTACAGATTCCAAAACGGCTGAAAATGTAACATCCGGATCTTACACAAGTTCATTATCGAATCTGATTGCCGGTACAACTTATTATGTTCGAGCCTATGCAACCAATTCTGCAGGAACTTCTTATGGTGCTCAGGTTAGCTTTACAACACTGGCAAATATTGTTGCACCAACTGTAAGTACAACTTCGCAATCTCAAGTGACTAATAAATCATTTGTGGTTTCAGGAAATGTAACAGATTGGGGTGGAGCGGAAATTACAGACAGAGGAATTGTCTGGTCAAAAACCAACAATGTTCCAAGTCTGGAAAATGGGACCAAAGTATCTACCGGAAGCGGATTAGGAACTTTCTCATCTTTTGTTTTCGGTGCAGATCCTTCAACTGTATATTATGTCAGAACTTTCGCAACCAATTCTGCAGGTACATCTTACGGAAGTGTAGCAACTGTAACAACTAAAGCAACTGATCCTGATGTTATCAAAACTATTGCTAAAGATGGAACAGGAGATTACACGACAGTTCAGGCAGCTTTCAATGCGGTGCCGGATAATTATACAGGACGATGGATTCTTCATATCAAACCGGGAACTTACACGGAAAGACCCACGCTTTTGGCAGCAAAATCAAATGTCTTCCTGATCGGTGATAATGCAAATACAACTGTTATTACAAATAATGTTGCGGCAGGTGATATCAATCCTGATACAGGTTCAGCTTATGGAACATCTCTTTCTCAGACGATGGCGATTTTCGGAAACGATTTTACAGCTTCCAAAATTACAATTGCTAATACTTTTGTAAACTCAACGGCTAATACAACAATCAATTCTGCTACACAGGCTGTTGCATTGAAAACTCAGGGTGATCGTCAGGCATTTTATGATTGCAGAATTATTGGTTATCAGGATACATATTTAGGAAATAGTATTGGTAGAGCTTATTTCAAAAACTCATATATAGAAGGTAATGTTGATTTTATCTTTGGTCGTCAGACTGTAGTTTTTGATCAGTGTACAACTTATATCAACCGTAATAACAGTGTTGTTACAGCACCATCTACAGAATCTGCCACCAAGTTCGGATTTGTATTCTTGGATTGTAACTTGACAGTGCCGGCTGCGGGAACAGTAGATTTTAATGGGACAGTTATCAGTAATTTCCATTTTGGAAGAGCTTGGCAGAATACACCAAAATCAGCTTTCATCAGAACGGCGACACCAGCTATGTTAAATCCGATCGGGTGGACAACGCCTATCAACGGAGTACTTCCTGTAACTTTTGTAGAATACGGAAATACAGGAGATGGCGCAACACCGGAAAGGCTTGCGCAAAGAGGAAATGGAGGAGTAGTGCTTACAGAGGCTCAGTCTCAGGTTTATACGGTTGCTAATGTCTTCAAAAAAGAAACAGACCCAACATTCCTGTTTGACTGGATGCCGGAATCTTCCGTGAATATTGATTTTGAAACATTAGCGGTTAATAATATCAAAGATGCAAAACTGAGTGTTTATCCAAATCCATTTACAGATCAGGTGACAATAGCCTTTGATTTGAAATCAGCTTCGGATGTTCATGTTTTAATTTATGATACAAACGGAAGAGTTGTAAAAAGCCTTCAGAAAGCAAATCAGAAGTCGGGAACTAATAATCTTACAATCCAGACAAAAGATTTGAAAACAGGAATTTACTTTTATAGTTTAAAGACAAATTCCAGCCAGATTAATGGTAAATTAATCAAGAAGTAGTAATCAATTTTCATAATGAGAAAGCCAATTTCATTTCGGTGGATTGGCTTTTTTCCTTATTGATTTTTAATTATTTATGATAAAAAAGAGAGATGTATTTACTGGTAATCCTATTATTTTAAGAATTAGTTAAAAATGTGAGGGAGAAAGAAATTAAAACTTGTTTTTTCACAACTTTAGCTTATAAAATTGACCATGACAGGGATTATTTTATATATTTACATCAACACAATTGAATCTTCACAAAAGAATACATGACAAAGAAAAACACCACAATATATGATATTTCCAAAAAACTGAATGTGAGTGTGGCGACTGTTTCCAGAGCGCTGAACAATCATCCCAGAATAAGCCAGGCAACCAAAGAGCTGGTTGTAAATGCGGCAAAGGAAATGGATTATAAGCAGAACAATCTCGCAAAAGCACTCAAAAGTGGAGAGACAAAAACGGTGGGCGTAATTGTTCCATATATCAATACCAACTTTTTCTCGTCGGTTATTCGGGGAATTGAAGAAGAATTGTCTCCGCACGGCTATCGCGTCATCATCTGTCAAAGTCATGATGATGCTAGTATCGAAAAGAAACAGTTGAATACCTTGCTTCATACGCAGGTGGATTGTATTTTTATTTCGATTTCAAAAAATACAGTTGATACAGAATATCTGAAAAAAGTAGTCACTACGACCAATACGCCAATTATATTTTTTGATAGAAAGAAGGATGTTCCGGGAATCAGCACTATTACGATCGATGATCACAAGGGTGCATATCTGGCAACAGAGCATCTCATTAATGAAGGTTATAAAAACATCTATCATTTCTCAGGAGATCAGAATCTGGAAATCTACCAAAACAGGCTGAAAGGTTACATCAGTGCTTTGCAGGATTACAAATTGCCTGTGGTTCAGGATAATATTATCAATACAGGAAGTTCTATCGAAGAAGGAATCCATGCTATGAAAAGTGTCTGGAAGCGTAAAATAAAACCGGATGCTATTTTTTCTGCTTCCGACTTTACAGCTTTGGGTGTTTGTAAAGAAATCAAAAATCTGAAACTTAAAATGCCGGAAGATATTGGCGTGATAGGATTCAGTAATGAGCCTTTTACCCAGTTTATGGAGCTCTCAATCAGTTCTGTAGATCAGACACCGGTAATGATGGGGAAAGTTTCCGGCAACGTTTTCCTCGATAGTATCAAAGATAATTTCTCGGGCATTACAATAGAAAAGAAACTGGTGCTTTCGCCAATGCTATGTGTAAGGCAATCTTCCTCACGAAAGAAATAAATAAAAATCCCACCAAATTAACCTGGTGGGATTTTTATTTTATTGAAGATATTTAAATTTCTAAAAGCTAATATCTAACTTTTTTTAATGATAAATGATTTTACCACCAGCAATTTTCTTATCATTTTTAGATTTTGGTTTTCCATAGATATCGATGATTCCGCCGGCTCTTGTGGTAGCGTCTACAGATTCGACAGCATTTACTGATGCTTTTCCGCCTGCATTTGTTGTTATACTTGTGATTTGCGTCTGAAGGCTTTGCCCGTCATATTTACCGCCTGTGTTTACAACAATTGATTGAGAATCTGTGTTTCCGGACAATTTTAAAAGTCCGCCTGTATTTATTTTTCCTTCAACTACTTTCGCATTGATATTAAGATCAATATTAGAACCTTCGTTAGAAGTCAATCCCAGTTTTGTCGATTTTACAATGTCAGTAGATGTGATCTTTGCGCCCTGGCTGGCTTGGATGTCATTGATATCTTGATAATACAACAGAATTTTCACATCATCACCCTGAAGAAGTTTTGTAGGTTTCATCCGGATTCGAAGCTCATTCCCGGAATTCACGAATTCTACATCATCCGCCATTGTTCCGCTGACTTCTGCCTTGTAAGAATCAGAAGAAACCAATTGTACAGGAATTTTATCAAAGACTTTAAGATTTGTAAAGGCTGTGATTTCTTTACTTTGACCAAAAGAAAACTGAGAGATCAGAAATGCTGAGGTTGCAAGAATTATATTTTTCATAATAGTAATTTTGATTTAATAACAAACTCTTCTTTACAAATCTAAAACCACTTTTTGTTAGAAAATGTTAAAGTTATGATTGGGATTGATTCTTTTGGTTTAAATATCTTATTTTTAGATTCTTATTCATGAAAAAAACAGTTGCTTTTTTAATATTAATCATCATTGTTTCTTGCCAGTCTGCAAGGAAGAATAACCTCTTTTTGGATAAGAAAATCCCTGCAGCTGAACTTAGAAAAGATATAGATTTCACTTACCAGAAACTTCGGAGATTTCATCCGAATTTATATTGGTACATTTCCAAGGAAGATTTGGATCATAAGTTTGATAGTCTTAAAGTTAATATTAATAAGCCTTTGACGCCTAATCAGTTCTATTTTAAGCTGGCACCAGTTATCGCAAGTATCAACGAAGGTCATCTCAGATTAAGATCTGTTGGTAAGAAATATTCCAAAGCAGAACAGAAGGAATTCAAAACTAAAAAACCACTGTTTGCACTGATGGATTATAAAATCATTGATGACAGAATATTCGTAAAAGAAAACCGGGAAAAACTGGGACAGATAAAGGCGGGAACAGAAATCCTGCAAATAAATGATGAAAATGTATCGGATCTTATCAGAAAATACAGAAAGCTTTACAGCTCGGATGGCGAGAACAAAACTTTCCAAAAGTATTTTATCAATCTCACTTTCTTTAATTATTACACTTTAGAAAACGGATATCTGGACAGTGTAAAACTGAAAACCGTCTGTGATAATGTCATAGAAGATGTTCATCTCAAAAGACAAAAGAAAAATGTAAAGGAAGTCACCGAAGAAAAAGTGCTGCCAAAAATAACAGCTGATCAGAAATTGCAGGATTATGATAAGACTTCAAAAAGTTATAACAGGAGTTTCAAGTTTATAAAATCCGACAGCAGTGTTGCGTACATCAAGATCAAATCTTTTTCTGCAACCTATGCCAAAAAGTTTTATGATCAGACTTTCAGGAAAATCAAAAAAGCAAACTCAGAATATTTAATAATAGATGTTCGTGATAATTTGGGAGGTTCGCTCTCCGAGATCAATACTTTGTATTCTTACCTCACAGATAAGAAATTCACGTTGATAAAATCGCCTGAAATGACATCCAGAACTTCAGGAATGTATCAGAATTATTTCCGTGGGCAATCCGTTTTTACAGGTATTCTAAGTGCGCCGGGTTATCCGTTTTTCTTAGCAGGTAATTACTTTTTATCTTCTAAAAAGGATAAAAAATATTACTTCCGTGAGTTTGCATCCAAGCCTACAAAACCTAAAGACAATGCTTTTACGGGTAAGATTTATGTTCTTGTAAATGGGGCGAGCTTTTCCGCATCATCCATTATTTCCGCAAAACTGAAGTATGAAAAACGAGCAGTGATCGTAGGCGAAGAAACCGGTGGCGCCAATGACGGAACAGTTGCTGGGGTTAATAATACCGTGATTCTTCCCAATTCACATTTAGCACTTCCAATCGGTTTGTTCCTCATCCGCCCGAATATCGAATTTGAAGATCAAAAAAGAGGTGTGGTTCCCAATTTTTCAGTAGATCCAAATTATGATGATATCTTTGGAACTGATGACAAAATCCTGAAGTGGACTTTAGACGATATCGATTTCCGCAATACGATTACTCATAAAGCTAAATAAGATTTAGTAATTTTCTTTTATTTAGACAAGATAGCATTGTCCGCTCGGACAACGCATCCTTCTTCGGGCGGATAACATTGCTTTGTTCGCTCGAACAAGATTCATTAACCAAATTATCAAAACCAAATTCTGCCTAATTGTCAAAAAACCACGATTGGCAAAAGAATTGAGAAATGTACTTTGTAAAATTACCATTATGGAAGAAAACAAAGATATACACGAGGAAAACCTTAATCAAGAAACAAATTCGACAGAAAACCAGGAAACAGAAAACCAGGAAAATGTGTCACAAAAACCGACTGCAGAAGAACTTTTGGCAGAAGAAAAAGACAGATACATCCGTCTTTACGCAGAATTCGAAAACTATAAAAAGAGAACTCTAAAAGAAAAGAACGATTTCTATTTATATGCTTCTCAGGATCTGATGACTTCTATGCTAGGCGTTGTAGATGACTTCGAAAGAGCCATCAAAGAAATCTCAAAAAGCGGTAACGAATCCGAACTTAAAGGGATAGAATTGATTTACCAAAAATTAAAAAGCAAGTTGATAGACAAAGGTTTGAAACCAATCCACGTAGAGCAGGGCGACGCCTTCAATGTAGATCTTCACGAGGCTATCACATCGATTCCTGCGCCATCAGAAGATCTTAAAGGAAAAATTATCGACGTTGTAGAAACAGGATATCAGCTTCACGAGAAAGTGATCCGTTTCGCGAAAGTAGTGACAGGGAACTAAAAAATAAATGATAAAAGATCAGCGATAATTGATTTAAATCGATTATCAACCATCATTCATCAACTATGAACAATCAATTATGGCGAAGCGCGATTATTACGAAATATTAGAAATTACAAAATCAGCAAGTGCTGAAGAAATAAAGAAGGCCTACCGAAAAATGGCCATCAAATATCACCCGGATAAGAATCCAGGCGATAAAGGAGCAGAAGAAAAATTCAAAGAAGCTGCAGAAGCTTACGAAGTTCTAAGTGACGACAACAAGAAAGCGAGATATGACCAGTACGGTCACGCTGGTGTTGGCGGTGCAGCTGGAGGCGGTTTCGGTGGAGGATTTGGCGGCGGAATGAACATGGAAGACATCTTCAGTCAGTTCGGTGACATCTTCGGTGGCGGATTTGGTGGTGGCGGTCAGCAAAGACAACAGCAATCCAGAGGTTCTAATCTTCGTGTCCGCATCAAATTGAACCTGGAAGAGATGATCTCCGGAACTCAGAAAACCATCAAGGTCAAAAAAATGAAGTTGGCAAAAGGCGTGACTTCCAAGACTTGTCCTACTTGTGGCGGAAGCGGCGTTCAGGTAAGAATGATGAACACGATGTTCGGACAGATGCAGACGCAGACGACTTGTGGCACTTGCCAGGGTGTTGGGAAAGTAGCGGATAAAATCCCTGCCGGAGCTAACGCACAAGGTCTTGTGAAAGAAGATGAAGAAATTACAATCAATATTCCAGCAGGAGCAAGAGACGGCATCCAACTGAATGTAAGAGGAAAAGGTAATGACGCGCCACTTGGTGGAACACCTGGTGATCTATTGGTCGTAGTGGAGGAGGAAGTCGATAAAACCATCAAGCGTGAAGGTGATAATCTTCATCAGGAATTATATGTTTCTTTCGCAGAAGCAGCTTTGGGAACAACTAAGGAAATTAACGTGGTTGGTGGAAAAGTGAAAATCAAAGTGGATGAAGGAACACAATCCGGAAAGATCCTGAGATTGGCAGGAAAAGGCTTACCAAACATCGAAGGTTATGGTGGAAAAGGTGATATGTTCGTCCATATCAATGTCTGGACACCACAAAAACTGACGAAAGACCAAAAGGAATTCTTCCAGAAACAACTGGAAAATGGCGATATGAACGCTGAACCAACAGGAAAAGAAAAGACATTCTTTGAGAAAGTAAAAGATATGTTCAACTAAATAAAAAAAGAGACTCGGTTTGAGTCTCTTTTTTTATTTTATAAGAAATAATCTTTTTACTTAACAAGCAACCTCTCACAAACCGTTTTACTAAAATTCTCTTCCCGCCCATTGTAAGCAATCAACATCGATTGGTCAAAACCTTCGATCTGCAGGATTTTTAGTTTGGTTCCAAGACTTAGATCCCTTTTATTAAGAAAATTCAGAAATTCTTCGGATGAGGTTGTGACTGAGGCTAGTTCTACCGTTTGATTTTCCTTGCATTTGCTCAACTTTTTATGATCTGGTTGCATTACATTTCCGTCTTTGTCAGGAATTGGTTCGCCGTGAGGATCCATTTTTGGATAATTCAGAATCTCATCCATTTTATCGAAAAACTGATCAGAATGGATGTGTTCCAATTGCTCTGCAATCTCGTGGACATTTTCCCAACCGAAACCCATTTTTTCTACAAGGAACATTTCTGTCAATCTATGTTTTCTTACGATCAATGACGCTTCTTTCTTCCCGGACTCTGTAAGTTTGATGGGTTTATAAGACTCATATTTCACCCAGTTTTTATCAGCAAACTTCTTGATCATACTGTTGACAGATGGCATTTTGATATTCAGCTGCCGGCTAAGATCATTCACGGAAACTTCATCATTCTCATTCACAAGATGATAAAGTGCTTTCAGATAATTTTCTTCAGTTAATGAATTCATATCTCAAAATTAATAAAAAGTTAGATGATATTAAATTCAAATCTAACAATTTAACTTTATTTTAATTTTAAGACATAAATCAAAATTGATACCTTTGAATCTTCAAAAAGTAGAAAGAAAAAATGAAGAAATATTCCTTTAAAAATGATTATTCAGAAGGTTGTCATCCCAATATTTTAGAAGCATTAATCAAAACAAATCTCGATCAGCAAAATGGTTACGGATATGATGATTATTCTAATGAAGCCAGAGAATTAATTAAGAATAAAATTAAAGATCAAAATGCTGACATTCATTTTGTAAGCGGCGGAACGCAAGCCAATCTTCTTGTGATTTCTTCAATTCTTCGTCCGCACGAGAGTGTTGTCTCAGCTGAAACAGGACATATTTTCACCAACGAAACCGGAGCAATAGAAGCAACCGGACACAAAATTCACGGCATCGTAACCGAAGATGGAAAACTGAAACCAGAACATATCCAGTCGGTTTTAGATTCTCATACAAACAAACCGCATCAGCTGAAGCAAAAGTTGGTTTACATCTCAAATTCTACAGAAATCGGAACGATCTATCAGAAACAAGAGCTGAAAGAGTTATATGAGTTTTGCCAATCCAATGATCTTTATCTTTTTATGGATGGCGCAAGATTAGGCCAGGCTTTAACCTCTGAAATCAATGATTTGACTTTGGAAGATATGGCTGATTTAACAGATATTTTCTATCTCGGAGGAACAAAAAACGGTGCACTTTTAGGCGAAGCAATTGTTATTATTAATGATAAATTAAAAGAAGATTTCGGATTCCACATCAAGCAGAAAGGCGCGATGTTGGCGAAAGGGAGATTGTTGGGAATTCAGTTTTTAGAGTTGATGAAAGATGATCTGTATTTTGATCTGGCAAAACATTCCAATGTTCAGGCAATGAAGATTAAATCTGCATTTCAGAACAAAGGTTTTAAATTTTTGTCCGAAACTTTTACCAATCAGATTTTCCCAATCCTGAATAACTCTCAGATAGAAAATCTATCAGAACAATTTGATTTCTACGTCTGGAAAAAGATTAATGAAGAGAATTCCGCGATAAGAATTATCACTTCCTGGGCAACTTCGGATGATATTGTAGAGGCATTTGTGAAAGAGATTGAAGGTATATAAATAATTAGATTAAAATTAAGTCATAAAAAAACTCCCGTAATTCGGGAGTTTTTATTTATACTGTTTCTTCTTTTGGAAGTTTATTTTTTGTAGAGTAGATCATAACCAGTAATCCGGCAATCATAAACGGAATACTCAAAACCTGACCAGTATTAAGTCCTGCAAATTGAATAAACTCGTCGCCTTGAGGTTCTTTCAAAAATTCTACAAAGAATCTTATTGCCCAAAGAATAATAAAAAATAATCCGAACAACCAGCCTTGTTGATATTTTTTATCGGTTTTTCTGTATAAGAACCAAAGAAGAATGAATAAACAAACATATCCAAATGCTTCGAAAAGCTGAGTTGGATATCTTGGAATCGTGATGCCATATTCGGAACTTTGCTGAGGGAAAAGAAATGCAAAAGGAGAGGAAGGATCAACAGGTTTTCCTATTATCTCTGAATTGAAAAAATTCCCCATTCTTACAAATGCACCGCCTAAAGCTACAACAATTCCGATTCTGTCATAAACCCAAAACGGATTTTTCTTAATGATTTTGTAACTGTAATATAGTGTTGTGAAAATCAAAGCAATCGTTGCGCCGTGACTCGCCAGTCCGGAAAATCCTGTGAAATGCAAACCACCTTTCATACTGATCGGTAAGAAAACACTCAGAAAATCTTCTTTGAAAAGTTCTGGCTGATAAAAAATAACATGTCCCAATCTTGCGCCCAAAATAGTCCCAATCAAAGTCCAGGTGAAAAAAGGCTCCAGATATTTCTCATCTACACCATCTATTTTGAAAATTTTCGCCATTATAAAATAGCCTAATCCAAAAGCAAGAATAAACATCAAACTGTAAAAATGCAGCATTACAGGTCCCAATTTGATTCCTTTTACCGGATCCCAAATTTTAAAAGAGGTTTCTAATTCGGTGCTGTCAGTTGATTTCAGAGCTCTGTTTGATTTCAGAAGATATTTAAAATTTTCAATATTTTTCTGGTCAAGATTTGCATCTACAGGTTTGAAATCCTTATCCAAAAACTGAAAATTAAATGCTTTATATTTTAATAAAATATTCTGGATCGATCCCAATTGTTCCGCAGATTCTGCTGTAATATTATCTTCATTCAGGATTACCAATTCGTTTGGGATGTTTCTCGAAGCTTCATCATAGAAAAGTGTCGTATTCTGCGTAGCGAAAATTTTCACTGCAATCGTTTCTTTATTATTGATCTTCAGAGTCCCGTCAGATAAGCCGTTATTGGAACTTTGGGAAGAAACCATCTGGAATATTCCGGCAAAAAGAATTAGATAAAATCTAAGAAAAATATTGTTCATTGATACATAATTTTAATGTTGTTTCGGTGGCACAGGATCATAACCTTCGCCTCCCCAGGGATGACAGCTTGCAATTCGTTTTATCGCCAGCCAGCCACCTTTTATAGGTCCGTGGACTTTCAGTGCTTCCAAAGTGTAATTCGAACAGGTAGGATCATATCTGCAATTTTTCCCCG
>Ga0157370_10007373_pt1 | contig 11991 bp, 6 predicted proteins | sample C35metaG_FD_113463 | JGI IMG/M metagenome (GOLD analysis project Ga0157370, IMG submission 113463) | Corn rhizosphere microbial communities from Kellogg Biological Station, Michigan, USA - C3-5 metaG | ecosystem: Host-associated > Plants > Roots > Rhizosphere > Soil | place: USA: Michigan... | reverse complement strand
TCTCGTTGATGAAGCTGATGCGCGTCGACAGGAAGGCGTTCGCGGCGAGCTTCACGAGCTCGGCCGACGCCACGTCGGTGCGCACGACTTCGGTCTCGATGCCTCGGTGCAGGTCGACGACCCGGTCGGCGTCCCGCTCCTCGAACGCACCGACGACGATCCGATCCGGGTGCATGAAGTCGTGGACGGCGTTGCCCTCCGCGAGAAACTCCGGGTTCGAGACATAGCCGACGTTCGTCAGGCCCCGCGCATCGAGTCGGCGCCGCACGTTCTCGCCGGTGCCGACGGGAACCGTGCTCTTCATGACGACGATCGGCCGGTCGCTCATGGTCTTCGGCAGGTGGTCGATCACCGACCACACGTAGCTGAGGTCGGCGTCGCCCGATTCGGTCGCCGGCGTCCCCACGGCGACGTACAGGAACTCTGCGCCGTCGACCGCCTCGTCGACGTCGAGCGTGAAGGTCAGGCGGTCGCGATTGCGGTCGACCACCTTCTCGAGCCCGGGCTCGTAGATCGGAATCTCACCTGCGCGCAGGCGCTCGATCCGCTCGGGGATGACGTCGCGGATGACGACGTCGTGACCGAGGTCGGCGAACGACGAACCGGTGACGAGACCGACGTAACCGGCCCCGAACATTGCGATCTTCGCCACGCGGGCAGGTTACTTCCCGAGCGGCCTGAGCCCGCGGGCGATCGCGAGCATCGTCTCGTTCGACAGCTCGTCGCGCAGCGTGTTGTAGACCCAGTAGGTCGCGTTGCCGTGTCGGTAAGCGATCAGGTGGATGTGGCCGCTGGCCGTGTAGACGTCGAACTTGCGGCCGGTCGACGGATCGCGGTATTTGCCCGTCGGGCTGCGCAGCGCCGGCGCGCTCGTCCAGTCGGTCTCGATCACCTGCCAGTAGACGTTGCCCGCGCCGGTATAGAACGTGAGCGCGAGCTCCTTGTTGTGCTTTGCAGGCGTGAACACGCGGACACCCTCCTGCGTGCTCAGGTGCGACGACGCCTCGACGCGCGTCGGGACGTACGGCTTGAACTTCAGCTGCGAGCGGACGGCTTCGATCTGCGACTGCGTCAACGCCGGGTCGACCCGAACGTGCGGCGGCTGCTTCGGCGGCGGCGCCTGCACGTGCTCCACGGGGTTGACGACCGTGCCGCTGAACGCGCTGCCGATGACGGCGACGGTGAGCGGGTTACCGGCCTGCTGCGCGAAGGACGCAATCGTCGGCGAGAGCGGCGCGACCTTCGTCCCGGCGCCGAGCGACTGCTGCAGCGTCTGCGCCGCCTCCTTCGCGCTCGGCTGCAATGGGTCGTAGTAGACGTAGCTGTCGGTGTAGTCCTGCGGCTCGGCGTTGGCGGGGACGCTCGCCGGCAGGTGCACCGTCTCGAAGCCGGCCTGCGCGAGCTCGAACGACGTGTTGAGCGCGAGGCCCGCCTGCGTCGTCCCGTTGAGGACGAGTGTCGTTATCTCCGACGGCTTCAGAGCCTTCGCCACGGTGGGGGCCTTCTTGCACGCGATCACCTGGCAATTGGCCCGCTGCGACAGCGTCACGTCGGGGTGCGTGAAGTCCGACACCGCCGACTGGACGTCCGCGTCCGTCGCACAGACTTCTGCATCCGCGAAGCCGCAATTGACGAGATTCGGGATCGACGTGCGGAAGAGGTGACCCGGCGGCAGCTTGTAGCCGAGGCCGACGTACGACTGGATGACGCCCATCGGCAGCGCGCCGCCGCCCGCCTGCACGACCTCGACGCTGCCCTTGAGCGCGCCGACGAGCTGCGGGATGGACGTCAGCGAGAGGCTGCTCGCGAGGCGCGCCTTGACGGCGTCGAGGAAGAGCTGCTGGCGCGCGTTGCGATAGAGGTCCGAGTCGGTATGGCGGAAGCGGACGAACGCGAGCGCGTCGCCGCCGTCGAGCAGCTGGTAGCCGGGATGGAGGTCGATCGCCGACGTGCCGCTGTTCGGCGGGATGTAGTAGCGATGGTCGACGTCGACGTAGACGCCGTGCAGCTTGTTCACCAACAGCTTGAAGCCGTGGAAATCGATCGTGATCACGAAGTTGATCGGGATGTTCGTCAGGTGCGCGATCGTGTCGAGCGTCCCTTGCTCCCCGCAATCCGTCCAGGCGGTGTTGATCCGGTCATGGTGGCTCGGAACGTCGGATCCCTTGCAGTAGATGTCCACGACGAGATCGCGTGGGAACGAGATCGTCGACAACGTCTTGTTCGTCGGGTCGCCGCGGACGAGCATCAACGTGTCGGAGCGCGAGCTCTGTCCGAGTGCCGCGTCGACGCCCTTGCGCGTGTCGTAGCCGATGATCAGCGCCGTCGCGGGCTGCGTCGGCGACGCGATCGGCTGCACGTGCTTGTCCTTCGCCGTCGCCTTCGCGCCCTTCGAATGTGCGGCGATCGCGCCGAGCGTCTCGTGGCCGTACAGGTAGAGCCCGCCGACGAGGCCGGAGGCGACGACGAGCAGCACGAGCAGGATCCAGCCGAAGATCTTCGCGGCGAGCTTGCCGGTCGAGCGCGGCGGAGGCGGCGGCTGCCGGTAGCGCCGCATCGGCTCCAGCACGACGGGCGGCAGGACGGGGCGGCCGTCGCCGTTGAGGGTCGCTGCGCGACCGAGTCCTCTCTTCGTCGTCGTCCGCACAGCGCCGAAGAGCCACCTTAGCGGAGGCGGATTACAGCCCTTCGACCGTGTGCTCGCAGAGCCATTGGGCGACTCCGAGCAGGCTTCCACCGGCGCTTTCGGCCGCCGCCCGCTGCTCTCCGGCCCCGTCGCCGCGCCGGAGGACGCCGTCGAGCAGGGCGAGCTCGTCGGCACAGCCGAGCCGGCGAGCCGCCGGGCTCGCCAGCTCGGCGAGCTCGCGCAGGGCCTCCCGGGCCGGGCGCTGCTCGTCGTGCACGAGGTCGACGAGCTCGGCGTCGAGGCCGTGGCGCACGGCGCGCCACTTGTTCTCGGCGATCAGCGTGACCGGCTGGCACGGCAGCGCGCCCTCGCGGTCGTATCGCTCGGCGAGCGTCGCCGCGAGCGACTGCACGAGCGCGACGAGCACCGCAACGTTCTCGAGCCGGGTCTGCGCGTCGCAGACGCGCACCTCGATCGTCCCGAGTCTCGGGTGCGGACGCAGGTCCCACCAGATGAACGTGTAGTCGTCGAAGCTGCCGGTGCGCACGCCGCGCTCGACGAGCCGCTCGAACTCGCCGAACGAGTCGAACCGCGGCGGCAGCCCGCTGCGCGGCATCGCGTCGAACACCTTCGATCGTATGGTCGAGAGACCGGAGTCGCGTCCGTGCCAGAAGGGCGAGTTGGCGGAGAGGGCGAGCAGCTCGGGCAGCCACGTGCGCAGCGCGTTTGCGACGTGGATCGCCTGCTCCGCCGATTCGAGGCCGACATGCACGTGCAGCCCGAAGATCAGCTGCCGCTCGGCCGCCCACTGCAGCGCGTCCATCAGCTCGACGTAGCGCGGCTTGTCCGTCACGTCTTGGTGCTCGTAGCGCGAGAAGGGATGGGTCCCGGCCGAGAGCACGCGTACGTCGTGCGCGTCCGCGTACTCGTGCGCGCGGCGGCGGAGCTCCCCCGCCTCCGCGATCGCCTCGGCGACCGTGTTGCACGGCTCCGTCGCGACTTCGACGGTCGACTGGAGCAGCTCTTCCTTGATGCGGTCGTCGTGACGCGCGGCTTCGCCGAATACCTCCGCGTAGCGTGAGGTCAGGTCGAACGTCTCGGCGTTGACGAGCTGCAGCTCTTCCTCGACGCCGAGCGTGAACGGCGCGCGCTTGCCGTAGTTGACGTCCAGAGTAGGGGGACTATGCCGGAACGGCTTCGATGATCGAGCCGTCGCGCATCGCAACGCGGCGCGGTGCACGCGCCGCGAGCGCCGCATCGTGCGTCGCGACGACGATCGTCGTGCCGTGCCGCTCGCCCAGGCCGGCCAGGAGATCGACGACGTCGGATCCCGTCTTCGAGTCGAGGTTGCCGGTCGGCTCGTCGGCGAGGATGACGCGCGGCTCGTTCGCGAGCGCCCGCGCGATCGCGACGCGCTGCTGCTCGCCTCCCGAGAGATGGACGGGGAGATGGGTCTCGCGCGCCGCGAGGCCGACCTCGTCCAGCAGGTTGTGCGCACGAGCATGGAGCGAGGCGCCGCGCAGACCGTGCGGCGCGAGCGCAGCCTCGACGTTCTCGAGCGCGGTCAGCGTCTGGATCAGGTTGAACTGCTGGAAGACGAAGCCGAAGGCGTTCAGGCGGAGCTCCGCGAGCGCGCCGTCGCCGAGCGTGTGGAGCGGCCGGCCTTCGAAGAAGATCTCGCCGCCGTCGGGCCGGTCCAGGGCTCCAAGCAGTTGCAGCAGCGTCGACTTGCCGGAGCCGCTCGGCCCCTCGAGCGCGATGAACTCTCCCGCACCGACCGTCAGGTCGATCCCGTCGACGGCGTGCACGACGGAGTCGCCGCGCCGGTAGTTGCGCGACACGCCGCGCAGCTCGAACAGGGTCTCGCTCATTCGACCCTCCGCAATGCCTCGGCGGGACGCAGCCGCGCTGCGCGCAGGCCGCCTGCCGCGCCCGCGAGCAACCCGCCGGCGAGCGCCAGCACGAGCCCGAGCAGGATGATCGTGACGCTCAGCGGCGCCTTCAGCGTCAGCGTCTCGTGCGCCGTCCGCACGGCGGCCGCACCGAGCAGGTTGTCGGCCGAGCCGGTGGACGAGCTCGCGGTCAGCGTCGGGCCGAACGCACCGACGAGCACCGCGGCGAGGATCCCGAGCACGACGCCCGCCACCGCGCCGAGCACTCCCTGCGCGACCGATTCGCCCACGACCTGCCGGACGACGAGTCGCTGCGTCCAGCCGATCGCCTTGAGCGTCCCGAGCTCGCGGACGCGCTTGCCGACCGACGAGAGGGTCAGCAGCGCAGCGAGCAGGAACGCTGCGAGCGCGACGACGATCTCGAGCACGAGGCCGAGATTGTGCGACAGGCCGGCGGCGTCGACGAGCGAGCCCGTGACGCGGTCGGCGACATCCTGCGCGGTCGCGACCTGCGCGCCCGGCAGCCGTTGCGCAATCTCGCTCTTCACCTGCTTGACCGAGGAGCTCTTGTCGGCGCGCACGAGGATGACGTTTGCCGCTCCCGTCTGATGCGCCAGTGCCTGCAGCTGCTTCAGCGGGAGGTAGACGTCTGCCGTCTGCCCGCCGAGCGGCGGCGAGACGAGGCCGACGACGTGGAAGACCGTGCCGTTGAGATTCAGGGCGGAGCCGACCTTCAGCTTCTCCTTCGCCGCATACGTCGTCGCGACGAGCGCCTCCTCGCCGCCCGAGGTGAAATAGCGGCCGGACGTGACCTGCTTGCGCGTGACGAGGCCGATGTCGGGCTGTGTCTGGTCGACGCCGCCGATCGTGTACGGCGTCGTCTTGATGTTCGTCTGCGGCGGATCGAGCACCTGTCGGAGGGTCTGCTGGGGCGTCCTGAACGTCGTGATGAAGGTGCGGAGCCGCGCCGGCAGGCACTGCTGGAACGCGCCGCGGTCGAACCGCCGCCCACCGCCGCCTCGCCGGAAGCCGCCGCCCTGGCCCTGTTGCTGCGGTGCTGCGCCGAACGTGACGCCGTGCTTCGCGAGGCACGCCTGGAGGCTCTGCTGCTCCGCGGCGGTCAGCGGTGTGATTCGGCGGCGGATCCGGAACGTCTGCGCGGCCTGTTTGAACTGCGCGACGATCTTCGGGACCGTGCCTTCCTGGTGCTCCGCGATCAGAAGCAGTCCCTGCGCGGACGCCGCGACGCCCGCGAGCTTCGACACCGTTGCGCCCTGCGAGGCCGGGAACGTCAGCTGCGTCCCGGGCAGGAAGAAGTCGTGGACGAAATGCGCGCCGGGCTTCCCGAGCTTCGAGAGATCGGTGAGCACGGACTGGTTCGACTGGATCACGTCGCGGAAACCGCCGCCGCCGCCCGGCGCGAAACCGCCGGTGTCCTGCTGCACTCCGCGCGTGACCGTCAGGTCGGTCCCGATCCCGGCAAGCGGGTTCAGCGCCGTCTTCTGCGCGCGGTCGAGCCCGCGCGACAGGCCGGAGATCGTGATCACGAGTGCGACGCCGAGCGCGAGGCCGGTGACGGTCAGCGCCGTCCGCACGCGCCGGCGCAGCAACTCGCTGCGCAGGTACCGGAGGTAGAACATCCGGTCTCGAACAGTCTCACGACGATTTAAGGAACGTCTGTGAAATTCGGGCGCAGCCAGCGCACCACATCGTCGAGCGGCATGTCCTTGCGCGCGGCGTAGTCCTCCACCTGGTCGCGCGCGATGCGGCCGACGGAGAAGTAACGCGCCTGAGGATGTGCAAGGTAGATGCCGCTGACGCTCGCGCCGGGAACCATCGCGTACGACTCGGTCAGCGTGATCCCGATTGCCTCTGCGCCGAGCAGATCGAACAGCTTGCGCTTCTCGGTGTGATCGGGACACGCGGGGTAGCCGAACGCGGGTCGGATGCCGCGGAACCGCTCGGCCCGGAGCTCCTCCGGCGACAGCTGCTCGCCACGTTCGTACCACTCCCGCCGCGCGTGTTCGTGCAGGTACTCGGCGAACGCCTCGGCGAGGCGATCGGCGAGCGCCTTCGCCATGATCGCGCGATAGTCGTCGTGCTCCGCCTCGAAGCGGGCGACGATCTCGTCGAGCCCGATCCCGGCGGTGACCGCGAAAGCGCCGATGTGATCTCCGGCAGGCGCGATGTAGTCGGCGAGCGAGCGATTCGGCCGCGAGTCCCCGTAGGCGGTCTGCTGGCGGAGGAAGCAGAAACGCGTGCCCCCACTCCCGGCGACACCGTCGAGGACGACGTCGTCGCCGTCGCGGCGGGCCGGCCAGAAGCCGTAGACGCCCCGTGCCTGCACGTCGAGGTCGGCGAGCGCTTCGAGCGCGTCGTCGTACAGCTCGCGGGCGGCAGGCTGCTCGAGGATGCCGGGGAACTTCCCCTTCAGCTCCCACGCGTGGAAGAAGAACTGCCAGTCGATGTAGTCGCGCAGCTGGTCCACCGTCGCCTCGATCGCGCGCGCGCCGGTGAAATCCGGCGTCTCGAGCGACTCGAACGAGACGCGCTCGGCGTTCGCGCGCGCCTCGGCGATCGGCAGCAGCGGCTTGCGCTCCTTCTCCGCGTACTGCTCCCGCAACGTCGCCTGCGCCTCGCGGTTCGTCACGTCGAGCGTCGACCGGCGGTCGCCGTCGAGCAGGTCGGAGACGACTCCGACGACGCGCGATGCGTCGAGCACGTGCAGCACGGGCTGCGAGTACTCGGGCGCGATTCGTACCGCCGTGTGCTGACGCGACGTCGTCGCGCCTCCGATGAGGAGCGGCAGATCCAGCCGGCGCCGTTCCATCTCCTTGGCGACGTCGACCATCTGGTCGAGCGACGGCGTGATCAGCCCCGATAGGCCGACGACGTCGGCGTCGATCTCGCGCGCCGTGTCGAGGATGACGTCTGCGGGCACCATCACGCCGAGGTCGTGCACCTCGTAGTTGTTGCAGCCGAGCACGACGCCGACGATGTTCTTGCCGATGTCGTGCACGTCGCCCTTGACGGTCGCGAGCACGACGCGGCCCTGCACGCGCGCCTCTCCCTTCTCGTCCTCCATGTACGGCTCGAGGTACGCGACGGCGCGCTTCATCGCCCGCGCGCTCTTCACCACCTGCGGCAGGAACATCTTCCCCGCGCCGAACAGGTCGCCGACCACCTGCATGCCGGCCATCAGGGGCCCTTCGATCACGTCGAGCGGGCGTGCGGCCCGCAGGCGAGCCTCCTCCGTGTCTTCCTCGATGAAGTCGACGATCCCGTGCACGAGCGCGTGCTCGAGCCGCTTCTCGACCTCCGCTTCCCGCCAGGAGAGATCTCGCTCACGTCGCGTTCCCGCGCCGCGGACGCGCTCGGCGAGCTCGACGAGCCGTTCGGTCGCGTCGTCGCGACGGTTGAAGATGACGTCCTCGACGTGCTCGAGCAGCTCGGGATCGATGTCCTCGTACACGACGAGCTGGCCCGCGTTGACGATGCCCATGTCCAGACCGGCGCGGATCGCATACAGGAGAAACGCGGAGTGCATCGCCTCGCGCACGACGTTGTTGCCTCGGAAGGAGAACGAGAGGTTCGAGATGCCGCCGCTCGTCTTCGCGCCCGGACATCGTTCCTTGATCAAGGGCAACGCGTCGATGAATGCGCGCGCGAAGTCGTTGTGCTCCTCGATTCCCGTCGCCACGGCGAGCACGTTCGGATCGAAGACGATGTCCTCCGGCGGGAAGCCGACGTCGTCGACGAGCAGGCGGTACGCCCGCTCGCAGATCGCGACCTTGCGCTCCACCGTGTCGGCCTGTCCTTGCTCGTCGAACGCCATGACGACGACGCCCGCGCCGTAGCGGCGGACGATCCGCGCCTGTTCGAGGAACGGGCCTTCGCCTTCCTTGAGCGAGATCGAGTTGACGATCCCCTTTCCTTGCAGGCACTTGAGCCCGGCCTCGAGCACCTCCCAGCGCGAGCTGTCGACGACGATCGGCAGCCGTGCGACTTCAGGCTCGGTCGCGACGAGATTGAGGAACGTCGTCATCGCCTGGGCGCCGTCGAGCAGGTCGGCGTCCATGTTCACGTCGAGGAGGTTCGCACCGCCGCGTACCTGCTCGAGCGCGACCTCGAGCGCCTCCTGGAAGTCGCCGCCCTCGATCAGGCGGCGGAAGCGGGCGGAGCCGGTGAGGTTCGTGCGCTCGCCGATGAGGACGAAATTCGACTCCGGGTAGATGGAGAAGGTCTCGAGCCCGCTGAAAGAGGTGACGCGCGGCCGGTCGGGGATGACGCGGGGCCGCGCGCCGTCGACGGCGGCGACGATCGCCCGCACGTGGTCGGGTGTCGTCCCGCAGCAACCGCCCACGACGTTGACGAGGCCGTCGCGCGCGAACTCGCCGAGGAAGCGGCTCGTGTCGTGCGGCTGCTCGTCGTAGCCGCCCATCGCATTCGGGAGCCCCGCGTTCGGGTGGCACGACACCCACGTCGTCGCAACCTTCGCGAGCTGCTCGACGACAGGGCGCATCTCGGTCGCGCCGAGCGAGCAGTTGACCCCGACGACGAACGGCTCCGCATGCTCGATCGACGTCCACCAGGCGTCGGCCGTCTGGCCCGAGAGGTTCCGGCCGCTCTTGTCGATCGCCGTGAACGAGAGCCAGCGAGGGACGTTCGGCGCGACGTCGAGCGCCGCCGCGATCGCGGCCTTCGAGTTGAGTGTGTCGAAGATCGTCTCGATCAGGAGGAAGTCGACGCCGCCCTCGACGAGCGCGGCGATCTGCTCGGCATACGCCTCGCGCACCCGGTCGAACGTCGCGGCGCGGTAGGACGGCTCGTCGACGCGCGGCGAGAGCGACAGCGAGACGTTCAGCGGCCCGATCGAGCCGGCCACGAGCCCGCCTGCTTCGTCCGCGACCCGGCGCGCGATTCGCGCGCCCTCGAGGTTCATCTCGCGGACGACGTCGGCCCCGAAGCCGTAATCCGCTTGCCCGATCGTCGTCGCCGTGAAGGTGTTCGTCGTCGCGATGTCGGCGCCCGCCGCGAAGTAGTCGCGGTGGATCCGCTCGACGATCTCCGGCCTCGTGATGTTCAGCAGGTCGGGGTCGCCGGCGACGTCGCGCGGGTGGTCGCGGAAGCGCTCGCCCCGGTACGCCTCTTCGCCGCGCACCTCGCGCTGGATCAACACGCCCCACGATCCGTCGAGGATCGCGATTCGCTGCTCGAGGATTTCTTCCAGCTGTTGCATGCTCCCGTCCCTTACCCGGGAGCGCGGCACGCTCTCGGGCTCTTTAGGCGTTTGTTAACCCGGTCGCCAAGCTGCCTGTCAAAGCTGTCCGGGTGAGTGATACGAGAGTACCGGACGGCCGCTACGGTGCCGTTACGTCCGGCCATTGTTGGAATCTTCCCTTCGTCCATGAACGCACTCGATTCTCCCGCGGACCTGCGCACAGCGCTGCGCGAGATCGCCGGCAACCTCTGGTTCAGCTGGCTGCCCCGCGCGCGCCATCTCTTCGCGCGACTGGATCCTGAGCGCTTCGCGGCGCTCGACCACAATCCGACGGCGTTGCTGGCCGAGCTCTCGGACGACGCGCTCTGGGCGCGCGTCGACCGCGAGCTGCTCGAGCGCGTGCGCGGAGAGCTCGAGCGGGAGCGCGAGCGCCGGACGTGGTGGGAGCGACGCGACGAGGACGAGCGCTTCCTCGTGGCCTACTTCTCCTGCGAGTTCGGCCTCGACGAGTCGCTGCCGATCTATTCCGGCGGGCTCGGCGTTCTGTCCGGCGACCACCTGAAGTCGGCGTCGGACCTGGGCGTCCCGCTCGTCGCCCTCGGGCTCTTCTACCGGAACGGCTACTTCCGCCAGCAGCTCGACGCAACGGGCTGGCAGGAGGAGCGCTACCCGGCGAACGACCCGGCTCGGCTGCCGCTGCACGAGGCGGGCGCTTCCGTCACGGTCGCGCTGCCGGACGAGCAGGACGCGGTCGTCGACGTGCGCGTGCACGTCTGGCGCGTCGAGGTCGGCCGCATCTCGTTGTTCTTGCTCGATACGGACGTCGACGGCAACCCGGACTGGGCTCGCTCGATCACGGATGCGTTGTACGGCGGCGACCGTCTGCACCGGATCCGGCAGGAGCTCGTGCTCGGCATCGGCGGGGTGCGCGCGCTGCGCGCGCTCGGCCTCGAGCCGACGGTGTTCCACATGAACGAGGGACACTCGGCCTTCCTGCAGCTCGAGCGGCTGCGCGAGCTCGTCGAGGACGAGCAGCTCGCGCTCGCGCCGGCGCTGCAACGCCTGCGTGCGTCGACCGTGTTCACGACGCACACGCCCGTCCCGGCCGGCAACGAGGTCTTCGACGCCTGGCTCGTGCAGCGGCACCTCGAGTCGCTCGTCGAGCGGTGCGGGCTGACGTGGGACCAGTTCGTCGCCATGGGCCGCACGGCGCCGACGGAGAGCGGCTTCGGCCTGACCCCGTTCGCGCTGCGCACCTCGACGTGGGCCAACGGCGTGTCCGAGTTGCACGGCGAGGTGTCGCGCGAGATGTGGCAGGCGATCTGGCCCGAGCGGAGCGTCGACGACGTGCCGATCGGGGCCGTCACGAACGGCGTCCACTCGCGAACCTGGATCGGCGGCGAGCTCGAGCGGCTGCTCGGCGCCGAGGAGGACATGGGCACGCCCGATTTCGCGCGTGCGTATCGACTCGACGACGAGTCGTTGTGGGCCGCACACGCGGCCGCGAAGCGCCGGCTGTTCGAACGGCTTCCATCCACGTTCGATCCCGAAGCGCTGACGATCGGCTTCGCGCGCCGGTTCGCGACGTACAAGCGCGCAGATCTCATCCTCAGCGATCCCGAGCGCCTGGCCGGATTGCTCGCCAACCCGGAGCGGCCGCTGCAGATCGTGCTCGCGGGGAAGGCGCATCCGGCCGACGAGGGCGGCAAGGCGTTGATCCAGAAGATCGTCGAGTTCGCGCGCTCGTCGAGCGCCGGCGGTCGTGTCGCGTTCCTCGAGGACTACGAGATGACGCTCGCGTGCGATCTCGTGCAGGGCGTCGACGTGTGGTTGAACAATCCGCGGCGCCCGCTCGAGGCGTCGGGAACCTCGGGAATGAAGGCGGCCCTGAACGGCGTCGTCAACTGCTCGATCCTCGACGGTTGGTGGTGCGAGGGCTATTCCGCAGAGACCGGCTTCGCGATCGGCGGCGACTGGGTCGCGTCCAACGACGCCGACCAGGACGTCGCCGACGCGGCGGCGCTGTTCGAGGTGCTCGAACAGCAGGTGATTCCGACGTACTACGACGATCGCGCGCAGTGGCTCGGCTTGATGCGCGGCTCGATCGCGCAACTCGGCGCGCGGTTCAACACGAACCGCATGCTCGTCGAGTACGTCGAGTCGCTCTATTTGCCGGCGCACCGCGATTTACTGCAGCAGCTGCAGGCGGCTTAGCTTGCAATCAGATTGCTGCGCAATCTGATTGCAGATTG
>Ga0157370_10007369_pt1 | contig 11995 bp, 8 predicted proteins | sample C35metaG_FD_113463 | JGI IMG/M metagenome (GOLD analysis project Ga0157370, IMG submission 113463) | Corn rhizosphere microbial communities from Kellogg Biological Station, Michigan, USA - C3-5 metaG | ecosystem: Host-associated > Plants > Roots > Rhizosphere > Soil | place: USA: Michigan... | reverse complement strand
TGTTGCGTCCATGGGCTCGTTGAGGCCGGGCATGTCAGCCAGGACATGGTCCCGAAGCCCGACGTTCTGCAGCCCGGCCAGGACTTCCGCGAGTTCATCATCGGTGGGTTCGGCACCGCTGTCAAGGAGGTCCGTCCACCGCCGGTAGGCGGCGTCCAGGTTCTTGACCGGGTCGGTGGCCAAGTCGCGCATCGCTGACTCGACGGCCTCGTGGGTGGCACGGGTCGCCGCCAGCTCCGGGATCGCGGGTGAATCGCTCTGTTCGATGAGACTGCCACGGTAGACCATCTCGGCATTCAGGACGCTGGAATCGAGGACATCCAGCGGGGTCTCCCTGCCACAAGAGGCGGGGTCGGCGCCGTCGTAGGCGGCAAAGGATGCCGGGCCGACAATCCATACGTGACGGACGTGCAGCCCCGCCGTCTGGAAGTGGCGCTTGAGTCCCTGAATCAGGGGAGCGAATGGCTTGGGGTGTCCCTTGCCCCATGGCTGGTGGGTGAAGAGGGCGATGAGGACGGCGGTGGCGTCGTGGTCGATGCCGATGGAGTGGGCGACGCGCTCCGCGTAGGTCTCGAGGAAGTCCGTGGTGCCGGGGAGGTTCACCCGAAGGGTAGGGCCCAGTGACTTGTCCTCGAGGGCGACGCAGACGAGGCTTTCCTTCGGCCAGTAGCCGAGGCTGTGGCCCATGTAGCTGATGGCATCCGCCGGGCTGCTGATTCTGATCGGTTCCATTGTCCTGCTCCTCCTGTGTGAACGGTGGCTGCGTGTTCGCGGCCGCCTGCTCTGTTGGTGCCTTCTGGTAAGAGGAATCACCGCTGGGTATTAGGGGCCGGAATGCAACTTGGGGGACCGGGCACGGGGCAAAAATTGTTTCGAGGAAATAAGCGACGAAGGAGCGCCGAGGAAGAATTTTTGGAGGAGGGGCCGGCGCGCAGCGCCCTGGTTGCGTGGAGGACCCGCCCAGCGATGATGGGGTACCAGAAGGCACAACGTGGTTCGGCATGGGGTTGAACAGGGTCCATCGACCGGCGCGTTCGATAGGCCTGACTGTTGAAGGTTCAGCGCCGCTAGGGCAACGATTGCCTATTTTTCTCGTCACACCTGTCCATGGTGATGGCTAGGTTCGACGACGTGACTGGCCGTATGGTCCCAATATCAACAGGGGAGCATCACGGATGAATGCTAGCGGGCATAAAGAACTCCACATATGCGGCCACGAAAGTGTTCAGTGATGGCCAGAAGAAATGCCATGCCACGACTTACTCGAGGGCGGCGTCGTGTCGGGGGGGGGGGGGAAAGTCGATAACAGGGAATGGGGTGCAAATCCCCCCCATCCATAACGGGGGACTGGGCATTCGCTGACAGCGTCAGCGAGGAACGGATATGCGGTGCCGGTCGACGGAGGCCTGCAGACACCCCTGGTCTAACCGTTGTCTGAAACAAAGGCTCACTCCGAGATGAACGACCAGATGGTCGGACTGAAATGAGGTAGTTCGCGATGCGTCATTATCGTCAGGCGTCACGTTAGTCAGAAATTTTCTTCAGTGGGCCTCCCGATGTGCCATGAGGTCATACATGCATATGATTTTAGCGATAGGTGTATTCATTGCATGGTTCGGGCTGTCTAGTTCGCCTTTCAACGAAGCCAGCAGTATCTCAAGATCGATTGAATCTCTTGGAATGTAAGGAAGTGCGCGGCTGATATCCAACCAAGACCCTGATTTCAAGAACTCTGAGACATTCTTGACGCTATCCGCCAGTGCTTTGCAGGCTTCCTGTTCTACTCTTCGCTCTGATTCGAAGAATGACATACCCTTTGTCGCCCGGTACCGAACCCTAAGCGGTATCTCATCGGTGGTAACTGATCCGTCTGGATTCAGAAACCCGGCAGCTCTAAGGTATCTGTATATCGGCGTGTTTGTTCGACCGGAAATGAATTTGGGGAGAACAGCAGAAACTATGAGCTTCATGGAAGCTGTGTGATTCTCAGGTAGCCGGGGGAAGATGACGTCACGGAGTAGGTCCTGACGGTTTTGTCCAACAATACCCAGGGCTTGAAGTTCAAGCTTTTGCTGGAGACCTACGCCGATCACGATTTCCATATCTGCGAGATTGACAGCATCGTCGATATCTCTAACGAAGGTCTTCTCGTCAGGGTCGCTCGTACGAACCAATTCGGTGATTTGTTTTTGCCACTTCCGCAAAAAAGAAACAGGAATTCGTTCTTTGAGGGATGAAAGAACACCGAAAATTTCCGCGTAGTTCGACACCGTTATTTGATGGATAGGCAAAGAAACAGATTCAACTGGAAAAACTGTCTGGGTCATCCGTGGCGTGGAAACGTTAGGGTCCCACTGGACGAAGATAAGACGATCCTGGAGCTTGGAAATATTCTCTTGGGTTAAGATACTAGCAATGCTAGTCAATATCAACTGAATGTTCGGGTCGGAAAGTGAATAGCCGAGGAAAAGTACCGGGTGCTCAACGAATATTGTTAAGAGTTTAGCGGCCAAGTAGGGGTTCTTTTTGTCAAAGTCTTTATAGTCCTCCGATGTTAAAACTAGTGACTCTGGCTTCTTGCACCCCCCGTGTATCTTATAAATCTCACCTACTCCCACGGGATCACTAAACATTAGTTCCTCTTGTCCAGTGAATACCTCAAGGTTTGGAAAAAACTCCTCCAATAAAGGATCGTAATTTGTAGTTATTATACCTTGTACGACTGCCCTCTTTAGAAGCTCAATTTCCTCCGCGATAGGACCACTTGTCGGCAGATTGCCCATCATCTCTTCAACATGCCTGGAGATTTCAATTTTTAGCGGTGAGCTTTTCTTTGCGGGGTTGGGATTGCTCGATCGGCTGTCTTGATAGCGACTATCGTCCCACCAATGGTCAAAGAAGTCCTCCGCCAAGGCGCTGGCAATGGCCGGGTAATTACCGTCGGCTGCAGAGGAATATCGAGCATACGGTTTATCCATTTGGCTGGCATATTTCGATAAGAGCCCTTCCCAAGTTTCTGATGCGATATAGCGTCGGGACATGCCGCTGCCGACAAACAGAAATGGAGCTGTGGGAAATGTCGATAGATGGGTGTGTAGTTCGTCACTGAAAGTCATTCGGTGCCCTTCAAGGCCGGGTGAAAGTACTGATATTCAAGCAAGCATCACTGCTCACAAGCGGTGCAACAGAAAGGTGGCTGAGGTATGTCATCTTAGGATTGGTTTGGAATCAACGAGTAAATTCTAATAGCAAGCGTCTCTATCTTTATTGTTCCGCTGATGCCACTGGCGTGGACCCGCGACGAGGGGTGTGAGTCCAATCGAAACTCTGGCAGCTGTTCCAATGGTTACTCCACGTCGACAGACGGTGGATACACTTCTAACCACCTCTCGGCGTTTCCGCGGGCCAGATCAAGCGAGGACTTGATTTCCTTGCCGATACGCATCTTACCGTCAGCCGATGCGCGTATCCAGGTTGAAGTTTTCCTTAGAAGCCATCCAGTCTCGAAGAATAGACAGTCAGGTGACTCGGGTTTATCTTGGCCGGATGTACAAAATTCGGATAATGGTGTGAGGGTTAGATGTTTGATCCAGTCCAACATTGGGTCGAAGAACTGAGTAATTTCTTCGCCGGTTAGATCGAGCGATAACCGGTAAAGAACGTTGAAGCTCCTGAATTGGTCAGCAGGGGAAAATGAACCCGCGTCTATTCGATACGCAGGTATCAACGATATAGACTCCATGAGTTCGCCAGCCGCCGCGTTAATGCGGTTCTTGCTGTTCTCCGACTCACTGGCGGCGAGTTGAGTGGCTAACGCTTCTTGTTGTGCCGTCAGCTGCGCCGCCAGAGCCGTGCTTTGCTTCTTGAGGGAGACCACCAAAACAACGACCGCAATAGTTGCGCCGATTGCTGACCCGACTATCCCGTTGAACAGAGACCCCCAAACGTCCCAAGCACCGTGAATCAATTTTCCGTCTCCCACTCACTTTGTGCCCATTGCCAAGTTCTGATTATACGGAAGGCTCCGAGTCGTTGGGACTCACCTTGGGTCTTCGGGTGAACGGATGCAGCAGTAGCCCCCATATGTTAGACCAAGGTTTCCTTGCCCACAGCGGGACTACATCTATATCAGGTCGCATGTAGTGCACGAGGTTGGTTCGCAGCCGCTCGAACTCAGCGCGTTCGTCCTCGAACTTTGCATCGATGGCCGCGACCGCCGCTGAGGTTTCCACAGAATCTAGGACTCTCGATAACTGGCCGCGCTTGAGTGCTAGTCCACAGAGGACAACTGTTTGCGCGTGTAGTTGATTAACCCAGTATCGAAGAATAAACGTCGCTGACAGGTCAAGATATTGTTTTCGGTGATCGATCTCAATATTCTGTGGACGCATTGAAATTAGCACGTTCTCTGCCCTAGTGGTGTTCCTTTCGCGGACGGCGCTCATGTAGCTGGAAGATGTAGTGCCCAACTCGTCTGCTGCTCGCAGGAAGTCGACAACGCGTTCGCGCAGATCCTTGCGCCGCTGCTCCTTGATATTCATTCGCTGGCCAAGTAACGCGATCGTGGCTCCGATCACGGCACCAAACAGTCCCACGAAAGGCGTCCAATCTAATGGAGACCCCGCTTTGGCTGCTGCGTACAACATCAAGTCCATGTGCGATCCTCACCTAGAGCAATAAGGCCCAAAGGCCCCGTGTCGATACTAGCTGTCGACCCGGGACTAGGGGCCACCAAGCGAGCGAACCTAGCTCAAGCGTGGGTCGAGCACGCCCAGATGTGGGCGGTGGCGGGCACCCTATTCACTACGCATTCGGCCACCTTCACGCGCAGGTCGCGCAGGTCCACCAACTCGGCCCGCTGCTCCGGAGCCAGGCTCCCCAGGCGTTGTGCCGCACGGTCGGCCAAGGGAGCCACCTTCCGGACCGTGCCGTGGCCTTCGGGGCCACGGACTGCAACGAGGTCAACCGGTGGCGCACCAAAACCAGCTCTGACCGGCACGGGTCAACCCGGGCTAGCAACTCAGACGCGTCGTCCTGCAAGAACGCCGCATCTTTGGCCCTGGCCGTGGCGCGAGCTAGCATCACGGCCTGCCCTTCCAGGCGCTCCACCTCACCCCGGTCAACATTTGTCGGGGAGGAATTTGATCCTGGCCGACGTATGCCGCGCGTCGTCTGCTCCAGTAACGGTGAGGCTCGATATTTGGACCGGTGGAAGGCCACCATGTCGTTTGTAGTGCTTCGCCGTTTTTGTGGCGGCTTTGCAAATAGGCCTCTCGTCTGAATCCTTTGTGACCTTGACTATGCTCTTCCAGCCCAGATCGTTTGTGGGGTCGTTGCTGATCCATTCACGTAAGTCATAACACAGGAAGAAGAATGATGTAGCCTCGAAGTGCAGGTCGGCGTGATCCTCGGGGCTTTTGTGCCGGCTTCGAGTAGTTGGCGGGCGTGCCCGACGTAACCCACATTTCGTGCCATCGACGTTTACCCCGGGTGATGCTCGCTTCAACCGCTTCCAGGCTCCCGGAGGCTCTGAGGCCAACAGGCAAAGGGATTTCCGCTCTATCGTTCGCCCCCGGCGCATACGGACAGCCCAGTGACGCGGGCGGATTCCCGATAGGTTTTGATTGGTCTGAAGTGGCGGAGGCAATGGAATCGCCACCCTGGTTTGGTGTGGCTACTCATGTCAACCCTGGAGCGCGTCGTATACCAGTGAGCTGAGCATCTCCAGCAGCGCCTTCATTTTGTCCTTGCTGCCCAACGCTTGCAGGCTCAGGCTCGTGTGACTGTCTAGAGCATCGGACACGGCCGAGGTGACGGCGTGGGCCAAGTCGGGGCTGCTGCGGAAGTGTTGGTGGGAGTTGTTGCGGGCCTGTGACTGCAAGGTGGTGTTCTTGACGAGCTCGCGCTTCACACCGTCTACGAAGTGAGCCACGGCATCAAGTTCTTCGCCTTCAAAGGGCAGGTTGGCCTGCTGGATGATGTCGGCCCAGGTGGCCATGACTGGGTCTTTGGCAGTACTTGTCCCCACATCCGTGAGGGGCTTGAGTGGTTCTCCGTCGCCGGAGAGCTCAAGGGTGGTGGTGCCCTTGTCTTTGAGCGCATACTTCGCCAGCACGACCTCGGAGAGGTCCACTTGTACCCTGGCATCGTTTACGCGGAGGACGGGCAGCAGGTGCTTGAAATAGATTGAGCGCTTTTCTAGATCCGTCTCGGCGTAGTCGTAGAGCTGGGAGAGGAAGTCGTACGCGCGAATGAACGAGCCCAAATCTTTGCGGAACTGGTCTAGGCCGTCCCGACTGGTGGTGTCGCCGTTGGCAACGGCGGCGTTGTATTGAGTGTTGAACCGGGACTTGGCCGGCGCAACCCAACCGGAGAGGACATTGTTGCCGGATTCGGTGAGGTACGCCTTGACCAGTCCTTCCACCTCGGAGTCAATGTAAATTTGGGCGGCATCGAGTTTTGCCTGCAGATCATGTACGACGTTGGGGTCCGAGATGGACTCGATGGTCGCTTGCCGGAAGTAGGGTTCAAACGATGCCAGAATGTCTGCCGGGTCGTTGACAAAGTCCAGCACAAAGGTTTGGTCCTTGCCGATGGCGGTCCGGTTTAGTCGTGACAGGGTCTGGACGGCGGACACGCCGGAGAGTTTCTTGTCAACATACATCGCGACTAGCAAGGGCTGGTCAAAACCGGTCTGGAACTTGTTGGCCACGAGCATGATGCGGTAGTCCGTGGAAGCGAATGCCTCCGGCAGGGTGCGTCCTTTGAGCCCGTCATTCATGTTGTGCTCGGTGAATGGCTCGGGGCCGGAGTCGGTGTCGACGACCTCGCCGGAGAATGCGACCAGGGTCCCAATGCCGGTGTAGCCGGCTTCGATAATGTACTTGTCGATGGCCAGCTTGTAGCGTACTGCCTCCTTGCGGGATCCGGTGACCACCATGGCTTTGGCTTTGCCGTCCAGGCGCCAGGAGACGTTGTCGCGGAAGTGCTCTACGATTAGAGCCACCTTTTGAGCGATGTTGTGTTCGTGGAGTTTGACCCACTTCATGAGTGTTTTGAGCGCCTCGGATTTCTCCACTTTGGAGTTTTCGGAGTCGTACTCTCGGCCCTGGTGCACCAGCTTGTACGCCACCTTGTAGGATGTATAGTTCTGCAGCACATCCAGGATGAAGCGTTCCTCGATGGCTTGTTGCATCGAGTACAGATGAAATGGATGTGGCAGCCCATCTGGTCCCTTGCGTCCAAAGAGTTCCATGGTCTTTTCTTTGGGTGTGGCTGTGAACGCGAAGTAGCTGATGTTCTTCGCATCCGCGCGTTCCGCCATTTCAGCAGCGAGGAACGCCTCGATATCGATCTCGCCGCCGTCTCTTACATCCGCCAATTCTTCGGCGGAGAGCACCTGCTTGAGCTTGTTCGCCGTCGCGCCTGTCTGGGAGGAATGCGCCTCGTCGGCGATGATGGCAAAATTTCGCCCACCCAACGCTTTTGACTCAGCAATGGCCTTTAGGGCAAAAGGAAAAGTTTGTATGGTGACGATGATGATCGGTGTCCTGGCCACTAGTGCGGCTGTCAGCTCTGCGGACTTGGAGCCGGCATTGCCGCGAATAGGCATAACAACGCCGGACTTGTGTTCTATCTGATAGATCGCATCCTGCAGCTGTGTGTCCAAGACGGTGCGGTCCGTAACAACGATGACCGAGTCGAACACCTTCTCATCCGTGGAGTTGTGCAACGTGCTGAGTTGGTGGGCCGTCCATGCAATGGAGTTCGTTTTGCCGGAGCCAGCGGAGTGCTGCACCAGATACTTGTGCCCCGGACCTTCTACCCGGGCGGTATCGACGAGCTTGGTGACAACGTCGAGCTGGTGGTACCGCGGGAACAACAGTGACTTGCGGACGTCACGCTCGCCGGTGACAGGGTTGGTGGTGTCGCTGACTTGAAGGTGTAGGAATTTGCCCAGGATGCCCAGCCAGGTGTCTCGTTGGAGGACTTGTTCCCATAAGTAGCTGGTGCGGGAGCCATGAGGATTGATGGGGTTGCCCTTGTGTCCGTCATCGCCGAGGTTGAATGGCAGGAAGAACGTGTCTTTGCCTTTCAGATGGGTGGTCATCTGGACTTCTTCGTTGCTGACGGCAAAGTGCACCAGGGCGCGCCGGCCGAAGGCCAGCAGCGGCTCCTCCTTGTTGGTTTTGGCATCCTTGGGCAGCCGGATGTGTTTGTATTGTTCGACGGCGTCACTAATGTTTTGCGTGAAGTCCGTCTTCAGCTCAATGGTCGCCACCGGCAAGCCGTTGACGAACAAGACCAGATCGATGCTGTTCTGGTTCGAGGTGGAGTAGTGGACCTGGCGCATGACGCGTAGCCGGACCTTGCCATAACGTTGAAGAGTGTCAGGGTTTAGCCCCATGGCCGGCTTGAACTGGCACATTTCAAACTTGGCTGAAACGTCTTTGAACCCGGTGCGCAGCACGGAGAGCATGCCAGCCTCCCGTGTGGCGGGCTTGTCCAGCACCTTGCACAGGCGCGCTAGCAGCAGCAGTTTCGCGGCCTCCTGCTCGGCAGGGGTGTCCGAAGGCTTGACCACTTTGGCCAATTGATCAGGTTGGGTGTCTTCAAGCCAGCCGAACACGTCAGCAGGGAACAATGCCCGCTCACGGTCATATTCGTGATCGTTTGGTGAGTAAAGCCACCCGCTGGCCTGCAAGGCTTGACAGATATGGTCCTCAAACGCTGATTCGTTGTGCTGCGCCATGACTCTATTTCCTGTCGCTCGTACTTGCAGGATCAAGTGGACCTGTTTGCCCGCCGAAGACTCGAATTAATTCTGGGATGGCCAATTCCTCCGGTAGTAGCTGAATGCCTGTAGCCTTACTAGGTTCGTAGCGAAATAGTGCGTAGGGTATTGCGCTTCTCAGCCGTAATCCTGTCGCCTCAAATTTGAACAGCCCACTATGGGTCAGTTGCAGAAAATCCTCACCATATTGACCTGGAAAAGCCACATTGTTCTGGCTGGAGTCAAAAGCTGATGGAAAAACCCATCCATCTACGTGAAAATGAGAAAGAGGGAAGTAGCTTCGAGTCAGGTGGTGCGCAAGACGGTATGCATGACCGCTGCTCTTGCCGTGTGGTACTGTAACGATCCTTTCAATGAAACCTAATTGTACTTTGGCGATAAGTCTGAGTGTTGGATCTAGACTATCGAATATAAAGTTCGGAACAATTTGAATAAATCTCAAATCACGTTTTGTCTCAAAAGCTCCAATTATCAGTCGATCTCCAACTCCGATTGAGAGTTCATCAGCGACTGGATAAGGTTGGACCGATCCATAAAACACGGATTCTCCCTCACTATTAAAACGTCCTTCGCGAGACAGTGCGGCTGGGGCTGCATAGTATTCTCCGGCAGTAGCACAAAATGTCAGCTGCTGAATATCCGTTAACGACTTATCCACAGCACGACCGCGGAATATTTTAGTGCCAGTTTCGAATAATTCGATACGATGAGGGAGCACAGGTTCTAGACCGTTGTGGCCACCCAGGGATTCAAAGAGACTGTGTTCGATCTCAGCCACGTCTAATTCATGAAGCGGCAATCTCCAGAAACGTCGCTGGGCGTCCTGCAGCCGTTCAGCATCGATCGAAGCTAGGAATCGTTCATAGGATCCATCCTCTAAGTGTGTTTGCTCAATCAAGGTCATAATCCAATCGTCCGGTGACGGCAGCTGAAATGAGGGCTGAGCGTCGCTCACGGAGGAGCTGGACTGCCCTTGTTGATTTGGATTCCAAACTGAGGAGGGCGTCTACCCTATGTCGGAGTTCTTCAGAGATCGTTAACTGCTCTGATCGAGGAGGGAGGGCAAAAGCGATGTTCTTGAGCGCAGTCGTGGAAATGTTATTCGCTAGCCCTTCGGCTCCGCTAATGCTTCCTTCCACCTGTTTGCGGTATGGCTGCGAATTGAGAACGCACTCCAGGAAATCCGCGTCGATTTCCTGTCCAGGAACAAAACGAAACGTCTTGTCGGAGAGTATCAATTTTGATTCCAGACTTCTGACTCGTGCAGCCGAACCAACGAGCTTGGGCGAACCGCTTGCGCGCGAGACCAAGAGATCGCCAACAGCAACGACAATGCATGGGTCAATGGCAAAGTCGATCGGAAGCTGCTTATTCTCATCCTCTTTAAAGATGCCACCGTTTACGCATCCTGATTTGAGGACTCCCCATGAGTCAGAACTCGCGGGAATTGCATCTGCTTGAGGGCTCACGCCCTGCTCAATACGCTTCAGTGAAAACTTCAGGCGACTAGCTTTCCAATGCGCTGGAATGCTGCCAAGCCACGGGATGCCGGAGGGTTTGGTGGGGGCGTAGGCGTCGAGTCCTTTGGTGACGGCTTTGGTGATGACGGCCTGGCGCTTCTCGGCGAGGAGCTCGATGAGTCGTTCCTGTTTGCCGATCAAGTCGTCGATCTCCGCCGTTTCGAGATCTAGCGTGCGTGTGATGGCATGCTGTCGCTTGAGGGGCCACATCGGAACGAGGATACGCAGCATGTCTTGTTGCGTGAGTTTGTCTCGTGTGGATCCTGAGATGTAGAGACTGTAGTCAACGTTGTTGAGCGCATAAGTTAGGTATTGGTGGTCAACGCCGCTTACCGGGCGTAATGCGTGTATGTGATTGTTGACCCAGGTCTTCCCGGAGACTTTGAACGCGACATCACGATCACGGTCGTAAAATGGCGCCCCGTCTTCACCAAGCAACACCAGCGGCTCGTCAAACAAGTGCTTACCTACTGTTCCAACGACACCTCCACTTCCCCAATACGGTATTTCACCGGGGATGTCAGCGCGCTCAGCCTGGTTCAACGGGATGCGCCGTCCGTCGAGGCACTGTACGAGGTGCCGGAGGGGTATTTCCTTTACTTGTGTCATTTTTCTACCTCGGCCAGGAGCGTCGTGATTTCTGCGATGAGGGTGTTGAGCTCTGCATCGATCTCGTCGAGAGACCTTGGTGCGACGTACTTGTGGAAGTGCCGGGTGAAGGGGATTTCGTAGCCGATTTTGGTTTTGGATTCGTCGATCCAGGCGTCGGGGATGTGTGGGAGTACCTCGCGGGCAAAGTAGTCCTCAATGTTCTCGTTGAGAGGCACATTTTCGGTGTCGCGCAAGTCGGTGTCGGCCTCTGGCGTTTTGCCCTTCGTGCAGACGTCGGCAGTGTCGTCCCGTTCCGACAGACCCACAAGGACAGCCTTGAATAGAGGGGCCGCGAGGATCAGCTTCTCAGCGTTAAGTGCGGCTTTGAGGATTTTGGTGAACTGCTCGCGGTTCTTGTAGACCGTGTCCTTTTTCTCACCTACTGTTTCGGCGCGAAGGCACGTTTCAAGGCGAAGCCGAGTGCCGGGGTCGAGCTTTCCCAATGCCTTGGTAGTGAGAACAGCCTCGACGCGCTCGGTGGTGAAGGCGAAGTTGAGTTTGAGTGGGCGTTCTACGGTGATGGTGCTGTAGCCGAAGTCGGTGGTGTTGAAGATTTTGGTGGTGTCGTCGTCGTCGGCAAAGGTGCCGTAGAGGCTGACGATGGTGGAAATGTCCGCTGGGCCGAGTTCCTTGCGTTTGGAGCCGAGGCTCTTACGCATTTTCTGGGAGAAGTCCACGCCGTTGATGAGCTGGACCTTGCCAACGCGGTCGGGCTGCTTCTGCCTTTTGTTGTTCGAGAGTACCCAGATGTAGGTGGCGATGCCGGTGTTGTAGAACATGTCCGTGGGCAGGGCAATGATGGCCTCGACGAAGTCGTTCTCAAGCAGGAATTTTCGGATTTCTGACTCGCCGGAGCCGGCGCCGCCGGTGAACAGGGGTGAGCCGTTCAGGACGATGCCGATGCGCGAGCCGCCATCGTGGGCAGGCCGCATTTTCTTGATCAGGTGGAGCAGGAAGAGAAGCGAGCCGTCACTGACGCGGGGCAGGCCGGGGCCGAAGCGGCCGTCGAAGCCGTGGAGTTCATGTTCCT
>Ga0157370_10007367_pt1 | contig 11996 bp, 5 predicted proteins | sample C35metaG_FD_113463 | JGI IMG/M metagenome (GOLD analysis project Ga0157370, IMG submission 113463) | Corn rhizosphere microbial communities from Kellogg Biological Station, Michigan, USA - C3-5 metaG | ecosystem: Host-associated > Plants > Roots > Rhizosphere > Soil | place: USA: Michigan... | reverse complement strand
CTCTGAAGAGTGTGCCGCACGTCGTCTCGTTGAACTTCGGTCGACTGACGGCTCACCTCGATCGAGCGGAGGCGGTCGGAATTCACCTGGTACGCCGTCCGCCCTCCGAGCGACGTGAGGATCTGACCTGTTGACGTGCAGTTGAGGACGGATTCAGGAGCATCTTCGAATTCCGCCTCCGAATGATCACCAGTCCCGTTTCCAAGCCATTTATTGAACCACTCGTATGTGGCGCGTCGATGAAAGAAGTCGTAATCGTGGGGAAGATTCGACGCAAAGAGCCCAACCTTTTCAGCGGCGCGATGTATAGCGTACTGCTCCTTCGATTCCTGGAAGATCTCGCGTGTGCCCTGTTCGTAATGCGGAGAGTAGGTTGCGCCAACGTCCATATGCGTGAAGCAAATCAGCAGCGGCTTCGGCGCGAAGGCCGCCAGAAGATCGCCGCGGTCGAGCCCCAGCTTAAGGCTGCCGATGATGTTCTGCTCTGCGTCAGCATAAGCCCCAGGAGGTTCGTAGTTGGCGCCGGCAACATTTTCCGTGTGACCCTCCACTACGACGGCAGCGTGAATTCGCGGTTCGAGCGCACACAAGTACATGGTTGCGGTGCCTCCGCCGGAATGCCCGCAACAGCCAATGCGGTTGCCGTCGACCTCGGAGCGGCTTAACAGATAATCGAGAGCCCTGACCGCATCCCATGTTTCAAACTGCGTAGTGGTCGACCCGACAAGAAACGCGGGCCACCCGAACTGATCGTGCTCGCCGGTCGGGCCGAAGCGGGACCGGTTTGTTCCGGGCACCGGATACTGCAGACGTTCACCCTGGCCAGGCGGATCCCAGGTTAAGACAACGAAGCCCTTTCGAACCAGATTCTGAAAGACGGTCTGATAGCTTCGGTAGTTTTTACCGTCTCGGGTGTGCCCAAGCGGCGAAATGATCGCAGGATACGGACCTTGGCCTGATTTCGGCACGTACAGGTGCGCCGGAACGTAGAACTGCGGCTGGCTTTCAAAGATGAGCTTTTCTATTCGATAACTGCCACGCTCAATGACGCCGGTGCGCTTAACGTTGAGGGGCGATTTTTCTAGTGGGCCGCCAATAAGCTGCCATACTTTGCTTGAGACGAAAGAGGCCCGCTCTCTAGCATCTTTTTCTGTCTTTATCTTGGATAGGTCAAATTTGCGGCGATTCCGCGCCTCGTTGACAATCGAAATAAGGTAATTGGGGAAGTCGTTCCAGTAATCTCGTGTAATAGCGGCTGTCGAAGCATCCTGTGTGTTGCCGGACACTCCTGCGCCCGGCAGCGGGAGCCCCGACAGCGGTCCCGCGACAGCGAGAGAAGCAGCTTCCAGAAATCGGCGTCGTGTGTTCATAGAGGAAAGAATTCGAATCTGCTGGCGGCCTACTTCGCTGGTCCGCTCTGCCGAAAAACAGGAAGGATCAGAACATGAGTTTCAGTGCAAACTGCAGAATACGCGGGTCGCCTGCTGAAGTGATCCGTCCTTTCGATGAAGAGCTCAGTATGTTTTGCGGCTGGTTGAAGTTGACGTTGTTGAACAGGTTGAAAAATTCAGACCGGAACTGTGCTGAAAATCGTTCCGTGATCTTGAAATTCTTGAGCAGGCTGGCATCCGTGTTGAAGAGGCGCGGTCCTCTCAAGATATTCTTTCCCGAATCTCCAAAAGTGCCCATCGGATTGCGCACAAACGCGCCAACGTTGAAATACTGAGCCACCATTTGGCCGTGGGAGCCTCCGGCGCCCATACTGGCATCTCCGCCGATGTAGTCGGCACGATCGGCGCCGACCCCGCTGAACGAGTTGTCCTGCCCGCTCATGACGGAGAACGGAAACCCATCACGCCAGCTCGCGAGCGAGCTAAGCTGCCATCCGTTCAGCAGACTGTTACCGATGCCGTGAACGGGAAGATTCGGAATCTGCCAAATTGCAGAGAAGTTGAACACGTGGGGCACGTCATCATTCGAAGTGCCGTAATCAAACCTGCGGTTAAAGGGATTCGTTGTGCCTGACGGGCCGAAGTCGTCGATCATTTTCGACCATGTATAATTCGCCTGCACTGAAAAACCATGGCTAATGCGCTTCTCGACCGACGCTCTAAGCGAATGATAGTTCGAGTTGTTATCCGATGAAAACAATCCGATACTTCCAAAATTCGGGTTGAGCCGGCGGGACTGCGTGTTTTTATTGGTAGATGCGCCGGGAATATAGACAGCAGGGTTGTCTTCGCGGAAGCCCAAAGCACCGCTCGCAAGATAGGTGCCCTTGTTGCCGGAATACGAAAGCCTCGCGAGTAATGAACTCGCGAACTGATGTTCGAGAGTAAGGTTCCAGGTCGTCAGTTGCGGCATGTGCCAGTTTCTTTGTAACGTGGCATATATCGAAACCGGAAGAGTGAATGAAGCGTCCGGGCCCGGCAGACTCGGGCCGTATTGGGCGGGAAAAGGATTCGGGATGCCAATGCTCGCGTATGGATCCGCAAATTGGATATTGCCGGAATAATCGAATCGAGGACCAAATGGCGCGGTATCAGCCAGACCGTTAGTGTCGTGGGTACCCATGGGAGTGTAATAGATGCCGGCGCCCCCGCGTAACACGGTCTTGCCGCCCGGCCCAAGTTGATATGCAAAGCCCACGCGAGGCGCGAAGTTGGCCCAGTCCGGTAGGGAACCTGTTTGAGAAGGACAACCGGGATCGGAGTTTGGTCCGCCGAAGAGCATACCGATCGGGGCGTTCGGGAATCGCGATGACTTACTACCGGGTTCATAGCAAACCACGCGCCCTTTTTCTTCGGTGAGTGGATAGTAAGGGTCCCAGCGTACTCCCAATTCAAGTCGCAACTTGGAACTGAGGCGAATATTGTCTTGCGCATACAGACTCCACAAGACGCCTCCGATGTTTTTGAACTCACCGCCGCCTTGGAGAAAGCGAGACGCTTGGCCGGCCAGGAAATCGGACAGATTGCTTCCGGTTAACGAGTTCCCAAACGTAAATTGCCCCGACATTGTATAAGTGTTCGTGAGATCGTTGGTGACACGCACTGCTTCGCCGCCGACATGAAGCTCGTGGGCTCCACGCTGAACGGCTACATCCTCGCGAATTGTGTAATCGCCGCGATTGAAGTTGCCGAGATGATTGGTTGAAACCGTAAAAAATCCGGGAACACTGGCGTAGAGTTCCGGAGGAGTGGGGGCTGCGATTTGAACGCCCGCATCCGGGAATCCGAAGGGCGCGCCGGCCCTTGATCCACCGGTTTGTGACGTCCACCCGAACCAGGTGTTAAACAATAGAGTGGGAGAAAACGAAAACGTGTCGTTCACCGCCAGATTCTGAACTTTGACTTGGTTTCCATTGCCGTCTGCCGCAAGAATATTCTGCCGGCCTATGGCGAGATCGGGAGGCTCGTTGAAGCGAGTCCAGAAATAACTGCCGGTCACCTGATTTTTGCCTACGATCCAGTTGAGCTTGATCATATACTGGTCGTCGTTTTGCACCAGACTTGGCCCCGCGTATGTGAGTTGGCCATTGGGTCCGTTGGGAAGAGGCATAGAGTTGAGAAAGTATTGCGCCGGTGTGCTCAACTGGTTCGACGGAATCTGATTGTCTTGGTAAAGGATGCCCGTTACAGGATCATGGACGGTTATGCCGGTGCCCGCGAAGTTTCCGGTGCGTTCGGCGGCGGTGGGCACAAACGCCACCCTTCCCTGGGCGGCGCTTCGAATCTTGGTCCCCTGGTAAGTGCCGAAGTAGAAGAGCTTGTCTTTTAGAATTGGACCGCCTACACTGCCGCCGTATTGATTTCGCTTTAAAGTGTCCTGAGTTGGAGCGAAGAAGTTACGAGCGTTTAGGTCGCCATTCCGGACGAATTCAAAAACGTCTCCATGGATTGCATTCGTGCCGGACTTGGTAATGATGTTTACCACAGCGCCTGCGCCCATTCCATACTGGGCAGACAAGTTGTCGGACTGCAGATTAAATTCCTGTATGGCGTCCGGATTAGGGAATGGTAGATTCGTATTCACATAAGTATCGTTGTGTCCGGCCCCGTCCATTTGAAAATTGACCGATCTGGGACCCCCACCACCGACGTTAGCGTCTTGTTCCCCTGGATAAACACCACCCTGACAGTTCACGAGGCAATACTTGCCGGTTTCGTTCACTGTTCCGGGCGCCAAAAACAACAGAGTCTGCGGCTGCCGCCCGTTAAGAGGCAAGTCAATAATTCGTTTCTGATCGACGAGTTGCGCCACCATTCCAGTCTCTGTGGTAATCATCTGCGCATTGGCGGAAACATTGATTTGTTCTGTTACATTTCCCAACTGTAAGGTCACTGGAACAGTGGCCGATTGATCGACCACGAGGGTAATGCCACTTTGAACGTATTTTGAGAAACCCTCCCTTTCGACCGTAAGCTGGTATCGGCCAACTGGAAGAGCATTAAATGAATATGCTCCGGCGTTGTTAGTCGTAGTGCGCCTTTGTAGTCCCGTTTCCGTGTTAGTGGCAAGCACGTTCGCCTGGGGAACTGGAGCGCCGGACGGGTCAGAAACCGTTCCACCCAGGTTTGCGTTTGTAAATTGCGCGCGGCCGATACCGGCCGCAAGCGCCAAAAGTAACAGGGTCCTGAGTATGCTAATGAGCCCGTTTCTACTGAATCGTGACAAGACAATCTCCTCCAGCTGTGGGAGCGCGCGAGCCTTGATTCTGCGGCGCCGCGCTTTCGAAACATTCTCTACAACCGAACCGTAAAACATTTGGGACTCGAGAGGGCTGGCTAGAGTCCGTCAGGTAAGCATGACCACCAGCGTACAGATGTCAGAAAATCGCCTCGCGCGGGGAGACGGGATTCGCAACATCGCCGATCTCTCTGGCTGAACGTAAACCTAGATCAGTTTGCTTCTTTCTCCGGAGAGTGTCAAGCATTTTCAATCAAAGTTTTCACGTTTATGAGAAATGTATCTTGAAACAAGCCGACCACCTGCGTATAGTGTGCTTATGGCAAAAGAGAGATGGAAGCATGCAGCCCGTAGATCTCGGGCGGCGGTTCTGTTCGCATGCTTGGGTCTTGCGCTGCAGGCTGCGCCTGTCGCGCTCAAACGTGGCGATCACAAGGTAGACGTCGTCATTGACGGCCAGCCGTTCACAACATACGAGTTCGATAGCGTTGTAGCAAAGCCCTATCTGATGCCGCTCCGCACCGCTTCGGGTATTGTGATCAGTAGAAGTTTTCCCGTTGTCAACACCGTCACGCCGGCAGATCAGAAAACTGCTTCCTTTGAGCCCCATCAGCGGCCGCTCTATTTCGGGCATGGCAATATCGACGGCCTGAATTTTTGGGCGGAGCAAGCCTTCGACCGCTATTATGGTCACGCTCGCCAGGCTTACGGGCGAATGTCTCTGACAAAACTGGAGAGCGTCGCTAGTGGGGCTCAAGTAGGCTCCCTTCGCGCCCGCTTTAATCTTCTTGCGCCCAGCGGGCGTGTGATTGGAGAGGAAACCCAGAGCTTCAAATTTCAGGGAGATGACCGCACTCGCATCATCGATTGTGAGTTTGTCGTTTTCGCCAATCAGGGCCCCATTACTTTCGGCGATACGAAAGAAGGGACCTTCGCGGTTCGCCTGGGGCCGGAACTCAGCGCCCCCCACGATCACATGATTAACTCGAACGGGGCACACGGCGAGCCGGCAATTTGGGGTAAACCGGCCGACTGGGTTGACTACTCAGGCGTCGTCTCCGGAAAAGAGGTTGGGATTGCCGTATTCGATAGCCCCAAAAGCTTTCGTCACCCGACGACTTGGCATGCGCGAGCTTATGGCTTGCTGGCCGCCAACCCTTTCGGGTTGCGCGAATTTGCAAAGGATCCTACAAAGGATGGAAGCTGGACAGTACCGGAAGGAAAATCCTTGACATTTAGCTATCGAGTGTTGATTTACGAAGGTAAGCTTTCGCCTTCACAGCTAGCTGAGATGTATCGGAAGTACTCAGCAGCGCAGTAGCTCGGGTTTACGGGCCGATAGGAATGGTTAACACAGTTCAAGGCGAATTCGGCATTCCGAAAGAAAAATGCTCGGAATCCTGATCTTTCATATCAAGTCACGAGGTTGCCTGTGAATCGAAGATTTTTTCTACTAAGTTCTGCCGCAGTCGCTGGTTTAGATCTGCAATCGTGCACCCAAGACAAGGGTAAGGAGATGGGTTCACCGGGTCAGGCCGAGACGAAGACGATGAAATACGGCGTGCCCGTCGTCTCGGGGCCAATGGACTCGGTGCTGTTGAAGGACTATGATCCACATCCGACTCTCGTGACACCAGTAACTAAGGTCGACAAGGCGCAATTTCCGGTGGTCGACGTCCACGCGCACTCTAACATGTGTGGCATCCACACGCGCGAAGACGCCAACTCCTGGCTACGTACGATGGATCAGGTCGGTATTGAGACGTCCGCCGTATTTACCGACGCCATCGGCGGCGACTTTGATCGTCAAGCTCAATTGTTCAAGCCGTTCGGAAAGCGTTTCCTTATCTTCTGCTCGATGGATACCAGAGATACAGATGCGCCGGACTACAGCGCCCGTGCGGTTAGCGAACTGGAGCGTTGCGTTAGCCACGGCGCCCGAGGGTTGGGAGAACTTACCGATAAAGGATGGGGCATGCAGGGGAATGCAAATGCGCCGCTCCCCCGTAGCAAGCGTATGCATCCCGATGACTCGCGCCTGGACCCCTTGTGGGATAAATGTGCAGACTTAAAAATCCCGGTGAATGTCCATATCGCGGATCACCCATCGTGCTGGCAGCCCCTTGGACCTCATCAGGAGCGGACGCCCGATTTTCAGGTCTTCAATCTGTACGGAAAGGATGTGCCGTCCTATGAAGAGTTGCTAAACTATCGCGACCATATGGTTTCGAAGCATCCACGAACTACTTTTATCGCCGCTCATCTCGGAAACCAGGGCAATGATCTTGCCTCGCTCGCCAAAGTGCTCGATAAATACCCTAACTTTTACGTTGATATCGCCGCCCGGGACTACGAAGTCGGCCGTGAACCCCGCTTCGCTTTGAAATTTCTCAGTCATTATCAGGACCGCGTCCTCTTTGGGACAGATATGGGGCGTGATCAGGCGATGTACCAGGCGTGGTGGCGGCTTTTAGAGAGTGGAGATGAATTCATTCCGGGCCGCCTCTGGTGGCGTCTATACGGCCTGGAAACGCCTTCTGCGGTTCTTGAAAAGCTTTATGCTCATAACGCAAAACGAATTCTGAATTGGACGTAAAAGCATTCCGATACGCGGACGCAGGAAGGTGCTCTCGGAGCGATTTTGTTAAAGTTAGCGAATCGCGCAAAGAGCGGGCGCCACAGCGCTATTGCAGATAGCCACGATAATTCACCGGCGTATAGAATCGCTTGTCTGATGTAATAAGGAGCCTTAGTTAAATGAACTCAACAACTCGTCGCACCTTCATTCAAACGTCCGCCTTGTCCGCCCTCTCAGCGGGGCGTGCATGGGGCAGTAACGATCGCATTAACGTAGCCATTGTCGGAGTTGGCGGCCGCGGCCAGGCGCATATTCACGGCTATGCAAAACAACCCGATGCCCACATTTACGCGCTTTGCGACGTGGATCAGGCAAACCTGGAGCGAAGCCTGGCCCTGGTGAAAAAGCTCACCGGCCAGACGCCAAAGGCTTATAAAGATATGCGAGATGTGTTCGCCGAGAAGGAAGTCAATGCGGTTTCTATGCCGCTTCCTAACCACTGGCACGCCCTTGCAACAATTTGGGCTTGTCAGGCTGGCAAAGACGTATATATAGAAAAACCCGCGTGCCACGACCCTTATGAAGGCCGGCAGATGGTGGCGGCCGCGCGCAAGTACGGACGTATGGTCCAGGTCGGATCACAAGGCAGAAGCGCTGACCATAAAATCCGCGCGGTTCAATTGCTACAGGAAGGGATTATCGGGCAGGTCTATATGGCTAAAGGACTCTGCTTTAAACGCCGGAAGTCGATTGGCCATACGCCGAATGAGCCAGTGCCGGCGGGGGTCGACTGGGATAAATTTCGTGGCCCGGCGCCCATGATCCCTTTCAGCAAGAACCATTTTCTTTATAACTGGCACTGGTTCTGGGATACAGGTAACGGCGACATCGGCAACCAGGGCGTGCACGAAATGGATATTGCGCGATGGGGTCTCGGGGTCGGCCATCCACGCTCTGCCGTTGCGAATGGCGGCAAATATGTTTATAAGGACGACCAGGAAACTCCCAATACACTGCTTTCCCGCTTCGATTACGGCGACAAGGAACTTGTCTTTGAGGTGCGTGGTCTTCAAACCGGAACGGAAGGCGAACTGAGCATGACTTCTGAAGGCAACACGGTAGGTGATCTCTTCTATGGAAGTGATGGTTGGCTATCACTCGATGGAAATGGCTATCGAGTATTTAAAGGAGATCCTGCGAAACTGATCCAATCCGCGAAATCCGGCAATGACAGCTTCGCCGCGCACATCGCTAATTTTCTATCGGCGATGCGAAGCCGGAAATATCAGGATCTTCATGCCGATGTTGATATTGGACGGATCTCCGCGGATCTCTGCCACCTCGCTAATATCAGCTATCGGCTCGGCGGCCAACTGGAGAACTTTGATCCACGAACCGAGCGTTTCGAGAATGCAAAAGCAAATGATCTCGCGCATCCGCCTTACCGGGCACCCTATGTCATTCCGAACCTTACGGGAGAGTAATCGAGCTAGTTGTTCGCTTTCTAAACGTTTTCTGGCAATTTGTCGGGCAACGGAACATATGCAAGAGGTCTTTCGGCAATTGAGGAAAGCAAAGCGATCGACGACAAATTGTTGAGGTGACGGGCCTAACCCTATCACGCGCCTTTTTCAGTTCTTCCCACGTTTATTGAAACATGAGCGGAGACAAAGATCGAGCCCACGACGTCCAGATTGGGAAAACGATTCTCGATTGCAAATAAAGAGAAAGGCGTTCATGGTTTATTTGTGGACAGATCCTTGATCTGCGGCGGTCTCGCAGGCCGTTTCGGAACATTTGCAAGCGCCTGGAACGCTATTGCTTGGAATCAGAAAAACAGCTCAGCCGCAACGTCGCTTGGCGCTGAAAGGCACAGGTTGGCACGACAACAGCCGCTGCTAGGGCTGCGTGGTCCCAAGAAAAAAAAGCAAGTAGTTTGCTTTCCTGGTGCTGGAGGTGGGGGTCGAACCCACATGACCAGTGAAGGTCGCGGGATTTTGAGTCCCGTGCGTCTGCCAGTTCCGCCACTCCAGCAAGGCGACGAAAACGCCTCAAAGGCGCATGTCAGTTCGAGTATACCAGCCGCTTCTGATTACACCGTCCGGATCATGTGATCCGGACAATCGAGTTGCGCCTGGGCCGTGAGACGAGGAATCAAGTCGAATCCGTACTGCGCGAGGAACGGAAGAATCGTGTAAAAACGTTCTTGCAAATGGCCGTGCGGATAGACGATGTTCATCAGGAAATTTGCGCCTTCCGTTGCGTGCGCCGTGCGTTCCATTGCGGCGCGCGCCCCTTTTCGCGCCAACTTATCCAACTGGTAAAGCATTTTTGCTTCGCTTTTATGCGCGGCCGCCACGAGCGTAGGGTCGAGGCGGCTGAGTTCGGATCGCAACTCCGCAAGTCTGCCGGCAACGGTTTCGCGCACGGCTTTGAAACTCTCCTCAATTTGCGGGGGAACCAGCCGTTTCGCTATCCGGCTCTGAACCCGGTCGTGGTGGTCTAGCAAATCCTGAACCTGTAATCCGTAACGGCCCAGGAGCCTCGTCGCACGCGAGTTGAGCAGCGTGAACGCATTGCGCGGCATAATGACAGGCATGCGGCCCAGCAGTTCCCGATAAATCACCTGAGCCTGCGCCATGTACGCGACCTCCGCGGGACCGCCTACATATGCAACCGTCGGAAGCAGATAATCCTGCATGACGGGCCGTAGCAATGCGTTGGGAGAAATGTCCGCCGCCCGCGCTTGCAAATCGCCGATGGAATAGGAGCCATTCCGGGATACGAACCGGCCATCGCGCAGTTTCAGGCTAACCCGCCGTCCCCGATCGAGCAGGAAGAACGGCGACGTATCTTTCTCGACGTGCACTTGGCTGTGGTACCCGGCAGCCGAAAGCTCGGCATCCCGCTCTCGCAGCAATTCCACTAAGTGAGGAGCAGCATGGGCTGCCTCCGCCAGAAATGGCGCGGCTGTGTTCCGTATATCCGGATCGAGCGGATCGAGCAACAGTAAGCCCAAGCCTTCTAACAGTTCATTCAACAATTGCCGGAATCCTGCGCCGAGCGTTGCGCCCGGATAATAGGCCTTCTTGACCCGATTGACTACGTCTTGGCCGTATGGCAAATGAGCGAGAGAGCTGGCCAATTCCTCTATCGGTACATCCCTCAGCACCGCCGATCCTGCCGGGCCCTGCGTAGGCTCACATTTTGCGATCAGTTTCCGCGGATCTGAATCGGGGCCGAATGTCCAAACGTGATCTACTTCATCGACGTCGTGGTCTTCGGTCGCAAGCCAGAAGATCGGAACCGCCGCCCGTCCCTGTTCCGTCAGCCTCCGCGCCAGCCGGACCGCTGTCAACGCTTTATAGATCGTGTACGCGGGCCCACTGAACAATCCAACCTGCTGGCCCGTTACCACCGCTACCGTTTCTGGTCTAGCTAAAGCCTGGAGCGATTGGCTGCCTGGGTTTTGTTTGGCAAGGACTTCGACGAGGCGGGCGCGGCGCTCCGATGGATATTGAATCTGCTGCGCGGCGGTCACATAAGATTCGGGTGAGAACGCATCCCCAATGTAAAACCTGCTGACTCGATCGAAATTGTAGAGATAGTCGGAGAAGAGATGACTTGTGCCAGGAATCAGGCTCTGTTTAAGACACGAGGCTTTCATGCGTTAGACACTGACTAAGCTGATGATACAGGGCAGACTAAAGTTACCAGACTTTGCTCGACGCGTGCGAACGTGCTACGGTCTCTGTGGCCATTTGACACATTCGCAGGGCAGCGCGCCTGAGGCAATTTCGAAAGCCGGCCGTCCTCGTCGACAATAAGAATTAGGAATAAGGACGAGCATGGCAGGCGTTTATCTCTCATATCCCTTTTGCGCACAGAAGTGTACCTTTTGTAATTTTGCTTCGGGCGTCGCATCGGATGACGTCCAGCGGCATTACGAGCGGATGCTGCTCCGGGAGATTGAGCACCACGATTGGAAGTGGCTTCCCGAAACGATCTACTGGGGTGGCGGAACGCCCAGTCTCATGCCTCTGGATGAGTTCGCCGACGCCATGCGCGCTATTCCAGCGGCGCACATCAAAGAAGCAACGCTCGAATGTGCGCCAGGGTCGGTTACGGCCGATCGCGCGCAAGCCTGGCGCGCAGCGGGCATCAATCGTGTGAGTCTTGGCGTGCAATCGTTCGTTGAGGCGGAAACGCGCCGCACCGGACGAAAGCATTCGGCTGAAATAGTAGAGCGTGAGTTGAACATGCTCGCGAACGCGGGAATCAGCAACATAAACATCGACCTGATCGCAGGCTTGCCTGGCCAGACCCTCGAATCTTGGCAGACATCGCTCGATTGGGTGGAACGGCTGGCGCCTCCGCACGTTTCCGTCTACATGTTTGAGATCGACGAGGACAGCCGGCTCGGGCGTGAAGCCCTGCTTGGCAAAATTCGGTATGGGGCGAATGCTTTGCCGCCCGACGATACTGTCGCGGAGTTTTACGAATGCGCTGTGGAACGTCTAAAGTCGGCGGGTCTGCCTCGGTATGAAATTTCGAATTTCGCGCGGCCCGGTTTCGAATCGCTGCACAACCTGAAGTACTGGACCCTCGAACCTTACATCGGCTTTGGCGTGGATGCGCACTCGTTCGACGGATCGTTGCGCTGGTCGAACATCGATTCGGCGGAAGAATACATCGCCCGCCTCGAGAATCATTTGAGCCCCGGCGCTGG
>Ga0157370_10007366_pt1 | contig 11996 bp, 8 predicted proteins | sample C35metaG_FD_113463 | JGI IMG/M metagenome (GOLD analysis project Ga0157370, IMG submission 113463) | Corn rhizosphere microbial communities from Kellogg Biological Station, Michigan, USA - C3-5 metaG | ecosystem: Host-associated > Plants > Roots > Rhizosphere > Soil | place: USA: Michigan... | reverse complement strand
CGAGCTTCGGCCTGGGCGGACTGCGCTTCCTCACCCGCTCCGGTGTTCGCACCACCATCGACCAGGCCGCCGGCATCGTGGTCGCGCTGCTCGTGGCGTTCTCGGTGATCGCGCTCGCGTCAGCCGGGGTGATGCTGGCGGCCTCGGCCGCGGCGGACGTACAGCGACGTCTTCAGGGGATCGGCGTGGCGCGAGCGCTCGGGTTCACGCCGCGCTCGGTGGCGGCGCAGTACGCGCTCGACTCCGCTGTGATCGCGCTGCCCGCCGGCGCCGTGGGGCTCGCGATCGGCGCGCTCGTGTCGTATGGGCCCTCGGCGCGACTGCTCGAGTCGCTGAACGAGCTGTCCCCCGGGGCCGTTCTGCTCGGACCGCTCGCGCTCGCGCTCCTGGCGGTGGTGGCGCTCGTCGCCGCGGCCGCGGCGTGGCCCGCCTGGCGCGCGGCCAAGCGGCCAGTGGTGTCGGTGCTGCGCGGCGGCGACGTTCCCGTGGCCCGCGGCACGCCGCGCCTGCCGTCCGGCTTCGTGGGACTCGGCATGCGCCTGGCGGCCACGCGCCGCCGGCGAATGCTTGCCACGGTGGCGGTGCTGGGCGTGTCGGGCGGGGTGGTGCTGACCATGCTCGGCATGGCGCGGCTGCTCGACCGGCTCCAGCACGACCCGGGCCTGGTGGGCAAGCGCTACCAGCTGACGGTCGACGCGCCGGCGTCGCGCGCGCGGGAGATCGCCCGGCTGCCGGGCGTGGCCGCCGCGGCGCCGCGCTACGTGGTCTTCGCCGCGGACTCGTTCGAGCTTGGAGAGAGCCTCAAGGTGGTGGCGTATCCGGGCGACCACACGCCGTTCGAGTCGCCGCCGCTTGCGGCGGGCCGGCGCGTGCGCTCCGCGGGGGAGGCCGAGGTGGGCACCGGGATCGCCGACGCGCTGGGCGTGCGGCCGGGCGCCGAGCTGGCGCTCGAGCTGCCGACGGGGCGCGAGGTGCGCTTTCGCGTGGTGGGACTCGTGCGCGCCTTCGACAACGACGGCCGGGTGGTCTACACGCGGCCGCGGCGGCTGCTCGCCGCCGACCCGGGGCTGAGCGGTCCGATCGCGATCAAGCTGGCCAACGGGGCGTCACGAGACGACGTGGTCCGCAGGCTGGGCCGCCTGGGGCTCGAGCCGCAGCCGGTCACCGCCGCCACCACGCGCAACGCCGGCTTCCTCGGCGTGCTGGCGGCGTTGCTGCGGGCGGTCGCGCTGGTGGACGGGATCGTGTGCCTCTACATCCTCGTGCAGGCGCTGGCTCTGACGGCGCGCGAGCGGCGCTCCACGATCGCGGTGCTGCGCGCGGCCGGCGCCGGGCAGCGGGAGGTGCGCCGCGTGCTGTTCGGCGCGGCGCTGGTGGTGGTGCTCGGAGCGGCGCCCCTGGCGGTGGCGCTCGAGCTCCTGGTGCTCGCGCCGGCGGTGAGCAACCTCGCCGCGAGCTACGTGTCGCTGCCGCTTGCCGTGGGGATCGGGCAAATCGCGATCGTGATCGCCGGCCTGGTCGTTCTCGCCGCCGCGGCATCGGCGCTCGCGGCACGCCAGCTCGGCCGCGAGCGGGTGGTCACCGGATTGAGGAGCGACTGACAGGTGCGCCGCCTTGTGCTGCTGTTGGCGGTCATCGTGCTCATCGCCGGCTGCGGCTCCTCCGGCAACGGCGGCAGCGGCGACACGCTGCACGGCACGTGGGTCGACCCGCACCACACCGGGCAGCTCACGCGCGGGCCCGGCGAGTCGCTCGTGGATCGCACCGAGTTGGCAGCTCGCTCGAAGCCGGTCGAGCAGCTCGCTTTGTTCGCCCAGTTCACTGACGCGCACGTGCGCGACGAGGAGTCGCCGGCGCGCGTGCCGTTCCTCGACCGCTACGGCGGCGCGTTCAGCTCGACGTTCCGGCCCCAGGAGGCGCTGTCGCCGCAGGTGCTGGCCGAGACGGTGCGCTCGATCGACGCGCTCCATCCGCAGGCGGTCGTGGACAGCGGCGACCTGATCGACAACGACCAGCAGAACGAGCTCGACCAGGCGCTCGCGATCCTGCACGGCGGCGTGGTCGATCCGAACAGCGGCGCGCCCGGCTACAGCGGCGTGCAGAGCGCCTCCGACCCCGACCCGCTCTTCTACCGCCCGGGCGTGGACGCGCCTCGCCACCCCGGCCTGCTCGCGGCGGCCGAGCGGCGCTTCCGCTCGCCGGGACTGAGCGCCCGCTGGTACCCGGTGGTCGGCAACCACGACGTGCTCGTGCAGGGCGAGCTCGCCCCCACTCCCGCACTGAACGCGGTGGCCACCGGTTCGCGCCGGCTCGTGGCGCTCGACCCGTCGATCCGTCCTTCGAGCGCGGACGAGCGGTTCGCGGGCCGGGAGGTGGACGCGCTCCTGGCAAGCGGCGGGCTGCCCGGCCACAGTGTGCACACCGCGCCCGATCCGGGTCGCCGGTTGCTCTCGGCCGGCGAGCTCGTGCGGAGGCTCCGCGCCGCGTCGCACGTGGGAGGCGCGGGCTCGACCCTCGACTACAGCTTCGACATCGGGCGCAGCGTGCGCGGCATCGTGCTCGACACCGTGCGGCGCGACCAGGGCTCGGGCGGGACGCTCGCGCCCGCGCAGGTGCAGTGGCTGCGGGGGCAGCTCGCGGCGGCCGGCTCACGCTACGTGGTCGTCTTCACCCACCAGGCGCTCGACACGTTCCCCGCGGCCGCTCCGGCGCTCGCCCTGCTGGACCACGACCCGCACGTGATCGCCGCCGTGGCGGGCAACAGCCACAAGAACCGGATCGAGCCGCGCCGCTCCGCAGCGGGCGGCTATTGGCAGATCACCACGTCGTCGCTCGCCGACTACCCGCAGCAGGCCCGGGCGTTCCGACTGATGAGGACGGCCGACGGTCGAGTCGCGCTCGAGACGTGGATGATCGACCACGGGGACGGACATATGGCGGGGATCTCCCGCGAGCTCGCATATCTGGACGTGCAGGGCGGCAGGCCCAACCGCTTCCTGGGCGGGCCCGACGACCGCAACGCGCGCCTCTACCGCTGATCCGGTAGCCCAGGGGGCGAATAGTTAGACGCGCGTTTCTTACCCCCGTGTGGGGGGTAGCGGTAGTTGCGTGATCAAGCATTTGCTACCATGCTTGAGCAGTCAACTTTCTCGCGCAAAGAGGAGGCGTTATGAGTCTGGGACTACTCGTCCTCAGGGTGGTGGTCGGCCTGTTGTTCGTCGGCCACGGAACACAGAAGCTGTTCGGCTGGTACGGGGGCCACGGCCTGTCCGGCACCGGCTCGTTCTTCGAGTCCATGGGGTTCCCACAAGGCAAGCGCCAGGCGTTCATGGCCGGCCTGTTCGAGGCGGGTGGCGGCCTGCTGCTCGCGCTCGGTCTGTTCACGCCATTCGCGGCGGCCGCGCTGATCGCGGTCATGACCGTGGCCGTGATCAAGGTGCACTTCGCCAAGGGCGTGTGGGCGTCGAATGGCGGCTATGAGTACAACGTCGTGCTCGTGGCGGTCGTGTTCGCGCTGGCGGCCGTCGGCGCGGGCGACTGGTCGCTCGACAACGCGCTCAACCTTGGCCTGCATGGGGCAGGCTGGGCAGTTGGGGCACTCGTGGTCGGCATCCTGGGTTGCCTGCTGCCGCTGATCGAGGCACGCATCGCCGCGTCTCGCCGCGACCACGCCCACCCGACCACCGCCTAACCACCGGAAGACGCGCGCTCGAGGGGCGCGGCGCACCACGCGCCGCGCCCCGAACACGCGTCCAGGCCCTATCAAGACGCCCGCCTGAACTGTCGATCTTCGGCGGGTATGAATCTGGTGATTGATTACCTGCTTCGCTGGTTCGAGACGGTGTCCGCGGAGATGCGCGCGAGCCTCGAGCCCGTGCGCGACTGACCCCGCGCCCGACGTCCCGACCCAGCCCCGGGGCCTGATGCGAGGATTGCGGTGTGGCCGGCCCCGCCGACAACTCGCATCCGCCTGACGTCGCCGAGCTGCTCGAGCAGCGCTCCGCCGACGCGATGGCGCTCAACCAGCGCCACCTCAACCCGCAGCTCGGCCGCATCCTGCGGACGCTCGGGTTCGACCGCGAGTGGGCGGAGGGCCGCGGCCCGTACCTGATCGATCGCGAGGGGAACGAGTACCTCGATCTGCTCTCCGGCTACGGCGTGTTCTCGCTCGGCCGCAGCCACCCGTATGTGAAGGAGCAGCTCGCGCAAGTGCTCGCCGCGGACACCGCCAACCTCCCCCAGCTCGGCGTCTCGACGCTGCCGGGCGTGCTGGCGGAGGCGCTGATCGCCCGCGCGCCCAGGTCGCTCGACGGCGTGGTGCTCACGAGCTCCGGCACCGAGGCGGTGGAGACCGCGATCAAGCTCGCCCGCGCCGCCACCGGCAGGCCGCGCATCATCTACTGCGACCACGGCTTCCACGGGCTCACGCTCGGCTCGCTGTCGGTGAACGGCAATGAGGAGTTCCGCGAGCGCTTCGAGCCGCTGCTCCCGGGCTGCGACCCCGTGCCGTTCGGTGAGCTCGGCGCTCTGCGCGCCGAGCTCGAGAAGGGCGAGGTGGCCGGCTTCCTCGTCGAGCCCGTGCAGGGCAAGGGCGTGAACCTGCCGCCCGACGGCTACCTCGAGCAGGCCCAGCAGCTCTGCCGCGACGCCGGCTCGCTGTTCATGCTCGACGACGTTCAGGTGGGGCTCGGCCGCACCGGCCGCCTGTTCACCTCCGAGCACTGGCGGCTCGAGCCCGACCTCGTGACCGTCGCGAAGGCGCTCTCCGGCGGCTACGTGCCGATCGGAGCGGTGCTCGCCAGCCGCGCGGTGCTGGACGCGGTGTTCGACTCGATGGAGCGCGGCGTGGTGATCGGCTCGACGTTCGGCGGCAACGACCTGGCAGCGGCGGCCGGCATCGCCACGATCCAGACGCTCGAGCGAGAGAACCTGGTGGACCGCGCCGCGCAGCTTGGCGATCTGCTGCTCGATCTCACGCGCCCGCTCACCAGCCGCTTCGAGATCGTGCGCGAGGTGCGCGGGCTCGGCCTGATCTGGGCGATCGAACTGGGTCCGCCCGCCGGCCGCGCGTCGCGCCGGCTGTGGGATGCGATCGAGCGCCGCCAGCCCGGCCTGTTCGCGCAGCTCGTGACGGTGCCGCTGTTCCGCGACCACTGCATCCTCACCCAGGTGGCCGGCCACCACATGAACGTGATCAAGGCGCTGCCGCCGTTCGTCACGCCGGAGGAGGACATCCGTCGCTTAGCGAGCGCGCTCGAACAGGTGCTCGAGGCCGCCGAGGAGCACCTGTTCCGCAGCTACGCGAGCCTGGGCTTCGAGCTCGGGCGCCGCAGCCTGTCCGCGCGCCGGGCGTGAAGGCGCTCGTGACCGGCGCGTCGGGGTTCATCGGCGCGCACGTGGCGGCCGCGCTCACCGAAGGCGGCGCGGGCGTGCGCGCCTTCGACAGCGAGGAGCCTCCGCCCCACGCGCGCGTGGATGACTGGGCAAAGGGCGACGTACTGGACCCGGACGCGCTGCGCCGAGCGATCGACGGCTGCGACACGGTCTTCCACCTGGCCGCGGTCTACAGCTACTACCGCCGCGACGCCGAGCGAATGCTGCACGTGAACGTCCAGGGCACACGCAACGTGCTGGCGGCCGCGGGCGCGCGCCGCGTGGTGCACACCTCGAGCGCGGCCACCTGCGGCCCGGCGCCCGGCCGCCCGGCCACCGAAGCGGACTCGCCGCCGCAGTGGGAGCTGAAGGTGGCCTACAAGCGCAGCAAGATCGAGTCCGAGAAGCTGGCGCTCGCCGCCGGTGCCGTGGTGGTGAACCCCACCACGCCCGTCGGCCCAGGCGATCTCCGCCCCACCCCCACCGGCAAGATGATCCGCGACGTCGCCTCGGGCAGGGCGCGGGCCTATGTCAAGAGCACCGGGCTGAACATCGTGGCCGTGGAGGACCTGGCTCGCGGCCACCTGCTCGCCCACGAGCACGGCCGGACCGGCGAGCGCTACCTCCTGGGCGGCGAGAACCTGTCGCTTCAGCAGGTGTTCGCGATCGTGGCTGAAGCCGCCGGGCGCACGCCGCCGCGCGTGGCGATCGCGTTCCCGCTCGTGCTCGGAGCCGCCTGGGCCGCGGATCGCACCCTTGCGCTATTTGGCCGCGAACCCGAGCTGCTCGTGCTTGACTCTGTGCGGCTGGCCCGCGTGCCGGCGCTGTTCAGCTGCGACAAGGCGAAGACGGAACTCGGCTACTCGTGGCGCCCCGCCCGGCAAGCACTCGAAGAAGCGGTGACAGGCCGCATCGAGCAGACCACACAGGTGTCTTAATAAACATGGACCGCTCTCTGACCCGTAGGAAGTTCCTCGGCGCCGGCGCAGCCGCCGGTGCCGCGCTCGCACTGCCCGGCGCCAGCGCCGCGGCCAAGCGCCACGCGCCGCGCAAGAAGCGCCGCGTGGAGGTGGCCATCGTCGGCGCCGGACTGGCCGGACTGACCGCCGCGCGCGAGCTCGCGAAGGCGGGCCACGAGGTGTGCGTGCTCGAGGCGCGCGACCGCGTGGGCGGCCGCACGCTTAACCACCACGTGTCCAAGCACGTGATCGCCGAGGCGGGCGGCGAGTACATCGGCCCGACTCAGAACCACATCGCGGCCCTCGCGAAGCAGCTCCACGTCAGGACCTTCAAGACCTACAACACAGGCGACAACGTGCAGTACCTCCGCGGCCAGCTGTCGCGCTACCCGGCGTCGGGCCTGCCCACCGACCCGGACGTGCAGCAGGGCATCGTCGCCGCGGTATCGCAGCTCGACCCGATGGCGGCGCAGGTGCCCGTCGGGGAGCCGTGGAAGGCGAAGCGCGCGGCCGAGTGGGACGCGATGACCTTCCAGGACTGGATCAACGCGAACGTCACGACCTCGGTCGGCCGCCAGGTGCTGCTGAGCGCGGCCGACGCGATCTGGGGAGCGGACCCAGCGCAGATGTCGCTGCTCTACGTGCTTGGCTACATCGCCACCTCGGGCGACGAGAAGACGCCGGGCAGCATCGTCCCGCTCGTCACGACCACCGGTGGCGCGCAGGACAGCCGCTTCGTGGGCGGCTCGCAGCTCGTGTCCCAGCGGCTCGCGGCCAAGCTCGGCTCGCGCGTGGTCCTGCACTCGCCGGTGCGGAGCGTGGAGCAGCACGCTGGCGGCGTGACCGTCACGAGCGACCGCGTGGAGGTCCACGCCAAGCAGGTGATCATCGCCATCCCGCCGGTGCTGCTGAAGCACATCCACTTCGCGCCCGACGTGCCGCGCATGCGCCGCAACCTCGCCAGGCGGATCGTGCCCGGCCACCTGATCAAGTGGGAGGCCGTCTACGACCGCCCGTTCTGGCGCGATGTCGGCCTGAGCGGCCAGGTGGTGTCCGACATCGGCCCCGTGCGCACCACCTTCGACAACTCACCGCCCAGTGGCAAGCCCGGGATCCTGTTCGGCTTCATCGGCGGCTCCGACGCCGCGCACGTGGCCAAGCTCAGCGCGAAGGCGCGCCGCAACGTGGTGCTGTCCGCGTTCGAGACCTACTTCGGCCCAGAGGCCCGGAAGCTCGTCGACTCGTTCGAGATGGACTGGACCAAGGAGGCCTGGACCAAGGGCTGCCCGGTGGGCTACACGCGCCCGGGCACCCTGCGCCGCTACGGCCCCGCGCTGCGCGTGCCCTTCCGGCGCGTGCACTGGGCCGGCACCGAGGTGGCGACCTACTGGAGCGGATACATGGACGGGGCCGTCCGCTCCGGCGAGGTGGCCGCGAAGGAAGTCCGGCGCGCCCTGCGCCGCTGAGCGGCTAAAGATTCCCGCCGCTCGCCGATTTCCCACTTGATGGGCATCCTTGCCGCGATCAGGGAGGCGTTCAGCCGCCGCGAAGACCCCTACGCCGGCGGCGATATCGCCTTGGCGCGCAAGCTCGACGGGCTGCTTACCGTCACGGGCACGGTCGTCGCCCTGATGCTGATTCCGCTGGCGCCGCCCACGCACGCGATCGGCAACGCCGGCTGGTTCGTGGCGGGCGTGGTGGCACTCGTGGGCTGTGCCTCCACCATCTACGACAAGGTCAAGCCCGGCGGCCGCACATGGGTCGCGATGCTGGCCTGGAACTACGTGGGCGTCGCTCAGATCGCCGTGGTGCAGTGGCTGGCGGGCGTGCACGCCCCGTACCGCGACCTGTTCATGCTCTCGACCGTCTTCGTCGGCGGCATCCACCCGCCGCGACGGCTCATCCCCTTTCTCGCGATCGTCAACGCGATCACGATCGCGCCGCTCTTCTTCACACCTTGGGACCCGATGCTCACGGGCGAGGTGATGGCGCTCGTCCTGCTCTGGTCGTCGCTGTCCCTCATGGCTTCGATCGCGAACATGAACGCGCGGCTGCACCGCATCGGCAGCGTGGAGGCCGAGGCGCTCGCCCGCGCGGACTCGCTCACCGGCCTGGGCAACCGGCGCGCCTTTGACGAGGCGCTGATCGCCGAGATAGCGCGCGCCCGGCGGGTGGGCTCGCCGCTCAGCCTGGTGCTGGCCGACCTGAACGACTTCAAGGAGATCAACGACGTGCACGGTCATCTGGCGGGGGACGACTGCCTGCGCGAGGTTGCCGGCGTGATCCGCGACGAGGTGCGCCTGCACGATCACTGTTTCCGCTGGGGAGGAGACGAGTTCGCCGCGATCCTCACCGAAAGCGACGGCGCCGCGGCCGCCCGGATCGCGGAGCGCATCACCACAGCGGTCGCGGAGCGCTGCCGCCAGCCGGACGGCGAGCCGCTGACGATCGGCGCCGCCCACGCCGAGCTGACCGACGCGATGACGGCGGACGACCTCCTGGCGGAGGCCGACGCCGCGCTGATCGCCCTGAAACTAGGAACTAGAAACTAGGAACTGGCGCGCGTTAGCGCGCCCTTCTGTACCTTCAGGCGCGCAGATGCGTGGGCAGGGGTGCTACACGGTGCGGGGAATAGTGCTTGCCGCGTTGGCGACACTGGCGTTCGCCGGCGCAGCGCAGGCCGATCCGCCGCCGCCAGGCTCGACCTGGAGCGAGACCTACATCCAGGAGCCGGACGGCACCTCGCTGCACGCGGACATCCTGCGTCCGAGCAACCTGCCGGCCAACGCCAAGACGCCGGTGATCCTCTCGATCGGCCCGTACTTCAACCACTCGGGCCAGACCGGCCCGGCGGGTCCCGCCGAGGACACCCCGTACACGCCGGTGGGCGACGCGGGCCCGTCCGCGCGCTTCTACGACTTCGTGAACGGCGCCCACCTGATGGAGCGCGGCTACACGTACGTGATGGTCGACCTCCGCGGCTTCGGCGGCTCGAGTGGCTGCCTCGACTGGGCGGGACCGGGCGAGCAGGCGGACGTGACGAACGCGGTCCAGTGGGCGGCGAGCCAGCCCTGGTCCAGCGGCAAGGTGGGCATGTACGGCAAGTCGTACGACGGGGTGACCGGCTTGATCGGCGAGGTCAACCACCCGAAGGGCCTCGCGGCCGTGGTCTCTCAGGAGCCGGTCTACGACCTCTACCGCTACCTGTACATGAACCGCGTGCGCTTCGAGAACTCGCTCGCCACGCCGGCGCTGTACGACATGATCGCCGGGACTCCCGGCACGAGCGGCGACACGCTCGCCTACCAGCAGAACGCGCTGAACGACACCGCGCGCCCCGGCTGCCCGCTGCTCAACTGGGCGGACCAGCAGGACTCGAACCACTCCTCGCCGTACTGGCAGCAGCGCGACCTGATCTCCAAGGCCAAGGGCGCGACCACACCGCTGTTCATGACGCAGGGCTTCATCGAGAACAACACGAAGCCCGACGGCGCCTGGGACTTCTTCAACAACGTGACCGGGCCGAAGCGCGCCTGGTTCGGGATGTGGGACCACGTGCGCGGGAACGACACCGACGCGAACGGGCGGCTGGCGATGGGACGCAAGGGCTGGTTCGACGAGGTGATGCGCTTCTACGACCGCTACCTGAAGGGCATCAAGCCGGGCGTGCAGGACCCGGCGCTGGCGATCGAATCGAGCGACGGCAGGTGGCGCGCCGAGTCGCACTGGCCGCCCGCCGACTCGCGCAACTACACGGCCAATCTCCGGCCGGGCAGCTACACCGACGACACGACCAACAACGGCACCGCCGAGGGCGGCTCGCCGAACGGCGAGGGCATCTGGACGTTCTCGCCCGCGTTCACGCACGAGGTGCGCTTCGCCGGCGTGCCCAAGCTGACGGTCGACGAGACCTCGCAGTTCCAGAACGCCAACCTCACCGCCGACATCTATGACGTCGACGCCGACGGCAACGCGATTCTGATCAGCCGTGGCACCTACCTGCTGGGCGGCACGGGCACGATCTCCTTCGACATGTACGGCGACGACTGGGTGCTGCCCGCCGGACACCGCCTGGGCGTGCTGGTCGGCTCGTCCAACTCGGAGTGGTGGACGCCCACGCCCACCTTCCAGACCGTGACCGTGAACAGCGCGCACGTCACGCTGCCCTTCCTCAGCTGCGCGCGCACGAAGTTCATTCAGGGCGACCCGTCGGTCAAGCTCGACAGCTACAAGGCCGACGCGCCATTCCCGGTGGACGCCGCCGCCATCAGCGACGCGACCGACCCGTCATTCCCGGTTCCGCCGGCCCTCCGCAACTGCGGGCTTTAAAAGACACCCGCTAGGGTCATCCGTCCTGACCCAGACGGAGAGGACTCGTCTTGCAAGTTCGTCGTTCTTTGGTACTCGCTGCCGCGCTCGTGGCCGCGCTCGTGCTGGCGGCCCCTTCGGCGCAGGCCGCTAAGAAAAAGGGCCCGACCATCACGGTCATGACCCGCAACCTCTTCCTCGGCGCGGACCTGATCCCGCTCGCCACCACCGACCCCGGCGCGCAGTTCGAGCAGACCACGACCAACATGTTCAACGGCGTGAAGGCCGAGGACCCGAACGGGCGGATGAAGCTCGTGGCGGGTGAGATCGCGAAGGCCAAGCCCGATCTCGTGGGCCTCCAAGAGCTGTCGCTGTGGCGGACCGGCGCAGCCCCAGCCTCCACCGTCGCGTTCAACTACATCAAGCAGATCACCGCGCAGCTCAAGAAGCTGCATCAGTCCTACCGCGTGGTGGCCATCAAGCAGGGCTTCAACGTGGAGGGCCCGATGGGCGGCGGCAACGACGTCCGGCTCACGCTCGGCGACGCGATCCTCGCCAGGAAGGGCGTGAAGGTGAGGCACGCGCGCTCGGGTCTGTTCAAGAACCAGCTCACGATTCCCACGAAGGCGATCGGCAACGTGGTCACGAACCGCGGCTACAACGAGCTCGACGCCACGGTGCGCGGCGTGACGGTCCACGTGGTGAACACTCACCTCGAGGCCTACCTGGCGAGCACCCGGCTGCAGCAGGCCCAGGAGCTGGTGAAGGGGCCGCTGCGCTCCAAGCTGCCGACGATCCTGCTCGGCGACCTCAACTCGGGACCGAACCTCCCGAAGCCGGAGGACCGCCCGCCCTACCAGGCGATCGCGAAGGCCGGCTTCAAGCCCGAGCGGACGGCGAAGTTCAGCTGCTGCTTCGACGACCTGAACGACCAGAGCAAGTGGGACCACAACGTGGACTGGATCATGGCCAAGCCACGCCTGAAGCTCGTGCGCTCGTTCATCACGGGCAGCGAGCGGACGAAGGCCGGCGTGCACCCGTCTGACCACGGCGGAGTGGTCAGCGTGCTGCGCCTCAAGAGGAAGTAGCGAAGGTCCTAAGCGCGCCGCCGGTGCCACCTGGCCCATGCCAGGTGGCCTCGGCGCGCGTGCCGCCCACACGCCAGCGGCGCGTGGCGGAGCGGCCGGCAGCGAGCGTGCCGAACGCGAGCGTCCTCCCGCCCATCCGGACGCGCAGCCCGGTAGCGGGGGCGTCGCCCGCGTTGCTCACCGTCACCCGCACGCGCCGATGCCGCAGTTGGCTCACGCGCAGGCGCACATCGGCGGTGGAAGGGTTGGCGGCGCAGGCGGACCGCGG
>Ga0157370_10007363_pt1 | contig 12001 bp, 6 predicted proteins | sample C35metaG_FD_113463 | JGI IMG/M metagenome (GOLD analysis project Ga0157370, IMG submission 113463) | Corn rhizosphere microbial communities from Kellogg Biological Station, Michigan, USA - C3-5 metaG | ecosystem: Host-associated > Plants > Roots > Rhizosphere > Soil | place: USA: Michigan... | reverse complement strand
GCGATTTCAAGGCGATCGGAACCGATCGCTGGTTGAGAAATCGCGATAAAAAGGGTCGAATCCAGGCCAGATGAGGCCAACCGGATCCAACAGTCTTCCGTCGCGATTTTTCGATAAGTCACTGAATACGAGCCGAAACCAGAGAATTCGGCTGGCTGGGGCGGCAGGATCCAAATTCCCGCAACAACTTATTGAAATAAATTACATGTCAAATATAAAATTAAAATAATACAACATTAATACCAAAATATTTATGATCTTTCTTAGTATTCATTGAGACACCTTGGCACCATATTTAAATTTCGTCAATGGAATTGGAAATCTCTATCGATCGATGCCGAATTTCGTCGGTGCTTGCGCAGCATCGCAATGCGGTGAAATGACATACGACAATGCGCTCAACCGTCGGATGAAAGCCGCTCCAGCCTATCGATCGAAGAAGAAAGAAGCGTCACGCCTCATCACCTGTTTCATCACCTGTTTCCGACGTCCTGCTCTCAGACGCGGTGAGCAACGCGGCCAGAGTTTCGATATCCGATGTAGTTTGCATACCGCTTGTGTCAGGGCGGGCGAGTGAGAGGTGGCTTAGCCGCTCCACTTGCTCTCTCATCTCGTTTGGCGTGACGGAAATGTCGACCACCAATCCGGAGCCCGTCTCCATCACTCCTCGACCTATGAGAAGCTTTTCCGTGTCTGTGGGGAATATCATCTGGGGCACGCCATGAATGAGGCACCAGTTAGCCATGCCCAAGCCACCGTGGTGAATGGCAAGGCGCGCTGACGGCAGGAGAGCGGGCAAGTTCAGCGGCTTGCTGGAAAAAAGAACGCGTCCCTCAGATAAGTGCGGTACAGAACCAGCATAGGCATGGACGCGCCACGGCAGGTTCTCCGCGAGCGCCTCCACAAGCGGCAGCGCGGAATGATCACCGGGCAGATAGACAAGGACAGCGCCCCTGCTGCCAGTTTGACCTGCCTTGACGGGCGGAATTTCTACGGGCCAATAATGCTCGCCCGTCCTGTAACGGTGATAAGGGTCTAGCCGCGGAAGGGTGCAGACGAAGTTGACGTCGCCCCGCAACAGGTCGCAAAACGAAGATGCCTGCCAGTGCCTGTCGGACGCGATCCAAAGCGCCTCGATAATTCGTTCGCTGGTGTCGCGAGTGGTCGAATTTTCCGGCGCACCGGCGAACGTGGGAAGTTCGCGCATCGGCGGAATCGTCCAACCATTACCGATAACGAGGACAGGGCACTTCCCACGTGCCGCAACATTGAGGCTCGGCGCGAAATCGGACAGCACGATGTCCGGCGCAATCTCGTCGAGCAGTCGGCGCCAGGCACGGATCACTGGGCGACATAATCGGGCATCGGCAAAACCGGCGTGCGCAAAAATATCGGCCAGAGAAACCGGCGGACTACTTATGATCGGCGCTCGATGAAGAAAAATCGGCGCCTGGACAATCGAGAGGCGATGGCCATCCTGACCAAGGAAGAAAGACAGTGCCTCTCTGACCCGAGGAACATGGCGAGCGGCTACCGTAATTTTCCAATCCCGGGCCAGATAAGCGCTAACAATGGGCACCATGCGATGCGCATGCCCCATCCCCGCGCCTAATTCCCAACCGATGAGTAAATGTTTGGCGATGATGTCTCTCGACCTGTTGTCCGCTCCCGCAATCAAGATGAGGCCCATGACGGCGCGGTTTCGTCATGGACCTCATGCACTGTATCAGTGGTGGCGAGGCGACAGATTATACCAGCGCCGAACCGACAAACCGAACATCCAGACTTGTAAACGCCGACATGGAAACGCCGGTCAGCCGCACACTGTCGTTTGCGTCAAGATTGATGACAAGATCACTGCCCTGCTGGACCGTCGCACCCAGCAGATGAGCCCAATCGTCGAACTGAGACCGATCGAACTGGAGGTAATCGTGATTTGACCCAGTCGCGGAAAAATTATCGATGATACCTTCTCCGAGGCCGCTTTGAATCGCGAACGCTTCAACATCTTGCGAGCCTACGCGGTACGGGTTGGAGCTATCGACGAGAATCTCATCGGCATCGGCCCTGTTCCTGATTTCGTCCCTATCCCAAGATACTCCGTCGGCAAATTGAACCTGCTCAACGCCTTGGGTCACGCCACCAGGGTTATCGCCAGAGAATTGTTGGTCAACCCAAAAATCGTCGGTGTTGTCAACAAAGAAATCTGCAGAATCTCCGTAACGCACAACGCTAACTTCGTCAGAATTGAGGTCGGTGAAAACGAGCTTATCTGAACGCGTCCCGCTATCGAACTGACTAATGGCATCCCAACCGTCCCCGCTGGAATAATTGAAGGTGCCTCCACCATCGCCCGAGACAATGTACCAATCATTTCCAAGGCCACCCGTGACATCGAACAGCGTGCCTAGAGTCAGCGTATCGTCGCCAGATGTACCGATGATCTCCTGTCGACCAATGGAAAGGGAAAAATTGGAACTCGCCTCTTTCTCTCCATCGGTTGCCGTAATTTTAACGTCATATACGTCGCCAAATGCATCGGTCGGTGGTGTCCCCGTCAAATGTCCGCCATCAAACGACAGCCAGCCTGGAAGCGCCGTCCCATCGGCGAGCGTGGCAGACAGCGTCAAGGAATCACCGTCTGGATCAGTGAAGGCTTGGGTGGGAACGGCAATATCGAGCGGAGAATTGATGCCCCCGAAAATATCGGGAAGTGGCTGGGCCACCGGCGCCAGATTCCCACCAAAATGTAGACGGAATTCAGAAAATGCTGCTAGCGCTCCATCGGATGCCGCGACAACAATATTCAAATTGCCGGGCACATCTGCTGGCGCGGTTCCTAAGAACTGCCCGTTAGCGAAGGTCAACCAATCGGGAAGCGGTGACCCGTCAGCCAGCGTGGCCGTGAAGGTCAATGGGTCTCCATCAGGGTCCATGAAATGGTTCGTCACATCGAGCAGGAAATCCTCATTGTTCGCCAATTTCTGATTGGCTATTTCCTGCAAGGCCATTGGCATATCATCGGCACCCGTCACCGTCAGTGTCAGCGTTGACGACGATGTCGCCCCAGCGGAATCAGTGACGTGATAATTGGCTGTCAGCGTCAACTGTTGGCCTTGAGCAAGATGCTGATAGGCAGGGTCGGAAGGATCGAAGGTCCAACTTCCATTTGTCGCGACGACCAAACCGGCAACGGGTTCGTTCAGTTTGAAGATAAGGGTATCGCCTGTGTCAGCATCGGTTGCGACGAGCATTCCGCGCACGATAGCGGCGTCTTGAATGGTATTGGCGGTTGCTGCCACCGCCACTGGGGAAGTGTTGCCCGCATACATAAGATCGTGAATGTGAGCCCGTGTCCAAACCGTGTCATCAGCAAACACAATCGTATTAATGCCGTGAGTATTCCCATCGTCCTGCTTGAACTGTTTTTTGACGGTCACTGTGGCACCGGTTGCGTTGACGGTCACCAACAGAGCGTCGCCCGACCGGGTAAGCGTAACACCATCGGGATTCACGTCCGTCAACTCAAGAGTGTCATTCCTGCTGTAGCCTAGTCCCCCATCATTGATCTGATCATGCCCATCAGTGCTCGAAAATTGGAATATACCCGCGCCGCTGCCATTCACTACGATGGTGTCGTCCCCTCCACTGCCATCGATGATGAAGTTACCGCGCGGAGCAAAGAGGTAATCTGCGTCTGTCGTTCCATCGATTGTCGTTTGCGCGGCGCTGATCACGGAACTGGCGGCAGCAACCAAGTCCGCTCGGGTCATGACAGTTCCGTCCGAGAATAACAACCGGTCAACGCCGTAACCCTCACCGACCAATTCATCGCCAAGTGAAATTGACCCCGCCTGGTTCACAAAGGAAAGCGTTAGTCCCGCGCCATCATTGGCGACGGCAAATTGTAGATCCGCTGCAGTTATGCCAGCACCAAGCTGCAGGGTGTTAAAGCCATCGGAGACGCCCGAGCCCGTGATCGTGTCATCACCATCACCGGAATTCCAAATATATGTATCGTTGCCTGAACTTTCCTCGACGGTATCAGAACCAAGACCGCCCGTGACGGTATCGTCACCATCACCGGGGCTGAAATTATCGTCACCCGAAGTGCCGGAAAGATCCATGTCCGGTGGGGGTGGAGGACTCCCTATAGGAGCAGCTTGAAGATATGTCGCGTTAACATAACCGATATATTCCTCGGGACGACGCGTGAACGGCCCGTAGCTCGTATAATCTTTTTCATATCCCCAGCCATCCCGAATGGACGCAGAGTAGTCTATGTTACCGCCGGTTGTTTTCGTACCGTCGGAAAATGTGATAGAATCAAGCTTTCTTACATTTCCTGATGTGTCATAAGTACTTCCTCCAGGACCGATATTGTTGCCGTTTTCCAGAAAAGTTATCGTTTCCCCGGTCGACTTTATGCGAACGGCGATAAACTGAACGTGGTATTCCTTGCCTCCGCTCCCAGCATAAAAGTGTTGACCACCGGCTATGATATCTATGTCGTGCGGATTGAGGTTCTGAAGGGCCAGATTGTAGTCGCCATCGCCGCTATCGAATTCGACGACGTCGTGGCCGCCACCAACACCAAACTGGATTGTCGCAGCGGCAGATTTCAGATGGATCACGTCGTTGCCAGCGCCCCCGTTGATCGTGGCGTCTGATCCCGAAACGGTGATTTTGTCATCTCCAGCGCCGGCATCAATGGTATGATCGCCGCTGCTGTTGTCACTGATAATATCCGCATATTCCGAGCCGATGATATCCGTGTGGAAATTCTTCACACGAATTAGGCCGCCCGTGCCGCTTCTGCTCTGGATATACCCTTCGCCAGCGCTCGCTTTTGTGATGTAAAGCTTCAGTCCAGCTGAATCGGCGGACTGCTGGAGGTTGATCTTGTCGTGAGCGCCGCCACCGGAATCAATCAATAAGTTGTACCCGTTCGGTATCGTGCCCTTGAAAGAAAAGGTATCCTCTCCCGTTGTTCCGATTATCCTTTCGATGGAATGAAGGGTGTCGGTGCCGTCCAAGCCATCTTGTACTGTTATAACGGGGGCAGGTGATGTCCCGTCGAAATCGATATGTACGGGTGCAGAGGCTGCATTGGATGAATAATCGACCGTATCAGTACCGTCTAGGCTGGCTTGGTCATTTCCCCTATCACCCCCCCAAATTTCATCATTTCCAGCTCCACCAATCATGATGTCATTACCATCACCGCCGACAAGAAGATCATCTCCTGACCCGGCATCCAAAATATCTGCTCCAAGCCGGCCATAAAGATAGTCATTTCCGCCACCACTTTTAATGATGTCGTTACCATTATTGCCGAAAATTAAATCTCTAGAGTTATCCAGGCGGCTTGACGTATCCGTCAATATATTGTTACCAATTTGGCGATTGACCCGCGATATATCTATTTCTTCACCGTTCGTATAACTCAAACCAACTTGGAAATCAGAACTGGGTCCAGATGAACTGTATGACGATCTTATGGCATCGGCGAATCCTAGGCCAGAGGCATCTAGTTCCGATGCTACGATATTTTGAAATTCAACTGTGGGACCTTTAAAGTCATAGTTGCTTGAATTAGGGTCGCCACTTACGTCCCCTGCGCCATTCAATAAGTGATACAATTCGTGGGCGATTACGAGTTCTGGAGCTTGCAAAACCCATTCGCCATGATCATTGAAGTCTCCGGTCTGACCGATGATGTCAAAATTTACGCCAACGCTTGGTGCATAAACTTTGTCACTAACGATGCCAGCAAAGGCTTGGCCGCCTAACGTGAGGTGTTGCGCAACCCTAAGCGGCTCCAAAGATGAAACATTAGCATCAAGTAAAGCGCGCATGGAATTCGAACCACTATATAATAGCGTTATATAATGCTCGAAGTCTGCTCGAAAATCTGCACTGGTCTCTGGATCGACGACCAACTGAGTGCTGGGAAGCATATTCCATGGCTGCGGATCTGCATTCCAATATCTTATTGACGACAAAACTGATGACAATGACATAATATTCTCCCATTATATAATCCGCCGAAATTTTATCTTTGCGAGGTTTTCTTTATTATATTTTTCGTCTGTCGCCAAAAAATAGTCTTTTCCATCACTCAGAATATACATGCATCGCTCTACATATAGTGTGACGCAGAAAGAATTATCCTTTATATGAAATTTACCTTTGTGAGTTCCTTCAGTCGTATTGACGTACGTGCCGTCTTTGTAAAAATATTCATCACCAGAGTATTTCTGTTTTGGAATATATTCCATTATCGAATCTTCTATCAATAATCTGATATTATCATTCGATAATAATTTTAGTTTCTTGTCGTTTATTTCATTTTTTTTATTGTGATATTTTTCTTTATCAACATTACAGGAGCTTGAAAAAATTAATAAAATTATTGAAATAATTTTCGTTAATTTTACATTTCTTCTCATCGCTCTCTCCCGGCGTTGAATATGGCTTCATCAATAGGACTGATGAGATAGCTCATTAGGCTGCGTCGCCCGGTGCGGATATCCGCTGTTGCGGTCATACCCGCATCGAGCCGTATATCGCTGGTGTGATGATTTTTGGTGGGTCCGAGACGAATACGGACTGGATAGATGAGACCGAGCTTCTCATCCTCGATGGCATCCGACCCGATGTTCTCCACATATCCAGAAACTGTGCCGTATCGAGTGAACGGGAAGGCTTCTAGCTTGAGAGCCACTGGCTGGCCGTCCTTCACAAAACCCACATCCTTGTTGAGAATCTTGACCTCCGCGACCAATGAGCCGCCCTTGGGCACCACCACCATGATCGGTTTGGTCGCTTCAACGACACCGCCGATGGTGTGAATGGATAGCTGAGTGATCGTGCCATCCACAGGTGCAGTGAGGCGCTGCAAGCTGCTGCGCTGCCGGCTTTTGGTCAGTTCCTCCTGGCGTAGCCGAGCATCGGCCTCCGCTTTGGCAAGATCGGTGAGGATACGTGTACGCGCTTCGGCCTTACTCTGCGCCATGACGCTGGAAGCACTCGATGATTGCGCTTCTGCCTTGCGGGCCGTTTCCAGCGCGGCCTCACGGTCTCGGATCGTGCCGAAGCGCTGCCGGCGCATCTCGATCACCTTGAGCTTGGCGGCATAGCCCTTGGCCAACAGCCCTTCATATGCATTGAGTTGCTGGTCAAGGAGCGGGATCGTTTCGGTAAGTTTAGCAGCCTGCACCAGCGCTTCTGAACGCGCGGCCTTTGCGGCTTGCAGATCAGCCGACCGTCCTGATGCGGATGCTTCGATCGCAGCCAGTTCCGCTGCCGCCAAGGCCCGCTGCGTGGCAATGAGTTGCGGCGCGGCTCCTTGCGGTGGAGTGAAGGCGGGTCCCTTGCCATCTAGGGCCGACAGCACCGCTTTGGCGCGTGCAACATCGAATAGCGCGGTTTGCAGCGCGGCTTCCGCCTGAACGGTTTCGGCCAGCGAAACTGTCGGATCGAGATCGACCAGCACCTGCCCTTTGCGCACGAACTGGCCATTGCGGACATGAATGGCACGAACGATACCGGCTTCCGCCGGTTGAACCAGCTTGACGTTGTCTGCAGGTATCAACCTGCCCGGCGCCGAAGCCACGACGTCGACTTTCCCGACGGTCAGCCAAAGGATGGCGAAGACGAGTCCAACAAGCAGAATCCATGTAGTCGCCCGCGCAGTAGGCGAGACAGGTTGTTCGACAATTTCCAACGCTGCCGGAAGGAAGGTTACATCATCGACCTTGGTCAGGTTTCTGGCGCGCCGCTTTTCATCGGCAAGCGCGGCACGGACCACATCCCAATGTTGCGCGATGCTGCTCATGCCACGCCCTCGCTTACGCCCATCTGGCGGCGATGCAGGCTGGCGTAGCGGCCACCCTGGCGTAGCAGTTCGTCATGTGTGCCCACCTCGACGACCCGTCCCTTTTCCAGCGTCATGATCCGGTCACACTGGCGGATGGCAGAAAGCCTATGCGCGATGATGAGTACAGTACGCCCTCGCGCCATGGCCCACAGGTTACGCTGGATGATCTCCTCGCTTTCCGCGTCCAGGGCAGAAGTAGCTTCATCAAGGATAAGAATGCGGGGCTGCGTAACCAGGGCGCGGGCAATGGCAATGCGCTGGCGCTGTCCACCCGACAGGTTGACCCCGCGTTCCTCGATTATCGTGTCATAGCCTTGAGGAAGGCCAACGATGAACTCATGCGCGCCAGCAAGCTGAGCGGCGGCCATCACCTGCTCGAGAGGCATGACGGGGTGAGCGAGCGCGATATTCTCGCGGATCGAGCGGTTGAAAAGGAGGTTTTCCTGAAGGACCACGCCGATCTGACGGCGCAGCCAGCTCGGATCGATCTGGGCGATATCGACGCCATCGATAAGGATTCTGCCTGCCGCTGGGGTGTAGAGGCGCTGGAGCAGCTTGGTGAGGGTCGATTTGCCTGATCCCGACGATCCCGCAATCCCAAGCGTACCGCCTGCGGGAAGATGGATATCGATGTCCTCGAGTGTCCAGGGGCCGTCCAGGCCATAGCGGAACTTCACTCCTTCGAAGCGGATGGTGCCCTTGACCTCGGGCAGGGCGACACGAGAGCCCGCACCCGGCTCGACCGGCTGGTTAAGCACATCGCCCAACCTGTCGATCGAAAGCCGAACCTGCTGGAAATCCTGCCAGAGCTGCGCCATGCGGATCACCGGTCCGGAAACCCGCTGGGCAAACATATTGAAGGCAACCAGCGCGCCGACCGTCATCGCGCCTGCGATCACCTCACGAGCGCCGAAGAACAGGATGGCGGCGAGGCTAAGCTTGGAAATGAGCTGGACGGCTTGGCTGCCGGTGTTGCCGAGGTTGATGACCCGCTGGTTGGCAGCACTATAGCCCGCCAGTTGCCTTTCCCATCGCTCCTGCCATTGCGGTTCGACGGCCGAAGCCTTGATGGTCTGCATGCCCGACACGCTTTCGACCAGCAGGGCGTTGTTGGCCGATCCGCGCTCGAACTTCTCGTCGAGGCGATGGCGTAGCGGGCCGGTGACAAGCAGCGATACTGCAATATAGGCCGGAATGGTGGCGGCAACGATCCAGAAGAGGATCGGAGAATAGATCCACATCGCCACAAGGAAGACGATCGTGAAGATGGGGTCGATCAGAACCGAGAGTGACGCGTTGGTCAGAAACTCCCGGATCGATTCGAGCTGGCGAACGCGCGTCACCGTATCGCCCACGCGGCGCCCCTCGAAATAGGAAAGCGGGAGCCTCAGCATATGCCGGAACAGCTTGGAACCCAGTTCGACATCGAGCTTCTGGCTGGTTTCCGAATAGAGTCGAGTACGCAACTAACCGAAGGCTACTTCCCAAAGGGATACTGCGACGAAGCCAACCGAAAGCACCTGGAGCGTGGCCAGCGTATTATGAACCAGCACCTTGTCGATGACATTCTGAAAGAAGAGCGGTGCAGCCAGGCCCAACAGGTTGAGCCCCAGCGTGATCAGCAACACTTCGCCGATCAGCTTCCGGTAGCGGACGACCTGCGGAATAAACCAGCGGATGTCGAAGCGGCCCGCTGCTCCACCCACGCTTTCCCGCGTGGTCAGCAGGATGATCTCGCCCGACCAGACTGCTTCCAATTCCTCCCTCGAAAGCTTTTCAACATTGGCGCCTGGGCGCTGGATCAGAACCTCTACCTCGCCCGCGCGACCGATCAGGAACCAACCATTGGGTCCGTGGGCCAATACCGGTAAGGGCTGTCGCGACAATCGGTCAAAGCTTGCTTGAACTAAGCGGGCGCGGACCCCATCCTGGCGCTTGGCTAAGCGCAACACATCATCCGGCGTCAGGGCATCATGATGCCCCAATTCATGACGCAGCTGTTGAGGATCGACAGCAATTTTATGCACGGCCAACAGCGTAGCGAGCGCGCGCGCGCCACTATCGACGCCTGACGAGGCATCCCCCAATCCCCTGTCCATCTTCACCCCTGTTCGACGCAGACCCCAGCGCCATCGCAATGGGTTTCACAACCGTACGGACTAATCAATCCAATTTTCGGTGAAATGAAAATTTTTCCCAATATATTTCAGTTCATTATGGATGATTTAATCCTAGCCTTCTATTAACCAGTTGACGCAATCAGTCGCCCACTTTGCAGGCAAGCCCCGTCGCGTCGCACATAATACAAGCAGCAAAATGTTGCGCGTGATGGCTGTCACGGATCACCACTCGCATCGGTATGGGACGAATTGGCGACCGATTTCGACTTTGGTTCGGCACGGGAACGTTTGTTCTCCGAGATAAGGCTATCGACAAACTTACATCCCGATCCCCAGCCCCCGCCCCCTCCCCAGGTCGATCCCATGGTTGAACGCGAGCTCCGCCCCCAAACGACGTCCGCTGTCGATGGCGATGCCGAGTTCGCGCTTGCGGTTGGCCAGGATCGATTCCACCTGCGGATCGCGCTCCAGCGATTTCGCCATCGACCGCATGCTATCCTGGTAGACGCGGCGCCTATCATAGTCGCCGTCGGCATAGGCGCGCTCCGCGGCTTTGGCGTAGCGGTTCCAGCGCTCGACGAAACGGTCGGCCCTGAGGTTCGGATCGGTGCGGACTTCGCGCTCATGGACGATCGCCAGGCGCGCTGGCTCGGTGTCACCGCGCGCGGCTCCGGCGGCCAATGACGGGTTGCGGCCATACGCGGTTTCCGCGTCGAGCGCCGCATGGTCGCGCAGGCCGTTCAGCTCCTGCCTGGCTTGTTTGAGTTGGCTTCTCTGATCCGGCGTCATTTCCGCGCCCTGATCCTGCATCGAGAAGATCGCCTGCACGACGCGGGCATGCCGCGCGATCGCACGATCCCGGACCTCCGTGATGCTTTCCTTCGGTTCGGTCATGGCAGGCAGATCGGCGTGTAGCTTCAACCCCTCGAAGGGAGACCGGGCGGGTTTTGGTGCAGCCTGCCGCTCTGGCGCGGGTGACTGGGCATAATCCAACGCCATGTCCTTGCCGCGCTCCCGGCTGAGGGCGCGCGCCAGCCTGCCGCGATCGGCAAAATCATCCTGGCCATAATGGAGGTCGACCGTGCCGCGGTGACGGGAGAGCGCAACATAGGCGGCATGACGATCGAGCCCCGGCGTCGCGAGCACATGGACATTGTCCACCGTCATGCCCTGCGCCTTGTGGATGGTGGCAGCATAGCCATGAGCGATGGCTGCATAATCCTTTATGTCGAATGCCACGGCGCGGCCATCGTCCAGCATCACCGTCATGCGGAGCTGGTTCACGCTCTGCACGGTGGCCAGCGTGCCGTTCTTGACGCCCATGCTGCGCTCATTGCGCAAGAACATGATCCGGTCGCCGGCAGCGAAGGCGCGCTCTCCCCGCTCGACCGTCAGGCTGACCTCCTCGCCAAGGGCGCCGGAGGTGCGCATCCGGTCGCGGGCCGCTTCGTTGAGTGCCCGAACTTCGTCATTGGTGTGAGTGAGGATGATGCGGCTGGCGCCGGGCTCGGCACTGCGATCCTCGTCCCAGCGGTCAATCAGATCGCGGCGCGCGTCATCGCGCGTATCGGCGGCATGCACATGACCCGCTGCCTCATAGGCGGCGATCGCCTCGCCGGTCCGGCCCGTGGCCAGCGCTCGCGTCGCCTCGCGCTGCCATTCTTCATTCTGGCGGCGGATGGCGGTGATCTCTACGCTGCCATGGCGCTCGGCAACCGAGCGGAACGCCGCCCCCGCCTCGATCGCCTGGAGCTGCTCGTGATCGCCGACCAGCACCACCTTCGCGCCGCGCTTCTCGGCTTCCGCAATCACCCGTTCCATCTGCCGCGTGCCGATCATCCCGGCCTCGTCGATGACGAGAATGGAACGGTCGGTGAGCAACTCACGATCCTGGCCCCATTGATGTTCCAGGCTGGCGATGGTGCGCGAGGCGATGCCGGAGCCGCCTTCGAGATTTTCCGCGGCGATGCCCGACAGCGCCGCGCCCTGCACGGTATAG
>Ga0157370_10007362_pt1 | contig 12002 bp, 11 predicted proteins | sample C35metaG_FD_113463 | JGI IMG/M metagenome (GOLD analysis project Ga0157370, IMG submission 113463) | Corn rhizosphere microbial communities from Kellogg Biological Station, Michigan, USA - C3-5 metaG | ecosystem: Host-associated > Plants > Roots > Rhizosphere > Soil | place: USA: Michigan... | reverse complement strand
TATACATCGGCGGAAGCCATGAAAGCTTTAGAAGAAACCGCTGCCAAAACATTGCCCGCAGGAATGGGTTACGAATGGGCCAATATGAGTTTTCAGGAAAAACAAGCCGAAGGAAAAGGAAATACGGTTTTTATTATGGCATTATTTTTCGTGTTTCTAATTCTGGCCGCAAAATACGAAAGCTGGAAACTGCCTTTCAGCGTTTTACTCGGAACTCCATTTGCCGTTTTCGGTGCCTTTCTTGGATTATATCTCTGCCGATTATTAAGTCCTGATTATGTAAATAACGTTTTTGCGCAAATTGGTCTCGTAATGCTTATTGGTCTCGCCGCCAAAAATGCCATCTTGATTGTAGAATTTGCCAAAGAAGAATATGAAAAAGGAATGCCGGCTAAAGAAGCCGCATTGTACGCCGCTAAATTACGTTTCCGACCAATTTTAATGACGGCTTTTGCTTTTATCCTTGGGGTTGTTCCGTTGTTAACCGCAAGCGGAGCTGGAGCGCAGGCCAGAAAAGTAATGGGAATGACGGTTTTTAGCGGTATGCTTGTCGCCACCATTTTGGGTGTATGTCTGATTCCGGTGTTGTTTGTATTTATTGAAACATTCGGGAAAAAACCTACTGAGGAAATTGATGAACCTAAAGAGGAAGAAAAATGAAAAATCTAAAAATACTTTTAGCGTTATTTTTGATAGCTGTTTTTCCTTACGGATGTATGGTAGGTTCAAAATATGCCAAACCAGAACAGCTTCAGGCAGATACTTTTCGTTATGGTGATCAAACTACAGACACCACAAAATCAGTAACCACTATAAAATGGTCATCGATATTTAACGATGATGTCTTAATTGGCCTGATCGAGAAAGGAATTCAAAACAACTACGATCTTAAAATTGCGTTGGCACGTTTGGAACAAGCAAGAGCCAATCTCGGAATTGCAAAAGCCGATTTATATCCTGCTTTTCAATATTCTGGTCAGGTAAATAGTGCCGAAACATTTATGCAGCCCTCATCGGCGTTGGCTAATATGTCTTGGGAATTGGATTTTTGGGGAAAATACCGTCATCAGAATAAAGCTTTGCAAAATGAGCTTTTAGCAACAGATGAGGCCCGAAAAGTAATTCTGACGAATATTGTGAGCAGTATTGCGATTTCTTATTTTGAATTGCGTGATTTTGATAATCAATTGGAAATAACCATTCATACATTAGAAACCAGACAAAAAGCGTATGATATTATCAACGAACGTTTCATGAGAGGTTATGTTGCCGAATTGGATAAAGTGCAAATTGAACAGCAGGTTGCGATTGCCGAAGCGAATATTCCGTTAATCAAAAGACAGATTACTGCTTTAGAAAATTCAATTTCGATTTTAGTCGGACAAGTTCCCCAGCCTATTCAGCGTGGTAAAACCAATAGCGAATTGTTGATTCTAACGACTTTTCCAACCTCGGTTCCATCGGCTTTATTAGAAAACAGACCCGATGTAAAACGTCAGGAATATTTATACAAAGCGTCTTTTGAAAGAATTGGTGTGGCGCAGGCATTGCGCTATCCGTCATTTAACATTGCGGCAATTGCCGGTTTTACCAGTGTAATGGTAGGTGATTTATTTAATGATGGTTCGTATTTGCAGAATGTTGGCGCGGGAGTTACCGGCCCAATCTTCAACTTCGGAAAAAACAAACGCCGTGTGGACGTAAACCGACAAATTGCAGAGGAAAACAAATTCAATTTCCAGAAAACATATTTAACGGCCATTTCTGAAGTCGAAAATTCGCTTCAAAATGTGGCCATGTTCAAAGAAGAATGGACTGCCCGAAACCGACAGGTTGTAGCGGCTCAAAAAAACTATGATCTTTCGAATGCGAGATATTACAATGGCTATGTTTCTTATCTCGAAGTTCTGGATGCACAAAGATCTTTGTTCGAAGCGCAGTTAAGTCTTTCGCAGCTAACTCAAAAGCAGTTAACCTCAATGGTTCAGTTGTATAAAGCTCTGGGCGGGGGATGGAATTGATTTTTTTTAAGGTTCAAAGGTACAGAGAAGCAAAGGTTCAAAGGTTTCTTGGCATTTTATTTTACAACAGAGAAAATATATAAAATTAAAAAAGGGTCTGTTTCAAAATTGAAACAGACCCTTTTAATCTTTGTACCTCTGTACCTTTGCTTCTTTGAACCTAAAACCTTAGAATCTTAGTATCTCAGAACCTCAGCATCTTAAGAATTAACAAAATTCGTTAAAAGCATCTTGCAGGTTTTCAGCAATCATTTCAGCTGGACGACCTTCGATATGGTGACGCTCTAACATGTGAACCAATTCTCCGTTTTTGAACAAAGCCATAGATGGCGATGATGGAGGAAAAGGAAACATATGTTGTCTTGCAGCATCAACCGCTTCTTTGTCAACACCAGCAAAAACCGTAATAAGGTGATCTGGTTTTTTAGCTCCTTCTAAACTCATTTTTGCTCCCGGACGTGCGTTTCTTGCAGCGCATCCGCAAACAGAGTTTACAACAACTAAAGTGGTACCTTCAGCTTTGATAGCATTATCTACAGCTTCGGCACTATGTAAATCTTGAAACCCAGCAGCTGTAAGTTCAGCCTGCATTGGTTTTACCATTTCTTCTGGATACATATTTTTATTCTTTAAATTTTACTTTTGATCTGCAAAGTTACGAAGTTTACTCGCAACTAGTTAATTTGAAGTATAAAGTTTTGTTATAGTTCGATATTAATTTTTAAATCCAATCTGAAATTAAACTGCCTCTTGTTTCATTTTTTTATGAGGAAACTCATAATTGTGTATTTTCAAATGCCTGTTTCTGCCTCTTAATTTATGCTTTGTGGTTAAAACGGTTGATTTATCTTCTTCCGAAATTTCAATCGTTGAAAGATAATTGGCAAAAAACTTTTTAAGTATTTCTATATTATCAACTTCAATAGAATAGATTGTTTTTTTCCCTTCATATTTTACATTAACCAGATCTGCTTTTTTTAATTCTAATAAATGTTTGGATATTGTGGATTGCGCCAGCGGAATCAATTCTACAATTTCGCCACAAGTTCTATTGTTTCTTTTCCACAGAAGCGTCATAATCTGAATTCGGGTGGAATGCCCCAATGCTTTACAAATTTTTCCAATTGCTTCTGTTTCTATATCAAATTTTAAATGCCTGATTGCCATAAGTGCCAATTAATTCATTATCGTAAATAATCGATTATAATAGCCCTGAATTATTTAAAAGGTTATTATTTCTAATTGGCAAAACTAGCTGCAAGCTGTTTTTTAAAAGACCCCAATAAAATATTAAAACAAGAAAATAAGGCATTTTTATTTTAAAATGCTGGTCAATCGCAGAATAACGATAATGCCTGTCTTGATTTGGATAAAATATAAAAAAACGTCCCGAAAACTGGTCGGGAATTATGAAATCATAAAACTAAAGGTGCTTATCTGCTTAACTTCATTTGATACGGGTAGGTTTCATAGATCGTATTATCTTCATTAATCGAAAAACCTTTTTTTGCATCTTCTCTAGCCGAACCAATTAAAGCCGTAATTTCTTCTTTTGGTTTTCCTTGTTTGAGCCAGCAAATTGCTTTATAGAATTTTGCATCCGAAAATTCAGGATAGATTTTTAAAGCTTTATCGAAAATTATAATGGCTTCCTCCCATTTTTTAAGTTCATATTTGGCAATTCCTTGATAAAAATAAGCCGTTGGATGTTCTAATTGCTGTCGGTTTTTATAAATATCATTCACATAATCGTCCAAAAGTTTCTCTGCTTTCTCATATTCGTTTAACTGTAGATAACAGAGCCCTTTATAAAAGTTAAAGGAATGATCCATAACATAACTATTTCCGTACAGTTTAATGGCTTCATCAAAATCAATAATAGCGTCTTTGTAATCGCGTGAAAAAATGCATTTCATAAAGGCGCGATACGAAAGCCACCTCTCTTTATTATAAAAAACGGCTTTATTTAAAAATGGCATTCCAACCTCATACTTTTTACATTTGAAATACGGCATTGCTTTTTGCTGCCATAAATAAGCCACCGTGCTGTCTTTTTGCAAACCTTGATCCAAGCAAGCCTGCCATTCGCTCATTGCAATGATATAATTATGATTTTCAGCGCAATTGGTTAAAAATTCTTCGACAATAGCATCATGAGCTTTATTAGTCGATACTTGTCCGAAAGAAAAAATGGAGATAAAAAAACAGAAACCCAGCGTAATTTTTTTCAATAGTTTAAATTTTAGCGTTATGATTTGTTTGAGAGAAAAATCGCCCTAAATAAAGCTTTAATAAATGAAAGTTTTGGGCACTTTAAAATAACTTTAACATCTTCTAAAAAAGTAGTTTCTTCATCTAAAAACTTAAAAATCAATTGTGGATTTCCTTTTTTAAATAAAGAAGAAAAAATCGAACTTCCCAATTCGTTATGGCGATACAGAATATCCAGAAGCAATAAATCATAAAACCAAAATCTTCTTTTTTTATAAAAAGTGGTCATGTTCATCGATTCTTCTTTCATGCTCAACGATGCCGAGGTTTCGGGAGAAGCACTTTTATGCGTAATAAATTCAACCAACTCTGAAGATTTTTTATCCGAATTTTTAAAAGTATATCCTGTACTGGCTTTTGTCCAGCCGCCGGCAGTTCCTATGTTTAAAACACGTTTTGTGTTTTTCTTCCAAAAAGGATAACACGTCATCGGGATGCTTCCCTGCTCCTTTTCTGTAATTTCAAATTGTTGAATTCCGAGTTTTTGCAAATAGATTTGAATCTCATTCTCATATTCTGCCAAAGGAAGCAGTTTTTCTGAAAACAAAGTATATTCGACCAAAGCTTCAGTTTTAGAAGTGGGTAAAACATACATAAATCGTGTGTTCTCTTTTTGTTCTACCGAAAAATCCATGAAAGTGACTTGATCTGGATTGAAAACTTCTGATTCTGATTTTATAAACCAGCCCACAAAATGCTGTTGCAAAACAGGATACTTTTTTTGCCCTTCGGCGAAAGCCTTTGTATAAATGCTGTTGAATAAATAATTGCAGGTATACCTGTTTTCTTCTGTACCCACAAAAACATGGGTTTCGAGTTCGTTGATATCGGTTACTTTTTCGTTTAAAAAAGTAATATTTAGCTGAATTGAAATGGCCTCGAAAACGAAATTGTAAAAATCTAATCCGTTGATTTTATTATACGTATAAGGTTTTAATTCAAGATCTCGTTTAAAATCCTCATTCGCAAACAAAGCCAAATCCCATTTTTTAGAAATAATGGGATTCCAAATTGAATCTTCTTTTTCCCAAAAACACCAGGTTCTGTCATTGGCTTTCTTCAAATCCTGATCCAGCAATAAGATAGACTTGCCAGCAAATTTTCCTGACAAAACCATTTTATAAATTGTCATTAAAGACGCAAGGCCTGTTCCGGTAAAAATGTAATCGAAGTGTTTAATTTGTGAGGAGTTCATTTTCAAAAATAAGAAAATTTATTCTTCAACTTTTCTTAAAAAAAGCCTAAAATCCTTTGGAGAAGATAAAAATCTCGCTGCCAAAGGATTTATAGGTTAATTCCTTTATTATTTGCTTTTCTTCAGCATATCAATATCTTGCTGTTGCTTTTCCAGTAGTTTTTGCTGATTAAGAATTTGATTTTTTTGATCCATCAAAGTTTTGTTCTGATCAATTAAATACAAAGTAAGTTCTTCGATTTTTTTCATCAAAACTTTATTCATTTCTCCCAATTCCAATCCATTATCACTAATTTCTTTAGCACTTGGAACTTCAGGAAGATGTTTATTTTCTTTTATATATTTCTCTAAATTGTCTAATGATTTAATTTTATAATCTTCTTCAAAAACATAATCGGGCCAATCTGTAATTTCTACCTTAACTTCTTTTGAACGAATGTTTCCGTTTACAGAGAGTTTATCCGTAGGCTTAAGAACACCAATTCCAACATTACCATTTGCACTTCCTATTGTATTAAAAGAAAAACCATTTATTGGGTCTATATATAACTGAGCGTAATTTGTTTCATCTCCGTTTTTAGAAGTCTGAAAGCGTAATTTATCCTGATTAGCTACTTTACTGTATTGTTCAAAATAAGTTCCTGCATTATCTTGTCCTGTATAGATAAAATTTGTTATTCCACCCCATCTTAGCGTTCCATTTACATCTAGTTTATACTTTGGCGTTGGGTTTCCAATTCCAACGTTTCCTCCATTAAAATAACTATCCCCAATACTGCTTATTACATTTTTAAACACACCGTTATACTGCATTGCAAGTTGATTCTCTGACCAATAACTTATATCAGATGGATAAGTGTATCCATACATTTTAATCCCTCCATTACTATCCGCTGCAGACATATCTAATGTTAATTTTGCAGGTGGATTTCTTCTACTTCCTATTTCAACATTTCCATTGTCTGATATTATTAATTTTGCCCCGTAATGAGTCCAGTCTTGATTATAATTCCAGAATTGCAGAGAATTACCATATGCGCCTGTCATATTGTATAAGGTCCAACGATATGAATCAGCACCTGTTTTTAGTGGATTTTCTAAAATTACATTACCTCCTTCATTCGTTGCATCACTAAAAACATTCGTTTGTGCGAAAGAATTAACTCCAGCAACCATAAATAATGCGAGTATTGTTTTTTTCATCTTTATATTTTAATTAGTTTATTTTGACTGGTAAAGAAACAAAAAAACTTTTTTTTATATAAATACTCTTACACGTTATTAAATAAACAATTATTCTTCCAGCTTTTCTAAAAAAAGTTTAAAATCCTTTGGGCTTAAATAATTATTATACTGCACTATAATTTCATTCTTCTCATTTAAAACACACAAAATCGGATATACAATTTGACTGTTGATTGTTCCGAGTTGTAAAGCCAGTTCGTTAACGCCTACATTATTTCCCGAAGGTTTGTATCTGAATATCTGATTATTAAATGTAATATCTCGTTTTTCTTCGGCATTAAAATCAATGAAATAGAAATTGGAGTTTAGTTTCTCTATAATTTCCTGATTTTTGAAAGTCGTCGTTTTCATTCGCTGGCAATACTGACACCAATTGGTATGAATGAAAACAATAATTTTCCGTTTTTGAATTTGCTGCAAGCTGTCTACTTCTTCAAAAGTTCTGGCTTTCAGCTGGCAGAATACTGTTGAAGTTATACCAAGGAAAAAGAATAGTATAAAAAGCTTTTTCATTATTGTTGTTGTTTTGGCTCACAGATTTTACAGATTAAACGGGTTTTTATTTAATCTTTTTTATATTTTAAACTGATTGTCAGGCTGAGCGAAGTCGAAGCCCAAGTCTAGTTAAAAAGCCCTTCGACTTCGCTCAGGGTGACAACGATAGTTATAAGTTTATAGAGAACAAATAAAACCCGTTCAACCCGTAAAATCTGCGTGCCATTTTAAAAACTCTACGTTCAATAAATTTACCTAAAATTATATCGCAATCCGAAAAAACCGCGAATCGTCTGGTTTTGTCCATAAACATAAGTCGTGTCAAAAGTCAATCCGTATGGATTATCTGGTGTAACCATAACTTTTCCAGCCGAATCGTATTGCACATTTTTATCAAAAGGATCATTTGTTCTCGAAATCAAAAACGGATTATTTCGTTTTGGAGTAAAGTTCAGCAAATTCTTAATGCCCCCGTAAACTTCGAAATTCTTCCAGCCTGTATAAGTAAATTGAATGTTTTGAATGCTGTACCAAGGCGAATTTGGATCTCTCGGATCGTATTCGTTTAACAAAGGCAATTTCATCGGACTGTAAACATTTCCGGTATAATCCAGTAATAAATGCCAAGGCTCAATTTTATATGATATGCTCCAGGTTCCGGTAAATTTTTCGGTTAAAAAAGGTCTTTGCGAAATTCCGTCCTGAACATTTTTATTGTCTAAAACCGTTGCGCCCAAAATAAGCTTTAAACCATTAGTAAAATTAACATCAACATTGGTGCTGATTCCCTGACTGATAGCATAACCATCGATATTATCATAAATGATTTTATTGGGATCGGTTTCATAATCTGAAATGATTTTATTGCTGAAACGAGTATAAAAAGCTGTGGTTTCAATCCCAATAAAAGTGCCGTTGTCAAGATTTATTTTCTGAATATAATTCAAATTTACGTTAACCGATTTCTCCGGTTTTAAATCACTTTTAATCACAACATCCCTAGAACCCGTTAGTGCTGCATGATCTTCGGTAAATAAATTCACCACCCGAAATCCGGTTCCGGCGTTTAACCTAAAAATTGTATTATCATTTGCTTTAAAGCGATACGCAAATCTTGGCGTAAAAATAGAACCATGAATCGAGTTATAATCATAACGCGCTCCCAGCAAAACCTGACTCTTTGGTGAAAACGTAATCTCGTCCTGAACAAAAGCTCCCGGTAACCAAGTACTTTCGGCATCCTTTGTTGCCGGGGTATTGTCGTCATAATACGAATATCGATTTGCAATTCCGGCAAGGAAATCATTTCGGCCTATTTTTTTATCCCAGGTCAATTGCAGGAAACCTATTTTCTGATTCGCGATATACGATGTCGTTCCGTAGCGGCTGTCCTGATAATGTACATTTCCGGAGAAAGACAGCATTAGTTTTTCTTCAAATGGCAATTGGTAACTTCCAATTAATTCTCCTCTTTTGGTATAAATACTTTCACCATAAATTTCGTCGCCGCCTCGGTACTTTTTTTCCCAGCGAACGTCTCCACCCCATCGATCTTCGTACATACCGCGAGCTGCAATCGTAAAAAGGCGATTGTTGTTTCTATGAAAACTCCATTTATTAAATAATGAAATCCTTTCAGAAAGCGTGACATCTGTAAAATTGTCTTTGTCTTTATCAATTACCTGATCGTAGTTAAAGTAGTTAATACCCACCAGAGAAGTTGCTTTTTTTCCAACATTAAATTTCATTCCCAAATCGAGATTACTTTCAAAATAGGTTGTTGTAAAATAATCGGCAGAAAAAACCGGAGCATTCGTTGGGTTTTTGGTGATAATGTTGATTAAACCGCCAACTGCTTCACTTCCGTACAGAGAAGAAGCGGGGCCTTTTACAATCTCTATTCGCTCTACCAAAGAATTCGGAATTCCAGATAAACCATAAACTGTAGAAAGACTGCTTACAATGGGCATTCCGTCAATCAAAACCAAAGTATACGGACCTTCGAGACCATTTATATGAATGTCGCCCGTATTACAAACGCCGCAATTAAGCTGAGGCCGAACGCCGTTTATGTTTTGAAGCGCATCGTAAATACTGGCCGTTGGATTCTTTTTGAAGAAAGTTGGAGAGTAAACCTCAACCGGAACAGCACTTTCTAAACGTTTCACAGGTTTTAAAGTTCCTGAAACCACTACTTCATTAAGTTGGTTTTCGTTGTCTTCTAAATCAAAATCGAGATTTAGATTTTGTCCTTTTATAACCAAAAATCTTTGGGTTACGGGTTTGAATCCAGTCGAGGTTACCTGAATTCTTCCGTTTTCAATACTAACATTTTCAAAAGTGTAATAGCCTACACTATCTGAAACTGTTTTTAGGTCGGTTCCTAATAATTGAACATTCGCGGCTTGTAATTTTCTTCCATTTCCAGATATAAAACCGGAGATTTTGCTTGTTTCTTGCGCAAAGGAAAAGTGTAAATTAAATAGTATCAATATCCAAATTGAATTTTTCATCGTGGTAAAATTAAATTTAGACAAAACTAAAAATTAAATTTGACAAACAATAACTTTAAATTTAGAATTTTATAACTTTTATTATGTCAATATGTTATATTTCTAATTTCTGATGTTGTAAACAAAAATGAATAGCGTCCAGCTTTAGCTGGATGAAAAATGAACGAAACCAAAAAAGGCTTTAGCCAAACCGTTACAATTTGGCTAAAGCCCTTTCGATTCAAATCTAATTCCCCTAGCTCAAGCTAGGGGCTATTCAAAAAACCTAACAAAACTCGACCATTTTTTAAAATCAAAAATCTTCGTCAATAAGTTCTTTATTAATTACAGCCCCGGCAAAAGATCCCGTAGAAACTGCAATCGCTACAGATCGCATTTGAGTGGTACAATCGCCGCTTGCATAAACACCGTTGATGTTTGTTTTTTGCATAGTATCGACTTTTATCAGACCTTGTTCGTTATTCTCACAGCCTAAAACTGTCGGCAATGAACAATGCTGTTCAAAAGGCGGTCTTGCATAAATCGCTTTAACCTCAACTTTTTCCTTGTTTTTAAAGATGATGTTTTGGATGTATCCTTCTTTGTGCTCGAGAGAATCTATTTCTTCTTCAAAAATTTGAACGCCATGTTGTTTGAGTATTTCCGTTTGTTCCAAAGTCAATGTCGATTTTCCATTGGTGCATAATCTCAAATCTTTTGTCCAATTCGAAATCAGTTTAGCAAAGTCAAATGCAATTTCGCCGTTAGAGATAATAGCTGTTTTTTCGTTTTTAACTTCATAACCATGACAATACGGACAATGCAAAACCGAAATTCCCCAACAGTCTGCAAAACCTTTAATCTCAGGAAGCAGATCTTTAACTCCCGTTGCAAACAGAATTTTTCTTGAATTGAAAGTTTCACCAGATTCAGTTGAAACTTCAAATCCGTTTTCATTTTTTACAGCTTTTATGGCAAGTCCGTTATAAAAATGAACTGTTTTATAAAGATCGACTTGTAATTTGGCTTTCGCCGAAATCGCAGCAGGCTTTTCACCATCCTGCGTAATAAAATTATGTGAATGCGGCGTTTGTCGGTTACAAGGCAAACCACTGTCAATAACCAAAACCTGACGGAGCGCACGCCCTAAACTCATTGCCGCCGATAATCCGCTGTAGCTTCCGCCAATAATAATCACGTCAAAATTCTTCTGTTCCATAATAATGTCTTTTAATGATTTTGTTTTTTGTGGTTTTTATAATTAATTAAATGCCCAATGATCATTCCTGTTCCTCCAAAATAAATCAGATCCAAATGAATCTCTAAAAACAAATCAGTCAAAATACTGATCCAAATTAAGCTCATGGAAACAATCAAAATTGACGAAACCAAAAGACTTGATTTTTTTGTAATTTTGAAGATTGCAAATAAACCTATCGAAGCAAATACTAAATCGATAATTGGATTGTGACTTATGCCCAAAGGAAGTATTGTTAAAAGTGGAAAAATCAAACAATGAACCAGGCAGATCGTCGCACTTGAAATTCCTAAAATATCGTAAAAGGATGAGGTCGTTTTCTTCATTTCTTGTACTTTTGCTTAATGCAATTTTGTTGCAAATATACACATTAAATTCAATTGCAACATTGTTGCGTTAAATATTTTTAATTCAAAATAAAATGAAAACTACACGTAACACCACAGCAAAGACGGCCGTTTTAGAGGTTTTTGAGAAATCTAAAACCGCACTGTCTCATACCGAAATTCAAAAACAATTGAACGATGTCTGCGATCGCGTTACCATATATAGAATTTTAGATCGTCTTGTTAACGACGATATCATTCACAAAATTTCGAATCTTGACGGCACTGTAAAATATGCAAAATGCAATCATTCTCATCAAAAAGTACACATACATAATCATGCTCATTTTAGTTGCGAAAATTGTCACGAGATTACTTGTCTGGAAACGGTAAAGCCAAGTTATATTATGCCTCATAATTATAAAGTAAACGAAATAAATTTTACGTTATCAGGTTTATGCCCAAAATGTTTGAATTCTAACATTTAAGTTTTAGACTCGCCTAAAAAAATTGTTCTGCGAATATAATTTTTACATATATTTGTTAAAACAATACTTTTAAAATGACCAAATCTTTAGAAGAGGTAAACCAATCGGTTGCTACAGAACATAAAAAAACAGGTTTCAGAAAAATATTAGCCTTTTTAGGCCCGGCATATTTAGTAAGCGTTGGATACATGGATCCCGGAAACTGGGCCAC
>Ga0157370_10007359_pt1 | contig 12005 bp, 11 predicted proteins | sample C35metaG_FD_113463 | JGI IMG/M metagenome (GOLD analysis project Ga0157370, IMG submission 113463) | Corn rhizosphere microbial communities from Kellogg Biological Station, Michigan, USA - C3-5 metaG | ecosystem: Host-associated > Plants > Roots > Rhizosphere > Soil | place: USA: Michigan... | reverse complement strand
GCATGCCGCGCAGCGCCTCCCGGTCGGAATGTGGAGTGAGCGGAGCGGCCGGAAGGTGCTCGACGCCGTGCGGATCGACGGTGAGATCGAGGCCTTCGTATGCGCAGCTCACTTGTACACGATGCCCGCGCTGCTTCGCGTACCCGCGCGCATGCCTTTCGATCTCCTCGACGAAGTCATCGTCGTGCGCAGGATCGTGGTGGGTGAGCAAAAGTTCGCGTACGCCGGCGGCGCCCGCGAGATCCACGGCGTACTCGTACGTGCTGTGGCCCCAATTCCTTTTTGACGGATATTCGTCCGGCGTGTACTGGGCGTCGTGAATCACCAGCCCGGCACCTTCCATGAACCGCGCGTGACGACGGTCCCCCTCGTGGACCATAGGTTCGTCGTGCCCACGAACTGCGCGCTCATGCGATAGCGTCTCGGCAAACGGCTCGTGGTCGCACAGATACGCGACGCTCGCGCCATCCGCTTCGATGCGGTAGCCGAGCGTCATGGCCGGATGGTGGAGGAACTGCGCGAGGATTCGCGCACCGCTCATTTCGTGCGTCCCCTCGCCAAGCTCCTTGAATGTGATGCTTGCGGGGAGTTGGCCGATCTCCACGGGAAAGTAGGTGAACTCCATCTGGCCGGAGAGAACTTCGCGCAGCGAACGCGCGCATCCTTCCGGACCGCACACGGTGATCCTGTTCCCGGGGACGAATAGCGGAGTGAAGAATGGAAAGCCCTGGATGTGATCCCAGTGGGTGTGACTGAGCAGGATCGTGACCGAGAGCGGTCCGCTGCCATTCGCGAGAAGCGCAGCACCAAGCGCGCGCGCGCCGGTGCCGCAATCCAGGATGAAACAGGCGCCACCGTCCGTCGTCACCTCCACGCAAGAAGTGTTGCCGCCGAAGCGGATCGTGCCCGGACCGGGCGTGGCAATCGATCCACGCGTACCCCAGAATCGTACTCGCACACGCGCTCCAGATCAGTTATTCGTACACGACGTGAAGGCCGTCGAGATAACGGGCGAGCTCGCTTGACCGCGCGCGAATTTCCTCGGGCACGCGGTGTGCCGCCGCATGCTCGATGGACGCTCCGATCTGCGTGATCCGGTTGAAGCCGTAACCCGCGCCGCATCCCTTCATGTTATGGCCCAGGATCCGGATGTCATCGTAATCGGAACGCTCCAGCGCGGCGGCAATCGACTCGATGTCTCGCCGCCGCCCCTCGAGAAATCCCGGTACCAGCGCTGCAAGGCTCGAGATCACCCGGACCAGTCCGATCGTGTGTTCCTCGATCGCCGCAAGGAGCGTCGCCTTGCGGATCGGTTTGGTAAGGTGGGCGGTGCAGCCTGCGTCGAAACTCTTGCGAACTTCTTCGGGCAGGGCGTGTGCGGTCAGCGCGAGAATCGGTACGGGCGTTGCGTTGTTGTCTGCCTCCCATTGCCGAATCCTCCGTGATGCCGAGTAACCGTCCATGATCGGCATCTGCACATCCATCAGCACGACATCGTACGTGCCGGCAATGAATTTCTCGAGCGCAATCTCGCCATTGCGGGCGACGTCGGCGGCATAGCCGCTGGCCTTGAGGTACGCCTCGATCAACAATACGTTGTCCTGGGAATCCTCGGCCAGCAGTATTCGCAGCGAGCGCGGCCCTGCCGGAACGGGTCGAGCCTGGACCGCAGGTCGCTCCGCTGCGTGGGTCGCTCCCCCGCGCACTTCCTGGATCGCCTCCAGCAACTCGGCTTGCTTGACGGGTTTCACGAGGTAGGCGGCAACTCCGAGCGCACGGCCACGTGCGATGTCTTCGGCGCGGTTGTCCGACGTCAGCATCAGGATCGTGGTCCCGGCCATCGTCGGCTGCCGATGGATCGCTTCAGCCACTTCGAAGCCGTCGACGCCTGGCATGCGTCGATCCAGCAATACAAGCGAATAGGGAGCACCCGCGTTCGTCGCGTCGAGCAGCGCCGCCAATGCCTGCTCCCCCCCGTTCGCTTCGGTCACCGCCGCGCCCCAGCGCGAAAGCATTTCGCTCAGAATTCTCCGGTTGGTTTCGTTATCGTCGATGATCAGCGTCTTGATCTCGCCAAGCTCAATCGGTGGCGGCGCCACGGCGACGTGGTGCTTGCTGCTGACGGCGAACCGGGCAGTGAAGTAAAAGGTGCTTCCGGTCCCAACGCTTCCCTCGGTCCATATGCGGCCCTTCATCAGCTCGACCACCCGCCACGAAATGGTGAGCCCGAGGCCGGTGCCGCCGAACTTGCGCGTCGTGGAAGTATCGACCTGCGAATAGGGTGCGAAGATCACTTCGCGCGCGTCGTCGGGAATCCCGATCCCGGTGTCCTGGACTGCGAACCTCAACGCACCGGCGGTTCCATCCTCCGGGTTGCATTCGACGCGAACGATCACTTCCCCCTTCTCGGTGAACTTTATGGCGTTGCCGATCAGGTTGATGAGCACTTGGCGCAGTCGAGCGGGATCGCCGACCAGCAGCTTCGGCACGTCGGGCGCGATTCGAAGGGCGAGCTCGAGCCCCTTCTCGTGGGCGCGGATGGCCATGATTTCCAGTGTCTTGTCGAGCACCTCGCCGAGATCGAAGTCCAGGTTCTCGAGCGTGAGATGGCCGGACTCGACTTTGGATAGATCCAGTATGTCGTTGATCAGGTCGAGGAGTTGACTCCCCGCCTTTCGAAAGATGCGCACGTATTCGCGCTGTTCCGGGACCAGGGGTGTTTCCCACAGCAGATCCGCCATGCCGATGATCGCGTTCATCGGTGTGCGAATTTCATGGCTCATCCGCGCAAGAAAATCGCTCTTGGCACGGTTCGCATCCTCGGCTGCCTCTCTGGCTTTCTTCGATTCCGCCTCAGCGTGCTTGCGCTCGGTCGTATCTTCCATGGCAAGCAGGAACAGCTCGCGATTGACGCCGGGCTCGGAAAGCTTGCGGGCGTTGAGGAGCATCGTGCGCCGGCCGATGACGGGAAAGTCGTGAGTGACTTCGAAATCCCGAAACTGCGTGTGCTGGGGAATGATGTCTTCCAGCAGGCGTCGCAGCTCCGGAATATCCCACTGGCCATTGCCGAGCTCGTACAGCAGCCGACCCTCGGTCTCGCCTTTCGAGGATCGAAACGTGCCGAGAAACGACCGGTTGGCCATCCTGACGTGAAGATCCTTGTCCAGCACCAGCAAAGGTTCCCGCACCGTCTCCACGATGGCTTCCGCGAAGGACTGGACTTCCTGCAGTATCGCCTCACGACGCTTGCGGTCGGTAATGTCGAGCGCCGAAGCAAACATTCGTTCAAGCCTCTCGCTTTTGGAACTTGTTGCGCGCCGCGCGGAATTACAGGCGCCCGGTCACGAGCAGGACGATCAGGACCAGCACGACGATACCGGCGATCCCGCTCGGACCGTAACCCCAGCTTCGAGCGTGCGGCCAAGTTGGCAGGACTCCGATGAGAATCAGGATCAGGACAATCAGCAGGATGGTGCCAATACTCATGACGAGCTCCTTTATTGTTGGTGGGCACCGCCTGGCTCAATCCACCGCGATCCGTCAGTGCGGGTATGAGAAGCGGCCGGGAGAGAAGAGAGTATCGGCGACGCCGAACGCCGTCTGTGCGGTTGCGCACACAGCAGAAAGCGATGTGGCGGCTCGTGCGCGATATCACCGCCGACGACGGCGTAGTCCCGACTACGTGTTCAAAGCTCCTTATCCAGCGATAGCAGCGAGAGGAGATTGACCTTCATTCGCTGCCAGTCGCTGCGAGCGGGCTCGATAGCGTAGTCGATCGCCTTGCCGTTTTCCCGGGTGCGCCAGAGCAATCGCAATTGGCCGCCCGCATCGCCTCCCCGCAGCGCCAGGTGATAGCTATTCTCCGGAGCGACGATCGATTCGAAACGAATGGCGGTTTGTTGGGCAAGCTCGGGACTGTCGATGATCAAGCCGATCTCGGTATTCAAGCTTCGCGAGCGCTCGTCGAAGTTCATCGATCCGATATAAAGACGTTGTCGATCGAAGACGAACAATTTCGCGTGCAATGCATAGTTCCCGGAGCGAGTCGCGGCGAGTGTCTCACCGCTGCCGTGGGCATTTCCCAGCAGAGCGCGCACCTCATAGAGCTCGACCCCGTTCGCGAGCAGCGGCAGCCGATAATGCATGTAGCCCGATTGGGCGAATACTTCAGGCGTCGACTCCAGTGAGTTGGTCAGGACGCGGACGCGTACGCCACGCGTGCGCAAATCCTCCACCATCCGCATTCCGGCAGCTCCGGGTATCAGGAAAGGCGTCACCATCAGCAGTTCGGAATGAACCTCCATTGCGGCCGCGGCCACGACAGGATGCATCAGCTTGCCGATCATTTCGCCATCGGCAACGCGCTTTTTCTCGGGGCTGTCATAGATCAGTCGTGCATGTGCCCACACCAGCCGCGCGGTGCCGGCCAGCATGCCGGCAAGCGGTTCGCCGGTCGCTACCCGGCTCGCAAAGGCTGTCCCATCCATCTTCAACTCGAGGCGATGTGCATCCAATTGCTCACGGTACGCGGAAAGGACCTTGGCCGACGGGATCCCGTTTCCGAGAGCCTCGACCGGGATGGCGACGGCGCTATTCCAGAATTCGTCGAACGAAAGGGAGAGTTGCCCGACGATCGGACCGGCCGCAAAAACGTCGTCGTCGCCAAACTGCGAATCCGAGTCGACCTGAAAATATTGATCGCCGATATTGCGGCCGCCGACAAGCGCGATGGCATTGTCGACGACCAGTAGCTTGTTGTGCATCCGGTAATCCAGCCGCGACACGGTGAATGCGAATTCAACCGCGCGAAGCAGCTTGGCATGGCCGCGATAGACGAACGGGTTGAATATGCGGATCGCGACACCTGGATGAGCCGACAGCGCGGCGATGCGCTCATCGCCATCAAGCGTATCGCCATCGTCGATCAACAGTCGTATGCGAACACCCCGGTCGGCGGCACGCAGCAAGGCGTCGGTCAATAGCTGGCCGGTTTCGTCCTGGCGAAAAATGAAATACTCGAGATCGAGCGTGCGCTCAGCCGCGTTGATCATTTGCGCGCGAGCCAGAAATCCGTCGACACCTGCCGAAAGGATGCGAAATGCGGAAGTCCCGCCGTGTTCGCGTGCGGCACTGTCGAACTGGCGGCCGAGCAGTGTCTGATCGGGGTAGCGGAGCGCGCTGGACGCCATTTTGGGAAACGCGGAGCCCGGGGGAAGCGATGCGCACGCGCTCGTTAAGGCGAGGACGATAATCCAGGCCGCGGCGCGAGAACCGAACCCGTGCCGAAGCGGCGCTAGCGACCGTCGAAGACTACGACTACGAGGCATCGACAGTCCCGAGCGCGCTTCGCCTTTCGCGTTACTGTTCACGACCCTCGGGGCCGCGTGTCCAGTGACCCGCCTTGAACTCGTGGCGCTTGCCGACGTCGTTCCAGCGGTCTGGCGTCCATGCGTAACCGGTGCGCACGCGCATCGTGTGACCACTGACCCACACATGCTGACCGCGCTGCCAGCGCCAGTATCCCGGCGCCCAGGTATAGCCGCGGCGCTGGACCGGAACCACTTCAACGCGGTCCGGAGGCGGGGCTATTTCGATGATGACACCGCGCGCGAGCGCCGATGCGGACGAAAAGCCGCCCACGAGGATCAGCGACAGCAACAGGCTGCGGGCGGCTTTGATCCGCGTGCCGTTCAAATCACGGCGTACGCCGCGTGCAGTCATTGCCGATGACAAACTGTCCGTTTCCGGATTCATGGATCAGTACCCTTGATTCGAAGTGGAAGTCCCACGGCGACCATCATCTCTCGGTCGCACGAAAAGTTCGGTACGGTGGCGCACACACGCCATGCCGCTCGTCCGATGGCCGGCGCACGCTTTTGTGCCGTGTATTTGCGACTTTCGCAGACCGCGATTGCCGCGGACCGTGGCACCGTCTGGCGCGCTCGGCGCGATAGTGCACATTGAGACTATTCGATCATCTACACTGCGCGGATGGCCACCAACAGACCGAGACGCACCGTCCCGCGGGCGCCGTCCTCGCCGTCGAACGAGCGGCCGCGCATCGCTGCGGTCGCGCGCCATAGTCCCCGTCAAAACCATTTGCTCGATGCGCTACCGAGAAGCGACTTCGAACGCCTGGCGCCGCATTTCGAACTGATACCGATGCGGCTCGGCGATGTCCTCTATGAACCCGGAATACGGATGCGGCACGTCTATTTCCCCACGACGTCCATCGTTTCGCTCCTGTACGTGATGGAAGATGGCGCGTCCGCGGAAATTGCGATCGTAGGCAACGAGGGCATTCTCGGCATATCGCTGTTCATGGGCGGTGAAACGACGCCCAGCCGTGCGGTCGTGCAGGGCGCCGGATACGGCTTTCGGCTGAAGGCGCAGTTACTGAAAGAGGAGTTCGGCCGATTCGGCCCGATGCTGCATCTGCTGCTGCGCTACACCCAGGCGCTGATTACGCAGATGGCGCAGACGGCCGTCTGCAATCGACACCATTCGGTCGATCAACAATTGTGCCGGTGGCTGTTGCTGAGTCTCGATCGTCTGGCATCGAACGAGCTCGCCATGACGCAGGAATTGATTGCCAACATGCTCGGCGTGCGCCGCGAAGGCGTCACGGAGGCGGCCGGAAAATTGCAGGATGCCGGGTTGATCCGTTATCGGCGAGGCCGAATCACGGTGCTGGATCGCCCGGGCCTGGAAGCGCGCGCCTGCGAGTGTTATCAGGTGGTCAAGACGGAGTTTGATCGGCTCCTGCCGTATGTGACACGGTAGCCGCCGTAGCCCATGATCTGCGCGGTCCTTATGTGCGCTGGCGCGCAGACGGATTCATAACGTGCCCGCAAGATCGTACGGTGCCGTCAATCCAACGTGCGCCCCCGGTCAATCGCTTGCTCCAGGCGCTGCCAGGCAGCGATCGTCGCCGGCTGCTGGCCGAGTGCGAAACAATGCAACTGGCGTTTGCCGAGCCGCTTTACACGCCGCCCCAACGCCTTGGCCACGTCTATTTTCCGCTAAGCGGCTTCATTTCGCTGGTCATGCCGATCGACGATGCTTCGTCCCTTGAAGTCGGCCTGATTGGAAACGAAGGCGTCTTCGGGATCCCGCTCGTCCTCGGTATAGACACGTCCCCGGTGCGGGCGGTTGTGCAGGGCGCGGGATCGGCGTTGCGGATGAGCGCACTGGCCTTCCGCCGCGAACTGCGGCGCACCCCTGCGCTGCAGCGCCGGATCGACCGCTACGTCTACGTCCATTTGAGCCAGCTTGCGCAAACCGCAGGCTGTACGCGCTTCCATGTGGTCGAGGCACGGCTTGCCCGCTGGCTGCTGATGACGCAGGATCGCGCACACGCGAGTGCGTTCCATATCACGCAGGAATTTCTCGCGCTCATGCTCGGTGTCCGCCGTGTCGGGGTCACCGAAGCGGCAGGATCGCTGCAGTCGCGCAATCTGATTCGTTACAGCCGCGGCAACATCACGATTCTCGACCGGCGCGGGCTCAGGGCCGCTTCATGCGGCTGCTACCAGGCAGATCGAGCATCGTACGATCGGATCCTCGGCTAGTCGTTCTCGCCTGGGAGCGTGCCGGCCGAAGCGGTAACTGCGGTCAGCCGCGCATTGCAGCCGGCACGATCTGCGCATCAGCCAGGCAGTGGACATCTATACGCGATTGATGCGAGATTGGGTGGAAAACGAATTGTCTCCTTTCTCTGAACCAGCGGGGTCAGGATCCGCGAGAAGCTAATTCCCCACCGCTTGCTTCTTGACCTCGCACGGGCGCCGTCTCCTCTACGAATTGTGTCGTAAGTGTGACCAAACTGTGACCCCACTTGGCCGATAAGGTCGCGGTAGGCGAGGAACCGCAAAATGCCCTTGGACGCATTTCTCGACCGCCTGCTACGATGGCGATGCGGATAAGCTTGAGCCCCGTGGGCCAGTGGAGTGATGATACCTGCCCATTGCTTCATCAGAACGTTCATGAGGACAACCGGGTAGGATGGCGATTGTGAAGGCATTCATACTCACTTATCACTCCGGAAACGTGACCGGCAACAATTACGCAAGCAACAACCTCCTCGCGCTTGCTGACGACCTTGCATATCTTCTCGCAGCGCGTATTCCGATTGTGCCGCTCCGCGACGTTGTCGACTCCTTGCTTCACTCAACTAAGCGGCTTCTGGATAAGATGGCGGTAATCACCCTCGACGACGGACTTGACTTTGACTTCGTCGAACTCGCGCACCCAATCCATGGTCCCCAACCCTCCGCGCGCGCGATATTAAGTCACTTCTCAACAACGCACGACCTCCCCGTCCAAGCGACGTCGTTCGTGATTGCATCGCCATCTGCGCGCTATCAGATTGCGGAACACGAGATGCGCGGCCACCAGTGGATTGGTGAGCAATGGTGGAATGCGGCGGTCGCGAGCGGCTTATTCCACGTCGGCAATCACAGCTGGGACCATCTGAGTCCTTCAGTGTCTCCCATCGGACAACGCGACGGGAAGGCAGGTGCGTTTACCCATGTGGATTCGTATGAGGACGCCGAGTTGCAGGTAAGAATTGCCCGCGAATACATCCATGCCAGAGCCCCGAATCCAGGCACTGCTCTGTTTGCATACCCCTACGGTAATGCAAGCACCTATTTGGTTGAGGACTATCTACCAACGCACGTCCGGCGACACGGTACGATCGGCGCCGTCACGACTACGCCCGGAGTGGTACATGATCGCAGTAATCGCTGGCTGTTGCCCCGCTTTACCTGCGGGATCGATTGGCGGTCTCCCGAAGAGCTCGGGCTTATTCTTGCCGCTTGATAATGATCGACGAGTTACTTCAAGTTAACGAGGTCGAACGGGCCGAGCCCTACGTGAGTGATTTGTTTCGGCGGCGATTCGGGGCAGACCCGCCCCACTTCCCCAAGCATTTCGTGGGTTTCTACAGGCCGTCGCGATCAGGCTTGTTTCCAGTCGGATATGTGCACTATACGAGCTTCGACGATGCCTGGTTGTGTGGGGGGCTAGTCATTGACGATCGTCTGTACAGACAGATGCCAGCGGCGCATCGCAACGTCATAAGAGAGGCGGGCGGCATCGCCGAGATCCTATTCCGCGTTAGTTTGGCACGCCTTGGTGACTCTGCCGCGATTTGGGGCCACGTCGGGGACCTGAGGTCGGAACGAGTCGTTCAGAGGGTTGGTTTCCGGCGGACTACCGATCGCTATGTCATGGTGCGCTGGAACAAGGATCTAACCGCTGACGAAAAAGCGAAGCGCTTGTGGCGCGTTCAGGCGATCGGCCCCTTCTGATGCCATTGATTCAACATGCAATTGAACGCTTCCAAGGGAAAGTTGTCGCGCAGTCGAAACCGCAGACCAACAAGCGAATTGACGGCAAAAAATTGTCGTCTGCTTACCATGATCACCCACACGCGCTGCAAGGCCGCCAGCCGCACGCCGTGCCCGCGCAGTAGCCACATTTCGTACCAGCGGTGGTAACCGGTCAGGCGACGAATTCGTCGAGCATCCGCCCCTTCTGTTTTTGCTCGCGCGGCGATACCGCTTCGTTAGCATCGCCGTGACGGATTTGCGTTCCTTCATCGTCAGCCCGATCTCGCCTCCCCCGGCGTTTCGCGGGAGGCATTTCGCTGAGATTTCTTAGATGAGGCAACGAACCGATTTCACTTCGTTTCCTGACGAGGTAATTTGTAAACTTGACTTTGCCAAATGCCGGACGGAAACTGGTTTCCGCATTCACATAAATCGAGCAGCGAATTAAAAGTGCAATGCGTCGTTTCACTCACTGTCAGCGCCTAGTTCGCCCATTTGAAACGCTTAGCTTGGAGAAGCCCATGCGACTACCTAATTTGTTCAAGCTCTCTGATAAGGCAAAACTTGGGGTAGCAGTCGGCGCCATCGCGGTTAGCACTCTCGCGATCGCGGCCCATCCTCCGTTGAACGCCACCAATTGGGGTGTCGGCGACAATGCATTTCCTTATTTACCCTCATGGGGTGGATCTGACCTCGTGCAAGCGCATCTTTACGGCTCGACCAACACCGGGCTTCAACATAATGCATTCTTCTATGCTAGCGCGCTCGCCAATGCCGTTACATCGAGTGCGATGAACGCGGCTGCTTACAACAACACGAATACGCAGACCATAGGCGCGTTCCTAGATGGCGAGAACGGCACAAATGCTTCGAACGTGGTATGGGGTTCTAACAGCATTGGGGCCACATATAGCTCCAACGCGGGCGCGGCCGCTCACGGGACGGAAGTAAATGGTATTAACCGGAGTGGGAGCGCAAACTCAGTCGTTGACGGCGTGTTCATCGTAAACGGAGGTTCAGCAAAGACAACCGCAGGACTGGTTATCGCAACGAGCATAGCGGAGCCATCAGGACAACCCGACTACGGCATCATGATTGCGGGACCCCACACAACGTACAGCAGCAAGACCCCCGCGACGGTTACCGGCATATACGTGGATAACGTTACATCTGGTGAAGCTATGCGGATCCAAGCGGATCATCGTATCGCACTTACCAACAGCGGTGATACCTACGTTAGATACAACACCGCGACGGATAAGGTTCAGATTGTCAAACACAACGTTGTTGTCGCGTCATGGTAAGGAGACAGCGATGCGTATCCTGATCATAATTGCCACATTCGTACTTTCGATCGTTGTTAGTTCGTATGCGCAAAGCCCCGCGTCGGGAGCACAAGGCGATATTCCCCAAGGGTCACCCGGCGGGTCTACGCTTGGCTCTTTCAATGTTCAATACCAGAATCAACTGCGAGCCGTGCAGCCAGTTGCAGGAGTCGAGCTGAATCCTCCAAGCTGGACAGTCTCGTACCTGAACGGCCTCACAAAGGAACCCACATTCGTGGAGCCTGGAGCGCAATAGCTGCTTCTGCAACCACGCCGCCGACGGCCAGCAGCAGACTTTCGGCGGCGTTGTCGAACCGAGCTGGAAGACGAGCTCGATGCCTCGGCTATCCGTTTGCGCCCGTTCTGACACGCGGGCGTGCACTTGTAAACGGACCCGCTGTACCGGCGTATCCCGATTAAGCGAACGGTTGCAATAAGAAGTCGCATACCAGTGACCAGTGTCGATGGGCAATATGGACGTAGATCGTGGAACCGGCGAACATATGGTCGCAGCCGGGCGACCGCGCCCCTCCCAAAAAAGGAGACCACAACATGGGGTTTCAATGCATGTTCTCGAAAGGCAGCAAAGCCATCCTGGGTCTGCTTGCCATGGCGGCGCTGGCCGGCGCTGCGCGCGCAGACGTTCTCGACGACGTCAAGGCGCACGGCGTGCTGAAATGTGGCGTGACGCTGGCGGCCGCCGGCTTTTCCGCCGAGAACAACGCCGGCAAGCGCGAGGGCTTCGACATCGACCTGTGCAGGGCCATCGCTGCGGCCACGCTGGGTGACGAAACCAAAATCCAGCTCACGCCGATGGATCTGAAGACCGCGTTCGCGGGCCTGCCCACCGGTGCGGTCGATGTGCTCACGCATCGATTCACGTGGACAGAGAGCCGCGACGTGGGCGGACTCAAGTTTCCCAAGATCATGTTCTTCGACGGCCAGGGTTTTGCCGTGACGAAGAAGTCGAAGGCCAGCAAGATCGCCGATCTCGACAACGCCACGATCTGCACGCTTCAGGGGAGCACCTCGGAGTTGATCGTCGCAAGCTACTTCGGCGCGCACAAGCTCAAGTACAAGATCGTGACATTCGCTTCGGCCGAGCAGGCGTGGGATGCGTTCGTCGGCAAGCGTTGCGATACCGTCATCAATGACCGTTCGGGGCTTGCCGCCCGCCTGGCGAAATTGCCGAACCGGGATGATTACAAGGTGCTGGCCGAAACGGTGTCGAATGAACCGATCGGCCCGGTCGTGGCGCAGGGTCAACCGCGCTGGGAGGCCCTGGTTCGCTTCACGCTCAACGCGCTCGTGGCCGCCGAAGAGCTGGGCGTCACGCAGGCCAATG
>Ga0157370_10007352_pt1 | contig 12015 bp, 12 predicted proteins | sample C35metaG_FD_113463 | JGI IMG/M metagenome (GOLD analysis project Ga0157370, IMG submission 113463) | Corn rhizosphere microbial communities from Kellogg Biological Station, Michigan, USA - C3-5 metaG | ecosystem: Host-associated > Plants > Roots > Rhizosphere > Soil | place: USA: Michigan... | reverse complement strand
TTTTCCGCTTACCGCCGAAGCATTTCGCTTTCGTCGTCAGGACGTTTCGTCCTAGTGAGCCGCCCATTCTATATCGTTTTTCGTTTCCGTCAACACCCTCGTGAAACTTTTTTTCGAGGTTGTTGGTGAAGCAGAAGAACTTAAGAACTGTCGCGTGGGCTGCTTTGTTCGCGACCAGAAGAGAAGTATAGGGTCGTATCGACGATCTGTGAAGGGGTTTTCGACATCTTTCTGAAAAAAAGTCACACGCTAGACTTAATCCATCTGCTCACACTAATAAGGTGTCTTTTGATGTTACGTCGCGCTGCTTTTATCGCACTGCTTTTCGTTACTCACGGCGCTTACGCCGCGACCGCCCCGTCGGTCACGCTCCATGGCAAAACGTTCTCCACCGAATTCGCCACCGACGATGCGTCGCGCGAGCTCGGGCTGATGAATCGCACCGAGCTCGCGGCCGACCACAGCATGCTCTTCGTCTTCGTCGATGACGAACCACGCGCGTTCTGGATGAAGAACACCCTCATCCCGCTGGACATCCTCTACTTCAACAAGGATCGCCAGCTGGTCTCCATGCAGCTCAACGCGCAGCCCTGCAAGGCCGATCCCTGCGCGATCTACCCCAGTGGCGGTCAGTACGCGCGATACGTGCTCGAGCTCAAGGCGGGCACCGCGGGCAAGCTTGGGCTGAAGCTGGGCGAGACACTGACCATCGAGGGCGATCCCGGCACGGTGCGCTGATCGGACGACAACCCGCGCTCGCAGGGCACGTCGACCCGGTACGGCAACAGCCGGGACGGATCCAGAGCGGCCAGCTCGTCCCACTGATCTTCGAAAGGTATGAATCGCTGCATGAGTGCTTCCTCCACGTATAGGCACGCGTTGCGCGGCCGTGGAGCTATGGAAGCAGGATTTCCTGCGTTATCGCAGGCGGAATGGGGCGAAACGATGTCAGCCCCATCGCCGGACGCTATCCGTCGAGGACGGCGGCGTCTGTCAGTCCAGCTCGACCATCTCGAAGTCGTCCTTGGTCACGCCGCAGTCGGGGCAGGTCCAGGTATCCGGGATATCCTCCCAGCGCGTACCCGGCTCGATGCCTTCATCCGGCAGGCCCAGGGCTTCGTCGTAGATGAAGCCGCAAACGACGCACATCCATTTGCGAAGGGTGGTTTCAGTGCTCTGGCTCATGGCTTGCGTACTGCCGTCAAACGGGAAAGTCCCCCATTCTGTCACCCCCGGCGCGGCGACGGTAGCGCGCCACCGTCACATTCCGAAGGACCTGTATGAGCACCCTCCTCCGACACCGCCCGCATGGCAAGGGCGTTTACGTGATTACCGACGGCCCTCGCGACGATCTTTTCGCCGCCGTCGAGGCTGCGCTGGCCGGCGGCGCACGCATGCTTCAGTACCGCGACAAGTCCACCGACGCGGACCGCCGACGCAGAGAGGCCGACGAGATCTCCCGCCTGTGCGCCCTCCACGACGTGCCCTTTATCGTGAATGACGACGTCCCGCTCGCCCTGGCCACGGGCGGCGGGGTGCATCTGGGCCGCGAGGATGTGTCGATCGCTGAAGCCCGCGCGGAACTGGGCCCGGACGCCATCATCGGTGTCTCCTGCTATGGATCCCTCGAGCGGGCGAAGCAACTGGCGGGAGAGGGGGCGGACTACCTGGCTTTCGGCTCCATGGACCCGTCGACCACCAAGCCCCATGCCCCGGTCGCCCCGCACGACGTTTTGACGCAGGTCGCCCTCCTGGGCCTGCCGGTCGTGGCGATTGGCGGGATCACCCCCGACAATGGACGGGTCCTTATCGAAGCGGGTGCCGACTACCTTGCCGTGGTCTCCGCCGTTTTCGCCGCGCCCGATATCCAGGCCGCGACGCGCCGCTTCGCCGATCTTTTCGACTCACGCCCCGGAATCATTCAATGACCAGCAACCAGGAACTCTTCGCCCGCGCCCGAAAGCTGCTGCCCGGCGGGGTCAATTCGCCCGTGCGCGCCTTCCGGTCAGTCGGCGGCGAGCCGTTCTTCACCGCCCGGGCTGACGGTCCCTTCCTCTGGGACGTCGAGGGCAAGCGCTACATCGATTACGTCGGCTCCTGGGGCCCCATGGTCGTGGGCCATAATCATCCGGCTGTGCGCGAGGCCGTCGAACGCGCCGTCAGGAACGGACTGTCGTTCGGCACGCCCTGCCCCGCCGAGGTCACGATGGCCGAGACCATCGTCGATCTGGTGCCGTCCATCGACATGGTGCGCATGGTCAACTCGGGTACGGAAGCCACGATGTCCGCGATCCGCCTGGCGCGTGGTGCGACCGGCCGCTCGAAGATCGTCAAGTTCGAAGGCTGCTACCACGGCCACGGCGACAGCTTTCTGGTGAAGGCCGGTTCGGGCGCGCTGACCTTCGGCGTGCCGACCTCGCCGGGCGTGCCCAAGGCGTCGGCCGACCTGACGCTCACCCTCCCCTATAACGACATCGATGCCGCCCGCCTGCTCTTCACACAGGAAGGCAAGGAAATCGCCGCCCTGATCATCGAGCCGGTCGCCGGCAACATGAACTGCATTCCGCCGAAGGAAGGCTACCTCCAGGCCTTGCGCGACCTGTGCACCGAGCATGGCGTGCTGCTGATTTTCGACGAAGTCATGACCGGCTTTCGCGTGGCTCTCGGCGGCGCGCAGGCGCACTACGGCATCACGCCGGACCTGACCTGCTTCGGCAAGATCATCGGTGGCGGCATGCCGGTCGGTGCCTATGGCGGCCGCCGCGACCTGATGGAGCAGATCGCTCCGGCAGGCCCGATCTATCAGGCGGGCACCTTGTCGGGTAATCCGGTGGCGATGGCTGCCGGCCTGGCGATGCTTGAACTGATCCAGGCGCCGGGCTTCCATGACGATCTGGCGGCGCGCACGGTGAAGCTGACCGACGGCATCCTTGGTGCGGCGAAGCGCGCCGGTGTGCCTTTCAGCGTCAATCGCGTGGGTGGGATGTTCGGGTTGTTCTTTACGGACGAAACCGTCGAGAGCTATGCGCAGGCGACCAAGGCCGACGTGGATGCGTTCAATCGCTTCTTCCACGGCATGCTGGAGCGCGGGGTTTACCTGGCACCGTCGGCGTTTGAGGCCGGGTTTGTTTCCAGCGCGCACGACGATGATGTCATCGCGGGCACGGTGGCGGTGGCGGGTGAGGTGTTTGCTTCGCTGTGATGTCTGCGGAGTAACGCCTGTGGAGGCCGTGCCTGGCGTTGTATGCGCGGCACGGCTTCACTCGTTTTTTGCCGGGGTGAGGGTTCGCCAGCAGGCTGGCTCCTGCCGGAGCAGAGCATCGTCGATCCGGGCGGCGAGGCCGGCCGGATCAACAGTATCGCTCAGGCGACTTGCGCTTCCTTGGTGAAGGCGTGCAGTGCCGCGCCGAGGCGTTCGAGGCCTTCCGCGGTTTCTTCGTCGGTGATGGTCAACGGCGGGACGATGCGCAGCACGTCGGGGCCGGCCTGCAGAATCAGCAAACCGTGCGCGGCGGCAAGGTCGAGGATTTCACCCGCCCTGCCCTTATAGGCATCACCGAGCACCGCACCGATCATCAGGCCACGCCCACGGACTTCCGAGAAGAGGTGCAGGTCGTGGTTGAGCTTGTTGAGTCCGGCGCGGATGTCGTTGGCCTGGCGTTCGACGTTGAGCAGCACGGCGGGCGACGAGATCTTCTTCAGTGCGACGCGCGCCACCGCGGCGGCCATCGGATTGCCACCAAACGTGGTGCCATGCGCACCGAACTGCATGATGTCGGCGACCTTGGGACCGACCAGCATCGCACCGATCGGGAAGCCCGCGCCCAGCGCCTTGGCCAGCGTGACGATGTCGGGCGTGACATGGTCGTGCGCGTGGGCGAACAGCGTGCCCGTGCGACCCATGCCGGACTGGATTTCATCCAGCACCAGCAAGGCGTCGCGCTTGTCGCAGAGCTCGCGTACGGCCTTGAGAAAACCAGGTTCGGCCGGCATGACACCGCCCTCACCCTGAATCGGCTCCAGCATCACCGCCGACACGCCGCCCTGCGCAAACGCTTCTTCCAGTGCGGGCACGTCGTTGAATGCCACATAGCGGAAACCACCGGGCAACGGCTCGTAACCTTCCTGGTATTTCGGCTGCGCCGTAGCCGTCACCGACGCGAGCGTGCGCCCGTGGAACGACCCCTTGAAGGTGATGATGACGCGCTCTTCCGGCGGGCGGCCCTTCGACGTGGCCCACTTGCGCACCAGCTTGATGGCGGCCTCGTTGGCCTCCGTGCCGGAGTTGCAGAGAAAGACCCGCTCGGCGAACGGGGCGTGCTCGATCAGTTCTTCGGCCAGGCGCAGCGGCGGCTCGGTCCAGAAGACATTGCTTGCGTGCCAGAGCTTGCCGGCCTGTGTGGTCAGCGCGGCGACCAGATCGGGGTCCTGGTGACCCAGCGCGTTGACCGCGATGCCCGCACCGAAATCGAGGTAGTCGCGGCCTTCGGTATCCCAGACGCGGGAGCCCTTGCCGTGGTCAAGGACGACGTCGCGGGGACGATAAACGGACAGCCAGTAGCGCTTGCCGAGGCCGATGAGATCGGAGGAATCGACAGGATGCGAGGACATGGAACGAACTCCCGGGCCCGGCCGCAGCGCCGGAACCCTTACAGAAACGGATGGAATCGCACGGTACGCTCTGCGGTCCGACATCGAACCCGCATCGTATGATCGGCTGTACCGCGCGTGCAACGACTCTGTGACACGCCGCTTCAGCGGCTGAACGGCCACGCGCCGCAGACCGACGGGAAACTCCTTGCGAATCAAAGCACCTGCCACGTGGCACGGCGTTTGCTGCCTGTGGGACAAGGCCCTGTGAAGCCCGCGATGTTCGTTCGCCCGACGACCCTGCCAAGCCGAGCGACGAATGGGAACTCCCGGTCCCCCAGAGGACCGGGAGTTTTCTTCACTCCGCTGACGGATCAACGCAGCTGGTCGAGCGCCAGCTGGTGCTTCTTGCAAAGGCGATAGACGGTGACGCGGGAGACGCGCAGACGGCGCGCGCATTCGCTGATGTTGAACGCACTGGCGCGCAGACAATCGACGATCGCCTCGCGCTCGGCCGAGGTTCGGGCGCTGCCAAGGCTGTCCCGGTCGCCGCCGGGCGCATCCGGCGTCAGCTCGAGATCCTCGGGCGTAATGAGGGCGTCGTCGGCAATGACGGCGGCGCGCTGCACGCGGTTCATCAGCTCACGGACGTTGCCCGGCCACGGGAAGCCGTTCATCGCCTTGCGCGCGGCGGTGCTGAAGGCCCGTGCGCGCGTGCCATAGGTTTCGCGGAAAGCGTCGAGAAAATGCTGGGCCAGCAGCTCGATATCGCCGGCGCGCTCCCGCAGGGGCGGCATTCGCAGCCGGAGCACGTTGAGCCGGTAGAACAGGTCCTCGCGGAAACGGCCCTGGGCGACGGCCTTTTCCAGGTCCACATGAGTGGCGGCCAGCACGCGGACGTCGACATGCACGGACTGACAGCTGCCGACGCGATCGATCGTTCCTTCCTGAAGCACACGCAGCAGATTGGTCTGGGCATCCAGCGGAAGGTCACCGATCTCGTCGAGAAAGACGGTGCCGCCGTCCGCCGCCTCGAAATGGCCGATACGCCGTGCCGTCGCGCCGGTGAAGGCACCGCGCTCGTGCCCGAACAATTCCGACTGGACCAGGTTGGCCGGCAGCGCACCGCAATTGATCGCGGCGAACGGCTTTCCGTGACGGCCGGAGAGTTGATGCAGGGCGCGGGCGGCCATTTCCTTGCCGGTGCCTGTCTCGCCCGTAATGAGGAGCGGGAGTTCGACCGGCGCGAATTTTCGAATGTTCTGTGACAGTGCGCGAATGGCCGGGCTGTCGCCGGTCATCACGGTGGGGCGCTCGTCCGGCGGCTCGAGACCACCCTCATGCGGCACCCTGAGCAGCGCCTGGCGCAGGGCGGCGAACGACGACGCGCCGTCGATGAGTTCGAGCGCGCAGGGCAAGGCGAGCCGGACGGCAGGGTCGCTGGAGGGCGTGTGTGGACCGGTGAGCCCGATCCAGGGCATGCCGGGATGCGACCGCCGCAGTTCGCCCAGGAGTTTCAGGGCTTCAGGAGCCGCCGAACGCAGGTCGACCACGGCGACCGCCATCTCACCGCACTCGGGCAGGTCGCCGCCCACACGACCGGGATCGGCCACCAACGTACGCCATCCCGCCCGGATCAGACCGAAGTGTTCCTCGACGCTCGGCCTGCCCACCCAGACGACACAACGACCCGTCATTTCCCCGCGCGACATGCCTGCTCCTCACACGATACGTGGCCTGCTGCCGGCTCTCGCGGATTCATGACCGGACCCGCCGCCGGCACCCCCTGCTGGCCGACAAGCCCCACATCGCCACTCGGTTGTCAGCCGGCGGCGACAGGGAGAGACGGTACCGCTGCCTGCCGGAAGCGGCCATACGCCAAACGGGCTAGCTCCCGGGAGGCCGCGGCATAGCTGTCGCGGTAGCTACAGAAACAAATCGGGCAGCAGCGGTTCGCCGGGCACCACGGCGTAGCGGTCGAAGTCGGTGACACCCTGCTCCCGCAGGATGTCTTCATCGATGACGAAGTGCCCGGTGTAATCACGGGAAGGCCGCGTCAGGATGGCATGCGCCGCATCGGCCACGATCGCGGGCGTGCGGCAGTTCTGCGGGCGGACGCCCTCGATCATGGCGATGGCCGCCGTGGCGATCACCGTCCGGGGCCACAAGGCGTTGACGGCGATACCCATCGGCGCGAACTCGGGCGCCATACCCAGGACACAAAGGCTCATGCCGAACTTGGCGATCGTGTAGGCCACATGCGGCGCGTACCACGTCGGGTCGATGCTAGGCGGAGGCGACAACATCAGCACGTGCGGATTCGCGGCTTCTTTCAGGTACGGCAGACAGGCCTGCGTCACCAGGAACGTGCCGCGGGTGTTCACCTCGTGCATCAGGTCGAAGCGTTTCATCGGCGTGTCTTCGACGCCCTTCAGCCAGATCGCGCTGGCGTTGTTCACCACGATGTCGATGCCGCCGAAGCGCTCGGCTGCCGTAGCCGCCGCCATGCGCACCTCGGCTTCCTCACGGATGTCCACTTTCAGGGGCAGCGCCACGCCACCTTCCGCTTCGATCTCGGCGGCTGCGCTGTGGATGGTTCCCGGCAGCTTCGGATTGGCCACGCTGCTCTTGGCCGCGATGACGATGTTGGCGCCGTCACGGGCCGCGCGCTTCGCGATCGCCAGGCCGATACCGCGCGACGCGCCGGTGATGAACAGCGTCTTGCCCTTCAGCGATGTCATGGTGGTAACCCTTAGGCGCGCTGGAAGCGCGGGAGGATGTCACGCAATTCGGCCAGGCGTTGCAGCGGATCGTCGAGTTCGAGCATGTGCTGGCATTCGTTCGGATCCAGTGGCAACAGTTCGGAAAGACGAAAACCGACCCAGCTCGCATCGTCGGCGTGCTCAGCCATGTCATGACGCCACGGCGGCATCATCTGATCGGCGAGCCGCTCCAGAATCGTCGCGAGCAAGCCGAATTCCGCCGGCAGTTCCATCTTCGGTTCGTCGACCCACGGCGCGATGTCACCGCGCACCTGGCCGTCCGAACGCACGCGCGTGCGGGTGACGCGAAAGCGCTGACCGCCCTGGGCGACGATGCCGAGCAGGCCGTCCTCACTGGTATGAAAGTCGGTGATGGTGGCCAGCGTGCCGACGGCGGCGGGCACCGCGGGCTGTCCCGCCTCACGGCCCTCGAGGATCATGCAGACGCCGAACGCGCGACCGGTCCGCGAGCATTCGCGCACGAGGTCGATGTAGCGCGGTTCGAAGATGCGCAGCTGCAAGTGACCGCCCGGGAAGAGGACGTTCGACAGGGGAAACAACGGCAGATCGAGTGCGGGCGTGGTGGCAGCCATGCCCCTGAGTCTAACCTGCGTCCAGCACGTTGAAGAAGCGCCGGGGCGCTCCTTCGAAGCCACCGTTGGACATGAAGACGACCTGGTCGCCGTCCGCCGCTTCGGCGACCAGCGCGTCGATCAGGGCATCGACGGTGGAGGCGGTGGTTCCGCGGCCACCGAGTACGCCGGTCACCTTGCCCGCGTCCCAGGCCAGCTCGGGACGATGCAGAAACACCACCCGATCCGCATCGGCGAGCGAGGGCGCCAGCGCATCGGCATGCGCGCCCAGACGCATCGAATTGGAGCGCGGCTCGAGTGCCACGACGATGCGACCCTTACCGACTTTGGCGCGAAGGCCGGCCAGCGTCGTGGCGATGGCGGTCGGGTGATGGGCGAAGTCGTCGTAAACGGTGACGCCCTTTGCCTGGCCGATCAGCTCCATCCGCCGCCGGGCACTGGCGAAATCGGCGAAGGCCGGCAGCAACGCCACGGGATCGGCACCGGCGGCGGTCGCCGCCGCCAGCGCGGCCAGCGCGTTCATCACGTTGTGACGCCCGAGCGAACCCCAGCGAATCTCGCCGAGCGCGGTGTCACCACGGCGCACACGGAAGTGCGAACCGTCGGCGGCGATCAGCTCGGCACGCCAGTCGCCCGCGTCGATGCCGAAGGTTTCGACCGGCGTCCACGCACCCATCGCCAGCACCTCGGCCAGATACGGATCCTCGGCGTTGACGATCAGCCGGCCATTGCCGGGCACCGTCCGCACGAGATGGTGGAACTGGCGCTGGATGGCGGCGACGTCCGGGAAGATATCCGCGTGGTCGTATTCGAGGTTGTTGAGAATGGCGATGCGCGGGCGGTAATGAACGAACTTGGAGCGCTTGTCGAAGAACGCCGAGTCGTATTCGTCGGCTTCGATGACGAAGGGCTTACCGGTGCCACGCCGCGCGGACACGTCGAAGTTGCCCGGGACACCGCCGATCAGGAACCCGGGCGACTGCCCCGCGGCTTCGAGCAGATGCGCCAGCAAGCTGGTGGTCGTGGTCTTGCCGTGGGTGCCGGCGACAGCCAGCACCTCGCGTCCGCCCAGCAGCGTCTCGCCCAGCCATTGCGGGCCGGAGATATAGCGCAGGCCCGCGTCGAGCATGTACTCGACGGCCGGGTTGCCGCGCGTCATCGCGTTGCCCACCACCACGAGATCGGGCGCGGGCTGCAGATGCTCCGCCCTGTAACCCTGCATCAGACCGATGCCGAGCTGCTCGAGCTGGGTGCTCATGGGCGGGTAGACGTTGGCGTCCGAACCCTCGACCGTCAGGCCGAGCTCACGCGCCAGCGCGGCGACTCCTCCCATGAAGGTGCCGCAGATACCGAGGATATGGACGCGCACGGGGGTCAGGCGCTGGCGGCCTTGACGCCACCGGGCAGCACATCCAGCACGCGCTGGGTGACCTCGTCGAGTTCGCCGACGCCGTCGACGACCTGCAGCTTGCCGCGCTGCTTGTAGAAGTCGGCTACCGGAGCGGTCTGGTCGGCATATATGCCAAGACGCTTCTTGACGGTATCCGGATTGTCGTCGGGACGGCCTTCCTTCTCGAAACGCACCTCGCAGCGGCCGATGATGGCCGCGTCGGGCACGTCGAGCTTGACCACCACGTCCAGCGGCTGGCCGATACGGGCCAGCACGGCGTCCAGCGCGTCGGCCTGGGCCAGGTTGCGCGGGTAGCCGTCGAGGATGAAGCCCGGCCCGGCGTCCGGCTCGCCCAGACGGTGCTCGATGATGCCGAGCATGATGTCGTCGGGCAGCAGCTGACCGGCGTCCATCAGGCCCTTGGCCTTGAGGCCGAGCTCGGTGCCTGCCTTGATCTCACCGCGCAGAAGATCGCCGGTGGAGATGTGCGGCACGCCGAGGCGCTCCTTGAGGCGGGTGGCCTGAGTACCTTTGCCGGAGCCGGGGGCGCCGAATAGCACGAGTCGCATTGATGCTCCGTTCGTCGGACATGCGGGGTAACCCCGCCGCCGGACACAAGAAAATGGGTCTCAAGGTAACGGGCCGGGCGCCACGCCGTCAAACAGGCGACATGTCGCAGGTGTAGGGCGGTTTGACGCGCGTCGCGTTACCCTGCCGGCTCCGCTCCCGCAGAAGGACCCGAAGCATGGCCGCCGGCAAAATCCTCTACGCCCAGTCGGGCGGTGTCTCCGCCGTCATCAACGCCACCGCCGCCGGCGTCATCGAGACCGCCCGGGACAAGGGCATCCCCGTCTATGCCGCGCGCAACGGGATCCTAGGCGCACTGCGCGAGGAGCTGATCGACACGACCAGGGAAGCCAAGGCGAACATCGCCGCGCTGAAGCACACCCCGGGCGGCGCCTTCGGCTCCTGCCGCTACAAACTCAAGTCGCTCGAAGAGAACCGCGCGGAATACGAGCGCCTGATCGAGGTGTTCAAGGCGCACGACATCCGTACCTTCCTTTACAACGGCGGCAACGACTCGGCGGACACGGCCAACAAGGTCTCCAGGATCGGCCAGGCACTCGGCTACGAGGTCAACTGCATCGGCGTGCCGAAAACCATCGACAACGACCTGGTGGTGACCGACACCTGCCCGGGCTTCGGCTCCGTGGCCAAGTACACCGCCATCGCCGTCCGCGAAGCGAGCCTGGACGTCGCCTCCATGGCCGACACCTCGACCAAGGTGTTCATCATCGAGGTGATGGGCCGCCATGCGGGCTGGATCGCCGCGGCCGCCGGCCTGGCGGGCTCGGGACCCAACGATGCACCGCACGTCATCCTGTTCCCGGAGAACGTGTTCGACCCCGAGGCCTTCCTGGCCAGGGTGCAGACCACGGTCGAGAAGGTCGGCTACTGCACCGTCGTGGTATCCGAGGGGGTGAAGAACAAGGAGGGCACGTTCCTGGCCGAGTCCGGCGCGCGCGATGCGTTCGGCCATGCGCAGCTCGGCGGTGCGGCACCGGTGCTGGCGGCTCTCGTTCGCGAGAAGCTGGGCTACAAGTATCACTGGGCGTTGCCCGACTACCTGCAGCGCTCGGCACGGCATGTCGCATCCAAGACGGACGTCGATCAGGCGTACGCGGTGGGCAAGAAGGCGGTGGAGTACGCCGCCGAGGGGCTCAACGCGATCATGCCGGTGATCGTGCGCGTGTCCGATGAGCCGTATAAGTGGAAGATCGAAGCGGCGCCGCTGGACAAGATCGCCAACCACGAGAAGAAGATGCCGAAGAACTTCATGTCGAAGGATGGCTTCGGGATCACCGCGGCGGCGCGACGGTATCTGGCGCCGCTGATCGTGGGGGAGGTGCCCCCGCCCTACGGCGACAATGGGCTGCCGGTGTATGTGACGCTGAAGAATGCTTCGGTGCCGAAGAAGCTGAGGAAGTTCAAGCCTGGATGACGTGTCGCGTCGGGCCGGCGGCGAGCGGGGCGCGCCAGCGGTCGTCGCGGTGTGGGTCGCGCGCGGGGCGCGCTCCTACATGGTCACCGTGCACATGTAGGAGCGCGTCTGCGCGCGATGCTCCGACCTCAGCCCAACACCCCCCGCATCAACCCCAGATCCCGCACGAACTCCGCATACCCCGCCTCTCTCGCCTCGGCATCCGGCAAGCGCAGCAGATACGAAGGGTGCACCGTGGCCATCGCCTTCCGTCCATCGGGCAGGTCGATCCACTCGCCACGTTGCGCCATCAGCCGGAACGACGAACCGAACACCGCCTGCGCCGCCATGGCGCCAAGGCAGACCAGGGCCTCGGGCTGCACACGATCGATCTCGGCGGCGAGCCATGGCCGGCAGGCGGCCTGCTCCTCCGCGTTGGCACGTTTGTGTAACCGCACCTTTCCGCGCGGCTCGAACTTGAAGTGCTTCACCGTGTTGGTGACATAGAGGAGGTCGCGCTCGATCCCCGCCTCTTCCAGCGCGCGGTCGAACAGTTTGCCGGCTGGCCCGACGAACGGCTTTCCGGCCAGATCTTCCTGATCGCCCGGCTGCTCGCCGATCACGACCACCTTCGCGTGCACCGGGCCTTCGCCGAACACCGTCTGCGTCGCGGGCTTCCACAGGTCGCAGGCACGGCAT
>Ga0157370_10007348_pt1 | contig 12020 bp, 11 predicted proteins | sample C35metaG_FD_113463 | JGI IMG/M metagenome (GOLD analysis project Ga0157370, IMG submission 113463) | Corn rhizosphere microbial communities from Kellogg Biological Station, Michigan, USA - C3-5 metaG | ecosystem: Host-associated > Plants > Roots > Rhizosphere > Soil | place: USA: Michigan... | reverse complement strand
TGAAACCGCCTGCTATGGATTTAAGTATCGATCCATAACTCGGGAGGGCTTCTATGTCTTTATGCCGTCTTTCCATTTTAACCGCGGTGGTCAGCGCTGCTTTGTTTGCATCCCCGCTGCACGCACAAACCGCCACCGGCACAGGAGCAGTCGCCAGCGGCGCCAACTCTACCGCCACGGGTGAGAACGCTCAGGCCACGGCGGACAACTCCACTGCTGATGGCGCCAATGCCAACGCAGCCGGCGCCAACTGCACTGTTGTTGGAGCTGGAGCGCAAGGGGCTCTTGGAGATAACTGCACTGCGGTGGGTGCCAACGCTGATGTGGGTCCGAATGGAACGGCCGTGGGTGCCAACAGTGTCGCTAGAGACAATGGATCCACGGTGGTCGGCACGTCTGGATTCGCTTCACTGGGCGGCACCGCCTTTGGACACCAGGCGTCCGCAAGCGGAGGTGTCGCCATCGGCAACGGCGCCAACAGCAACAACCTCTACAGCAACTACGGTCAATCGGGCATCATCCCTTACATCGATGGCGTTGCCGTCGGCACCAACGCAGCCACGAGCAATCGCAGCCTGCAAGGCTACGGCGATTCGATGCAAACCCAGTATGCCGCAGCCATCGCCATCGGCACTGACACCAAAACCAATGGTTACAACTCTACTGTCGTCGGCGGCGGTTCAACCACCGATGGCGTGCGCAACACCGTGGTTGGCTCCCTCGCCGGAACAAATGGGAAGGACAACACCGTGGTTGGCGCTTCCAGCCGAACCGGGGATGGCCAGTTCAAAGTGACCGTGCTCGGAGCAAACGCTGGCGGCTACGCGGACAACTGCGTTGCTCTGGGCGAGGGATCGGAGTGCCGGGAGGCAGACACGGTATCCGTGGGCGCTGGTGGTCCCCAAGGGACCCGCCGCGTTACCAACGTGACAGCGGGCGTGGCCAACAACGACGCGGCCACCGTAGGCCAGCTGCAGCCGGTTGCTTCGGCACTGGGCGGGGGAGCCTCCTATGCCGGGGGTGTGTTCGTAGCTCCTACTTACACCTTCAAGAGCGGCAACACCTACAACAATGTGGGCGACGCCCTGACCGATCTGGATGGTCGCGTCACCACCATTGAGCAAACCCCTGGCGGCGGCACCGGCACGCCGGGCCCGCGAGGTGTGGACGGGCGCAGCGCATACGAGGTGGCTCAGGCCAATGGCTTTGCCGGCAGTGAGCAGGACTGGCTGACCAGCCTCAAGGGAGCAACCGGCGCGCAGGGGCCCAGCGGACAGAACGGCAGCGATGGGTCTGCAGGCACTCCGGGGACGGGCAGCGGCTCAACGGTGAAGGCCGGACCCAACGCGGAAGTGACCGACAACGCCGATGGCACCCAAACCGTGTCCGTCCGCGACAACGTCCAGCTGTCGGACGCCGGGTCGGTGAGCGTCGGTGCGACCAAGGTGAATGCCCAAGGCGTCTCTATTGAAGGGGGTGCTTCGGTGACCACCGCGGGTGTCAACGCCGGCAACCAGCGCGTGACCGACGTGTCGGCCGGTCGGATTGAGCAAGGCGGCACCGATGCAGTGAATGGTGGTCAGCTCTGGGACGCTCAGCAGGCTTGGAACGACCGGTGGACGGACACGGATCGACGCGTGCGCCATCAGGACCGACGGATCAATGGGCTCGGGGCGCAGTTGGGCGCTATGAGCCAGATGGCAATGGCAACGGCTGCAGCACAGAACGGCGGAACGGCTGTGGGCCAGGTAAACGTCAGCGCTGGCGTTGGGTTCAGCGGCGGCGAGGCTGCTCTGTCAGTTGGCTGGGGGGCTCGTGTCTCTGAAAAGGTCAGCGTCTCGGCCGGCGTGTCCTTCGGCTCTGGGAACAAACCGGTGGCCGGCTTCGGGCTGAGCATCAACCTGGGGCGCTAAACGATTGCGGGGTGGACTAAGGAGGTGATCGATCTCGGCAAGGGTCCTTCGGGACCCTTGTTCGTTGAGCCCCTTGACGAACCCGGATTCTCTTCTATGGGTATGTAGGTATATCCATTGATGGAGGAGCCTTGGTCTGGAAACGCAACCAAAAATACTTGCCCCGCGCCCGACATCTCTACGGCCTGTTCTTCAACAATGGCTGCTGCTACGTCGGGCAAACCGTGGACTTGAAGCAACGGGAGCAGCAGCACCGGAGTAGTCGCGGAGGCTGGCAGGGACAACCGTTCTCCTTTGTTCCGCTCTCCAGCATGACCGGCACGCAGGCCGACGCTGAACTGCATGAATACGCTTGGCGCTACAAGGCCTTTCAGAAAGGCTGGCGGATCTACTCCAAGCCGCCGGGCATCCTCATCAGAGACCCTCGCCGCCGATCCACGTCCGACGTGCGACGGCTGGCAAGCACCTACACCTGGCCCGCGTTTGTTCCTGGCACGCGTCGCTTTGCTGGGATCCCATCGTCGCTTGCGTGGGGATTCTTCAAGTGGCTGTTTCTTTACCCGGGTTTGCTCATGGCGGGAGTCTGGACTCTCCATCTGCGCCTAGCCTAGGCAGATGAAGGCTCCATTACTCACTCGGTGCCGCCTCAACGCCTGGATTCGGAAAGAGCAACTGCCTGCGACCCTCGGCAGGCGCACCGAAGATTTGGCGAAACCACCACCAAACCTCTGCAGCTCACCAAGGCCTAGTGCCCGTTTCTTTTTCTATGTGATCGGCAACCACGACATCTAGACGATCAGCTAGACGACCAGCAAAATCCCTCCAAGTTACAAGCTGATTCTTGGTGACCGTATGCACTGATCCATGTGCAATCTTATTTCTCGCGGATGACAACTTGCCCAGCGTATCTCTGACGCTTTGATTGTCAAACTTCTTCCAGCGGATCTTCTTTGACTGCATTATCCATGGAATACCAGCGTAGAAAAACAAGTTGTTAACCTGATGGTTGTTTGCGTTGTGGTTCTTCTCGCTGGTGTGCCTTTTTAGCTCTCTAACCTCCGCCGTCATTGCTGGATGGAGAAGATCGAGGCTATTCTCATAGAGTTCCTCAACAAATGCCTCAAATACCGCGGACAGCAATGTTGTTCCGGCTCGTATGACAGCAGCTCCCTTCTTTAGGGCTGGTTTGCCAGCATTGGCGGGGCAGATTGAATCACGGGCCGATATGACCTCATCGATTTCGAGAAGTCTAGCCTTAAGTTTGACGTTTGCTGCGGACGGCATGATTTATGACCTAGGTTGAGTTGTAATGGCCTGCGGTCGCCCCTCCCCTAGAGCCGACAAAGGCCTGGTTCGCAGCGCCCGACTGCAACAGGCATCCTTTGCTACAACTCGATGTTAAAGCTGCTTGGGCCGCCGAACAAGCCGATTCAATCGGGCCGAATCACGCACGCGTGAACTTACCATCAACGGACCATCCCGTTTCGCAACTTGAGTTCAGCCTTCTCCGCCACGGCCGAAGATGTCGGCGGCTTTCCCGCCCGTAGGTGTCCCTGCTCAAACACTCCCAGCAGCCTTCGCGCCTTGCGCGGGCTCTCACTCATCCACGACTGTGAGTTCCTTTGCTCATGGTGCTCTTTCATCAGCGCGTCCAACTTGCCCTGGATGCCGCTTCGCTGCATAGAGGGCCGCTGGACGGATTGATGCTGAAGCTTTTGAGATGATTGCATCTGCCCAGAATGAAGAGCCTCTTCCTTTTTCTGGCCTACCAAGCCCGCATCGAGGACGGTCTCCTTCAACCGCTCCAAGCCCAGGCGCTCGTTCAGGCGCTCCACGTCATCAGATGTCGCATACATCCGATAGCTGCCCTTTGTGAGACGAGTAAAGGCGACGAGGGCGGAGTGGGCGTCGAGCATGCCCAGATTGGCCAAGTGGTAGACCTCCCGCTTCCCCTGCCCTTGGCTCTTGTGGACTGTTCCGGCGTAAGAATGCGAAACCGCCTTCATTTCATGACTCCAGAAAGTCAGACGCCGCCCGTCCCTCTTCGTTTCGGAGCGAATGGACACGGTGATGTCGTGCCCGCCCTTGCGAGAGGGTTTGATGTTATCCACCACGGCCTGCGTCCCGTTGATGACCCCCAGGTCTTTGTTCTTCGCGGTGAAGAGGATCTGATCGCCCTTGCTTAATCCGAGGTCGAACTTCTGTCCCTTGTCCCGAGCCTCGATCACCACCTCGTCCTTGTCCAGTTGTCCCCGTTCTTTCAACCCCGCTCGGATGCCGGCATTGAGTGCAGCAACATCGGCACGGGTGTGAGCAATGACTAACTTTTCTTCCAGTGGGGTTGGGTCTTCGAAAAACTCATGCAGCAGCTGATCGCGTGCTTCCTTCTCCGTGGCCGTCTCACGGATGTTGTCCAGCAAGCGGGCCTTGAGCTGGCTGCCCTTGTCCAGGGTCTGGGCACGGGACCGGCTGGCCTTCCTCAGGTCGATGATCTGGCCGTTCTCGTCCGTGGCGTAGAACGACAACGCGGTCTCCCGGTCTTCCTGCTTGCCCTGGCGTCGGATTTCCGTGAGTTTTACGTCACCAACTGCGCTTTTGGTCAGCGCCATGCCGCTTGAGGCGCCGATGCTTTGAAGCTGCTCCAGGTCCCCTTGCATGATGACCTTGGCCCCTGCTTTGCTGGCGTGCCAGAAGAGTTTTTGGGTGTCCCTCGCGTCCACCATCCCCGCCTCGTCCACCACGATGACGTCGGTCTTGCGGAACTGGATCTTGCCCTTGTCCAAGTCGTAGAGCATTTGCGCCATCGAGACGCTGGACATGCCGCTCTCGGCTTCCAGCTTTTCTGCCGCTGCATTGGAGACGCAAACGCCCTGCAGCTGCCCCCCCCCGCGTCTCGAATGCGGCCTTGTAGCACTCTACAATCGTGGTTTTGCCAGTGCCCGCAAGCCCGGAGAGATTGCACACCCCTCCGGATCGGGCGACGTGGTTCAACGCGGCGCGCTGCTCTTTGGAGAGCTGGAACCCCTTGGTCTTCTCATAGTCCTCCACCACCCGGTCTAACTCGGCTTGGGGCACGTGGTGATGGGTTTCGTTGGCCCGCTCAATCGCGTTGGCCACCACTTCCTGCTCAATCTTGAGCATCCACGGGGCGCAATAGCGTTCCTGCGTGTGACGTCGGGCCAGCGAATCGCCCTTGTCATCGTCATGCAGTTGCATGGGGTTGACCCGCACCAGGCCGTTGTCTTGCTTGAACGCTTCGACCAGCTCGTAGAGCTCTGGCACGCTGACACTGCCGGCGTATTCCTGGCCGAGGATCTCAATGAGGTTGTGGTCGCAGAAAATGGCGTCCGTGGCGTGAAGCCGCTCCAGCAGTTCGGCGGGAGATTTGTGCTCCATTTCGTGGGCGTTGCCTTTGGCTTGCTTGAGGCTCTCCGTGCTCACGTCGAAGCCCTTCAACGTCTCTTGCCAGTGCTCGATGAGCTCGTGGTAAGGCGGCTCGTCCTTGTCCTTGCGCGTCGCCAACGTGGCCTGTTGGTTGGACACGTTGTGTTTGGCCGCGTAGGCCAGCAGCTCTTTGCGGCGGTTGCCGTAGCGATCCGTGACCTCTTCACCCAGGCCCGCGATGCGCGCGTAGACGCGGCCGGTTTCCTGGCCGTCGTCGTCCAGCTCGCGAATCCGGTCCACTTGGTAGCCCAGGGCCTTCATGCCGTGGTAGAGCTCGGTCTTGTAAACCTCATCCATGGACTTGCGGTAGCGAAAGATTTCGGACGCGTCCAGGCTGGCCTCGCCCCCGTCCGTTCCCAGAGACAAGTTGTAGAGCAAGTTGTGGGTGTGCAGGTTGGGGCCCATTTCACCGGTGGCGTCATCAGCGCGGGCGGCGTAGTGGTGGTGGCTGCTCCAGATCAACCCCTCGACCCCGATTACGTCCTTGCCGGCCTTGTTGCGCCGGGTTTCGGACATGGCCTCAAAGGCTTCCATGGCGCGTTGAACCGCGTTGCGGTGCGCCGCATGGATGGCTTCCTTCTCCGCTGGGTCCGACGCCAGGGCAAAGGCCACGCTTATGTCCAGTGGCGCGGAAAGGGTCAGGTCGTAGCCGATCCTATGCCCACCTGCGAGATAGGTAACGTCTTTGCCGTCCTTCTGCAGCGGCTTCCCGGCCTTGTCCTTCCTCACCCGAATCTGGCCGCGGTCGCCCGCGTTGTGGCAAAGCTTTCGCTTGGTCGTAGGGTCGAACCCATCGGTGAGCGGAAGCATCAACTCCTTCGTGGCGCGCTGATCTGCCAGGGCCAAGTGCTTCGCCAACCCGCCGTAGAAGCGTGATTCGGCTGCTTCGCTCGGGGCTGGCAGGTCGTAGTAGCCCACGACCTGTCGGGCCTTCTCCCTGGCGAGTTCTTGGGCCAGCAGGTAGTCAATCGAGGCGCAACCGCCTTGCGTTCCGCTGGCGTTACGTTTGAGTGTGGTGGCGTTGATCATGGGGTCCTCCAGGTGCTGGCTATCCCTTCAGATCTAGCAAAAACCAGAAACTCCACAACCCACTAGTTGCGAAAAATCGCTTCCAGTTCTTCGTTGCTGACGGCCCGCAGCTTAGGCGGAACAACGCCCCGCTTCTCCAACTCGGCGGCGGCCTGGTCTGCGGTCATTTTCAAGATCTGCTGCACTTCCGCCGCGCTTTGCGCGTTGCTCGGGGGAATGGGCCTTTGCTCCACCGGCTTGGCACCCTGCTTCGTCCACCGAGCCCGCTTCTGCCCCTTCCGCACTTTGGGATAGCTCACCCCCGGCCAGTCCAGCAACAACAGGTCTCCGGTGGTCTGGACAATGGCGCGGATGCCCCAGCGCTCGGGGCCGTAGGCTTTGCCCTTACGAAAGCCCAGATCGTCGGTGAGGCGCCCCGGTCCCACGATGGCCTTGCTTTCCTCATGGATGGTCGCTTTGTCGTCGTGCGTGCGCCAAGCGACCGTGCGCTTGCCCAGGTTGCGGGAGATTCTTTCCCGAGTGTCGCCCGATTGCAGTTTACAAATCACGTGTGTCCCTACCATGCTAGAGAATGCCTGCGCGGTCTTATCCCCATAGACCTTCTCCACCTGGCTCCAATCCTGGACGGCCATGCAAGCCACCACGCCTTTTGAACGGCCTAGGGCCAGCAACGGCTCGATGTTGAGCTTGCCAGCCGACGTAAGCTCATCGAAGAAGAACCCCAGGAATCGCCCGGCTTCATCGTCCGGCAAGCTCGGCCCAATGATTTCCGGCACCGTGACATTGATCATGGCGCTGATGTAGGCCTTCGTCAGCACCTCGTCCGGGCCGCTCTGAACAATCACTTGCTTCCTGCCGGTGTAGTCGTCCTTGATCCAATCCAGCATCGAGAACATGCGATCCGGTTTGCGCTCCGGCCAGGCCATACCCAAACGTTCGATGATCGCCGTTCCATTCGCGAGGACGGCCATGCAGCTGCTGGTGGTGTTCGAGTCGGGATTCGAAATGAGTGCGGCGGCTCGGGGGTAATAGACCGCCAGGGCTACGCTCATTTGTTCGGCGGGACGGGCAACCAGCGCGGCCAGCTCTGACCAGCCCCAATCTTTGCCTTTCGTGGCTTGAAGCTCACGCACGCATCCCTCCAGCAGCGCTTGCGCGGCCGATGCCCAGAAGGCGCCACTGGTTCCCTCCTCTGAAGGAATGATGGATTGGGAGAACGCGGCGGCTTGGGTGACGGTCGCCACGTCCCGGCCCACGTCCCAGATCCAGCTTCTCTTGTCAAAAGGACAGACGATCACCGGGCGAGCAAAGATCGACGTGAAGTCCCCTTTTATGTCGTAAATGAAGGCTTTTTTGTCCAGCCGCACCACTTGCTCGAGAATGTATTTGAGGATGACGCTCTTACCGCTGCCCACTCCCCCGTAGAGGAATATATGCCGGGCCAGCAGCTTCTTCGCAACGACCCAAGCCGGATGCAACGACAAGGCGTGCAACTCGTCTGCCCGCTCCTTCTTCGTGAGTGATCGACGGCGCGCCTCAGCCAAGACTTCTTTCCCCTGCAGCAGTTGAGCGCCACCCTGGTGCCAGGTGTTCGAGCGAGGGATGAGACCCCGCCGCGTCACCGAACCGGACATCCACCCGGTCAGGCCCGCCGCAATACTCACCCGCACCAACGTGCCGAACGTGGCCTGCTCGCGGGCCACCTCCCAGAAGGCGGAGGCTTGCTCACGAAATGAGATGGTCGCGGTGGCAAGATTGCCCAGCGCTGCAATGCTGCCGGTCAGTGCTTGGTTGAAGTTCATGAGGGTGTGGCTGCTGGGAACCTGCCACGCAAGCCACAACGCTGTTGGGTAGATCAGGGCGGCGACGCAGGCCCCGGACAGCAAGGCCTGAGGCCAGCAGCGCACGTCTCGCGAAGGCGGGACATGCGAGGGGACGGTCCAAGACCAGCAGTCATAAACCGATGGCTTGCTCACGTCCCTTCCCCCTTCCCCGGTGCACGTCACCAGGCTTACGCCCTTCCCGGTCCAAATGCCCGGGGTCCGCGCCTGCTGCCAGGAGCTCCAGGCAGCAACGTGCGTGTTTGTGTTGCGCGGCGACGTGGAGGGGCGTTTCTCCCTTCGGGTTGCCCAATGCAGGATCCGCCCCGGCCTCGACCAGACGCCGGAGGACAACGTGGTGCCCATGACGCGCGGCAAGATGCAATGGCATGTCACCACGGGTGTTGGGGACGTCGGGCTCGGCTCCCATGCCCAGACACGCGTCCACCCCGGCCAGGTCGCCCGTCGTTGCGTTCTCACAAAGCCACGTCTGCCAGGGTGCCCCATAAAGTCCTGGATGATTGGAATGCGCATGCGCGGCAGCGAGCACCTGGCTTCCGTGCATCGCGGACAGTGCGCCGCCGTGGGCTTGAAGGAGGTGTTGCTCGGTGGCCTTGGCCTGGTCCTCGGGGACCTCGTAGCGTTGAAGCAGGCCGGCGTCCAAGGGTGGTTGGGGGGGCGAAGGAAGCTCGGGCTGGGCCCGCATGGCCTGAAGCCGATGGGCGGCGATGCGGTTGGCCTGAACCTGATCGATCGATTCGCGGAGCTCAGACAGCAATCCGGCGCGATAGTCGTCAGGCAGGTTCGTGTAAGCACGAGCCAATGCCGGGTGCAGCAAAGCTCTCCCGTTGAGCGCCTGCTCGATCGCTGCAGGATCGGTGACGTGAATAAGTGTTACGGATGCACCTTTCCAAAACTCCAAGGCCATCCCCCCGGTCCGGTCATTCGGTCGAATGACCCAGTCAAAACCCATCGGGGTTGAGGTATCCAAGCCTGCCACTTGGTCCTCGCGGCAGAACTGCTCGGCCAACGCCAGCGCTTGCCTGGGGTCGGACGTGGACAGCTGCTCGTGGTGCTTGCCGTAGAACCGGGCCAGGGTCAGCGGGTGCAGGATGGGGTGGAGCAACGGTTCATGGGGACGATGCAAAAAATCGCCCCCGCTCAGGGTTGTTTGATTGTCGAGGTGGGGTTCCATCCCCATTGCATACCGGTTTTTCCCGGTTTGGCAATCACCCGCAAACTTTCAGGAAGAGTGCAATCCCAACCACAAAACCAATCTGAAGCACAAACACGACGTTGTGCATATCCATTTGCTCCAGATCCGCGCGGACCCAGGCAATCATGCCATCCAGCCGGCGATGTTCGCAGCCACGTAGCTCACCACGGAAAACCCACCAAGCGTAAGCAACAGGTTTCCGACGTTGTCTACAGCGTATTCGTAAGCATCTGCGAAAATATACATTGGGACCTCCCCACTTGTTTTAACTCATTACAGTTAAGCACAAGTCATTACACTGGCAAGCCAAGGAATATCGACCACTCGACAGTTTTACTGTTTAGTCAAAATCTTTAAGTGGAGGCAATGCCTTGAGCAACAAAAGATTCACTGCTTCGGAAAGCGAAACCCCTTGGTTTCTGGCGTAGGCCTCCAATGCCATCCTGCACGGGCGTTCAAGCCTGGCGTTGATGGTGTCAGGACGAAGGGGTTTTATACGCCAAGGTTTCTTTCGTTCGCTCATCCCTTCAGCTTGGACCTGCTTTGGTCTTTGTCAAACCCTCCCCCTACGCTCTTGCTTTGAGCCGATTTTGATTTTTCCTTTATGGATGGATCGATCTACCCAAAAAATACAGAGCCGAGCAATAAAATGGGCCCCGCAGGGCCCTTGTGTGTTTCATTGTGACTGCTGTTCATTGGCGGTAGATGTTCTTCTGGGACTGGGCCTCTTGCTTGCCCCAATCATAGTTGGCCTCATAGTTCTTCATGAACTCCGCCTCTTTCTTTGCGGTGGCTGCGAAGTTCGCATAGCCCAACTTACCGGCGCCCATGGACTGCTGACGTTGTGCAGCGGTCAGCATGGGCGAGGCCTCCCCCTGCCGCTGTCCTCCGTCCTTCTGCTGGCGCTTTTGGCGCCAGTCGTCAATGGTGTTAAACACGACTTGGGCGTGCCTGTCTTCAGGTGCGGCCTGGGCGCGCTCCTTCACCTGCGAGTCCATCCGATCCCGGAATGCGGCGATTTCTTCGGGCTTGGCTTGTTTGGCCCAGTCCAGCACCGCCTGCTGCTTCTCTTGGATCGTGGATTGATCCTTCGCCAGGGAACCGTCAAAGGCTTCCTTCTGCTGGGGCTGGTGGTCGGTGGGTCGATGGCCAGCCAACTTGGCTCGGCGCTGGTCGCGGGCGGTCAGCAGATCGGTCATTGCATCGGTGGGGGCAGTGCTCATGAAATCCTCCTTCAAGGAAATGGGTCGTAGGGTCAGCATTGATCGATTTGAGAAAAGGGCAAGGGGCTGACCCTTGCCCGTCCCTTTTTCAATCGTTGGGCATCAGCTCAACCAAGTCAGTGCGGTTCACGCCAGCGCGACAGAGCGACACAATCGCGTTGCCACGTGCTGTGGTGAGGGCCGGGTATTCCTCCTCCAGGAAGAGGGATTGAACCTCCCGCTTGCCGCCCGTGGGCATGTCGATGTCCCGTGCCAGCTCTTCCTGGCCCAGCGTGTCCTCAGCCCCAATGCGCCAAGTGCGCCCGGTGGCTGGATCCACACGCAAAGCCGTCAACCGACCTGCGCCCTGCATCAGCATCTGCTCGTAGGCCGCTGCGTAGGGGTGCGCCGGATCCATCAGAACAGAGTGCCGGAAGTTGGACAGCCCGCCTTCGTAGTCAATGCCGCGGGTTTTTTGCTTGAACCGAGTTAGTTCTGCTTTGCCCAGCCGTTTCATCAGGTAGTTACGAGTAACGAAGGAGTGACTGAGGGCATAGAACGACTGCATGGTGTTCGCCAGAAGATCAGCCTCGTTTTCCGAACCATAGGCGTTGATAAGGCTCTCGTGGCCTTGAACGGCCAGTGCTGTCATCAGCCCAAGGCTACGAGAGGTGCTGAAAAGGAGCACGTCATCGGAGGTCAGCAGCAGGTGGGCCTCGTCCATCATCAACAGCACTTCGGTTTGGCCTGGCAGCATTTCACGCCATTTGTCGCCATGTGCACCGCGCGCCCGAATGCCGTTCATCACCCGCTGCTTGAGCAAGCGCTGCATCATGTCGCCGGCATCACCGAACTGGGTTGGCGGCAGGAACAAGCCGACGAACTGGCCGTATAGCGCCTGGGAAACGTCCACCTCGCCCGTCTCAATCGAGTGCCACGGGATGTCGTTGGCGTCTCGCAGCTTTTCGCCACGCAACAACTTCTCGATGAGACCACGGGAGTTGAGGGTGAAGGATTGGCGCTGTTCGGCATGCATCGCAGGCACTTCCAACAATGCCCACTCCAAAGAGCTTTGAAGTTGGGACATGGGCCGGAGCAGGTCCGGATGCACAGTCTCGGACTGGGTCGCCAAGCGGTTCTGGTAAGCCTCGTGATAAGCGGCATACGCCTCGCGCTCCTCGTCGGTCACGCTCATGTTGGGGCGTTCCAGGCCCAACCAGTTCACCAGTTCCAGCACCCGGGGACTGGCGATGCCGCCCACCGGCGACGGCAAGACGCAGAAGTACCGTTTCGCCGCGATCGAAATCGAGCAGCGGCGTCGCGCAGGCGCGCGCATCGGCGAGCGGTGCGAACGCGGACACGACGAGCGACACCGGCGCCGTCACGGCCTTCGCGA
>Ga0157370_10007346_pt1 | contig 12021 bp, 9 predicted proteins | sample C35metaG_FD_113463 | JGI IMG/M metagenome (GOLD analysis project Ga0157370, IMG submission 113463) | Corn rhizosphere microbial communities from Kellogg Biological Station, Michigan, USA - C3-5 metaG | ecosystem: Host-associated > Plants > Roots > Rhizosphere > Soil | place: USA: Michigan... | reverse complement strand
TGGTAACTCGCGGTTTTTTTCATCTTTAAAATAATTAAGTTTCAAAGGTAAGTGAATAAAAATGTTGCCAAACTTAGAAAGGCTGTTTGCAAATTATTTCAATTAAAAAGATCAGGAAGGCTGGGAAGCTTTCATAGATAAAGGCGGAAACGTTCACGATTCAATTAAAAACCGTTTATCCGTGAAAATCTGTATTTCATAAAAAATTTTCGCGGAAACTTTGGCGACATAAAAAGTTTCCTTAGTTTTGCCGCCGCTATGGAATTAAAAGACAGGATCAAACAAAAAGCAGATGAATTATACCGCCGCTATGGTGTAAAGTCTGTGACAATGGATGAGATTGCCGCGCAAATGGGCGTGTCAAAAAAAACTATTTATCAATGTTTCTCAGATAAAAACGAACTGGTGGATGAAGTGTTTGCAGAAATGCTCCAGCACAATAAAACCAGTTGCCAGGACAGCCGGAGGAAAGCTTCAAACGCCATTCATGAAGTGTATTTGGGAATGGAAGCGCTGCAATCTATGCTGGATAATATGAATCCTACGATCTTATATGATATCCAGAGAGGCCATCCTGAAACATTCAAAAAATTTACCGAATACAAATACAACTTCCTTTTTGACTTAATGAAAAAAAATGTGGAACGTGGAATTGAGGAAGGTTTGTATCGTCCCGAAATCAATGCTGAACTGATCTCAAAAGTGCGCCTTGAAACGATCGTGCTGGCATTCAATGAAGAGATTTTCCCAAAAAATCAATATTCACTTCTGTATATCCAGCAGGAAATGATGCAATATTTTTTATATGCAATGGCGACACCGAAAGGCTATAAATTAATTACAAAATATCAAAAAGAAAGCGCAGAAAACAAGGCGAAAAAATAACGTACAATGAAAACAAGGTTTATGAAATTTATTTTAGCAGGATTATTAAGTGGTCTATCTTTTACCACAAATGCACAGACAGCAGATTCTTCACGTGTTCATTATTTTACTGCAAAAGAAGCCGTTGATTATGCGATGCAAAATACCGTACAGGTAAAAAATGCCTTGCTTGATATTCAGCTTCAGCAACAACAAAATAAACAGATCACCGCCCAGGCCCTGCCACAGGTAAACGGAAGTGTTGGTTTCACAGATTACCTGTCAATTCCAACTCAGCTGATCCCCGCTGAGTTTGCGGGTGGCCCTCCCGGCACTTACTTCCCGGTTAAATTCGGCACAAAATATAGTGCAACTTATGGCGCCAATCTTGAGCAGATCCTATTCGACGGCCAGGTGTTTGTTGGCCTGCAGGCAAGAAAAGCAGCTATCAGGAGTGCAACACTTGCTGCAGATGTGACCAAAGAACAGATCAAAACAAATGTGTACAAAGTGTACTATCAGCTGGTGGTTGGCCAAAGGCAGATCGGAACATTAGATGCGAACATTGCCAATTATGAAAAACTACTTCACGACACAAAAGAGATCTACAAAAACGGCTTCGCAGAAAAATTAGATGTCGATAAAGTGCAGGTTCAGTTAAGCAATCTTCAGACGCAAAAATTAAAAGCACAAAACCAGATTGATGCCGGAAAAGAAGGATTAAAATTATTGATGAATGTGCCGCAATCTGATTCCATCATTCTTACTGATACTTTATCTGATGAAGAATTGAAATCAAACATTCTGGATACAGATTATAATTACGAAGACCGTAAAGAATTTCAGCAATTGGAAACCTCAATCGATCTTGGTAAATACAATATAAAAAGGTACCAGTTAAGTAAAATTCCAAGGCTTACGTTTTCTGCAAACTATAACAGGAATGCTCAACGTACCGGTTTTACATTTTTCAAAAAAGATGAGCCATGGTTCAGCTCTTCATTCATTAGTTTCAATTTATCCATTCCCATTTTTGATGGAGGTGCAAGAAATGCCAATATCGAAACTGCGAGGCTGAATCTGATCAAAATGAACAATAGCCTCGATCAGTTGAAATCTTCAATCGACAATGATGTTGCTCAATCAAGGATCAATATGAAATCTGCAATTCTCACTATGGATGTACAAAAGAAAAATATCGGCCTGGCACAAGATGTTTACAATTCAACCAAATTAAAATACGAACAAGGTGTTGGAAGCAACCAGGAAATTTCAACCGCGCAGGCTGATCTTGTAACAGCTCAAAACAATTATTACAGCTCTTTGTATGATGCCATCATTGCAAAGATCGATTACCTGAAAGCAGCGGGAAAATTATAATTAAATACAAAATCAAGTACCAAATAAATAAACAATGAAAAAATTAATTACGATCGGCTTAGTGTTCCTGTTTGCAGCTTTTATCTCTTCCTGCAAAAATGATAAAAACGCAGAGTTGAAAGAAAAGAAAGCCAAACTTGAGAAGCTAAAAACCGAGAAAGATGGTTTAGATACCAAAATTGCAGATCTGCAAAAAGAAATTGCAAAACTTGACACAGGTGCTGCAATTGCATTGAAACCAAAATTGGTAGCCTTGTCAACAGTTCAAAAAACTGATTTCAGCCACTTTCTCCAATTACAGGGAAGTGTTGATGCCAAAAACATTTCTTACATCGCACCAAGCGGCCAGGGCGGCCAGATCAAAGCGATCTATGTAAAGCAGGGCGATAAAGTGCATAAGGGAGAACTGATCCTGAAACTGGATAATTCAGTTGCAGTTCAGAATGTAGCTGCCGTAAAACAACAATTAGGAAGCGTAAAAGCACAACTCGATCTAGCTAAATCTGTTTATGAGAGACAAAGTAATCTTTGGGCTCAACACATCGGAACTGAAGTGCAATTATTGCAGGCAAAAACAAATGTGGAAACTTTGCAAAATCAGTTGAAAGCCATCCAGGCGCAGGTAAATACCGCCCAGGAACAAGCCAACCAGGCAAATGTATACAGCAATGTAAATGGAACTGTAGATGACCTCACTGCTCACGTTGGTGAAACATTTAATGGCAATCCCCTCACCGGCGGATACATCAAAATTGTGAATGAGACAGACCTGAAGATCACGGTTACTGTTCCGGAAAATTATACAGGACTGGTAAAAAAAGGTTCTAAAGTGATCGTTTATGTGCCTGACATCAATAAGACTTTTGAAAGCGAAATTACTTTCATCAGCCAGGCCATCGGAACGACCAGCCGGGGTTTCACCGCTGAAATAAAAGTACCCTCAGCGATCAATTTGCGTCCTAACCAAATCGCAACAGTAAAGATCCTCGATTATACTGCTCCTAATTCAATTGCCATCCCGGTAAATACTTTGCAAACCGGTCAAAAAGGAAAATATGTATTGGTGGCCGCAAAAGATGGTAACAAGACTATTGCTACTAAAAAAGATGTAACAATCGGGCAATTATCCGGCGACAGTATCGAGATCAAAAGTGGTTTGCAACCCGGCGATCAGTTGATCACTGAAGGTTTCCAGGGAGTATTTGATGGCGAACCGGTCACTACCGGTATTCAATAGACGAAAATAAATGAGAACTGCTTTTGCAAAAAAGCACTAACAAAATATGTATGAGCTTAGCTGAAAATTTTAAAGAAAAATACAAGGAGTTTAAACCGACAAGCTGGTCGATCAGAAATAAAACTTCCATATATCTGCTGGTGCTTTTTGTATCACTGATGGGCGTTTACCAGTTTGTTACTTTACCGAAAGAACAATTTCCTGATATTGTAATTCCTACCGTTGTTGTGCAAACCATCTACGCTGGAAATTCTCCGAAGGATATTGAAAACCTGGTTACCAAGCCAATTGAAAAACAATTAAAAGGCATTACAGGCGCCAAGATCAACAAGATCACCAGTACTTCTTTGCAGGATTATTCAATCATCACTGTTGAATTTGAAACAAATGTAAAAACCGAAGTCGGCCTGCAAAAGACAAAAGACGCGGTTGACAAAGCAAAAAAAGATTTACCTACTGATCTTACCGAGGAACCGAATGTGCAGGATTTTGACATCAGTGAATTGCCGATCATGTATGTAAACCTGAGCGGCGATTATGATATGATGAGCTTGAAAAAGTTTGCAGATGATGCCCAGGACCGGCTTGAAGATCTTCCTGAAATAACCAGGGTAGATATTGTTGGAGCACCCGAAAGAGAATTCCAGATCAACGTTGACAATTACAAAATGCAAAGTGCCGGAGTCACTTTTGATGATATTTCCAATGCGGTAAAGGCTGAAAATGTAGATATTTCAGGCGGCTTGCTGGATGTCGGGAATATGAAAAGAACTTTACAGATCCGTGGGCAATTTAAAAATGCTTTTGACATTGAAAAAATAATTGTCCGCAACACTTCCGGCGCTCCGATTTATCTGAAAGATATCGCTACCATAAAAGATACGGTAAAAACGAGTGAAAGCTATGCGCGCCTTGATGGTAAAAATGTGGTTACTTTAAACATTGTAAAAAGAGCCGGCGAGAATTTAATCCAGACTTCAGATGATGTAAAGAAAACGGTGGAAGAAATGAAGGGAAGTACCTTGCCTTCCAATCTGAATGTAGTGATCACCGGCGATCAAAGCCGCTCTACACGTGCTTCTTTTAATGATCTTGTGAATTCAATCGTTATTGGATTTGTACTGGTTTTATTGATTCTCATGTTCTTCATGGGCGTTACCAATGCATTCTTCGTCGCTCTTTCTGTGCCGCTGAGTATGTTTGTGGCATTTATGTTTTTGCCTGCTGCAGACCTGATTGTTGGCGGAAATGTAACCCTGAACTTTATCGTACTTTTTGCTCTCCTCTTTGGCCTCGGAATTATCGTGGATGATGCTATCGTGGTGATAGAAAATACTCACCGGATCTTTGTGGAAAATAAAGGTAAGCTATCCACTGCCGAATCTGCCAAGATGGCGGCAGGAGAAATATTTATCCCGGTGCTTTCAGGAACTTTGACAACCTTAGCACCTTTTGTGCCCTTACTTTTCTGGCCGGGAATCATTGGAAAATTCATGATCTATCTGCCTACAATGTTGATCTTTACTTTAACTGCATCACTGATCGTAGCATTCATTATGAACCCGGTGTTCGCAGTAGATTTTATGAATCATCCGGAAGGAAAAGTGAAAAGAAAATCTGATGTATTCAAGAGCAAAGCATTTTTGATTCCTTTGCTTGGGGGTATTTTCTTCGACCTGATTCATGTTCCTTTTGTGGGCAACCTGCTCATTTTCTTTGCGCTCGTTGTCGTGCTCAACAGGTACATTTTCGACAGCCTTATTCATAAATTCCAGAACAAGGCATTACCGGCGATTATGAACAGGTATGAAAAGCTGTTGCGCTGGGCGGTTTCCCGTTGGCGCCCGGTCTGGTTGCTCGCTGGCACATTTGGATTACTGGTTCTTTCTATTATCTTTTTCAATCTCAGGAATGTGCCGGTTGTTTTCTTCCCGAAAGGCGATCCGAACTTTATTTATGTTTATTTAAAATTGCCGGTCGGAACCAGTGTCGATTATACTGATTCTGTCACAAAGAATGTAGAAAATATAGTGACCAACATTCTGGATGGACCGTCGAAGAAACCAAATCCGATCGTGGAAAGTATTATTTCCAATGTGGCCATCGGTGCTTCCGATCCGTCAAGTGGCGACCAAAGTACCCAGCCGAATTTAGGCCGCGTTCAGGTTTCTTTTGTCGAATATCAAAACAGAAATGGAGTTTCTACTGCGCCATATCTTGATTCTATCAGGCAGGCGATCAAAGGAATTCCTGGTGCACAGATTTCTGTAGACCAGGAAAGCAGTGGCCCGCCAACCGAACCGCCAATTAATATTGAAGTGGCCAGTGAAGATTTTGACCAGCTTACTTCTACGGCAACTGAGCTGAAAAACTATTTAGACAGTATTCAGATCCCCGGTGTGGAAGAACTGAAGTTAGACATCGACCTTACCAATCCGGAGATCACGCTTTCTGTAGATCGTGAACGGGCACAAATAGAAGGTGTGTCAACAGCGCAGATTGGCCAGCAGATCAGGACCGCTTTGTTTGGCCTGGAAGTTTCAAAGATCAAGATTGGCGAGGATGAATATAAAATTCAATTGCGCAATAATGAAGTGCAACGAAAAAGCCTTTCCGACCTGTTGAACATGAAAATCGTTTTCCGTGATATGGCCAGCGGTGGCCAGGTAAAATCGATTCCGATCACTTCACTCGTGAAAGTGGATTATACCAGCACTTACGGAAGTATCAAAAGGAAAAATGTGAAACGTGTGATCACCATCTTCTCCAATGTGCTTACAGGATATACGCCAACAGCGGTAAATAAAGATATCGCCACGGCTATTAATAATTTCAATAAAAAAGGCTCCGGCGTCACGATCAAGCAAACCGGTGAAGGCGAACAACAGGCCGAGACCGGCGCCTTTCTTGCTAAGGCATTGGTGATCGCGTTAATGATCATTTTGTTCATTCTTGTGTTGCAGTTTAATTCTATCAGTAAATCCATCATTATCCTTACGGAAATTCTCTTTAGTGTGATTGGGGTAATCCTTGGATTCTCCATTACGGGAATGGGCATCTCTGTAGTAATGACCGGTATCGGTATTGTGGGATTGGCGGGTATTGTGGTAAAAAATGCGATTTTGGTGATAGACTTTGCCGATGAATTGCGGGCAAGAGGCATGAAGACAAAAGAAGCGGTGATTGAAGCCGGAAAGATCAGGATCATTCCTGTGCTGCTGACCGCACTTGCAGCGATCTTCGCCCTGATACCGCTGGGCATTGGATTCAACATCAATTTCGTGACTTTATTCTCTGAACTGAACCCTCATATTTTCTTTGGTGGTGATAGTGTCGTGTTCTGGAAGCCACTTGCCTGGACGATCATCTTCGGTCTGGCATTTGCCTTCTTCATGACATTGATCATGGTTCCGGGGATGTATTTGATTGCAGAAAGATTACGTCGCCCGATGCGCAGGCAGTTCGGTGGAAAATGGATCTCCATAATGGGAATTCCTCCACTCACCTTATTATTTATTCCACTGATGTTCGTCACCATGTTTATTCAGAAAGCTAAAGTGAGAAGAAGAAAAAGAGCGATGGGAAACGAGGTAGGAATGAAATGGATCGGCAGTTGGTTCTGATAGGTTTTGATTAAATGCTGATGTTAAGTTAGATATGCCTTGCAGGATTTTCCCTGCAAGGTTTTTTTTTGCTTCTGTACAGCAGAGCAGCATGTCTAAATTTTTTTGGACCTGCACAAATAGCCCACGGCACAAAGCAGTTCGTCGGTCATTTACAAAACTTGCCAAAAAACGAAGAAAAATCTCTTCTAATTTTATAGTCAAAATGGAGCAGAACGTTACTTTCTTTCCAAATCAAAGGCAAATTCCGCATGAAATAAACTTCCGAGGCTTGTGTCTCCTTGAACCGATGCAATTTTCGGATCCCATATAATGCAAATCTTAATTTACTTTTTTTGGGGCAAAAGGATGTAAGTAAAAGGCTGTAATCGATACGCTTTTACCGGCTGGTTGAGCTGAATTGCATTCTTCCAGGTGGGACTATCTGCAATAACGTGCAAGGCATCATTATCCACACTTTTATATCCTGAAGACTTTCTAATTTTTGGAGCGATTACATACCCACTTTCGTCAATAATAAACTCAACCACCACCGTCGCCGTTACTTGTTCGTCTGCTTTCACCGTTAAATCTTTCGCCGAATTTTTCTTAATATACGACACCCATGCTTTCAGGCCACCTTTAAATTCGGCTTCCTTTTCAAAGATGTAATTTTTTATTCTTTTTCCGGATTCGTCATATCCTTCCGTAACCGCTTCTTTTTTATCATCGGGGAGATAGTAGCGCATTTCGAGCTGTCCGTTAGGATAATAATGATATGAATATTTTGCCTGGTGGTCCTGGTAAAAAGAAGAATCTTCCAAATGGCCATTCTTAAAATATAATAGCTGCAATCCAACCGGCAACTGCATTAAAGTATCTTCATAAGTAGATTTCCCGCGTACATTATTAGTACCGATGTCATACGATGTGGCATGGTAATAATTTCCATCCTTTATAAAATCAGCATAAAATACGGCTTTTCCCTTTACGGTTTCAATCCAGTTGCCATCGTAATATTTAGTGATTTTAGTTTGCGCGTTTGCTGCAGAAAAAGCAAAGAGAAGTAAGGAAAAAAATAATTTCATTGTAACTAATTTAATGGGAATTAAATTTAAAAATAAATTAAGGATTTTGTTTGCTTGCCTAAGAAGGATACATAAGCTTCTTCAGTTTGTACATTACAAAAATGCAAAGAAATAAAATGGGAAACAACTATGCCGGACTGAACCGTTTAAATTTAGTAAATCATAGTTCAGACAGTTTGATCTTTCTCTTCAATCTCCACTTCCTCTACACTCAATCCATATAACTCAAAAACCAGTCAATTGTTTTTGACATCTGAATATTTTATTCTGGAACCATTCTTATTTCTATTCAGCGCTGGCTTTTCTCATGGACTTCCCAGTTTAAAGTCTGTGGCAAGTATCATTTTGAAAGTTCTTATTTTTTTTGTCTGAATCTGGATTTTCAAGATTAAAGGATTTTAGGATTTAATCCTGTTAATCAAATCATTCTGTAAATCCTTATTCTGACAAACTATCCCAACTTCCTCAGCAATTCATCCTGTAAATCCTGATTCGGACAATAATTTACAATAAACGCACAAATAATTATAATTTCTATTTTAGGCGGCCAATGCCCAAATTTTATAGTTTGAAATTCAATACACTCGCTTACTCTATATAACATGCGCCTTCTGATAAATAAGTTTTCCCATTTTGCAAATCAAGCCGATCAAAAATACACCGATTATCTTTATTCTTAAATTTCCCATTAGCTTCCAGCAATAAATGACCCGAATTGCCAAGCTCCACACCTCCGATACATAAGGTATTTACTTTTGCAGCTGTGATCAAATAATTCAAAGCTGAATCTGCAGTTGAAAATAGTATGCTGCCTGATGGAGTAACTGTATTTATATGAGATGAAAAAGACCTGTTATCAATTATTGTTTCAATCTGCTCTTTAGTAAGATATTTATCGCGGGGAAATAAGCCATACTGCTGTGCAGAACTATCAAGTTTGATCACAAATTGATCGCAGGTATAGGCAATAGCCCAACCTATATGAACTTCATAGCAAATGCTAAAAGAACTACCATCGTTCCAACTGCTGGTATCAGATTGAATAAGAGTGATATGATTAGTAAAAGCCGAATCTGTCAAATGGTTCTTTTCCATAAAAATCTCTTTCCACATTGCCTGGTATTTCCGGACGAAGGTGTCGGTGCTAACCGTTCCAAAGTAATAATCGTCCAGGTAATCATAAGGCCCGGCAGGGGTGCAAATCACTGTGTCGTCCTCCAAAGGTTGTATTTTATTCTCTTTATGACAAGCAGAAAATAGTGATAACACGAAGAGACAAAGAATTATTTGTTTCATTTTTAAAAAATTTCTCTGCCTTCTGACCATTAATTTATCAATAACGTTGCATTTACTTAAGTAAACTTTTAGGCCTTCCACAATCCATCTAAAGTTGTCAGCTTTACTCTTCAAAGACCACTTCCCCTCCACAATCTCCACTTCCTCTTCACTCAATCCATACAACTCAAAAACCAATTTGATTGATCTCATTTATCCGGAGTTGGAATTTGTGAATCGTCACTTGTTTTTCTGTAAATCGTACTTGGGGCGTCATACGCATGAATCCAAAGGTCAAGGGTATCATGTGAAATAGTAATATACGTACCGATCGAATTTTCCTGATTATTAAAAATAATTCTATGTCCCGTTTGTCCAGCCCAATCAACAGCGCTGTCCTTTCTTATCTTATATGTGCCCACCGTTTTAAGAACGTTATTTGAATATAACGCATAAGTGGTATCAGCAAACTTAAAATAATTACCATTTCCCGGATGATAATTCGTTGCACCACCCTGGCCATTAAAACTGGATCTTAATTCCCAGGTACCAATAATTCCAGGCGAAACGGATGTCTTTTCTTTTTTACATGAAATAATGAATAAAGGCAACAAGATAACAATCAGCCTGAAGTATTTAGGATACATTTTTGTGTTTTGTTTGATGACAAACAGATAGGATAAAACGTTGCATTTGTCCATTTTGTCTGAATCAGGATTTTCAATAAAGGATTGTAGGATTGAATCCTTTAAATCAATAAACCCTGTAAATCCTTGTTCAGACGATTTACAGTAAACGTACAAATAATTACAATTTTTATTTTAGCGCGGACAATCATGTATTGGCATTTTTTATTGGCCATCTTAAAATAGTCATTGAGCTCCGTTGTTACAAATAAAGGAAAGCCGCTCTTTAGTTTTTTAAGCGTTCTACGAAATATTAATAACGAACAAAGCCTTTAAAACGAAAACGCAATCTTAACCATTAACCATTCAATTATCCTATATCAATATTATTTATTATCGTACATCAATGGTGGCTGAAAGTACAGATGGTAACTTTGTGTTATAAAAATTAAAGCTATGAATACAAAAAACGTTGAAAAAGTACTTGCCCCACAGGCTCCTCATTTTGTGGGAGATGGTTTTAGGGTACATAATTTTATTCCCGGCGACAGCGATTTAAGCATGCAGAGAATGAATCCGTTTATCATGCTGGATTATAATTCTAAATTTTACTTCACCCCGACCGATGTTCCCAGAGGTGTAGGCGTGCACCCTCATAAAGGATTTGAAACCGTTACCGTGGCTTATAAAGGCAAAGTAGCCCACCATGACAGCAGTGGCAATAGTGGTGTGATCGGAGAAGGGGATGTGCAATGGATGACCGCTGCTTCAGGAATTTTGCATAAAGAATATCACGAAAAAAACTTTGCCAAACAGGGAGGCGACTTCCAGATGGTGCAGCTTTGGGTGAACCTGCCTGCAGAAGCGAAGAAAAGCAAGCCAAAATACCAGGAAGTTTCTCATGAGAAAGTGGGGAAATATCAGCTTCCGGATAATGGAGGCGAGGTGGAAGTAATTGCAGGTAAGTACAAAAATGTCGAAGGAGCTGCTTCCACTTTTACCCCGTTGCATTTGGATAATGCGCGTTTGAATAAAGGGGCAAAAGCCGAATTTTCTTTCCCCGCCCATTACAATACAGCTTTGCTGGTAGTTGAAGGAAGGATCAGGATCAATGGTGAGGAAACCGCGCCTGCTGACCATTTTGTCTTGTTTGAAAACAAGGGAGAAACATTTACCATTGAAGCTTTGGAAGACGCTGTGGTGTTAATATTAAGCGGCGAACCTATCAATGAACCTATCGCCGCACATGGCCCGTTTGTGATGAATACGAAAGAAGAATTAAGAGAAGCGTTTCATGAATTTAATACCGGGAAGTTTGGGGTTTTGGAGGATTAATTAATTACTTAATTATTGGATTATCAGCCCTTTTCAGATTTGGGGAATAATAAAGGAAATTTAGCATCCGGAAAATAAAGAAATGTTGGAGACTGCCATAAAGACTAAAACCGTTGGTTGAGACCGGCGGTTTTTCTGTTGAACTTATCGGAGGAAAAAAAATACATTCCTGCACAAAGCGGGAGAATCGAATACTCACAAAGAATGTGTCAACATATTTTCACATTTTCCAATCTTCACATTAATCAATACAAATTCACCTCTTCCCTATCCCACTCTACTTTTACTTTCTGTGAGATAATGGAATCAATGGATTTGCCGCAATAATCCGGCTGGATGGGAAGTTGGCGGCTGTAGCGGCGATTAATAAGCACACAAAGCTCTACTTTTTTAGGGCGGCCAAAAGATAATAAAGCATCCAGTGCTGCGCGAATGGTTCTGCCGGTATAGAGCACATCATCAATAAGGATGACGTTTTTATCTTCTATAGAAAAAGTAATATCGGTTTGGTTGGGAGTATGTAATTCTTTACGAATGTCGTCGCGGTAAAAAGTGATGTCCAGTTTTCCATAAAGAAATTGCTGATCCGGTTTCATCTTTTTTAATTGCTCATA
>Ga0157370_10007345_pt1 | contig 12021 bp, 13 predicted proteins | sample C35metaG_FD_113463 | JGI IMG/M metagenome (GOLD analysis project Ga0157370, IMG submission 113463) | Corn rhizosphere microbial communities from Kellogg Biological Station, Michigan, USA - C3-5 metaG | ecosystem: Host-associated > Plants > Roots > Rhizosphere > Soil | place: USA: Michigan... | reverse complement strand
CCAGCATGACGCTGGACGAACTGCGGCAGTACGAGCACAGCCTGCAGAATCCGGAGATGTCGTTCGAAGAAGCCTGCAAGGATGCGACGGACAAGGATGAGGAAGAAGCGACTGGTTCGCGGATGCACTACTGCGTGAAGCGGACAGCGGTGTACAGCTCAGCGAACCCGGAAACGGGAACCACCGATTCGGCCAACGTCACGCTGTATGACTATGTTTCCGTGCAGCAGAAAGGAACCCGATGGAACCATCGACTTCGCGTCGTGTTCGAGGCTGTCGAAGGAAACGCGATGGCAGGCCTGATCGTTGCGCCCGAGATCTTCTGCGGAAGCTGCACCGAAAAACAGCAGTTTGAGCCACAGACACTTGCGGGACCCGGTACATACGACTTCGCGGTAGCGATGGGCCTCGACACGGAGGATGGAAGAGTGGGAGAAGAGACCCAATTGGTGCTGTCACGCTTTAACAGCGATCAATCCCTCTTACAGTCAAGTGCACCCCAACTGCGCTGTGACAGGCTGTCGAAGAAGAACACTTCCGGCTGCAGATTTTCAGGCTATCCGGCGGTCTTCGACGTCAGCTTGAGCGATTCGGAAACAGACGAATCGGCAGCACACATCAAGGTCGCCCAGGAGATCCTGCCGGGAATGATTGGACGTTGGAATGAAGATCCCGCGTTCCGCGGGAAAGCGCTGACACGACTCATAAACGAAAAAGTAAACACGAAAAATCGCACAGAGTCGAAGAGGCTATGTGCAGCGCGATTCCCAGACCAGGTGGGCACAGGTCTCAATTGTGATGAGTACCCTTTCGCGGCAACGAACCAAGGCGCGTCCTTGGTTCCGGAAACCTCGATGTCAGTCAAGTTCATTCTAGGGGCGGACAACCAGAAAGTGGGCGGCCGGCTTGGGACCTTCTTGTGCAACAACGCGCGGGTGTTGGATGGCGAAGAATTCTGGGTGAAGGTTGTAGACTGAACTGAGGAGGCAGATATGTGGAGCAAGCTACTTAGCGACATGAATGCTGAAGGCCTGAAGAACGTCGAACTCGCAAGAAGTGAGCCGATCGAAGACCTCGGCCTGACCTCGTTCATCCAGAAGTTCCCAAACTCACCGCTGGCGCAACTGGCATCACGCGTAGGAAAGGAAGATATCCGTTGGCTTGGGCAGAAGGGGGCCTCGCCGGAACAGATTCGAACTGCAGAGGCTCGTTTGGGTGTCAGCTTTCCCGACAGCTATCGCCAGTTTCTCCTTACTTCCAACGGATTCCTGATTCCTGGATCATTTTGCTGCGTGCTATTGCCAGTCGATCTGGTCAGGCGATTTGGCGATGACAACCCTGACATCGTCAAGCTTTGGAAAGCACTAGTGGAAGAGGATCCCAACCTCGCCGACGAGGACGACTACGCTTGCCGCATCGGCGACACGATCCAGATCTCAGAGGGCCCGCTCGACTACGACCTGTTCGCACTCCTGGACACGGCATCGACCAGCCCGGAAGGCGAGGCATGGACGATCATGCACACCCGTCAGGGCTGCAACGAGTACGAGACGTTCGCCAAGCTGGCGGAGGAGATTGGAAGACCCCGCCAGCAACCTGTCGTCGAGTAGCTACCTCGAGTCAGATACGTGCACTGCACGGAGAGCATCCATGAAATGAAAGCGGCGGATCGATTGCCGATCCGTCGCACTTCTATCCATTGTTACAATCGCACCGGCTCCACCACCACCGCCGTGCCGTAACACAGCACCTCAGTAAGACCGGACATCCCGCCGGTAGCGTCTTAGCGCATGGGCAGTACCTCGCGGTAGACCTCGGGCTACCGGAAGGCTTCGTCGCTGTGCCGATCACGGTGACGGCGCAGTGTCAGGCGTGCACACAGAATGCCAATGCGCTGAAGCGGCAGACACAAGCCCTTGTAGACGTGCAGCGCGCAACATTGACGCGCTGGCAGGAGGCGGAAATCCCAAGCAGGTTCAGGAACCGCACAGTGGCGAACTGGCGGCCACCACCAAGCGGGCGGCGGCGGCGCGGATCGTGCACACCTGGCTATCGAATTTGGACGCGCGCTGGAAGACAGGCGAAGGTCTGCTGCTGATGGGCGTTCCAGGCGTCGGGAAGACCCACCTAGTGGCCGGCCTCCTAACCGCTGCGGTCCAAGCAGGCCACACGGCCCGCTACGCCTCTTGGCCAGACATCTGGGCGAGGTGCCGCCCTACTCCGAGCATCCAGAGGAACTTATGCGCGCGCTGCGTAAGGTCGATTTCCTGGCCTTGGACGAAATCGGCCTTACCGTGTCCACCGAGAAGGAGCAGGCCAGGCTGTTCGAACTGATCGACTCAAGGTACAGCCGCCGGCGCCCAACACTGATCGCCATGAATGCCACAGCGGCGACCCTGGCCAGCATAGGGGAGCGCACTGTGGACAGGCTGAGAGAGGCCTGTGTAGCGGTTTCGATACCGGGTGACGGCTACCGTGGGCGCGCGCCCAGCGACAAGGTGCTGCTGGCCGCATCTTGGCCTATCAGCCAGCCGAGTGGCGACGCGCTGCGCTACATCGCGTCGGTCGACGGCTAGGACGTCGAGCGCGAGTGGGAGCCCAAGGCAGCATGACCACGCGCGCTGCCTACAGTGGAAGAGGTCAGAGAGCGACTGGAGGCTGCCGGACACTACGTCACCATAGATGGCCGCGTAACCGAGCAGACGACGGCAACGCTGATCCGCTGTCCCGCCAGCCGACTCCGTCGTTGGCGCCTGGAGGGCAAGGGACCTCGCTTCTACCGGCCAGCGAAGACGCCTTGGTACTACTTGGGCGACGTTCTCGATTGGATCGAGGGCGGCGAGGCGTTTCGTTGATCCTCGCCCCTTCCCAGTTATGTCACGCAGAAAGCGCCAACCAGACCTGCACGCCTACGAAGATCAGATTGAGAATGGAAACTCCCGTGACCACCCATGTGAGAAGTCTCATCGTCTCCGTCAGCTTGAGCATCCGCGCGCTCTCCTTGGCAGCCTTTCTACGCGAGAGCTCTTCAAGATAGAACCCTGTTCCAACGACGGTGTTGGCGGCATGTGCGTCGTAACGTTGCTGCAGCTCCTCCTCCGATAGTTTTTGCAGATCTGAGTACTTAGGTATCACGCGTCTATCCTTATGTCGGACGCCGGCCAAAATGCACCGACGCGGGCTCCGTAGCGCCGGACGGCCGCTAGTAGAGGAGGGGTGCCGACGATTGCCGGCACCCTGGCTTACATCAAGGGCACTCCGGAAGGCTCAGCAGGTTGTCCGGTGTGTCTCGATCAGCAGTGGTGCGGAGATACTTTCTTCCGTTGACTGGGGTTACGACAACGACGTCTCTGACGTGACCGTTCACTTCGGTGTAGAACGCCCACTTGCCAGCCTCGATTCCGCGGATAGCCTCATCGAGTGTCAGCTTCCACTGCTTACGATCTCCTCCGGTTCCGCCGACGTGCGTGATGCGGTTGTACTTGTCCTGTCGGTCATCCTTATTGATGCAACCGATCCTGTGACGATCTGCCATGCAACCTCTCCTTGGTGCGCCGGGGACCGCTCCCCGGTCAGTGGCGAATATATCCGAAAGTGTGCCAAGCATCACATTTACACGGATTGGCGGGCACCTTCCTCTCGGACATAACTGGGGTCCTTGGCGCTTATCCCCGGCCACCGGGGGGAATTCGGACCCCGGTAAAAGATAGTATTTCGGCCTCTAGGGTGCTCCACCACAGGTCCGCAGAAAACGGGGTCCCCCGAGGAAAACGGACAATTCACGCCTGCGCGCCCTGTGCAATTCCCGCCTCAGGCCTGCGGACTCAATGCTCACCGCCCTTTTCCGCAATTCGCCGCCAGCAAGTGCGCGTTCCTGCGCATTCCAGCCCGGCCGTGCAGCGGCGGCCAGCGTTCAATGGACGCTGCCTCAGAGCCATGCCGAAAATCGAGCTCGATCTACCCCAGGTGGTTTGCGACGCCATGAACGACGCGTCCGATGTTGCCAGCATCCCTCCTGCCAAGCTCCTGGCCGATGCGTTGCACACCCTACCCGCGTTCCAGCGGGCCTTGGCAGCCAGGCCCGAGCGTCGTCCGCCGTTTTCCCTCAAACCCGGAGCATCCCGTGAGTGATACATCTCCGCCCGTCCCCTCCTCCCTGCTGAAGCTGGAGCACCTGCGAATTCGCAATGACCTCTACTTTGCCGCGCGCCGCGCGCTGAGCGAGCGGAGCAAGGAGCTCAACGACCAGCGAGAGTTTATCCGCCAAGAGATGGAGACCGCCTCTAAGAGCTTCAGCGGCAGACAGCTCGAGGTGGGCGTCGGCAGGCCGACAACCCACGGTGGCAAAACCCTGGACGGACATCGCCACGAGACGCTGGCCCAGTTGAAACGCTGGATGGCGGCGATCGATGCGGTGGACGCCGTAGTAGCCGCCGCATACGACAAACTCAGCACTTCATCCGGCGACGCAGGGGCTTACCAGGCAGCCTCACAGCATCTCCAACAGACCATGGCCGATTGGGGCCTTAGCCAGTAAGGGATTAATCATGACCGACTACTTGCCCAAGGTGGCGCGGGTCCGCGCCCAGATTGAAAAGCTGGCCGACGACATCCGCGAACACCGCGACGGCATGCCGCCGAAAGAAGCAGCCCTTGCAGCCGTGGACGCTCACATCCAGCGCGAGGCCGCGAAAGTCACCATCCGGCCAAATGCCTTTCTTGGCGGTGGCGGCGACGCCGTCTCTGCCTACCCCGAGAGCTCTCATGCCTATGCGTGCATGTTCTTCCCGGACGTCATCCGCAGTCGCCTTCGTGCGGAAGTCGAGGCCCTTTATCAGGGCGAGGTGACGATCATCGATGACCGCAAGCAGGAGCGCCTGGAGCAACAGGTTCTGGAACTGGAGCGACAAGAGGAAGCGTTTATCCGAGAAGCCACTGCGGAGGGCAAGAGCATTCCGCGCCGTTCTGGCGCTAACCCTAGCGTGCTGCTCGACGACTAGCAGGGAGAAAGGGACCAGCAGGCGGTGTCCCTAACAACACCTGCAGCCCGGGCTGGCACTCTGCGGGTCCACATATCTCGGCCGGTGACCGGGCAGTACCGCTTCAAGAATCCAACCTCGAAACGCGTTGCGTAGAACACCGCCTGAGTGTGGAGCCTCAGAGCTTTTGACATGGCAACGCACTTCTTCGGCCAGCATCCTCCAACGATCAGATGTCAACTATCAACTGCGCGGGCAGCGGAAGGCCTATCCTTGTGCAACATAAAGGTAGGAGAGGCGAGACGGATCCAGAGATCATGCTGAGCCGCGAATAGTCTTTATCCGTACTAAGCGCCGCAGCAATCTGACGCTGGATATCCGCCAAGCCACTCCTGCGTTCAAGGAGAACCGCTTTACCATGGTCATCTCGCCCTTGAAGCAACCCAGCATCGCTCGACTTATCGACCATCCAAACCTGTAACGAGACATTGGGCCACTGCTTTGCCAGTGTCTCGAATAGCATATCAAGCTGCGCGCCCAGTCCCCTGGCAATGCAGAACATGGCGACCAAGGGAACTAGAGTGCTGGCGCCACCTGCCCGCTCAAAGTACCTGTCATCTTTGCTCCTGGGATGCATTGCCAAGTCACTGTATGAGGAGAATACAACTGGGTATCGAGTCCTAGTAGCAAGGGCGAATCCCAACCGCGATATCATTGCTTCCAGCATCGCAGTCAACCGCAATCCCTCATTCTTACATCTGGCAGAAAGCAGCATGACGCTGCCAACGCTGCTGGATTGAAAATCCGCAATCGGAAGGGAGAGAGCGAGGTTCTGCTCCCAGATGTCCATTGCATCCTTGAGGTAGGTCGCGGCATCGCGCAACCCAGCAACGGAACGCCCCTCATCCTGCAGCCAAAGGCGCCATAGCCCAGCTATCGCACATCTCCCTATAAGACGGTGTCCAATCAGGCTAGCGTCTACGGGACTTCTTGAACCGACCGCCCTAGCCACCCAATCCTCTGAACCCATCGCGGGCCGGATGCGGTCCCCGAAGTAGGTATCAAAGACCTGAATGTGCATCTCCACGCATCTCGCGAAAGCTTCCCTCATCTTGGCTTTAACTGGACTGCTTTCTGCCTTGCAGGTGAGGGACCATAAAGTAGCCAGCGAAATTTCACTGGCTCGTATTGCGGACTCCATGTTGCCCGACTGCCTGCACCATACGTAAATCATCCATGCACAAACGCTAATCTGCAACGAGGCGCGAACCAAGCCCACGTCATCACCAGCTGCTTCGCTTACAAGCTCTGCAAGAACTTTGAAATGCCGCTCTGAAACATCCGGAAAGTCCACCATCGCGATAGACTTCTGAAGTGGACTACGGAGCCCCTTGACGATAACCGTTTCCCCGTGAATGCCACTCATCAGCATCCCGGCCAGCCTTTCACCATTCCACTCACTGAACTCAATACGCGCGCTGCGGTGTTTCCTGCAAAAACCGGTAAAAAGCTCGCGAACAGTCTCATTCATAGCTCCGCCGATCACGACGCAGACAACAATAGGATCGCTTCGGTACTCATCTGGCAGACGATTTGGGATATAGGCCTCTAAGATTTCTTCAAGCGATTGCCTGACAGCCTGCGTCGATCCGCTCCAGTCGGCTCGATTGAGGTCGCCGGGCTTGATGGTAAATAAATACACTACCCTCCCTGACTCTTCGACTCGCGTCGCTCCCACATCGACGCCTCGCTGCGCCCCGCCTCGGCCAGGCCTAGAGAACACCTCGAATCCGTGCTCCGCCAAAAGGTCAGGGAAAATTGCGTCTAGCTCCTCGCGTTCGCGAAGAGATGATAGATAGTCAAGTAGAAGAACCTTCATTGCAGCCCCCGGTGCCTGCAGTTCAATATAATCATGTCTAGCTTCAGAGGATCTAGGACAAGCATCCTTGGATTCTCATACTGAATGCTGAGGCTACTCATTTGTATCTCCTCGTAAACCGGATCTTCATCAACCTGATAAACAGGAGATATGACCGTTTTGCCGTAGAGAATCTGAGTCTTAGGAATTATAGCCATAAGTCCCGTTGGCTCAACGGCATCATCGGCATCTCGGAAGGATCGCTCATCAATCCCCCGACGAATCAAGTTCATCTGCTCGGAAGGTTGCAGCTCCGGTACGTCCAGACGATCAAGGTGCTTGAGGCGCTCCTCCTCTGCCAAGAGAATCTCACGCAGCCCCGTAGCCTCGATGTCTACCCTCTCCAACGCTGAGAGCATTTCGTATACACCACCGTAGTTCTTCAGGAATACGTCACTGAGAAGGGCCTTCGCCAACGATCTGTCTTCTGAGTTGACGGAATGCTTAAGGATCCACAGGAGGCAATTGACCGCCACGAACTGTTGGGTGAACAACCAGCCGGTTGCGGCATACGCTGCGCGGCTCCATCGGCCAGGCGGGATTCCACTGAGATCTACCTTGAGCGCGGCTGCGGGAGTTTCTTCGATACCGATCACCTCGCTCAATGAAGAAAGAAGCGTGACATCTCCATATGCAAGCCAATCCGCAATTACTCGCGGTGCGTGATCTCTATTCGCCACGATACTTGCGATATTTGCCTTAAATGCTTGATAAAGATCTTCCGGAACTCCATTTGAAGAAAGCCGACGAATCGACTCGCCAGCAATTTCCAACGAGTTGGTGGTGGCTAAGTTAGTCAGCGCCGACATTGCGGCGGACAGGCCTGCAGGGTGCTCAACGACCATTGCTTCGATCGTCCCTACGAACTGGCGAATATGCATGGTGCTTCCTCGCCGAACATAGCGCGATAGAGCTTCACTTGCTGAGTGCAGGTCTACAAGCGAGCTGCCGGCTCCATAACTTTCCAGAAGTTCCGAAAGACGGCCCTCGTGAGACCCTGTAAACACCGATACGGCGGCCGGCAGCAGTCTGCGAGCGATCCCATCGTCGCCCCGATGCAGGCTCAAGGAGAGTACCCGCGTGGCGACGTCGGCTCTAATGGATTCTGACGGATCCTTCCAGATCAGTGCCAGCAACGCACCAATAACGGCTCTACTATCGGTGGATTGCAGCATCTCCAGAACTAGCGCGCCCTCAGTGGACGCATTAATCAGATACGGCAGTAGCTCCAAGGCACCTGTATCGCCGCCACGGGCCTGATTGAGCAATAAGGCGAGCTGACCGGGCCTCTTCGCCACCCATCGTCCAAACGCGTCTAGAATACTGCCCGCCGCTAGGTCCGCACTTGCCTTGGCGTGAAGGCCCAGAACGACATCTTTGACAACGCTCTCATCGGCCTCAATCGACGGAAGGACCGCGCAAATCAGATGAAGTGCTAGAAAGAACTCATGCCCCTCAAGCGAAGGCGCGTCACCGGACAAGCTCAGGAAATCAAGCTTTCCAACGCTGTGCAACTCAGCGAATGATTCCGCCGTTTCCGGGTCGAACAGGCTTCTCCTGTCTGTCTGTTCTAGTAGGACACTCCAAGAGTTGGGCTCTAATGCGGCACGGAGAATCTCGTCATCGCTAATTTTTCTCACACCGATCCTTCCTAAGCCCATGTTCCATTGAGCACGACCGAATTATGAGACTCCCACTCGCTGGCAGGCCAGTCAAGGGAGCCCACGCCAGCTGCGATTGACGGAACGTCAGTTTCGGCGAGCATGGCGCGTGTTGAGGGACGTGGAGTCGCACAGGAATGACAGCCGCAACCACGGCCGACGGTGCAGCAGAGCAGAGCCCTGCTCGCGCAGATGGTGGATCTGTTGGACCGGATTTAGGCGGCCAGCGGCAAAGCAGCGGCAACAAGCAGCAGCAACGCGCTCCGGGCATCACTCAACGCACGATGAGACCTGAATGCACTGGGCCTACAGCTCGTCGTCTAGCGTCAGTGCGAAAGGTTCCGACGGCAGCTCGCGACCTTCGTAGAGGGCATCAAGCGCATCATCGATTGCTTTGTTGAGACGATCGATCTGGTACTCACAGACTTGACCAAGCGACGAGAATAAGCCGCCACTGATGTAGTACGTCTCGAGCTTTAATGCGATCCCTATGCGCGACATGGGAACAATATCGTCAGGCGCGGCCCCAGGCGGCACTATCGTCAACTTGCGGGCGCTCTGATCATTGTGCGCGATCACCTCGTGCCGCGCCCTGATCACGTCATTATGGACGTCGGTCATCCATCGGTGCTCGAACTTCGCCCATCGGCTTGGAAGAACGCCAATAGCGGAGTTCACGAAGGGCTTCGCGTACGAAACAACGGAGGATGCGTACAGGTGATAGTAGAGCGGGTGTTCGAACCCAGTTACATGCTTGACCATGTACTCGCATGCCTTTCGGCTGGCGAAGAAATCAGAGCGAGCTAGGGCGAGCTTGTACAGCCCCATCTTCATCTGCCGGCGAGTCATCTGCTTACTGGAGCTCATTCGACCTCCTGCACTTACTCTGCACTTACGAAAAAGCCGGCACTAGGCCGGCTTTTACGTTAACCCTTATATATCAGGGCTTTATGTGGTGGGCGGTGCAGGGTTCGAACCTGCGACCCTTGCCGTGTGAAGGCAATGCTCTACCGCTGAGCTAACCGCCCGATGCTGCTGAGCCGCTCATTATAGGGCGGCAATTTTCGGCGTCAACGGTTTCGCCGAAATTTCTTCACATCGTGTGCGTGGGCTTGTCCGAGGTCAGGATGCCGGCCAGCAGCGTCTCGATCTTATTGCGCACGTTCTCGCCCTCGGCCCCTTCTGCCAGCTGCACGCCGATGCCGGCCGCGCGGTTGCCCTGAGCGCCGGCGGGGGTCACCCAGATCACCTTGCCGGCCACCGGCAGGCGCTCGCTGGAGTCCGGCAGGGTCAGCAGCAGGAACACCTCGTCGCCCAGGAAGTAGCGCTTGGGGGTGGGGACGAAGACGCCGCCGTTCTTCACGAACGGCATGTACGCGCTGTACAGCGCGGCCTTGTCCTTGACCGCCAGCGACAGGATGCCCTGGCGGGCGTTGGTGGCACTCATGCTCTATTCCCCTTTGCTTGCCGCTCGTTGACCTTGTTCCAGGCCAACAACAATTCCACCACCGCAAGGTCGGCGCGCACGGTGGTGCACAGCAGATCGCGGGTACGGTTGGCGGCGTCGAACCACGCCGCCAGCTTGTGCAATCGGTCCGGATCGGTCAAGCCACCCGTGCTGGCCTGGGCCAGCGCCAGGTCGGCGGCGTGGCGCAGGCGCAGCGCCGCGTTGTCGTCCGCGGTCCAGCGCTGGGCCAGCTCCACCGCGCCGGCGCGACCGGCCACCAGCGCCTCCAGGTCCGTGGCGACCTGCTTGCGCAGCGCCAGGCCATCCTCGCGCAGCCAGTCGTCGGCCTGCCCGGGGTGGCCGCGCGCGGCGTCCAGGGCCTCTTCGGCGCTGCGCGGGCTGTGGCCCTGGGTCTGCAGCCACGCCAGTGCCTCCTCGCGCGGGGGCAGCTTGAACTCCAGCCGCTGGCAGCGGCTGCGCACCGTCGCCGGCAGACGCGCCGGGTCGCTGCTGATCAGCCACAGGTAGCGGCCCGGCTGCGGCTCTTCCAGGGTCTTGAGCAGCGCGTTGCAGGCCGCGCGGTTGATCGCATCAGCCGGGTCGACGATCACCACCTGGGCGATGCCGTACTGCGGGGTCAGCGCCAGCTTCTGGGAGATCTCGCGGACCTGCTCGATCACGATCTCGGTACGCAGCTTGTCGCCGGACTTGTTGGGAACGAACGAGATCAGCTGCAGGTCCGGGTGGGTGCCGGCGGCGATCAGCTGCGCGCTGCGCTGGGCAGCGGCCGGTTCACCGCGGCACAGGATGTGCTGGGCCATGCGCAGCGCCACGGCGCGCTTGCCCAGCCCGGCCGGGCCGCAGATGAGCAGGCCGTGGCCCAGGCGCCCGGCATCCAGCGCGGCCACGGTCTGGTCATAGGCGCGCTGCTGCCACGGGGAAAAGGTGTCACTCATGGGCAAGGCTCCGGTGCCAGCCAGGCATCCACCGCCGCCACCACCGAAGCGGAGACGCCGGCCTGGTCCTGGCTGGCGTCGATCAGGCGGAAACGGGCGGGGTCGGCGCTGGCGCGCTGGCGGAATACCGCGCGCACGCGCTGGAAGAAATCGTCCTGCTCGCTCTCGATGCGGTCCGGCCACAGATCGCGGCCATTGGCGCGGGCGCGGCCGATGGCCACGTCCACATCCAGCAGCAGGGTCAGCCCGGGCAGCAGGCCCACCGCGCGGCGCTCGAGGTCGGCGATCCAGGCCGGGTCCAGGCCACGGCCGCCGCCCTGGTAGGCGTAGCTGGAATCGGTGAAGCGGTCGCTGACGACGTAGCAGCCGCGGCGCAGCGCTGGCTCGATCACCTGGCGCACGTGCTGGGCCCGCGCGGCGAACACCAGCAGCAGTTCGGCCTCGGCCGACAGCGGCTCGGCGGCGATCTCCGCATCGGGGGTAAGCACCAGCGCGCGGATGCGCTCGGCCAGCGGCGTGCCGCCGGGCTCGCGGGTCAACAGCACCTCGTGACCGCGTGCGTGCAAAGCCTCGCGGACGGCATTGATGGCGGTGGTCTTGCCCGCGCCTTCGCCGCCTTCCAGGCTGACCAAACGCGGGTGGCGCAGCAGCGATGCGGTCATTGCGGCGCCGCCTGGCTGCGCTGCTGGCGCAGCTGCTGCAGGTAGCGCGCCACGGCGGCGTTGTGGTCGGTGTAGTTGGCCGAGAACACATGCGCGCCGCTGCCGTCGCCCACTGCCACGAAGTACAGCGCATCGCCGGCGGCCGGTTGCGCGGCGGCCTGCAGGGCGTCGCGGCCCGGCATGGCTATCGGAGTCGGGGTCAGGCCGGCCCGGGTGTAGGTGTTGTACGGCGTATCGGTGGTGAGGTCGCGCTTGCGGATGTTGCCGTCATAGCTGCTGCCGATGCCGTAGATCACGGTCGGGTCGGTCTGCAGGCGCATGCCGATCTTCAGCCGGCGCATGAATACGCCAGCGATCTGCGGCCGCTCGCTGGGCAGCGCGGTTTCCTTCTCGATGAT
>Ga0157370_10007342_pt1 | contig 12023 bp, 9 predicted proteins | sample C35metaG_FD_113463 | JGI IMG/M metagenome (GOLD analysis project Ga0157370, IMG submission 113463) | Corn rhizosphere microbial communities from Kellogg Biological Station, Michigan, USA - C3-5 metaG | ecosystem: Host-associated > Plants > Roots > Rhizosphere > Soil | place: USA: Michigan... | reverse complement strand
TGGCTTGAACTGGCGGCGGCTCACGAATGGCTATATCTCGCGGCAAGCCGCGACCTGGGAGCATAGAGCGCGGATCGCCGACGCTTTTGGCTTGCAACCGGCCCAGCATTGGGGGCGGACCAAGGCGGCAATCCGAAAGATGTTGCTTCCGCGAGCGATCGATATGCTCCAGCTACAGCCGACGAAGGAGATGCTCGCCGATATGATGATCACCAAAATGGCGGCATAACGACATCCGGGATTAGCTTAACTTCGCCGCCAAACTGTCCAAGAAGACGGCACCACCCCAAATGGCCAGCGCGAACTCAGACTTCTCTCGCTTTCCCACGCGTGCTTAAGATGTTTTCCGCGGCGAGAAACGCGAAGGTCATAGCTGGACCAATTGACGCACCTGCTCCAGCATAGCCGAAGCCCATGATCGATGACGCAACATCTCCGCATGCGTATAGGCCATCGATGGCCTTATCGTCGCGTCCGATGACGCGAGCGTCGGCATCAACCTCCAGGCCACCCTTCGTTCCGCATAGGGCGGGCGAGATCGGAACAGCGAAGAAGGGTGCCTTAGCGATAGTCCCCAAGCACGGGTTGGCCCCGTAACCGACCTCTCCATTGAAAATCTGGTGAGCGTCACCGCCACGACCGAATTCCCGATCGTATCCAGATCTAGCAGCATCGTTCATGATCGTGACGGATCTCACGAGCTCATCGGCCGGCACTGACAACATATTTGCAAGACCTTCGATGGTATCCGTGCAACGCCAATTGTCCGGCATCGTTGTAGAGAAGCGCAGGAAATTCGGTGACGAAATTCCGTGCACTAACTCCCGCGCACTTCAGGACAGCGGTGAATGAACGCTGCCACCAAGTTCATGTCCCGGCTCCCCAAAACGGATCAGGAAGCGGCAAATGTCGGACGCTGTTGCAATCTGATCGAAGCGCCTAAATCCGTTTTGCCCTCGACTCGCTCCCGCGATAGGAGGTGGTCATGGAACTGCCGCCCTTTCTCCTCGACCACTGGCTTTCCGCCTACGACTTTGCGGAGCCGCCGATTGCCTTCAATCTCGCGTCCAGCACCGGGCCGCGATGGTCGATCGCTGAGATCGCCGGGCTTGGTCTCAAACGACCCGGCATCGACGCAACCGTCCTGAGCTACGCGCCCCCGGCGGGCGGGCACGAGTTGCGCGAGGCAATCGGAGATTTCCAGAAGGTCGATCCCGAATCCATCGTCGTGACGACGGGTTCGTCCGAGGCGCTGTCCATCCTGTTGTGTCTTCATTCCCGACCGGGCGGCAACGTCGTCATGCCCGATCCCGGCTATCCCGCTTATGCGGCGATGGCCCAGGCGTGGGGTCTCGCCAATCGGCTCTACGCTCTCATGCCTGACGCGGGTTTCGCGCAGGAGGCAGACGCTGTGTTGGCGGTGACGGACGCCGATAGCGTCGCCGTCATCGTCAACACGCCGCACAACCCCACCGGATCAGTGATGGAACGGGCCGAGATCGCGTATCTTGCCCAGCAGCTGAAACCGCGCGGCATCCCGTTGATCATCGACGAGGTCTACCATCCGCTCTACTTCGGCCAGGCCCTGCCATCGGCCGCCGGCATCGATGGCGTGGTCGTGACGAGCGATCTGTCGAAGGCCTTCTCGCTACCCGGCCTGCGCACCGGATGGATCGTAGATCAGGATGCCACCCGCCGTAACCGGATCATCGACGCCCGCAGCTACTTCACAATCAGCGGCTCGCCGCTGACGGAGGTGGTGGCGGCGCATGCGTTACGCGAGCGGCATCAGATTCTGTCTCGGCTCGATCTGGTCGCCGCCGCCAATCTGGCGCATTTGGACGACTTGATCGCCACGACCGGCGGCATCCTCTCATGGGTGCGGCCTGGCGGCGGTACGACCTGCTTCCCGTGGTTCACGGATGGGCGGAACAGCAGGCCGTTCTGCCAGGCATTGGCCGATCGCGGCGTGCTCGTCGCTCCGGGCGATTGCTTTGGTCACCCGGCGCATTTGCGCATCGGTTTCGCTCAACAGGCCGACGATTTCGATGTCGCGCTTGGGACGATCCGGGATCATCTCTCGATCGAAATTCCAGCCTGACATATCGTGGGGTTTGGAAAGAAGCGCCATTTGTTAGAGGCTGATTGCAACGTTTCGGCATAGGTGCACTTCAGAACGGTCGCTATCGGGCCGTATCGCCTGGGCCTGTAATGTCTAATACCAGCGCTTGGTGACGAGAGCCTTCCGTCTTGCTCAGCCCCTCCCCTTCAGGGGAGGGTTTGGGGTGGGACCCAACCAAGGCTGCTTTGGTCGATCGTTGTTGTTATAAACACTGTCGCTGCAGCGCGCGGCGAGGCGGGTTCCGCACAAATGAAAGTCACGGGCGACCAGCGCGCACTGTACGAAGCCGCGAACGCACAGGAGGAGATGTCGGCACGACCTATGTTCAAGGATTTCTGATCCCGTCGCACGACAAGGCAGGTTATGCCAAGATGGCGGCAGAAGCTGCGCCGATCTTTCAAGATCACGGCGCACGTCGAATCGTCGAGACCTGGGCCGTGGACGTGCCCGACGGCAAGCGCACCGACATGAAGCGCGCAGTCGCGCTGGAAGACGGTGAGAGTGTTGTTTTCTCGTGGATCTTCTACGACGACAAGGCGGCATTCGATAACGCGCATGAGGGTATCATGAAAGACGAGCGCATGAAGATGTCCGAAAGCCCGATGCCGTTCGACGGAAAGCGGATGGTCTTCGGCGGGTTCGACGTCGTCTACGACAGCGGCGATGGCGGCGCATTCGGCTTCGTCGATGGCATGGTCGCCGCGGTGCCGAGCGATAAGCGAGAAGATTTCGTCGCCTTCGCCGAGGGCCACGGCGCATTCTTCAAGGAAAAGGGCGCGCTTCGTGTCGTTGACGGGTGGGGTGCCGACGTGCCCGAGGGCAAGGTGACGGATTTTCGTCGCGCAGTCGACCTGGCGGAAGACGAGACGGTTGTGTTCGGTTAGATCGAATGGCCTGACAAAGCGACCCGTGACGCCGCCTGGGCCGCGCTGATGAGCGATCCACGAATGGCCAGCAACAGGCCGACGTGGAACGGACCGACCGCGATTTTCGGCGGCTTTGCGCCAGTGTTCGATACCGCCCACGCATAGGAGAAAGAGGATGGCGATCCACGGAAAGTCGTCATTTCTGTCCGCCGCCGCAATTAACCGCATCGTCTCCTAAAGTGCCCTGCCTGATAGCGGACCCCGAGCAAAAGGAGACATACGGCGTCCCACCGACGAATGGCAGTTTCGGAGAAAGCTGCCCAACGCTCGTCTAGTCGAGCAATTCTCTTCATGAAGGTTCGACGAATTCCACGAGCGTCAGCAGAAACCTTTCCATTCAGTACTTGTAGCTGACTGTCACGCCATAAGTGGCCGGCTGCCCCGCATAGCGGACCACAACGTCGGACTGGGCGAAGACATTGTCGTAGACATATTCGTTGAACACGTTCTTGCCCCACGCCATCACCCGCCAACGTCCATTTTGGGCCTCGAATCCGGCGCGAAGGTCAACGATCGGCACACCTCGAATGTTGTAGATCTGGCGCCCGCCGATGATCACCTTGTCGCCTCCCACGATAGACGTGGTATCCGAACGGAAACGCACGCCGCCACCCACGAAGGGCTGGACGCCGGCGGCATCCCACTCATAATCGCCGCTCATCGATGCCTGCCATTTGGGCGTATAGGGCACTAATGCGCCCGAAAAGTCTGCGAACTGGCCTCCTGAATTTACGCCGACGAACTGGGTGACCTTGGCATTGGTGTAGGCGGTCGCGAAGGTGAAGGTCATGCCGCGCGTCGGCCGCGCCGTCGCTTGCAGTTCGACGCCCCAGACTCGCGATTTGGGAATGTTCACGAGCGCCTCGATCAGGCCGAAGACGGGATCGATGTCCTTCGAACGAAGCTGCTTGTTCTTATAGTCATAATAGAACACGGCGCTGTTAACCGAGAGCGCACGATTGAGCATCGTCGCCTTCACGCCCGCCTCATAGGCAAGTACGGACTCCTGCTTGACGGCAAGATATTGTTTATAAAGCGCGGCACCGTTAACCGGGACGCTGCCTGCCTTATAGCCCTTGGCGACGTTGGCATAGAATAGCACGCCATCGGTGGGCTTGAAGTCGATACCCACTCGCCAGGACAGGTTGTCCTCCTTCAGCGTCTGGCGGAAGGGAGCGCCTGGCAGATTGTTGGGGTTGAAGTGATAGCAGTCGCCCGGCCGAAGATTGACGGTATTGCCGTAGATCGCCAGCGCCAGGAAATCGAAAAAGGCGTTGCTGGCACCATTATCCTTGTCGAACGTGCAGTTTTCGGCGGTGCGCCTGCTATCCGTGTAGCGTGCGCCGCCCTTGATCGTGAACTTCGATGAAAGGTCATATTCGACATTGCCGAACGCCGCCTTGTTCTCGAGTTTCTGATCCGTGTAGAAACCCGATGCGAAGATCCCCAGCGCCGGAAAGGTGGACGAATCCTTGAAGTTCGAGACATAATCTTCGCGGACAGAGCTATTCTCATAGTTTCCGCCGGCTACCCACCTAAATGCGCCATGTGATCCATTGGCAAGGCGTAATTCCTGCGTGAAAGTATTGATATGACCTTTCTGGCTAACGAGGTCAAAATTGTTGAAGGATTGTCCGTCTCCTTCCGGAACCTGGTCGACATGATATTTAGCATATGATGAGATCGACGTCATCGTAATCTTGTCTGTCAGATCTACTTCCGCTCGCAGCGCAGTCTGCCAGAAAGCATTGTTCGCGTGCGGTCTCGCATTTGTCGACCAGTCGGCGGCGCGCGTCTTTTCGGGCGCCAGCGGATAATTGACGACAGCGGGAAGGGCGCAACACGGCTGCTGCGGTTGTGCCAGAATATATTGTGCGGCAAGCGGATCGGACTTGTCCCTCCAGCCGTTGACGTTGAGCATCAGGCGGACGCCACCGGCAGGTTCATATTCCAGCAGCAAGCGACCGGCATAATATTTCGCCTCGCCCAATTTGTCATTGCGCGTATAGCTGTACTGCCAGTCGTCACCGTGGAGCGCATCGAAAGATAAGCGCGCCTTGAGCGTGTCGGTGATCGGGCCGCTGACATAGCCCTGCGCCTGGATTGTGTTGAAACGCGCGTAGTTGAGCGACAGGCCGGCGTCGAAGGCATTGGTGGGCTTGGCGGTCACATAGTTGATCGCGCCGCCGGTACTGTTTTGCCCGAATAGCGTACCCTGCGGCCCCTTCAGCACCTCCAGCCGTTGCAGGTCGAAGGCGGAATGCTTGGTCATCGCCGGGAACTGGAGCGGAATCTCGTCCGTATAGACGCTGACGGTCGGATAGCCGGCGAGCGAGCTGTCGTAGAAACCGACGCCGCGCAAGGTGAAGACTGGGGTGCTGGTCGCGGTCGCGGCGTAGGACAGGCCCGGAACGGCACTGGCCACGTCCGAGAGCGAGGTGATCTTGCGCTTTGCCAGTTCCTCGCCACTGAACGCCTCGATCGTAAGGCCGACATCATTTATCGACTGCTCGCGCTTCTGCGCGGTCACGATGATCTCGTCGTCATATGCGGGCTTCGTATCCTGCGCAAAAGCCGGCTGAACGATGGCCAGGGCCAACAGGGAGCCGCAGCAAAAATATCGCGTCTTCATCATCTTTCATTCCTCTCCGAATCTATCGTTGTTCTTTGGCTGAAGTTTTGAATGCGATGGTGGCGTCCCCCGGTGTGGTGCCCAACAGTCCGTGCCCGCCCGAACTCACCACCACATATTGGCGCGATCCCTGGGTGAAGGTGATCGGCGTTGCCTGAGCCCCCGCCGGCAGGCGCGCGCGCCACAGCTCGGAACCGTTGCGTAGGTCAAAGGCGCGCAGATAGTTGTCCATGGCGGCTCCGATGAAGACGAGATCGCCATTGGTGGTCAGCGAGCCGCCGACGTTGGGCGTACCGATGCGCAGCGGGATGCCGGTGTGGAGGCCGAGCGGACCGAAGTCGCGACCGGTTCCCAGCGGAACGGACCAGTTGATTTTCCGGTGCGCGATATCCACGCCGACGAGCTTGCCCCAAGGCGGTGCATTGCACGGGACGCCTAGCGGGCTCAGGAACGGCTTTTGCATCCAGCGATAGGGCGTGCCGCGCATTTCGGCACCTTCGGGGGCGGTTTTGCTCCGTTCATCCGCCGTGGCGCCGGCCTTGTCTTTGCGTACGAGCTGGCCGAGCCAGGGAATCAGCGTGATGTTCGCAACAAGCTGCTTGCGCGACGGATCGTAGGACAGGCCACCCCAGCTCATCGTTCCGGTGAGCCCGGGATAGATCAGCGTGGTATCGGTTCCAGGTGCCGTGTACGCGCCCTGGTAGCGGGCTTTGCGGAAGGCGATCCGGCAGATCAGCTGGTCGAGCGGGGTGAGCCCCCACATGTCCGCCTCGTGCAGCGGCGGCGGCATCAGCGAAAGCGCTGAATAGGGCTGGGTCGGACTGTGCGGTTCTTCGGGCAAACCGCCTTTGGGCACCGCTGTTTCGCCCACCGGTACGATCGGCTTGCCAGTCTTGCGGTCGAGCAAGAAGATATCCCCCTGCTTCGTGCCCTGGACGAGCGCCTGGCGCATGACCCCGTCGATATCGAGATCGGCCAGCAAAGCCTGCATCGACACATCGCGGTCCCAAAGATCATGATGGACGAGTTGGAAGGACCAGCGAGGCCGTCCGTCCGCGAGGGAAAGCGCCACCAGAGAGCTGCCATATTTCTCGTCGAAGCCGCGGCGTCCGGCCCCGAAGAAATCGGGGCTAGGGTTGCCGAGCGGGACATAGACAAGGCCCAGTTCGGCATCACCCGTCATCGGCGCCCAGGCATTGGGCGTACTGGCGGTATAATATTGCCCGGCCCCGGGCGCACCGACACGGCCCGGCACACCCATGTCCCAGGCCCAGCGCAAACGGCCCGTCCTGACGTCATAGCTTCGGATCACGCCCGACGGTGCGTTGATCGACTGGTTGTCGAGGACGAGGCCACCGACGATGACGTTGTCCCCGACGACCAGCGGGCCAGACGTCTGGTAGTTGAGGGTCGGGGCAAATGCGGGGAACCCGTCGCGCAGGTCGACAGCGCCATCCTTGCCGAAGTCACGGCATTGCTTGCCCGTGCGCGCGTCAATGGCGAGCAAGCGCGAGTCCAGTGTCCCGACAAAGATGCGGCGGGAGCAGGCTTCGGCCATACGCTTCGCCCCGTCCTCTTGCGCCGGATCGGACGTGGCGGGTGCCTGATAGCTGGCTAAGGTTCGGCAGGTGTGTGTAGCATAAGCTGCCGGCATGATCTTCGGATCGAAGCGCCAGCGCTCCTTTCCCGAAACGGCATCGATCGCGATGATCTGGTTCGAAGGCGTACAGCTGTAGACCAGATCCCCCAGCTTGAGTGGCGTGATCGCGAGCGAAGCGGCCGAAAGCCCCATATCGCCGCTATGGTGTATCCAGGCTTGTTCCAGGGCAGCGACATTTCCGGCATTGATCGCGGCCAGCGGGGAATGGCGCTGCGCTTCCGGGCCTCCGCCATAGCTTGCCCATTCCGAACTGGCCGGAAGGGGGGCTGCCTTTGCCGCATATGCGAGCCCAGGATCCGAACGCGCGCCCGTCACAAGACCCGTAACGAGAAAAGCGAGCAGCATGGCTATCGAAAGGACTGCCGAAAGCCCCGTCGGCAAGGCGCCGATGATTTTCTGCCCCGCTATTCCCGGAAGGAAGAACAGCAGGCCGATGACTGCAGGCCCGACGATACGCGGCATCATCAACCATGGTGCGAAGCCGACCTCGATCAGAGCGAAGACAATCGTGATACCAAGGAAGATCGCGTAGAAGCGATCGCCCCAGAGGCTTCCCGTGAAGACGAACCATGCTGACGGCAGGATCAGGAGTGCGGCGATCAAATAATAAGTTGCGCCGCCAAGCAAGAGCAGCTCGGTGCCGAAATAGGCGAGGAACAGGCCAATTGTCAGCAGCGCGCTGCCGGCGATGCGTGCCGGCAGGCCTGCCCTGCGTCCGACCTGCATAACTGTTTCACGATTGTCCATGGCGCGCGATCCAGCCGATCAACGCGCCGCGAGCGCGGCTTCGGTGGCTCGCTTTGTGCCGGCGAAGAACTCCCTGGTCACCGCCGGATCACCTGCGTGATCGAAAGCGGCCGAGCGTTGCACGTTGAGCCGGTTGACTACGGGCATCACATAGCGCTGCCAGAGCTCGTAGGATTTCTTCGTTGCCTCGAAACTGGCCCAATTCTGGGCATTGTGAAGAAAACAGCCGAAATCGCCTTGCTTTTCCTTGATGCGCCCCATCATTGCAATCGCATCGTCAGGCGTTCCGACCGTGATCCCGCCCTGTTCGATCAGATAGTCGATCGGGTCCCCTGTCGCGCCGGCCGTCGAATACCCCACCGGGCTGACGGTGTTGAAATAGGTGACCCATTTGTCGAAACCGAATTTGATGTTGGCGCGCGCCTGTTCGCGGGTCTCGGCGATGTGTACCGGCGCCACGAGCCTCAGGTTGTTGCGATGGAGCGTATGCCCGTTTTCAGCGGCGATTTCGTTGGCGATGGCCCAGTTTGTATCGAGCGCATCGAACGACCCCTTCTGGGTCGCGGCGAGGCACAGCATCGAGAAGCCATATTTGCCGGCCAGCTTGCCGCCCGACGGTGTCGCAACCGATGCCACCGCGATCTCCGGATGCGGGCGCGAATAGGGCAGATTGTGGCAGCAGGCATTGACCAGTTCGAACCAGTCGGACTTGTGCGTGACCCGCTCGCCCTTGAACAGGCGCACGATCACGTCGATAGCTTCGGCCATGCGGGGGCGCTGTACCATGGGATCGATGCCCATCTGGCTCGCATCTTCGGGAAGCACGCCCGGTCCTATGCCAATCATCAGCCGGCCACGGGTCTGGTGATCCAGCTGGATCAGCCGATTCGCGACCATCAGCGGATGGTGATATGGCAGCGAGATCACGCCCGTTCCCAAACGGATGCGGCTCGTCCTCTCCGCGGCGGCGGCAATGAACAGTTCGGGACTCGCGATCAGTTCATAACCGCCTGAATGGTGCTCGCCGGTCCATGCCTCCTCGAAGCCGAGACGCTCGACATATTCGATGATTTCAAGATCGCGCTGGATGCACAGGGTCGGGTCTTCCTCGACCGGGTGGATCGGCGGAATGAAAAGGCCGCTGCGTATCCTCGTCGCCATGATTGTCCTCTCGCGCTGGGTGGCTTATTGGGCTCAACTTCGCTGCGCGAACGACCATCATCCAGTACCGTGGGACAAATCGGAGTGGCTCCACAGACAAATCCATGGGCCGGGCGGATGCGGGCAGGGATGGACGGCAAGGCGATGGTCGCCGCTGAATCGGCGATATCCATCCTTGCGCAATGACGGCGACGTCAGTTGAGGAAACGCTTCCTGAAGACGATCGGCGGCATTCCGAATGCCTGACTGAAGCTGCGGCTGAAATGCGATGCGCTGGCAAAGCCGACACGTTCGGCAATGTCGGCCATGCTCAGACCGATCTGGTCGCACAGCATCGATCGCGAGCGTTCGAGGCGCAGTTCCATGACAATCCGCTCGAAGCGTTTTCCCTGGGTCGAAAGGATCATGCACAGATAGCTGCGCGACATGGCAAGCCAGGCGGCAACGAAATCGATGGTGAGATCACGCTTGTCGAGATGCTTGTGAATGCAGTCGAGAATGCGTGCATAGTGCCGATCGACGCTGCTCGCCGCGCGCGGACCGCCGGTGGTGTTCTCGAACAGCAGCGAGGTCGTGAAATCGATGATCGACCTGTCGAGGATCGTACCGCTCGATTCCACGATCGATTCCTGCTGTTCCGCAACGCTGTTGAGCAAGGCGAACAGGATGGCCCCGACCCCGCTGCGATAACTTATCGGTGTGTGCAGATTCTTCTCGAGGCTTTCGCTCGACAACGAAAATGTTGCCGCAGGAATGTTCAACGCCAGGGCCCGGGCGGGCCCCAGTTGGCGCGTCTGGACCAGATGAGCATCCGAGAACAGCACGAGTTCTCCGGCTTGCACGCCCACTGTGCGAGTTCCATCGATGATCTCGAGTTCACCCTGCTTCACGAAGTGAAAAACGTAAATTCCGCGCTGGTTCTTGTTGAGAAAGCGTCCCTGAAAGCCACCAGATGCATAGCAGTCCGATAAAATACAAGCCGACAAGGCGATCTGCTTGATAGAAGTAGTAAAGTTATTCTGCCCGTGTAATTTATCGATACGATACGGAAAATAGCTCTCTTCTAAGGATGACTCGAATTTATTCAGGCTATCCATCCTCACCGCCAACTCCCAACTTTGCCAGACATTATTTTTTATTTTGGCTCAACGTTGTATCCCATCACCAAGATCAGCTGACAGCATCATATGGTAGTATTGCGAGAAAGTAAACCGAATGGTCGGTCGAACGAAGCGCGGTCGGGTGCGTTTGCGCGTGACTAACGGATGAAGTGTTGAACCGGTGCCGCCTCAGACGATTAGGCTAGGAGAGCAGGGACAAGGCTGGACGACGGCATTTAACACTAAATGATTGTTGTTCTTGACTATTGTTGGAATTATGTAGCAAATGAGCAAACCCTTCGGTCCACACCCTTTGAACGACCGATTTGAACAGCCGAAGTTGCGGACAAAGCCGCCGCTTTGCCTGAGTGCTACGACCGACTGAAAAGTCCCAAACGCCGCCTAGCTATCCCGCAACGGCCTGATGAACGAAGGGCAGATTTCAGGGAGCCGTTTCGAGCGGTCGAATGGCCGCTTTGTCGGCGGGATGGGACGTGGTCGGACCTCTATGTTTGAATGGCGGCTATCCGCGTTCTGGCGCTCAAAGCTGCTTGCCATGGCACGACAACCTTGCCGATATTCTGTCGAACGGTCGCTCGATGCTCGCTAAGTTCGCCAACCACGCCATGACGAGCGCAACATTACTAGCGCCGCATAAAAAACCACGCCGGCCACCAGCCAACGCAAGGTGGCAATTGGCATGGCTTTGACGAGGAATGCAGCCACCAATACCGCAGGAATAGCTCCTAGCGTCATGCCGGATGCCATGCTGATGTCAATTCGCTTCGACGCCAGGTGACGCACGCTGGCACTCGTCGCTGCAAGCGATGCGCCAACGGCCATGATCGGAAATACCAGCCGCGGATCGAGCCCCATTAGGCTGAGCAAGGCAAGGGTCGGAGCATAGTTGCCTACACCGTAGTTTAGCAGAATACCGAACGCAAAATTGGCCGCGACGGCGATGCTTGTCTGAAGCAGAGGCAGGCTGTTGGCTGTGCCGCCAGCCGGCATCATCCCCAGATTGGTTAGAGCGTAAAATATCGCTGCAAGGAGAAGCGCAGCTCCGACGACCGCCTGTACTATCGAGACGCGTGTTCCGGCAACAAGTCCAGCGCCGAGAACAGCGCCTGCGATCAAACCCAATGCACATCCTGCGAGCAGGATCGGATCGACAAGCACGCCCAGCAGGATCATGAATATGATGGCCTGTACGAGCGTCGGCAGCGTATATCCAACCAGCATGGTTGGAGGACTGAGGTTATCAGGGACCAGTTTACGTAGCTTGAACCACGTCATGGTTGGAGCCAGCGATCCGATCCCAAGCGTATCGAAAAAATTGGTGATTGCGCCGAGTATCGCACCCTCGGCACTTGGCTTGGTTCGCTGCCCTATGCCGGATGCAAACAACAGATATGCGTATATGATCGTGGCGAGAATAACGGGGATCAACAGGGAAATCAGCATGACCACCTTCGCTTTCAGCAGAAGTCATCGCCGTCGCTATTGGAATGCTTTTGCACGAAGCGGTTCACCTCACAATTGAATTGCGCGTCAGTGAGGATCCGCATGACGTTCGCTCGGTTTGGGACGACGAAGCCGGCGGGCATTCGTAAGGGCCGGCGAGGCTAGATCGCCGTTCTCCGCGAGATCAAACACAATTTCTGCGCGGATGGCG